>Ga0105052_10000200_pt1 | contig 79419 bp, 69 predicted proteins | sample FRY03_FD_78094 | JGI IMG/M metagenome (GOLD analysis project Ga0105052, IMG submission 78094) | Freshwater microbial communities from Lake Fryxell liftoff mats and glacier meltwater in Antarctica - FRY-03 | ecosystem: Environmental > Aquatic > Freshwater > Ice > Glacier meltwater ... | reverse complement strand
TGTTCCAGAGAAAGAAAATGCGTGGAAGTTTGAACGCTTCATTTTTGATATCTTTCCACTTGCAGAACGGTGGCTCCTGATATCAACCACACGGGCAGAAGAATTTGCTCCTTTGAAAAATGCCCAGGGTGATGATTCACCTGAAACTGCAAAGCAGGCACAAAGCAAACTCTTTATTCAATGGCTTGAAAAAGCAGGCGTAAAAATACCTGCCTATTCGACAACACCAGAAATCGAAATCTGCCCTTCATTTGCAATGGATGCAGAGGAATGTTCTCAGCGACTTCCAAGCAACTTTCAAGTAAAATTCCCACTATTATTACAAGATTAACCCAAGGATTATTAAATGTTACACGCAATGATTATGGCAGGAGGTGGTGGCACCCGGTTCTGGCCCCGCAGCAGACAAAAAAAACCCAAACAATTCCTGCAACTCGGTGGTGAAAGATCGCTTATCCAGCAAGCTTACGAGCGCTTGGAAGCCGCTGTTCCCCCCGAACGCATGTGGGTTATTACTTCAGAAGCTTACCGCCAAGAAACCCAAGCGCACCTCCCCGCACTTGCAAACGATCATATCATTGGTGAACCCGTCGGCCGGGATACTGCACCGTGCGTAGCCTTGGGCGCTGCTTTGATTATAAAAAATGATCCAGAAGCAGTAATGCTGGTCAGCCCAGCAGACCATGTGATCGAGCCGGTGCAAGAATTCCGAAGGGCAGTTCATGCTGCACATGAAATCTGCAAGGATAACCCGAACACTTTTTTAACTTTTGGAATTCCCCCAACCTACCCATCGGTAGGCTATGGATATATCCAAAAGGGCCCAGAAGCAGCGAAAAAGCAGGGGCTGACAGCCTACAAAGTTTCTGCATTCAAAGAAAAGCCATCGATTGAAATAGCGCAACAATTCTTTGCCTCGGGAAACTACTTCTGGAATAGTGGAATATTTGTTTGGCGCGCGAGCACGGTGCTTGCAACCCTCAAAGAGCACAAACCTGCAATGCATGATGCTGCATTAAAAATCGCAGCAGCATGGGATACCCCGCAACGCAAAGAAGTCTTAGAGACAGAATTTGCAGGCATGGAAAAAATCAGCGTTGACTATGCGGTTATGGAAAAAGCAAAGGAAGTCATGGTACTTCAAACGCCTTACAAATGGGATGATGTAGGCAGTTGGCAGGCACTTGAAAGGCTGCACCCACAAGATGCCGATGGAAACACGGTTGTCGCTTCACATTGTGGCATCCGCACAAGTAATTGCATTATCGTTTCGGATAATCGCAACAATTTGACCACCACCATCGGGGTGGAAAACCTTATCATTGTAAGAGATGGAGACGCCCTTTTGGTGGCGGATAAACGGGACGAGGCAGGAGTAAAACAACTGGTTGACCTGCTGCGAAAAAGAGGATTGGAATTATATCTATAATGGCACGATGGCTTGGGATCGATTTTGGTAAGGTGCGAGTGGGATTGGCATTTGCAGATTCCACGGTTGGAATTTCGTTCCCACTTGAAACGCGTAAACGAATCAATGAAAAAGCGGATGCTGCTTACTTCAAACGCATTGTCCTTGATGAAAAAATCACCGGAATTGTCGTCGGGCTACCTATCCATTCCGATGGCAGAGAAGGCGACAAAGCGAAAGAAGCTAGGGCATACGGCGAGTGGTTGAAACAAACATTGAACCTGCCTGTGTTTTTTTTTGATGAACGATTCAGCACCTTTGAAGCAAACGAGTATATGCGTGAGGCAGGATTAAACCCGATGAAACGCAAGGAAAAGCGCGACCAGATTGCTGCGCAAATAATCCTGCATGGCTTTATTGAAGCCGGTTACCCAGAAGATGGTGGCTACCTTGGCCCCTTACAGGGCTAAAACTTCAAAGTAGAAAGCCACGCTTTCCGTAAATCTTCCAGCGAAGTCCAAAGTGCCCATTCCCCAGTTGGCCCCACAAATCTCAAGCGCTTTTCCACACATGCAACGCCAATTTCATGCACAGGTAGGCCTTTGAATATGCTCTGGAATTGTTCTACTTTTTGAGGTTCGACTTCAACCACATAGCATGTGGGCGGTTCTGCAAACAACATGGCTGCAAAGGGAATATTTCCCAAAGTATTCAACCCGTGTATATCTGCGCCAATACCGCCTGCAAATGCCATTTCTGCAACAGTTACGGCTAAACCACCTTCACTAACATCGTGGCAGGATCGCACCGTTGCAGCAGTGATTGCACCATGCATTGCCTTGTGAATTGCAATAGCTTCTTTGGCATCGGGCCGCGGAACAATACCTCCTGTTAATTGTTGAACTTTTGCATATTGGGAGCCACCGATGTTTTCAGTCAGATGCCCCACAAGGAACAACTTGTTTCCCGCTTTCTTCATATCCATAGTGATGCACTGGCGCACATCCTGAACAATCCCAATGGCACTAATCAGCAAAGTGGGAGGGATGACAATACTTTTTCCTTTTGCATGAAATTCATTTTTAAGGCTATCTTTTCCACTGATGAAAGGCATTTGGTAAATGATCGCAAAATCTTTGCAAGCCTCTGCAGCCATTACCAGCGAGCCAAGCACTTCGGGCCTATCGGTATTACCCCAACAGAAATTATCAAGGATGGCAATGCGGGAAGGGTCTGCACCAACAGCAACAACATTTCTAACAGCTTCGTCAATTGCGCATGCCGCCATCGCATAAGGATCGAGGTCGCCATAATCTGGAAAAAGCCCACAACCAACCGCAAAGCCTTTGGTTGATCCAAGTACGGGCATAACCACCGAGGCATCAGAGGGGCCTTCTTCTGCAATTCCCACAAGAGGTTTGATAACGCTACCGCCCTGCACTTCATGATCATACTGCCTGATGATCCATTCTTTACTGCAGATATTAAGGGAGGCGAGAAGCTTAAGTAAAGTTTCGCCAAGATTTTGATTACTGGGAATAGTAGGATTGGAAGTAGATTCTGGAGGGATTTTCCAAGCGGCCATTCGAACCTGCTTTGGCCTGCCATTATGCAGAAAATCAAGATCGAGGTCACCCACTTCGGTGCCTTGATAAAAGAGTTTGAGCCTACCGGTATTTTCAAAAACACCTAGCTCAACAGCTTCAACGCCCTCCCATTTGCAAACTTCTTTTAATTTTGCAAGGTTCGCTTTGGGAACAGAAAGAATCATTCTTTCCTGCGATTCAGAAATCCAGATTTCGGTGTAGGAAAGCCCTGCATACTTTAGGGGGGCTTGATCCAATTGAATCGAAGCGCCCAAGTGTTCACCCATTTCGCCCACAGCCGAGGAGAACCCACCTGCGCCACAATCGGTAATCGAACTATAAAGCCCTAAATCTCTGGCTTTAAGAATAGCATCGAGAACTTTTTTCTCTTCGATTGCATTACCGATCTGAACCGCTCCACCACTCACTTTTTCCGAATCTGAATTTAATTCAGCAGAAGAAAAAGTTGCGCCATGAATACCATCGCGGCCTGTTCTTCCCCCCACCGCCACGACATAATCTCCTGCCAAAGGTTTCTTAACAGCTTTATCCACAGGGATAAGGCCTGCTGTACCACAAAAAACCAAAGGGTTACCAAGGTAACGATCATGAAAACAAACAGCACCATTAATCGTGGGAATGCCCATACGGTTTCCATAATCGCGAACACCTGAAACAACACCAGTCATAATTTTAAGAGGGTGTAAAATGCCTTCAGGTAAAGTAGAGGCAAGGGTATCAGGCGGGGCAAAGCAAAAGATATCGGTATTACAAACAGGTTTTGCACCAAGGCCAGTTCCCATAGGATCACGAATAACACCACCGATTCCTGTATTGGCACCGCCGTAAGGCTCTATCGCAGAGGGGCGGTTATGGGTTTCCACTTTGAAGCAAAGATGGAAATTTTCATCGAACTTGATGATGCCTGCATTATCTTCAAAAACACTAACACACCAATCATCTTTGCCTGCTTGTTCGCGCAGGAAACGAGTGGCCTCAAAAATGGTTTCCTTAAGCAAGTTCTGATAAATCTTGCCCTCGAAATCAACCTTGCCCTTAAGGGTTTTATGCGAACAATGTTCAGACCAAGTTTGGGCGATGGTTTCTAATTCAATATCGTTTGGATCTTTTCCTACTTTGCGATAATGTTCTTGAATGGTAAGCATTTCTTCACGGTTCAAGGAAAGGCTCATCTGCCTGCTAAGTTTTTCAAGTTCATCCGATTTTAAATCCCGAACGGGAACCACGAGCTTTTTGAATGCGTATGGGGCGCCCTCTGCGATGTGCTTTTGATGGATTGGCCCTTCCACCACCATTTCGATCGCATCATTCGCAAGAACCCTTCTAAATAAAACATCTTTATCATCAGATGCAAGTGGTGGGCCGAAATACCTGCGAAAACTACGAACCGAAACAACAGGTACTTTCAAATCCTGCCCCGCTTGGATAATGCTTAATGCGGTAGGATCCATAACACCGGGTTTTAAAAGCACCGTTGCAAGGCATGGGTCATTGGTTCCTTCGCCCACCGGCAAGTTTCCAAGTTCTTTGATAGTTCCGCTTTCCACCACGGAATCTACCAGAAGTTCTGTCACTAATTTTTGAATCTGATCAATGCTAATATCACCCGAAACCAGCAACCCTTTGGAAGCAGAAGTTATCGGATCTTTGGCTTTTGCACCGGGGGTCAGCAGATGAAAATCTTTGTTAACCCTGCATTTTTCAAGGTCCGAATCTTTAGGCCGTATTTCAATTTCCCAGATCATGAATTAGTTCCTGATTAAGCATACTTTCTATCAAAATTTATTATAGGAACCTTTGGGCAAAAGTTGGGGGAAGAATTGACATGACACGGGACCATTTTATCTCTAGGATCTTTTCATACTGTTTTTTGAAAGGAACTAAACATGAAAGCTATCCAAGCTGTAATTCTTGAACCACACAAAACCGGCCTTCGGGAAGTCGAACTTTCAGACCCAACACCAGACCAATTTCTTGTTGAAACCAAGGTTTCTGCTATTAGCGCAGGAACAGAACTCGCAGTTTACACCGGTTCCCATCAATGGCTTAAAGACCCAAACATGCCTGATTGGAAGTTCCCTTTCAGACCCGGTTATTCTGCTGCGGGCATTGTTCTCAAAGTCGGCAAAAATATTACAGGTTTAAAAGAAGGCGACCGGGTCAGTTTTCCGGGCAATCATGCCTCTCATGAACTTCTCAGCACCAGCCATGAACGAGGCAAATGGTGGAAATTGCCCGAGAATCTTGACTTCGAAAAAGCTGCGGTGGCTTGTATTTCACGGTACGGAATGGGCGCTTCCATTCGAGCGGGGCTTACTCTCGGCAGAAGTGCCGCGGTTTTAGGGCTTGGTATTATTGGACAATTTTCCCTGCGTTGCCTTATGGCTGCGGGGGCGAACCCTGTTATTGGTATCGATGCGGTTCCCATGAGGCGTAAGGCGGCCCTTGCAGCTGGTGCTGATGCTGTCATTGATCCTGCCAACGGGCCTATCAAAGAGCAACTCCGAGAAATACTTTCCCTCGGCGCGGAAATTGTCGTTGATGCTACCGGTATCCCCGATGCGGTTCCTCAAGCTATGTCTCTCGCTTGCGATGCGGGCCAGGTTATTGTGGTTGGCAGCCCTAGGGGCAAAGCCACCGATGTCAATTTTTATGATGATCTTCACCGCCGCTATATTGAAGTTTGCGGGGCACACGGCAACATGCTATTTGAACCAGCGCATATTCGGCTGAATGGCAATTGGAACATTCACAAAGCACAGAATTGGCTATTAGCGGCATTGGCAAACGGCAGATTAAATCTGAATGGGCTTATCACTCATAAGATTAAACCCTCTGAACTTACCTCGGCTTACGATGGGTTGCTGAAGAACAAGGATGAATATCTTGGCGTTACGGTACATTGGTAAACATAAACAAGAACGAGTGAAACTTGGATCATTGGGTTGAATATTTAATTTGTGGACTTGCAGCACTAGCTGCAGGATTTGTTAATTCCATAGCGGGAGGAGGTACTTTGTTAACCTTCCCGGCTTTGGTTTATTCCCTAGGCTCGGAAGTTTTAGCAAACACCACTAGCACGGTCGGCCTTTTCCCAGGTTCACTTGCAGGGGCCTGGGGAAGCAGGTCACACCTCAAAGGCATTAAAACCTGGCTGCTAATTCTTATTCCGCCTAGCATTGCGGGAAGCATCGTAGGCGCCCTTCTCGTTACCAGATATTCACAACATTTTCGGCTATTTGTACCTTGGTTATTGGTACTGGCCTCGACGCTGTTTTTGATTCAGCCATTCATTTCAAAACCTAAACCGCAGCAAGGGGGATCTGATGCCCCAAACACAAGTTTTCAAGTTATTTCAGCCTTGGTTTTGTTTCAATTTCTAGTTGCAATTTATGGGGGATACTTTGGCGCAGGAATAGGAATCTTGATGATTGCATCGCTTTCCTTTATGGGAATACCCGATATTTTTCGCGTCAACGGTTTAAAGAATGTACTGGCATTTACGATTAATTGTGTTGCAGCAGTAGTTTTTAGCATTGATGCACCCATGGATTGGGAATTTGCAGGTGGAATGGCTTTTTTCTCGGTCATTGGAGGATATTTAGGTGGAACTTTCAGCCAAAAAATACCCAGAAAAATGCTCCGCATTTTGATCATTTTCATCGGCTATCTTCTTGCAGCGTACTATTTTTTTAAAGTTGACTAAACTTTCCTCTTGGCCCAAATCCTAACTCCTGTTAGATATATTTTGTTAGCCTTTTGGCATTACTTTTTCTAGAAAGGAAAAATCATGATTCGTCGAACTCAGAGCATGGTTGCTCTTGTGGTATTTTTTGCCCTTACAACATTGAGCAATGGCTTTGCTCAGGAAACAAAAAAAGGAAAGACTATGAAAACTGCTTCTGGATTGGAATATGAAGTACTTAAAGAAGGCACTGGCGATGAAGCCAAGGCTGGGAAAAAAGTAACCGTGCATTACACCGGATGGTTGAAAAGCAATGGTAAAAAATTCGATAGCAGCGTTGATCGGGGCGATCCCTTTGTATTTGGCTTGGGCGCTGGAATGGTTATCAAGGGTTGGGATGAAGGCGTTGCAGGCATGAAAATTGGCGAAAAACGCAAGCTTATGATTCCCCCTGCTCTTGGCTATGGCGAGCGTGGTGCAGGCGGGGCTATTCCTCCAAATGCTGACCTGATTTTTGAAGTTGAACTTTTAAAGGTTAACTAACTTCCGGTGCGGGCATCCAAGATGTCCAGCCATTCACGGTTTAAATTGGCCAGGTGTTCCCCCAAGATTTTATCAAAGGGAAGCCTGGCTAGTTTTTTATATGCTTCAACCATAATTGCTGCAGCATTCCGCATTCGATGTTCATCCCCTACCTGCCATAAATCTTTTGCAAGTTTTAATGCAGTTGCAGCTTTTCCCATTGCCTGCAATCGAAACGCCTCCTGCACAACTTTTTCGTAATCCGTGTCAGACCAAACCATGTACGGTATTTTCTTTTTGATAGATTCATCAATTTCCCCAACCGCATTTTCAGCAGCCACCACGCCCACGCCATCAATTGTTTTTTCAACTACATTACGCCTGCCTACTTGGATTTTTTTTGCTAAAGGTTGATACTTCAGCAAGGCTTTACGCACCTTATCGCATGCTTTTTTATTTTCATTCAACTCTGGCCCTGTTAAAGCGACTTCATCTTCATCATTGATCAATTCGTTATCATCGAGATATCTTTCAACTGCGGAAAACAAACTCCGACCATCAAAATTGAAACTCAATCCGTCATTTGCATAGTAAGAAGCAACACAATAACTTTTACCAGCAGGGGCATCGATATAATATCCCGCATGCCAGCGGTTTTCCCCTCGCGCCAACAGCGTAAAAAACTCGGGTGGGTCGAGGCCATAGCGCCAATGCAATGAAATTGGTATCTCGCCTGAATAGTTGTCGAATTTTCCTGCGAGAATTTCAAAAGCGCCTACAAGATAAATACCCAATGAATCTTCAAGGGCGCTAAGTGGCTCTAATGGGCGGATTGATTTCGCAAAATCCCAAAACAAGAGTATCTCTTCGGGAAATGACACCTGTAATTGCTGCTCAAGCCATTCGCATCTTTGTTTAGCTGTACGAACCATTAAAAGCCTTATAAAAAGAAAACGACCGGCGCAATAGATGAGCCGGTCGAAATGCTATCTTATCATTTATTATACTAAGAAAAAATCCCCGTAACAGGATCGCCTTGAACCAACTCTCTCGGCTGATTTAAGTGATTGTAAACAATAGTGCCTGGATCAATACCCACACTATGGTAAAGAGTTGCTAATAATTCTCGAGGATGTACAGGGTTATCCACTGGCGCTGAAGCAGTCTTGTCAGACTTGCCATATACCAAACCACGCTTAACACCTGCGCCTGCAACCACTGCAGTATAACAGTAGGGCCAGTGATCACGACCATCATCATTATTTTGATTTCCGGAAGTGGAGACGCCGCGTTGGGGGCTTCTACCAAATTCACCCACTGCAATGACTAGGGTTTCCGCAAGCAATCCTCTTTCATCCAGATCGGCAATGAGAGTGGTAAGGCCGGAATCAAGCATTGGTGCAGATTGATCTTTCATACGCTTGGAAAGCCCAACATGCACATCCCAAGAATGGTTGTCTGAGTTTGCTACTTTTGGCCAGTTGATTTCAACAAACTTCGTACCAGCTTCAATCAACCTACGAGCTAGTAAACAACTTTGGCCAAAGGTATTCATGCCATAGCGTTCGCGCATGGCTTTAGGTTCTTGAGCAAGTTCAAAAGCTTTTCTGGCATTTCCAGAAATCACCAGGCTGAGTGCTTTGCCATAATAATCATCCAAAGCGAACTTGGAAGTTGCTTCTTCTACCGCTGGAAGCCCTTTATTAATTGATTCACGAAGGCTGGCCCTGCGTTCAAGCCTTTGAGCGTTTGTTTCTTCGCGAAGTTTCAAATCATCAATTTTAATGCGATCCATCTTGGTCATATCCATGTCATCACCTGCGGGATAAAGCAGGTAAGGATCGTACGCCCGTCCAAGAAAACCAGCAGTGCCACCCTTGCCGACTACATTACTTTCTTGCAAAGGCCGGGGAAGCATTACAAAAGGTAGCATAGGCTTCACAGGGGGCTTGATTCTAACAACATTGGAGCCCACATTCGGAAAATCTTTGGGCGTTGGTGGTTCTAATTGTCCTGAAGGGCTAACTTTGTCTGCGGTGTAACCGGTCAACATTTGATAAATGGCAGCGGTATGATTAAACAAGCCTACGGGAGTATAACTCATCGAGCGGATCATGGTGAATTTATCATTCACTTGAGCCAATTTAGGCAGTAACTCAGTATATTTTATACCAGGGATTTTAGTATCGATAGCTTTGAATACGCTTCGTACATTGTCGGGAACATTTTCTTTTGGGTCCCAAAGGTCGAGATGGCTTGGGCCACCCTGCAAATAAACAAGGATTACACTTTTGGCTTTTCCAAATCCAGGGCCACCCGATTGACCTGTTGCAGCAGTAGCTTTTTGAAGGCTAAAAATATCGGCAAGACTGATTCCAAGGGTCGCACTACCCCCAACACGGAGAATTTCTCGTCTTGTTATTCCATCACAAGTATCTTTACCGGGCCAAGATGGAATTACTAGCATTATTCAATCTCCATAAAAAACGGTGCGTAAGAAAAATCAAACGGCGTGAAAACAACACTGTTCTAATAAGATACACCACTTTAGTATCCCCTGAAACAAGCGGATCTTCAAGCAATAACTATAATTTTTTAAGCAGGTGGGATAGCTGTCTTGGGTAAATTGTACCATGCAAGGTTACAAAAAGCCTTTTCTTCCTCATCAAGTGTAAGATCGGCAGCTTTCAAAGTTAAATCCAACTGATCTGCCCTCGAGGCACCTAAAATCGCAGAGCTAACCCCAGATTGCATCAAAACCCAAGCAATTGAAACAGTTATGATTGATTTGCCTCGTTTATTAAAAAACTCGTTGAGCCGATTAGCTTCTGCCAAATGGGCCTGATGCCAATAACGCTCGCGGTAAAGATCACCTGTTTTTCCCAGACTAAAACGGGAACCAGCCATCTGACTTTCCAACGAATTGTATTTGCCCGTAAGCATGCCACCTGCCAAAGGATTGTAGCAAAGTACGCCCAAGTTTTGATTTCGACAAAGGGGTAAAAGTTCAGCCTCTATTTCCCGGTAAAGCATGTTGTATCTGGGTTGAACCGTAGCCCAGCGCGACCAACCTTGCTTATCGCAAATCCCCAAAGCTAGGGCAATCTGCCACGCTGGGTAATTCGAACAACCAATTGCCTGCACCTTACCTTGTTGCAAAAGATCATCAAAGGCCCGAAGCGTTTCTTCCAGTGGGGTATTGGGGTCAGGCGCATGAGCTTGATAAAGGTCAAAATTATCGGTTTGAAGCCGTTTCAAACTGGCCTCAACGGAATTCATTATGTGCCTGCGAGATAACCCCTCATCGTTAATCGAATTCCCTATTCGCTGTCTGCATTTGGTTGCAAGAACAAACTGATTTCTTTTGCCTTTAAGCCATTTGCCAATGATTTCTTCTGTAGTACCCCAAGTGTTTTCATCGGGGGGAATCGGGTAGACATCTGCTGTATCGATAAAATTAACGCCCGCATTAACCGCTTTATCAATGATTGAAAATGAAGTGTGCTCATCCGCTTGCTTGCCAAAAGTCATAGTTCCCAGACAAAGTTCACTTACCTTGATGCCGGTATTTCCAAGTATTCGATATTTCATTTTTTTAATCCGTAGACACGGCGAGGTTAACGACTACCTAATAAAATAGGTGTGCCCTAATTGAATGCAAGCATTAAAGCAAGAAGTTAGAAATCCACTTGGCAACGAAGAAAAAAACCATTATCGCTCAACTGCCCCTTAGAATCATTTACATTGGCAATATTCCACCATTGCTCAAGTTGATAACCAACCGAAAACTTGGTGTTCGATGCTTGCCTAGGCGTGTAGCTAAAGCCTGTTTGGAAAGTCACCGCAGGAATAGATTGGACAAGAAACTGGCTACTGGTTCCAGAAAATCGCCCTTGGGTGGCCGAAAAGTTCTGACTAGTTTGCCCAATTAAAACGGTTCCATCAACTAAAGCAAAGTGAGAGAATCCGGGTATTTTTTCAAATCGTTTGTGAGTTTCGATAGCAAAATGTGGGCCACCTCCAAACATGTAGTTCGTTTCCGAAAATTTTTCAAAATTGTTTTCCTGAGTCGTTGTAAAGTAAATTCCACCAATCCTGGCACCAATACGAAAGAATACATCAAACTTATTAAAAGGTTGAAACATCGGGGCAATATAATCAAGATCGCCAATATTAAAACTTACATTTGTATTTACAGTTGCGGGAAGGTTATTGATTGGTTCGCTTGAAGTCCCAGAAGAAGAAAATCCACGCCATGAAATCGCAAATCCTCCTTGTTCTCCCGCCAAACGATACCCTAATTCCAAATGCGGTTGAAAAGCCCAATCCAATGGAGCGGAAGGCAGATTGATGTTAACCACACGGCCATTTTGATAAGTTACTGAAGATTGAAGCTGATTGTTGAGCTTGGGCAATACCGCACCAAAATCCACATTAATAAATATTGCAGGATCATCTTTTACCGAACCATAAATATTTTTGTCTCTTGTGAGATTATCGACCAATACAGGTGTTTGGGGAAAAAGTGTAGGCGGTAAACTATCTATATTCATAGGGTCTAATGGCGAACGAAAAAGATCGTTGGCCCCACCTGGTGCGGATGGAACCGAATTGGGCGCAGGTATCGGGGCACCCAAAATAGGCTGTGGAGGCGCAGGCAGAACAGCTTGCTGCAAGGGCGATGGCTGCAAGGGCGATGGCTGCAAGGGCATTGGCTGCTGAGAGTATACCGACGATACGCACAAAACTGTGCTCATCAGCAACATTACACTTCGATTCAACAAATTCTTAAAATTATCTTTCACTAAGATTCCTGATAAATAATTACAATCAATTCCAAAAGTTCCTTAGTATTCTCATGGAACCACTTTTCGAAATAACAAGTTTTAAATTGCCTGCAATAGCATTTGTACATTCCTATATTTGGAATTTTCACAAATCATGTTAAAATACATAAAAGAAACAGTTTTAAAGGGGCCGTCAGATGGAAATCGATGCTAAGGTCTGTTATTGCTTTCATGTAAGCAAAAGAAAAATTTTGAGCTTTATAAGGCACGAAAAGCCCAAGGTCGCCAGTATGCTTTCTGAGTGCGCAGGCGCAGGCAGTGGTTGCGGGTGGTGTGTTCCCTTCCTTAAACAAATACATGCACAATGCCTCGAAAATGGCTCTGCAAATCTGGAAATATTGCATTCTGCTGATTATGCAAAAGGCAGGGAAGCCTATATTAAGGCAGGAAAAGGAAAGCCCCCTTCTGCACCAAATAATCCTGCATGATCCCAGATTATTCTTTCTTATCTTCGCCCTTTTGGGTTACTATTCATCTAGTACTCTTCCCACCTAGAAACAGGAGACTTTCATGAGTGACCCGATTTTTTCAAATTCTAATAACTCTGGTTCAAATCCCTTTAACCGCAGAGACTTCCTCAAGAATGTATCCGCTATAGGGATTGCTACCGCTGCAACTGGCACCCAATTTGCCCACGCTGCACCTGATACTTCTAAACCCGCCGAAACTGCCGTTAAGGGCTTGTACGAATCCCTTACCGAGGCACAAAAAAAAGAAATCTGCTTCGATTGGGATCATAAAGATACTGGCAGAGGATTGCTACGAACCTTTGTCTCCAATAACTGGCAGATTACCAAACCCCATATTCGCAGCGAATATTATTCAAAAAAACAACAAGACATCATTCACGATATTTTCAAAGGCCTCGTCAACCCTGAATGGTATTCCAAATTCCTTAAACAGCTTAAAGATGACACCAATGGAAAAGAATGGGGTGCCGACCAAAGTATCGCAATCTTCGGCCAACCCGGTTCAGGCAAATTCGAATTTGTCATGACTGGCAGGCACATGACTCTCCGAGCAGATGGCAATTCTGAAGACAGTGTGGCATTCGGTGGGCCCATTTTCTACGGGCATGCTGCGGATACTTTTAACGAGGGGGCGGATCACAAAGGCAATATTTTTTGGCCACAAGCGTTAAAAGCCAACAAGGTTTATCAACTCCTAAGTGAAGACCAAAGAAAAATCGCATTGGTTGAAAAGACTCCCCCCGAAGCTGCGGTTCAATTCAAAGGCAAGGAAGGCAAGTTTTCTGGCATCGCAGTTAACAAGCTGGATTCAACCCAGAAAAAAGAACTTCAGGGCGTTCTCAGTGGCTTGATCGAACCTTTCAGAATGGATGACCAAAACGAAGCGATGTCATGCTTGGCAAAACAAGGCGGTATTGATAGCTGCAACCTTAGCTTTTATCAACAGGGCGATATCGGCAAAGATGGAGTTTGGGACAACTGGCGTTTGGAAGGCCCCTCTTTTGTCTGGTATTTTAGAGGCAGCCCTCATGTTCATGTTTGGGTTAATGTCGCAGATAATTCTACTATTAAGCTTAATGCTAAAGGCTAATTTTCAGCGAATCATCATTGGCGCTTTCCCCGGTTTTAATTGCATCAATGCAGGGGGAATTGAAATGCCAGGCACGGTTACCAAATGAACCCTGGCCAGATCCCTTATCAGCAACGGGTAATCTGGCCATCTTCCTTCTGCTGACTGAAGTTTGATCATTTCATCCCCTTGTAACATTTGGACTAACTCGTTCACCACCACCCTTGTTTCTTCGGGCAAGTCCTCAAGTTTACAAGCCCCAAATTCATAATTAAATGCAGGATCACTTTTTCTCATTATTTCAGTAACCCCACGGGCAAACGCAGGCCACCTTTTTTCACCTTTAGTTATCTCGATTTGCTTATAAACCCCTTCTTGTTTTAGCCTTTTCAATTGCGCCACAACCTCGGCGGGCAGATCATTCATTGTCAGATATTTTGCCCCCTGTTTATTCAAAGGCAATGGCGGATTATCTTCAGCAAAATCCAATATCATTTTGACATATGCACCTTTTTTTCCCTCGAGCTTCCCAACTTTTTCTAACTGATCGCTATTAAGTTGCTGTTTGATTTGCGCAATAAACTTTTGTGATTCCTCGGAGTACAATCCGACTTTTTTCTTCTTATCATAAGATTGCGCAATTCTTGAATGCTCATCTTTCTTCATTTTCACTATTTGAATCGCACGCGTTGTCTCATCTAATTTCATCAAAGAATCTAAATCATTTTTCGGCAGGCGATCCATCCATTGGCTTGTCAAAATCTTTTTAATCTCAGCAATGCGCCCCTCTGGATGAGTTGCCTTTCCTAGCCTTTCCTTTTCTAATTGAGTCAAAGTTTCATACCATTCGCCAAATTTTTGAAAAACCTCAATTAATCTTCCAGCTTCCTGAGAATCCGACCTAGCTACGCCAACCTCTGTTTTCTTATGGGCACTTTGCTTTTCCTTCCCCGGTGCTTGAAAAGAATCATAACTCTTCATCAATTGATGAATGGCGTTATCAAGGTCTTTAAGAGCCTTTTGTTTTTCTTGGGGTAAAGCTTGAAATGATTCGTAATTCTTGACCAATTGGTTGTAATGCTCGGGCGAGGACTTCAATTTTTTAAGAAGGGTTTGGTACTTTTGCTCCTGCTCATCCTGCGCATCAGCAAAAATTCCCGCAGGGTTTCCCAAGGCAATTAAACTTACCAACATCATCAATATTACAGATAGTTTCATAAAACGCATATTGATTCCCTTTTAAAGGCCGGAGGTATCTTGGCCAAACAAATCGGGGGCATCCAATTTTTTCAGAAACTCGATGTTTTCAACTTGCTCATATAAATTTTTATTTTCGTAGAGCCTCAAATTCTTTATCAACTCTTTATCGATATTGTTTTCTTTAAAAGATAACGAACCCACTCCAACTCCCCCTACAAATAAAATCAACAATACCGCTGCAATTACCAACCCCCTTATTCCAAACGAATAATCTTTTATTGCAACCGTTGGGCTGCTTAATGCCTTCATCTTTTCCATGGTTTTTTCAGTAAACGACATGGTTACATCAGGCTTGGGCAGATAATCAAGCATCGCCCAGGCTTCTTTCATGGCTTGAAATTGGGCACGATCAGAAGGGCTCGAGGCCAGTTTGGCTTCGAACTCTCGAGCTTCCTCTTCTGTCAATTCACCATCCAAATAAGAAGAATAGCGTTCTTCTCTATCCAGCGATTCGTCGGAGTGTTCTGGTTCATTCATATCTTTTAGCCCTTAAAATCATGATTCGTATTTCTCAGACGATTGGCCATCCATGTATATGTATTTTTTTAATACTTCACGCAGATTAACTCTTGCCCTGCTTAAAAGCGATTTCACCGCCTTTGAGGTAAGCCCCATTACCACTGCAATGTCGGCATAATTCATGTCTTCATATTTATTCAAAACAACCGCCATCCTTTGGCGCTCATTCAACCCATCCAAAGCCTTGGTGATGACATCTGCAAGTTCCACATTATGAAGGCGGATTTCGGGTTGGCTTTGTTTTTCAGGTAGGCGCTGATCGATTCCGACCTGCTGCTGCTGGCCTGATTCTGTGGTAGGAAAGGAAACTTGGGGGCGGCGCTTTTTAGAACGAAGGCTGTTCAATGCAAGATTGTTGGCAATGGTAAAAAGCCAAGTGCTGAATTTAGCCTTCGGATGATAGTTTTTACGAGATTTATATACCCTGAGAAATGCTTCCTGGGCAAGATCCTCTGCTTCTTCCCTGCTGCCAACCATTGGCTTCATGATGACTACAAGCCTTTGTTGAAACAAAAGCACCAATTGTTCAAATGCACCTGCTTCATCGGCGCGCACCCGCAGCATCAATCTGATGTCCGGATCGCGTAAAGCATATTGGGCACTGGATTGGCCAATTGCTGTCAACTTGAACTCCCCGAATTAGTGCAACGCATTACAAACAATTTGTAATGAAGTTATTATAACACCTAGCGAAGTGAAGTTTATAAGGTAATTTTAGCTTTAATCAGTCTTTAATCTTTTGTCCGCTCGCTCTTCTTAACTGGCCGCATGCAGCATCAATGTCTGCACCTTTGCGCTTTCGAACCGTCACTGTTTGCCCTGATGCCTTTAATATTTTTACAAATTCCTGCACCGATTCCTGCTCAGGCTTCTGAAAGGGCAACCCCTGTACATGGTTAAAAGGTATCAGGTTCACATGAGCTTTTCTTTTACGAAGTAATGCCGCAAGTTCGTGCGCATGATCATTCTGATCATTAATTCCGCCCAGCAGGATATATTCAAAAGTCACCTGCCTACCTGTCACTTCTTGAAAATAATCCGCAGCATCCAGAACCTCATGAATACCAATCTTCGTGTTGGTTGGGACAATCTTCGATCGAATCTCATCGTTTGGTGCATGCAAAGAAACCGCAAGGTGATACTGCTTTCCTGTGTCGCCCAATTGTTTTATTTTTAAGGGAAGCCCAACGGTGGAAATCGTGATATGCCTCGCACTCAATCCAAGCCCTTTTGGGGAACATGCAATTTCTAGGGCCTCGAGCAAGTTGTCGAGATTTGCCATCGGTTCACCCATGCCCATAATGACAACATGGCTGAGCCTTTCTTTTTCAGGCAATAAGTTACGAGCTAGAATCATCTGCTCAAGGATTTCATACGCCTTCAAATTTCTAACCACACCATCGATTCCACTTGCGCAAAAAACACACCCCATGGCGCAACCCACCTGAGTGCTTACGCAAACCGTCCTACGGGTCTCCTCTTTCATCAATACACATTCAATTCGGTTACCATCCTCAAGCTTTAAAATTAGCTTTCTAGTATCGTCTTCTGCAATTTTGTGAATTTCAATTTCTTCAGAATACAAAGCAAAAGAATTTGCGAGTTCATCTCTGAACGATTTGGGTAAATCACTCATGTCAGAAAAATTCATGCATCTCTTCAAGAGCAACCATTGCTGGATTTGAACGAAGCGGTGAGCCGGTTGTTGTTTTTCCGTAATCCAAGCTTTAAGGCTTTCGGATGATAATGAAAGCAGCGCAGGCTTGGCCGATGTTGAAATCAAATCAAGGGAAATATTGTTGGTAGCCATGTTTCTATTCTAAGTAGACTGCACCGGCTTGCAATGAATCTCATGAAGCTCTTCTTAAATTTCTTCGTTTTTTATTTGAGAACCCACTATTGCAATGAACTTAAAGCTATTGTTACCAACAACTTAAGCCAATTAAACAATCCTACACCCCACTTTTTATTCGAAGTTTTCTATACTAAACACTGGTGTAAACGATTAAATTAACCCCTCCTCCCACTAAAATTGGGGCCCTACCATGGCGGAACCCGAATACCGTCCCGGATTGGCTGATGTGCCAGTTGCGGAATCTGCAATTAGTTTCATTGATGGCAAAAGAGCCCGCCTTGAGTACCGGGGGATCGCAGTCGAAACCTTGGCTAAGGAAAGTTCCTTTGAAGAAACATCATGGCTTCTCCTAAAAGGTGAGCTACCTTCCCAAAAAGAACTTGCTACCTTCGACAGCCAACTGCGTGTTCATCGCAGATTAAAATATAAAATCATTGACCTGATCAAATGCCTGCCTGAATCTGGCCACCCCATGGATGCATTGCAGGCCGGGGTTGCAGCATGTGGCATGTTTTACCCCACGAAAGATCGAACTGATCCTGAAAAGAATTGGGAAGCTGTTATTAGGTTGATTGCAAAACTACCAACTATTGTAGCGGCATTCCATCGCCTCAGGCGGGGCGACGAAGCCATTCCACCCCGAGACGATTTGGGCCACGCTGCAAACTTCTATTACATGCTAACCGAGGAAGAGCCATCTCCTTCAATTACGAAGGTGATTGATGCCTGCCTGATAGTTCATGCAGAACACACGATGAATGCATCGACTTTTAGCAGCCGGGTTACGGGATCTACTCTTGCAAACCCTTTCACCGTTGTAAATTCTGCGATAGGCACACTAGCAGGTCCGCTGCACGGGGGCGCAAACGAAGAAGTGCTGGATATGCTTGAGGAAATAGGCACTGCAGAAAAGGCCAAGGGTTGGCTAGAAGATGCGGTATTACACAAAAAGAAAATCATGGGTTTTGGGCATCGTGTTTATAAAGTTAAAGATCCTCGGGCAACGGTGCTGCAGGAACTTGCTGAGCATATGTTTGCAGAAACCAGCAAGCCTGAAATCTACAACCTTGCACTCGAAATCGAGAAAATTGCAACAGGAATCCTAGGCCCTAAAGGCATCTATCCCAATGTGGATTTTTATTCGGGCATTGTTTACCAAAGCATGGGGATTCCTCGCGATTTGTTCACCCCCATTTTCGCAATATCACGCGTCGCTGGCTGGACTGCTCACTGGCTCGAACAGTTAAAAAACAACCGGATCTTCCGCCCAGAACAGATCTTTGTAGGCAAGAATGATCAACCCTACATACCTCTCGGGAAAAGGCCCTGATTTCACCTCTTGTTGTCGTTCTAATTCTGTTTTGGAGGCCTGACTTCTCATGCTTGATGCAGCTTTTATTCGTGCCAACCTTGAAGCGGTCAAATCCAATTGTAAAAATCGCAACCTTGTCGCAGATGTCGACAAAGTAGTTTTAATCGATGACGAACGAAAAAAATTACTCTCAAACATTCAGATTCTTCAACAAAAACAAAATGAATTATCCAAGCTCATCCCCAAAGAAAAAGACGCATCCGTAAAACAACAACTGGTTGCCGAAGGTAAAGCTCTTCGCGAACAAGTCAATGTATTGGAAGCACAAGCGAGAGACACCGAAAGCAATCTTAAATCCGTTCTAAATATCATTCCCAATATGACTCATCCAGATGCGCCCGTTGGGTTGCTTGCGGAAGACAATAAAGAAATCAAACATTGGGGCCAGCCAACAAAATTCGATTTCATTCCCAAGGATCATGTTGCGTTGTGTGATTCATTGCAGCTTGCAGACTTCGAAGCAGGCGCTTCTGTTACAGGCCAGAAATTTTATTATCTTAAGAATGAAGGGGCTTTGCTCGAACTCGCACTTGTGCAATACGCAATGAACACCCTTGTTCAAGAAGGTTTCACTCCTGTAATTACCCCGGATCTTGCCCGGGTCGAAGTTCTTGAAGGAATCGGTTTCATTCCAAGAGATCCTGACCCAGAAAAACGCCAAGTTTACACCATCGCTGATACCGATCTTTGCTTGGTTGCCACTGCCGAAATCACCCTCGGAGGCATGCACCGCGATCAAGTTCTTGACGAAGCCAAAATGCCTTTGCGCTACGCTGGACTTTCCCACTGTTTTCGAACCGAAGCGGGTGCCCCCGGAAAAGACACCCGTGGTTTATACCGGGTTCATCAATTTACCAAAGTCGAAATGTTTGCGTTCTGCACCCCCGAACAAGCTGAGGAAATCCACCTCGACATCCTTCGCATCGAAGAAAAAATATTCCAAGGCCTTGGCCTTTGCTATAGGGTCATCGACACTTGCACGGGCGATTTAGGCGGCCCAGCATACCGAAAATATGACCTTGAAGCTTGGATGCCCGGAAGGGGCAAAGATGGTGATTATGGCGAAGTCACCAGTACTTCCAACTGCACTGATTACCAATCACGAAGGCTCAACATTCGCAGCAAATCCCAAGGCCAAAAGGGGACTCGATTCGCTTACACATTAAATGGCACTGCGGTTGCGGTTACCAGGGCCATCGTTGCAATCTTGGAAAACAACCAGCAGGCAGATGGATCTGTTATCATTCCAGAAGTGTTACGGCCCATGATTGGCAAAGACCGGATTGTACCCCGGTAGAGTTTCCTAATTTTTCTTCTGGACTGGGGTAAGATGGAAAACAGCCTGCCTCCTTCGGAAAAAGTCAAAACATTCCCGGCCTCCCCCGGTGTTTACATCATGAAGGATGTTAAGGGGGTTGTTCTTTACATTGGTAAGGCAAAAAATCTCCGCAGCAGAGCTTCTCATTACTTCACCAAGGCCGCTGCAGAAGACCCCCGGACTCAGAACCTTGTACCACTTATCGAAGAAATCGAATTCCTTCAAGCTGAAACCGAAGTGGATGCTCTTCTTCTTGAAGCCAGACTTATCAAAGATATCCAGCCACGCTTTAATGCGGCATTAAAGGATGGAAGAACCTTCCCCTATTTACAAATCAGGGTGCGCGAAGAATTCCCACGGGTCGAATTTACACGCTCACCCCGCAGGCAGGGAGTCAGGCTTTACGGCCCCTTCACTAACTCCAAGGCACTTAAGCATGCAATTTTAATACTGCAACGAGTATTTAAGTTTCGAACCTGTGGCCTAGATATTAAATCCGATGAAAACCGATGGCGTTGGTTCCGCCCCTGCCTGCTTCACAGTATTAGGCAATGCACTGCGCCTTGCAATTTGCGGGTTACCAGAGAAGAATATCGTGCCCAGATAAAATCATTGATTCATGTACTGGAAGGGCGCAAAAAAAAGCTTATAAGAAAAATGCGCAAAGAGATGCAAGATGCAAGCAAAGAACTCTTGTTTGAAAAGGCAGCTCGAATTCGTGATGAAATTCTATCCCTGGAAAAGCTCGAGGATCGGGGCGATAAAAACCGGGATGTACAACCAGGCGCATTTCCTATTGACCCCAAAAAAGGGCTCACTGGCTTAAGAAAAATCCTCGGGCTCGCTACAACTCCAAGAACCATTGAAGGCATTGATATTGCGCATCTGGGCGGAACTGAAACCGTGGCTTCGCTGGTGCGCTTTCTCGATGGGTTACCCTTTAAGCAGGGGTATAGAAAATTTCGGATTAAATCTGTGCAAGGCATTGATGATTACGCATCCATTCGGGAGGTGGTTTTCAGGCGCTTCAAAAAACAACGAGATTCCGAAGAAATATTCCCAGATGTTATCCTCATCGATGGTGGCAAAGGCCAGCTTAATGCCGCCCTAGATGCTTTTAAGTTATTGGGGATCGAGCCACCCTGCCTGATTTCACTTGCAAAGAAAGACGAAGAAATCTTCCGCCTGGGAGATTCGGAACCTATACGCCTAGGCAGGCATTCGTCCGCCTTGCGCTTGCTACAATATGTACGAGATGAAGCCCATCGCTTTGCACAGCATTATCATCATGTACTTAGGCACAAAAAACTGGAAAATGACCTCGAGTCCGCCTTAGAAACAGAATCGGAGCCCAAAGATAATGCGAATCCTGCTCACTAACGATGATGGTATTTATGCTCCTGGCCTTAGGGCTTTGCGCATGGAACTGCAAAAAATTGGAACCGTCGATGTTGTTGCCCCCGCAACCGAACAAAGTGCCACTGGCCATTCGGTTACACTTAACAGCCCCATTGTGGTTCAAGAAATAAACGACGAAAATATGGCCCGAATCGGCTGGGCCGTCGAAGGCAGGCCTGCTGATTGTGTCAAGCTTGCCCTGAGAGAACTCCTTGGCTACCGGCCAGACCTTATTGTTAGTGGGTTGAATGCTGGCTCGAATGCGGGCATAAATGTCCTTTATTCTGGAACGGTTGCCGCTGCAATTGAGGGCGCTTTTTTTGGTATCACAAGCATTGCTTGTTCTTTGGAATACACCAAGCTCAGGCCATTAGATTTTAAAATGGGTGCAGGGCTGGCGAGGCAAATCGTAGAACAAATAATTAATAAGAAGCCCGCACCGGGCGCTTTGTTTAATGTCAACATTCCCAGCCTCGAAAACGGACCGATTCTAGGCGTTCGCGTTGCACCTCAAAACATCTCTACCTATGAAGAATGCTTCGATAAACGCACAGACCCAAGAGGCAGAACTTATTTTTGGATCGGTGCCGATTTCACCTGCCCAGATCCAACTCCAGAAACGGATACCGCTGCTCTTAGGGATCGATATATCACTGTTACACCACTTCAATACAACCTCACCGAGTTTGCTCGCCTTGAGGAAATGTATTCTTGGAATTGGACTCTTTGATTTTGGTTTTTTTAATGGTATGATTCTAACTTCACATTTTCGTTACGGGAGTATTTATGAACGGGATTGAAATTACAGCTTCTGCCTTAGAATCTACTGGGCAAATGTTGGGTATGTTCCTTTCGGATTTATCTGATGAAGACTTGCTGGTTTGCCCAGTTGAAGGGGCTAATCACATCGCTTGGCAAGTTGGCCACATTATTTCTACCGAATTTCTTTTGATGACTGGTAATCTACCGGGCGCATCCTACCCTATTCATAGTGCTGATTTCGAAACCAATCATAGCAGAGATTCCAACCAAAAACAACAGAGCAAGGGGTTTCTTACCAAAGCAGAATACTTAGATTTAATGGCTAAAACTCGAGCAATTACTCTTACCGCTTTACGCAAGCTAACTGATGCGGACCTCGATAAAGCTACAACAGGAAGATTAGCGGCCAAGGCCCCCACGCTAGGAAAAATTTTACTCCTTTGCTCGAACCATACTTTGATGCATATGGGGCAATTCAGCGTAATACGCAGAAAACTAGGCAAGCCGGTGTTATTCTAAACCAATGTTTTATTCCCTTCTTGCAGATGCGCTGGTCATACTCCACCTTGCCTTTGTTGCATTTGTGGTTCTGGGCCAGCTTGCGATTTTGATTGGTATCATTTTCAAAAAAAGCTGGGCTAGAGCCTTTATTTTTAGAATCATTCATCTTGTTTGCATAGGAGTAGTGGCAACCGAGGGCATGCTTAATGTTGAATGCCCCCTTACGGTTTGGGAAAGAAATCTAAGATCTGAAGCAGGGCAAGATATTTCAGATGCTCCGTTTATACCACAACTTGCCAACCGCATTCTTTTCTACCCTGATATTCCTCATGTTTATTTCGAGAGAATGCATATCGCATTCGGCGGTTTGGTGCTTTTGACCTTCCTCATTTGGCCCCCACGACTTCCCAAAAACCTATAAAATCCTTTCATTAACAAAATTCAAACCTTTGTTCTTTGAAATCCGAGATGTTATAATGGCTTCAGACTGTTTAGATCCTGATTGACTAATTCGGAGCTTGTTCCAATGCGCATTATCTCTTTTACTTTTTTAGTCCTGATTTATCCTGCACTATGCATGGCTGATACCGCCAACTGGTCACGATTCCGTGGCCCCAATGGAACGGGTATTTCTGAATCTAAAAACATACCCCTCAAATTTTCCAACACCGAGAATGTTGTCTGGAAATTACCCCTTTCAGATGTTGGGAACTCCGCACCGGTTATCTGGGGCAATCATCTTTTCCTTCATTCTTCTCTGCCCGATGGTAGCAAACGATTTCTCCAATGTATCGATTCCCTCTCTGGAAAAATCCTTTGGAAAAAATCCTTCCCAGCCGGTGTTGCTAAAACGCATATTAAAAACTCTTTAGCTTCCTGTACTCCCACAACCGATGGTGAAAGAGTCTACAACATCATCTGGGATGGCAAAAACATCGCATTGTATGCGCATGATTTTAAAGGCACCGAAGTTTGGAAAAAAGATCTCGGCCCTTTTAATAGTCAACATGGGCCAGGCCATAGCCCTATCGTTCACAATAACAAAGTGATTTTCAACAATGATCAAGATGGCTCAGCTCAACTTCTTGCCTTCGATTCCAAAACAGGAAAAAAACTTTGGGATATCCCCAGAAAAGCCTTCAGAGCTTGTTATTCAACCCCGTTGTTCAACACTCTTGAAAACGGGAATTTAGAATTACTCGTTGCAACCTCTGCAGGCATCACCAGCTATGATGCAGACAAAGGCCTCGAAAACTGGAACTACACCTGGAGCTTTTCGAAAATGCCACTCCGTACCGTGGCTTCACCTGTTGTTACCGCTGGCGTTATTGTTGCATGCAGTGGCGATGGGGCAGGCGACAGGCACCTTATCGCTGTAAAACTTGGCGGCAAAGGGGATGTTACACCAACCAACCTTCTTTGGGAAAACCGCAAATCTTTCCCTTATGTCCCTTCCATGATTTCCAAACAAGAATATATTTTTAGTGTTACAGACAAAGGAATGGCAATGTGCAACCTTGCTATCAGTGGTAAGGAATTATGGAGCGAAAGGCTCGATAGCCCTATTACTGCTTCGCCGCTATTGATCGACAACAATATTTTTGCTGTTGGCGAAAATGGCGATGTTTATATTTTTCAGGCAGAGGGTAGTTTTAAAATGATCAGCAAAAACTCTTTGGCAGAACCCGTTTTCTCTACCCCGGCTGTTGCTAACGACAAGCTTTACATTCGAGGAAAAAATCATCTTTTTTGTATCGGTAAACCCGTCAAGTTAACTTTTTAACAAGGATAAACTCATGATCGCATGCTTTAGGAATCGTACAATTGTTTTGTTGGTAACTTTAACCATGGGAACCCTTTCTGGCGTTTCCCCTACTAGTGCACAAGAGGCTAAAACCGTGAATGCATCCAAGACCGAGCGTATTTTTGAAATGCGAACCTATTACGCAGAACCGGGCAAAATGGATGCTCTTCATGCAAGATTCCGTGATCACACCTGCAAACTTTTTGAAAAGCATGGCATCACCATCATTGGCTTCTGGAAACCTACGGATAAAACTAAATCTGAAGATATGATGGTTTATATTCTTGCTTACCCTAGTAAAGAAGCAGCAGACGCCTCTTGGAATGGTTTTCGCGCTGATCCTAATTGGAATACTGCAAGAGATGCATCCGAAAAAAATGGGAAGCTTGTCAAAAAAGTTGAATCGGTTTTCCTAAACCCCACTGATTATTCCCCAGTTAAATAAAAATTGATTGGATAGCCAGTATGTTAGTCATACGCACGATTTGGGCTGTTGCTTTAATTACTTTTATTCCTTTAGTTGCAATTGAAGCAGCGGTGCCCTCCGAATCGTTTACTATTCCTTTTCGTATTACTAAATCCAGCCATCTGGTTGTTAGGGTAAAAATCAACAACAAAGGCCCTTTTAACTTTATCATCGATACCGGCGCCCCTGTAACTTTTTTTGCTACCGAACCAAGCAAATCACTCGGCCTTAAACCAGATGAAAATGGTTGGTGCATCTTAGATAAATTCTTTCTTGAGGGCGGACTTCTTTCAGAAAACCTCCGTGTAAAACTTGAAACCCCATTTCAACTTGTTGGTATGAATGGAATGGCACTTGGTGGATTGGAAATGCATGGCCTTATTGGCTATGATTTACTTGCAAAACACAAAATAGAATTTGATGTCGCCAAGGAAATAATGATCTGGACCCCTCTCGATTTCCAACCACGATTTCCTTTGGGTGTTTCAGGCAAAAATTCAGGTTCAAGCTTAGATGCACTTGGTGCTTTCATGAAAACTGTTGGTGCTTTCACAGGCAAGAAACAGGATTCACCTCCCGCCCTTCGTGGATCCTTAGGCATTTTGATCAATCCAGATACAAATCCCTTGACGGTTATCGATGTGCAAAAAGATAGCCCAGCATACAAAGTAAATATCCAAAAGGGTGATCTCATCCTAAAATTGAATGATTCTGAAATAATGTCTTTTGATGATCTTTTAAAGATGTATCGCTCGACGCCTGAAGGGAAAAAGATACAAATCCAAATCATGCGAAAAAAACAAATTATTGCTTTGGAACTTACACCAGGGAAAGGTTTGTAACCATGACATTTATTAATCTTTTGGGCTTTCAATCAAGCCTGCTCTTTTTGCTCCTCTGCTCAATAATCAACGCCCAAGAACCCGTTAAAGTCCCTTTGGATATTTTGAAATCAGGCCATATCGTTGTTTCCGTAAAGGTTAACGAAAAAGGCCCATACAGGCTGTTATTTGATACCGGTGCCCCTGTCACCATCATCAGTAGTAAGATCGCCACCGAGGCCAAAGTGATCAAACCTTCCTTGGGGTTTTCCTTGTTTGGTGCAGGCGGGCAAGCCAATATTAAATCACTGGAACTCGGCAATTTAAAAACCCAAAACAATTCAGTGATTGTAATGGATCATCCAACTATCAAAGTAATGTCCAAATTCTTCGGCCCCATCGATGGAATCATTGGATTCTCCACCTACTCCCGATACAAATTCACTATCGACTACAAAGATTCATCCATCGCATTTGCACCTAATGGCTACATCCCTCAAGACACCATCAAAGCCATGATGGATCGCCTAACAACAAACGGCAAAAATCGTGAGATTTTATGCTCAAAGGGTATTTGGGGCTTTGAAGTTCAAAAACTCGAAACTGATACCGCTGACGGTTTAAGTATTATTTCTATAGTGCCTAACAGTGTGATGGCAAAAGCAGGAATTAAAAAAGGCGATCGAATTCTTTCTCTCAATAACATTTGGACTGATTCACTCGAAGACCTTTTTTATGCCTCCAGCAAATCCATAGCAAACAAACAATCTAAACTTCAGATTCTCAGTAATAACGAAATAAAAATGGTAGATATTATTCCAGCGAATGGAATATAAATTTTCCCGGTATCCAAAATGAGTAAAACTTACTTAACCATGAAAAAATCGATTATTGTTTTAATTGTTCTGATGATTCATTTCCTTTTTACAGGGCTTAATCTGAGCGAATCAATCGCAATTGCTCAAACCAGCAAAAAACTAAAATCAACGATGATTGATCAAGGCCAATCTAATCAAGCACTTAAAGGCATCTCGGTTTTAGAAGGATTTAAAGTCGAAATTGTTGCACACAATCCAAATATTGTTAATCCCTCTTCAATTTCTTTTTCAGAAGATGGCAAAGTCTTTGTACTTGAAAGATCCCCAAATTTCTCGAAGGAACTGAAAACTTCTTCCTGGCCAATTGGTAATTTCAAAGAAGGACTTGCTCTGAAAAAACCCGCCCAGGACAAAATAAAATCTCTTTCCATAAACAAAAAAACAGGCCTTTGGGAAACCCCAAACACCGTTCTTGAACTTTTTTCACCTTCTGCTTTTGTTGTCCACCATCCATTTCTTTACCTTGCTGATTCAGGCACCATTCTGCGCTACAAAATCAAACCCGACAACACACTTGAGTTCAAACCTGAAACCATCATTAAGGGAATTTATGGCTTTAATGAATACCAAACTGATGCATTAACCTTTGGGCCAGACGGGTGGCTTTATTTTCATTTTCCTCCTGGTGATTCTTTGCTTGAAGGAATTGATGGGAAAAAAATTCAAATCCTTCGTACCGGGGGAATCGCTCGCTGCAAAGCAGATGGCAAAAACCTTGAACTTTTTTCAACGGGCATTCGGCAGGCCACGGGGAATCTTTCCTTTGACTTACACGGAAATTTATTTTCAGTAGATGATCAAATTTCTTCGGGTTTAAAACCTTCTGGCGCTCGACTTCTTCACTTGACCGAGGGATTCGATTTCGGTTGGCATCTTGCCCATCGTTCCCCATGTTGCGATCCGGATCTTATGCGAATTTTAGTCGAGGGCGACAATTCCCCTTACTCCGTAATCAACTTCCCCAATATCCATTCCACATCATCCCATGCCTATACCGATAACAAGCTACCTCTAAAATTCAAAAACCTATTTCTTGTTACAGATGGTATATCCAATGAAATACTTGGGGTATTCCCTGCCAAAGATAAAAGCACCTTCCTATCCAGTGAATACTTCCCGTTTTTAAGTTCGTCAGATCCTATGTTTTTCCCTTCGCAAATAACTCAGGGCCCTGATGGGGCCATTTATATTGTGGATCAAGGCTGCCGCTATGGAACCGAAGGTTCGGGATCGGGAGGGAGAATTTTAAGAATTCGGTGGCAGGGAACAGCAACTGAACCTGAATTACCTCTCCGAACTTTAGGTCTAATTAGTACACTTCATGAAAAACCAGTCCCAGAACTAATTACACTTATCGAATCAGAGGAAGACTCCATAAGAATTGCAACTCGCAATGCACTAATCCACAAGGGTAGGGAAGCTTTTGATTCGTTAGCAAAATTTCTCAAAGATGATGAAAAGGCTTCGGGTTCAAAACTACGCGCTTTAGAAGCACTCGCTCATTTCTGGGATAAAGAAGTTCAACTGCTATGCGAAAACATAGTTGCAGGCGGTGATCCTGATCTTCAACTTCTGGCAGCACAATATCTTGGCCGGTTTGCGACTTCAGGAAGCGACTCGATTTCCAATGTTTTACTTAAGCATTTAGGATCTGATACACCAGAACTCAGAAATGCAATTACCTTGGCCATGGGAAAAAATAATGCTCCTGGATCAGCGGATAGCCTTGTGAATTCAGTTTTATTTTATGAGGGATCAGATATTCGAATGCTCGAAGTTTTCGCTCATGCCCTGGAATTAACAGGTAAAAATGGCATAGAACGCATTCTTGCTGTTGGTGATACAGGCGTAAAAAAAGATATCAGAAAAATCTTGGAAATCCAAACCCTGATGCGTAGTAATTCTGCTTTAGAGGGGACTTTGGCTTGGCTTGATAACCAAAATATAAGTGATTCAGAAGCAGTCGATTTACTAAAGAGCTTTAAAAATCAAAAGCAAATCCCCGATGCCATCCTATCGCAACTGTCACTTTATTGTTTAAAGAATCCCAACATGGAAGCACCTTTAAAAATTGCCTTATTAGATTCTTTAAGTTGCTTCCCTAATGCCTCGTTTAAAGAGTATGAAAAATTCTTGGATGCCTGTCTTGAAGATTCAGATCTCAAAACTAAAAGTGCAGCCATAAATATGATCAAAAATACCAACCTAATTTCATATTCAAAAAAAATCAATTCCAGGCTTAGCAGTCAAGAAATCCAAGATGAAGAGAAAGCCTTGCTTTTAGATACTCTTGCGATTTTTAAAACAAAGGAAGCCCTTCCAATAATCATCAATATCTTAAGCGGCACTAGGTCCCAAAAAGAAAGTTTAAAAGTAAGGCAAATCGCATTACAAGCCTTATTTGTAATTGACCCTGATAAAGCATCAGAAACTATCCAAGGTTTGCTTGGATCTATTTTATTCCCAGACAAATTGAAAAGTGAGGCATTACAATTACTAGAAAAAAAACCCTCAGGAGCAAAAGTCCTTTTTGCATATTTCGATTCTGGCAAATGTGACCCCATTTCTGTGCCCGCCATTTCTGCATGCCTTAATAAGTTTGGATTAAAATCTTCTGAAGGCAAAGATTTAAACAGTTTGCTTCTTAAAAAAGCCCTTCTTGCTGATAATAACCTTTCCCATTTCCAGCTATTTGAATCCAATATAAAATCTTCCACAAACCCTGTAAAAGGGAAGGGGATTTTTCTTGCTGCCAACAAAATCTCTTGCATCACCTGCCATTCAATAAGTAAAAACCATCCTTCGATAGGCCCGGATTTAGCCTCTCTACAGAAAATGGAAACTGCAAAAATAATCCGTTCCTTATTAGATCCCTCGAACGAGATAAACCCTGCCCATAGCACTATCGAACTAAAAACCAAAACAAACAAAAATTACATCGGGGTTAAAATACGATCCGAAGAAAATCAGATCGTATTAGCAGATGCCACAGGAGCAATATTTACCTTTAGCAAGAATGAAATAGCTTCTTTAAACCCTTTGAAATATTCGGTGATGCCAGATTCTTATGCCAGCACACTTAATTATCAAGAGTTGGTGGATTTGGTTTCTTTCTTAAAAGACCCAGCTAATGTAAAGGCCTTTTCAGGGACTTGCTATGTTGGCCAAATCAAATCAAAGGGCGTCGATGATTCCAAAAGCATCGTAGTCTCATCAAGAAATGATGGTTTTTTCGATTTACAAAAGCTCATACTAGGCACACCTGAACAACTTTCTTTCCACTTTTATTTAAATTCTAATAACCAATCAAATTCTTTGGTAACCATCACCACCCGTGATTCGTTGGAATTAAGATTGAACACCCTGCTGAAAACCCCACAAGAAAATAAAGTTTCGGAAACTATATTTAATTTCGAATTAGATCTGAATCCAGGATTGAACCATATCGCAATTGATTTTTTGAAGGGTAGAAAACTAGAGGGGTTTTATTTACAGTTCACGGGTAATGGAATAATAGAATCAAGTATAAAAAATAACCCGGCCCTTAAAGATTAATAGCCGGGTTGAATCTTTTAACATTTAAATTCGATTTACTGCAAACCGCCATCCACTCGCTCATTGGTAAGATGGGAAGGATGATCCGTGAACCAGATTCTGGACCATTCCTGCTCGATCTGCCTAAGATCTTCAGATTGATTAACCAAAGCTTTAATACGCATACTGGGATCTGAAGAATAAGCATTAATAAGGCAACCGGTATTACAAAGAATAGCCAAGCCAAGGGCAGAAAACAAAAAATTACGGCTCATGATGAAATCCCTTCATGCATACAAGATCTATCAAACAGACCTAAAGGCAAGTTGTCCTAGAAAGAAAATAACTGGAACTCAACTAAACCTGAATGATTTATCGGATGTAATGAATTTAAGCTTGAGAGGAAAATAAGGAATAATAACGGATTCAACGAAAAAGCAATATGGGCCGTTTAGGAGCTTTGGTTGGCCCAGTTTCAATCGACCTATAGGTAGATTATTAAGAGGGCGTATTTAAAGGCAAACTAGGCTTCGAATCTTCATTATCATGGCCTAAAACAAGTCCTTTTCCAGCAGCATCAACTTTTAAGTTGGTAAGTTTTTTGACTCGCTCTTCCATTTCTTTACCGGGCTTAAAGGTTACTACATATTTGGGAGGCACATCCACTCGGTCGCCCGTTCGTGGGTTTCTGGCTTTTCTGGCTTTCCGTTGTTTTACTTCGAAAACACCAAAATTCCTTAATTCAATACGACCCATCTCTAAAAGAGCATCCACAATTGCATCAAAAGTTTGTTGCACAATGTCTTTGGTTTTTAGCTGTGTCAAACCGATTTTATCAGAAATCTGCTTTACGATTTCTTTTTTCGTCACGGTTACCACTCCTGAATTGTACGGTAAGTAACAATGTAATTTTCACCGTCAAGTGACTTAAAGTTAAATCCAGTTGAGGATTATGTCAAGTCTAAAGAGGACAATCCCTAATTTTCATCGTTCCTTTTATAATCTAATTGAAAAATGATCTTCCCAAACACCCTCGAAAAAAGTTACTTCTAACCTATTACTTTGGCATTCATTAAAGGATTGTTCATGGAAAAGTTAGTTGTTACGGGTGGCTGTGGTTTTATTGGCAGCAATTTCATTCGCCTGATTTTAGAAAAAGAACCCACGGTTGAAGTTCTAAACTTCGATCTACTTACCTACGCCGGCAATCTCGCCAATCTTAAAGATTTAGAAAAGAATCCCCGGCTTAAATTTTTCAAAGGCGATATAGCCAACAAACAGGAGGTTGACGCCGCTTTAAAGGATGGGGCCTCATCGATTGTCCACTTTGCTGCAGAAAGTCATGTTGACCGAAGCATTTTGGATTCTGGCCCATTTATCCGAAGCAATATTGTTGGCACCCAAGTGCTTTTAGATTCTGCTAGAACTCACAACATAAAAAGATTTGTTCATGTTTCAACAGATGAAGTATATGGTAGCTTGGGCGATACAGGATTTTTCACTGAAGACACTCCTATTGCACCTAATAGCCCCTATTCGGCAAGTAAAGCATCTTCCGACCTTATTGTTCGCAGTTATGTTCATACCTTCGGTTTCCCTGCTATGATCACACGCTGCTCCAACAATTATGGGCCTTATCAATTCCCCGAAAAGTTGATCCCACTTTTTATCAGCAATTTGCAAAGAAATGAACAAGTTCCAGTTTATGGCGATGGTTTAAATGTACGCGATTGGATTCATGTGAATGATCATTGTTCGGGAATACATGCTGTATGGCGAAAAGGGCGTGTAGGGGAAGTGTACAACCTAGGCGGAAAAAGCGAACGAACCAACCTTGAATTAACCCATGCCCTTCTCAATAACCTGCAAAAACCTCATTCCCTAATTCGTTATGTTAAAGATAGGCCGGGTCACGACAAACGCTATGCAATTGATTGTTCTAAAGCAGAAAAAGAACTAGGATGGGTGCCAACGGTCGTTTTCGAAGAGGGGTTAAAGGAAACCGTGGAATGGTATCTTGCGAACGCTGGTTGGATAAATTCCATTCGCACAGGTGATTATCTTTCGTATTATCAAAAGCAATATGGGCACCGATAACAAAAAATTCGATCGCGGTACGGTTCTAATTACCGGGATCACCGGGTTTGCTGGTTCGTATCTTGCTGAGCATCTCCAAGGGTACGCTAAGGAAATCCATGGAATCAGCAGAACAGGAAAGTGGTCAAAAAACAGCCCGGTGCATCTTCAAAAAATCCCGCTGCATATCAACAGTTTTCAAGATTCGGCCCAATTGGCATCTCTTTTAAAAACGATTAATCCCTCACATATTTATCACCTTGCTGGATTTGCCCAAACAGGAAAATCTTTTGTAAATCAAGATGAAGCATGGATGGGAAATCTCAACGCACCCCGAAATCTTTATGATGCGATTAAGAAATCAGGTATAACCACTAAAGTTCTTTTCGCTGGATCGGGTTTGATTTATGGACCTGCAAAATTTAACAAAGAAATTAAAACCGAATCATCAGCGTTAATGCCCCAAAGCCCCTACGCATCTAGCAAGGCTGCGGCCGACCTTTTGAGTTATCAAGTTTGGATAAATGATGGGATAGAAATTATTCGTACACGGCCTTTTAATCACATCGGACCTAGGCAAGCAATTGATTTTGCAATGGCAAGTTTTTCAAAACAAATTGCTGAAATAGAACTCTTAGAAAAAACCCCTGTCATTAAAACAGGGTCGCTATCTGCTTTTAGAGATCTTACCGATGTGAGAGATATGGTCAAAGCCTATGCAGACCTGATGGATCATGGAAAACCAGGCGAAGCGTATAACATTGGTTCCGGAAAAAACATTCGGATTTCTGATGCTTTGAAAATGCTCGTTTCCTTTTCAAAAACTCCAAAATTAATAATCGAAGAAGAACCGTCCCATGCTTCTTCCCCAGAAGATTTTGAATTACAGGTAGGCATTGATAAACTAAACAAAGCTATATCTTGGAAACCTACCTTTTCCTTAGATGAAACTCTTTCTGACACTTTAAACTACTGGCGCCAAGTCGTTGCCACACAATTACAAAATTCGAAGGAATCAAAATGAAAATTGCTGTAGTTGGAACAGGTTATGTTGGTTTAGTAACGGGGACTTGTTTTGCTGATAGTGGCAATGAAGTTATTTGCATCGACAAGGATGAGGCAAAAATAGCGGTATTGCAAAAAGGAAAAATCCCAATTTATGAGCCTGGATTATTGGAAATGGTTCATCGTAATTCCCGCGATGGAAGGCTTGTATTCACCACCGATTTACAAAAAGGCATCCAATCAAGTGATTTGGTATTCATCGCAGTGGGAACCCCCCAAAGCGAATCTGGAGCTGCTGATCTTTCCACTGTTTTCGCAGTTGCAAAATCTATTGCACTTTCTGCAAACAAATCAAAAATTGTAATCATTAAAAGCACCGTCCCTGTCGGCACTAATAAAAAAGTCCAAGATATCGTAAACGCCAACAGCAAATTTCCAATCCATATTTGCAGTAATCCTGAATTCTTAAAAGAAGGGGCCGCAATCGAAGATTGTACCAAACCAGATAGGGTCGTCATCGGAATTCGTTCTCCCGAACTATCCGAAATTTTCAAGGAGTTATATGCTCCTTTTTTAAGGACAGAACGACCGTTATTGATCATGTCACCCGAAAGTGCAGAAATGACCAAGTATGCGGCCAACGCAATGCTTGCAACCAAAATTAGTTTCATCAATGAAATGTCAAACATCTGCGAAAAAATGGGCGGGGATATCAATGATGTCCGAAGGGGAATCGGGCACGATATAAGAATTGGTTTCCAATTTCTTTTTCCTGGCGCAGGGTACGGAGGCAGTTGTTTCCCCAAAGATATTCGAGCCTTAATACACATGGCAAATGAAATAGGAATTGAACCCACCATGCTAGAGGCAATTGATGCGGTAAATGAACATCAGAAAGAGCTTCTTTTTTCAAAAATCAATGACCATTTTAAAGGAAACATCAAGGGACTTACTTTTGCAATCTGGGGCTTGGCTTTTAAACCACGAACGGATGATATCCGTGAAGCCCCTGCAATGGTGCTTATCGATTCCCTTCTCAATGCAGGCGCCAAGGTTCAGGTTCATGATCCTGAAGCAATGCCGAATGTTAAGGCGATTTATGAAGATAAAATTTCTTATTGCAGTAAACCATATGATGCTCTTCAAGGGGCAAACGCCTTGGTAATCGTTACAGAATGGCAGGAGTTTCGAAATCCAAACTTCCAGTTCATGGCAGGTTTGCTAAAAGAAAATGTGATTTTTGATGGGAGAAATTTATACGAACCTAAGGTTCTTTCCTCAGAAGGATTCTCTTACTATTCAATAGGAAGAAAAACATCCTTCCCGACCTCTTAATTAATGATTAACAAAATCAAATTCTTCACCCTGGGCTATCATGAATAACATGGTAAATAAAAACACCCCAACCCCATGGGATCTAGATGCGGAAGCCATCGTTGTAAAAATCAGATGGTTTGGCGTTTTGATAGGCTATTTTCTTGTTAATGCAACAGATTTGAGCGGCGATCGCAGGGGACTTTTAAATGCAATCCTTGCAATCGGGGTTGCGTATACACTTTTAGATACTTATTTCAGTTGGAAAAAAAAAGTGTTTCTGGCAGAGTATCCCTTGTTTATTGCAGCCATGGAATCGCTGTTTATAGGGCTACTTTGCTATTATGAAGAAGGGCTTTCAAGCACTTTTCGTTATTATTATTTCCTTTCAATCTTATGTTGCGCTTTGCGATATTCTTGGATGGTGACTGCGATTTGTTTTACCTTCCACTGCATTAGTTATGGTGTTTTATTCTTTCTTATAAATGACAATTCACAAAGTAAAATATTTATCTCGCTTACCATGATAGTCATGGGTTGGCTAGCCTGGGCATCTACATCATTAACTTCATTACTGCGAAGAACAAGTTCTTCACTAGAAGTTTCAAACAATGAGTTACTAAAAAACAAATCTGAACTTGAAGCAAGAATTGCAGAAAGATCCAAACAATTGCAGGAAGCACAAGCTCAGGTATTACAGCAAGAAAAGATGGCTGCGTTTGGACTTTTGGCAGCAGGAATCGCACATGAAGTTGGCAACCCACTAACCTCCATTTCCTCCATGGTACAAATTCTTCAAAAAAAAGAACTTGATGACTACACTAAAGAAAAACTTGGCCTAATGAGTGGACAATTAACACGAATCCGCGATACCCTTCGAGAGGTGATGGATTTTTCTAGGCCTGCAAACCTCGAATGGAAAAAAATCAAGCCTCTACCTGTCATTGAAGAAGCAATGAATATTGCAAAATATTACAAAAGAACCAGAGGAAAGGTTGTTTTATTGCCTGTCCCACTAAACCTACTAACCATCGATGGGATACACGATCAATTGGTACAAGTGATTCTAAACCTTATTTTAAATGCCCTTGATGCTGCGGGTACAGGCGGTATCATTGAGGTTGAATTAGCAGTGATAGAAAACAACATTTGTTTTCAAATAAGTGATAATGGGCCGGGGGTTGTGCCTTCTGATATTCCAAAACTTTTTCTGCCTTTTTTCACCACAAAAAAACATGGTACAGGTTTAGGCCTTTTTGTATCAAAGAAAATAATCGAGAAACACAGGGGAACTCTACAATTTTTCCAAAAACCCGAGGGTGGCTCGCTTTTTAGGGCAACGATTCCTTCAACAGATTTTTCACATCAAATCAATGTAAAACAAGGTATCTCATGAGTGAATTTAAAAAAAATCCCACCGGTACAAAAGATTCGTTTCCTAACATACTTATCATTGATGATGAACCATTAATCTGCGAAACTCTTACTGAATTTCTTAATCAAGAAGGCTTCAGAGTGATTTGCGCAAGTAGTGGCGAAGAGGGAATCAAGCTTGCTACCCTCACAAGATTTGAAATATGCCTTTGTGATTTACAACTCCCCGGGATGGATGGCATCGCTTTTCTTCAAGAACTTCAACGAATAAGCCCTGAGGTATTTGTTGTAATGATAACTGCGTATGCCACGGTTGAAAACGCTGTCGAAGCGTTTAAGCGTGGGGCCCAAGATTATCTAATTAAACCGGTTATTCTTGCAGAGTTATCAGAAAAAATAAAAAGATTACTCGAACAAAAAAGGCTGGCACTTGAAAACCAATGGTTAAGAAAAGAACTAAACCGTATTTATCCTGAAACTAAATTGGTAGGTAAAAGCCAAGCAATGCGCCAAACAATTGAATTGGCAAACAAAGTTGCACCAACAAGATCGACTGTATTATTAACAGGTGAAAGTGGTACGGGCAAAGAATTATTGGCACGAGTAATCCATGAAGGCGCAAACCCAGTTTCTACCAACATAAAAGATTCGCCAATCAGATTTCTAGCGGTGAATTGCGCAGCAATACCTCACGATTTGTTGGAAAACCAATTATTCGGGCACAAAAAAGGATCATTCACAGGAGCGGATAAAGACCAAAACGGGATCTTTATGCATGCCGGCAAAGGCACTGTATTTCTTGACGAAATTGCGGAACTTCCCCTTGCAACTCAAGCAAAACTTTTGCGTGCGATTGAGTTAAAAGAAATACTCCCTGTTGGGGCTAATGAACCAATTACTGTAGAAGCGAGGATTCTCGCTGCCACCAATAAAGACTTGCAAAAAGAAGTGGAAGCTGGGCGTTTCCGTGAAGATTTGTTTTATCGCTTGAATATTGTTGCCATCACGATTCCACCTCTTCGAAACCGAATGGAAGATATTCCTGAACTCGTTGAGTTTCTTTTAGACAAGCATTCAAAGGCAATGGGCAAACGCTTCACCGGTGTAAATCATGAAGCGATGCAAATTTTAATGGCCTGCCCATGGAAAGGAAATGTAAGAGAGCTTGAAAATGTCTTGCAAAGAGCGGTAATTCTTTCTGATGGCCCATTGATTTCGCCTGCGGATTTACCGCCCGGATTCGCACCTGCAATAGGCGAGTTCCTTTTAACTGATGGTCTGGATGAGGCTGTAAAAAGATTTGAGAAACAGCACATCGAGTTAATACTAAATCAAAACACTGATAAACGCGAAGCTGCAAAAAAACTAAAAATCGCACTCAGTTCGCTCTATCGAAGAATGACAGAATTAGGAATTGCGACCTGATTGATCGTACCACACTTGCGAAACCCAATAGAGAATTGACTTCATCTCAAAAGGTTTTATCTTCGGGCATAAGGAAACAATCTTCGCAGCAGTGCCTGCAAGATGGGCGGTGGCCCATGAAGTTTCAAGATCTGAACCAATGGGCGCAAGATCTGCATGGCCATGTCCTAAAAACTCCAAGCCTGCGTGGGGGAAATACTTAAACTTCAGTAATCCCTCCAAAGATTTTTTATTGACGGAAAAAAGTGATGATTCAAATACTGCAGGAAAACTTCGGGTCATAGGATGATCGTTATGCCCTGCTGCAAAAACAAGAACATCATTTCGGTAAGCATCCTCAAGCGCATTTAAAAACTGTAATCGACGCCAGGGCTGTTGAAGCCGTTCTTCAGGTAACCCAAGAGAAAGATTGATTACCTTGCATTTCCAATCATGGATTGCAACATGCATAGCGTGAAGCAGAAAATCTAATTCGGTAAAAGTTCGAAATTCAAAAACATTTGCAGAATATATTTGCGCCTTCGGGGCATGGGTTAAAAGAATATCAGCAACCACGGTGCCATGAGGTAGTACGGGAGGGGCGTTTGAAGAATAATCAATCACACCTTCTGGTTTAAATAATGCGTTTACGATGGGTTTAAATTCCACACCCTTCCCATCGAATTTCTTCTTCAACTTATCTACATTCACCCCTGTATCAATCAGCGCAATATTTACATTGCGACCATCCGCAAGCGGGTTACTTAGCAATCCATCTGAAAAGCCAAGTTTGATCAAGTTTTCCAAGGCTTTAAAAAAATCAAAGGAAGGTTGCCCCTCAATCACTTGGAAGCCTCCCCAAAAAATGTAAGAAGCATTTTTTCAACTGTTTTAAGCAGCTCGGTACTGGAACTTAGGGCATTTTTCCCAAAGCGATTCTGCAAAGTCCGAACTTGATTTAAAAACTCTATTTCTTCGAGCGAGATGCCCGTTTCCGCAATCGCATTGTTTATATTGTCCCCCAGACTTTGACTACTAGTTTCCAACCCAGTCAAAGGGTCTGCTAGTTTTAATGCTCTTTCCATGATAAGAATAAGTTGGCTTCGAGCCTTATCGTGACCCATTGATTTAGCAAGTAATTCAGCAAAGATGCCAGCCAATTTTTCCCACTTGATTTCTGAGGTCTCCCTAGGATCCACAAATTCTAAAATGGCAATCAAACAGCCTTCATAAACAAGGGGCAGGAGCAAAGCACTTTGAGCCTTCGCTTCAAAGGGTTGAAGAACAAATAACTCCTGATTCTTATTTTTAGAGAGATCAACCCTAAGAGGAATAGTGGAAGGTTGGTTACAAACTGCAGAAGCCAAGCTGGAACTAAAATCAACATGGTAAGAAACAGAACTTTTTCCATCGTAGGTAAACACGGCGCAACCATTATTGGGGATAATGCCGCCCGGATTAATTTGATAAATCGAAGCATTCTTCATAGGGAAAAATTCAAAAGCTGCTTGAATTATTTTATTGCTGGCACTATCTACGGTATTTTCATTTTTAAACGCACTATTAGCATCAATTAATTCAAGAGAACGATTAATCATATCCTTAAAGGATTCAAGTTTCTTTTGAAATATTCTTTGGGTTTTCTGCGGACGAAGTTTTTGCAATTGATTCAAAACTGCTTTGAGGAATTTGTCCCGGGTCAAATCTTGGCTTTTATCTAGATAATCCCGCACGCCAATTCTCATTGCATGAAGAGGGGTTGCTTGGTTGGCAAACCCAGTAACAAGAATTGCAGCAATATCGGGTTGAAAAACAAAAAGGTCTTCAAGCAAATCAAGACCGTTCAACCCAGTGCCTAGGTTCCAATCAAGAATGGCGAGATCGACCTGAAATTCTGCAGCAATTTTAAGTGCGGTTTCAGCATCCCTTGCCTGATAAATATCTACGCCAAACCCTGAGGATTGCAACCATTCTGCAAAAGTCTGCAAAACCCCTGGCTCGTCTTCCACCAGTAAAATATTATCATTGTTTTTCATAATGCCATCGATCATTAAGAAACTTTGAAGTTCAAAAAACACCGCTTAATTTATCTTAACTTACAAATATTGTAATCTACTTATTATTTTGCCTAGAAAGATGTGAGGGAATGGTTAATTTTCCCAAGTTTAACTTGACTCATTAAAATATACATTTAAAACTAAGTTTTTACTTTCCATGGATGGAACACTAGTCATGGCTGATAGTTATAACTCCCCATTATTATTGCAAGCCGCATCTATTTCTTATTTTGAAGGCAATGTTTGCTTTATAACATCAAAAAGTGGTAAACGCTGGGTGATTCCAAAAGGATCGATTTCCAAAGGAAAAACCGCGGCCGAAACAGCCCTTTTGGAAGCTTGGGAAGAAGCAGGATTAACGGGTAAATTACATAAAAATCCAGTCGGATCGTATTCTTACTCAAAATCCGGACTTTCGTATCTTGTTACCGTATTTTTGTTGCAAGTTTCGAGTATTGCAGAGGTTTATCCCGAACATCGACAAAGATTGCGTAAATGGGTTTCAATTTCTGAGGCCAACTCAATTGTTCATGAAAAAGAACTTTTAGACCTCCTTCAATCGTTACCTTTGGACTTTGCACTACCAGAAAAAAGTATTTCTAAAGTAGAAATCACACCGAAAGAGGTAATTTCCAGATAACCACCTATAATGTTCTAAGGTGAGAATTCAACTTTAAAAACATAATTGGTGATGATTTTAATGCTAGATAGCACTAAGAAAAAAAACCGCTTTGAGCTGCCTTTGTCCTTGGACAATATTGCCCCTCTTTGCCCCACTACTTTTGAAGAAATGAAAGCCCGGGGTTGGTCTGAAGTTGATATCGTTTTTGTAACAGGCGATGCCTATATAGACCATCCTAGCTTTGCAATGGCCATTCTGGCACGCAGTTTAGAATATGCCGGTTTCAAAGTGGCGATGCTCAGTCAACCGGATTGGAAATCAGTCGAACCTTGGCGTCAATTTGGCCGACCACGATTGTTCTTTGCCATCAGTGCTGGGAACCTTGACTCCCTAATAAACCATTACACTGCTAATAAAAAAGTGCGCAATGACGATGCTTATTCCCCAGGTGGAAATATCGGCCTTCGACCCGACCGCGCCACTTTGCCTTATTGTCATCGCGCTCGAGAAGCATTCCCTGGCGTACCAGTTATCGCAGGTGGGGTTGAAGCCTCTTTACGAAGGTTGGCACATTACGACTACTGGAGCGACACAGTCCGAAAATCTATCCTTCTGGATTGCAAAGCTGACCTTGTCGCTTATGGAATGGGTGAAAATTCGATTGTTGAAATTGCCAAACGGTTGGCAGCAGGCGAAAGTGTTCAACAATTGCGCGATATGCGCGGTGTTGCATTCGCACTGGGCGCAAAAGAAACTCCGCCCGTTGGCCAAGAACATTTGATCGCAGAAAAATATTTAATCCAAGACGAGAACGGCACCAAAGCATCGATTGGCTTTGAGGTGCTCCCCAGTTTTGAAAAGGTCAAGACAGATAAACTTGCTTTTGTTCAAGCAACAAAAATCATTCATTTAAATACCAATCCTTTTAACGCTAAAACCCTGATCCAATACCACGACAACCAGGCAATTGTGGTAACGCCTCCCTCATTTCCAATTTCAACCGTAGAGATGGATCGGATATACGGATTCGCCTATACTCGAAAAGCCCATCCGAGTTACAAAGAAAAAATTCCTGCTCACGAAATGATCAAGGATTCAGTAACCATCATGCGCGGTTGCTTTGGAGGCTGCACTTTTTGCTCGATCACCGCACATCAAGGGCGGATAATTCAATCACGATCTGAAGAATCGGTCCTTCTAGAGTTAGGAAAAATGGGCAAAGATGAGTCCTTCAACGGAATAGTGAGCGACATTGGTGGCCCAACTGCAAACATGTACAAAATGCGTTGCACACGCCCCGAAGTGGAAGCCAAATGCAAAAGGTTATCGTGTGTGCATCCAACCATTTGCAAGTTACTGGGTACCGACCATGGCCCGATCATCACACTGATGCAAAAGGCGCGGGAAATTCCCGGCATTCGGAAGGTGCTTGTTGCCAGCGGTATTCGAATGGATTTAGCACAACTTTCTCCACAATACCTAGAAGAATTAACGGCCCATCATGTAGGGGGGCATTTGAAAGTTGCACCCGAAGCTGCGGATGAGAATGTTTTAAAGCTGATGAAAAAGCCGTCACATGACAATTTCAAAACCTTTTCTGATGAATTCAAAAAAGCTTCACAAAAAGCAGGCAAACCCAAGCAATACATCATCCCTTACTACATCGCCAGCCACCCAGGGTCTGATTTACATTCGATGATTGCCTTGGCCCTGTTTTTAAAGCGCAATGGCTATAAGCCAGATCAGGTGCAGGATTTCATTCCCGCACCCTTCGACATTGCTACCTGCATGTACTACACCGGCATCGACCCGATGACAGGTGTAGAGGTTTACATTGCAAAAAATATCAAAGATCGAAAGATGCAAAGGGCGTTGCTTCAGTTTTTTAAACCTGACAACTATTTCGAAGTTAGAAAAGCACTTGAAGCTGCAGGAAGAACGGATTTGATTGGGAATTCTTGTGATGCACTTATCCCCGCAACCCCGCCAAAAGAAGCTTTTGAATCTCGAAGAGCCAAGGCAAATAGCACCCTTGAAGGCGAGTACTATCATGCCCCTTCAAACAATCCTGCAAACAAACAGAACAAAGGTTACCGCCCAGGCAGAGCATCAGTCAAAAAAAGGCGGGAGAGCTAGATAAATGACTATTACCAAAAACATACAATATAAAGTTCCGCTTGAAAACGAAGGCGCAACTCTTGCAACTATCGTTCGCAATCTTAAGCCTGAGCTAAGTTGGTCCAGAATTAAAAAATTGATCGCACAGGGGCACATTAAAATCAGTAATGATGTCTGCCTTGACCCTGCGAGAAGAGTTCGCGCAGAAGAAGATGTTGAACTACTGGTAAAACCGGATGGCAAAGCATTTTTGGATAAGCAAGAAATAACGATCAGGTACCTAGATGAGCATCTGGTGGTGGTGGAAAAACCACCTGGTGTAAATTCTGTTAGGCATCCAGCAGAACGAACTTGGAAAGAATCACGCAAATCGCTGAGCCCAACCTTGGAAGATCTGGTCAGCAAACAAATAGCATTTCTAAGCAAAAAAGAGTCAAAAGGAAAATCTTCCAGGCTGCGTGTGGTTCAACGACTTGATAAAGAAACCAGTGGCTTGCTGGTCTTCGCCCGAACTGCGGATGCAGAGAGGGGACTTGGAATGCAATTCTTCAATCATTCGGTTGAAAGAAAATATCTTGCATTAATTCCGGGAACGATCGCCCCTCAATCTATTGAATCGATTTTAGTTCGCGACCGCGGGGATGGCCGTAGAGGAAGTGCGCCTTTTTCCCAACCCGGGAAAAAAGCTGTTACTCATGTTCATATAGTTGAAAAATTCCAAGCTTTTACTCTCGTTGGATGCCAACTTGAAACAGGCAGAACGCATCAAATCAGGATTCATCTGGCAGAAAAAGGCTCTCCCGTTTGTGGGGAAAAAGTATACAGAACCACAGCAAATGGCACCGTTCTACCCGATGGTAGTGGTTTCCCTAGGCTTGCATTACACGCTGCAGAACTTGGTTTTATTCATCCCATATCAGGCGAACCAATGCACTGGAACATGGCTTTACCTGAAGATTTCAGCAAGCATCTTCACCATCTAAGAAAATAGTAAAGAGGCTTCCCCGATGATAGAAATCAAATGGCATGATATCGACCCAGAAATGGGCGAGAAACGATATATCAGCGCAGAAAGATTTGCAGGGATCTGGACCTTCAAATTCAAATTTAAAAAACGAGGGGAATGGACCAAAGGCCTTGTCGCCAACCGGGTGATGTGGCTTCATGTTCTAGACAGCCTCAAACGCAGATATCAAAGGCGGGAAGGTGTTGACGAGAAAGATATCAAACTAGTTGAAAGTATCCTGATAAAGCACCCACCCGAATTGGGTGTTTAAGCTAATTTCCGTGTAGTTTCACTTCTGTTCCGGGAATCTTTTTATAGATCAATAAACTTGCAGGAGGTTTGGATTGCACAAAGGTAGCAAGTTGTGGGACCGCTGCTTTATCAAGTTTTTCCATATCGCTTAACCCTAACCCAATTTTCTGTATCATTTCTACAATATAAGGAACATTTTTCACTTCCTTATTAAGCTCACCGATGGAATCAGTAATACTTGCAGCATAAAACTTCCAAGGAAACAACTTTTCTGCATCAGAGTCATTTCGTGAATTATATCGTTGAAAAAAATCAAGGAGAAAGGAGCTGAATTGGTATAAGGCTGCCTCCATGTTGTATTCACTTGCATCAACTTCTTGAATACGAAGATTAAGCAAACCAATGGCGGCTTCGACTCTTTCGTCTAATCTAGGTTCAGGTTTAATATCTGAACCATTGGCAAATTTAGCGAGAATAAAAGCGGTTTTACCTTTTTGCCCTGATATCGGGGCTCTTGATTGGGCAAGAGCTTTCAGAGCTTCGCGCCTTAAAACCCGGTACCCTTCCACAATCTCAGGAGCAGTTCCCGCTGGGTAAACCATAGGGGTTTCAATAAAATGTGCCAAAGTTTCGGCGACTTTTACTTCTAATGCTGGGTTCAAAGTAACCCTACTGCTGGCCTTCTTAACCAAGGCCATGGGGCGGATAACTTTGTAGGTATCGCTTATACCTTTTAAGGCATAAAGCTTCATGCCATCATCGGGAGATTTTTGCAAAACTTCTAAAAAGGATGCCATGAATTGATCAGGAAGAATTTTCTGGCCTGCAAGATCGCAGGTAACGATTTCTGCAGGGCACATGGCTTGCATGCGAACAGCGTTAATGCGTGCGCTGATCGAAGTATTGGGAATTACTTCCTTAGTTTTCTCAAGAATTTTTGCAAGAAAACTGGTATTAAAAGGGTTGTCTTCTTTAGTTTTAAGTTGTCTTAAAACGCTTTCAAACTGTTTGAAAATAGAATCCATTTTACCTGGTTCGCTTTGGTTTTCTGACAAAGTCACCCTGTACACATAAAACCGAGCGTTAACATCCACAGCTTTCATATGAGCGGGATTTTTAGCATCGAACAGAATCTCACCGCGCATAGTTTTGTTGAAAATTTCCGCACTTGCAGATCTTTCCTTTGAAATATCTTCCAAAGGGATAGGTTGTGCCAAAGCAAACATTGGTATTACCAACACAAAAAAACCGAGAGCTTTTATAAATCTAATGCATGAAAACATTCATAATTCCCCAAGCAGCGACAACTTAAATTAAAAGCTAATCTTGTAAAATAATAACACTTTAAAGCGAAAAATGTTGGAATTATTTTCGAATATGGTCTGATTCAGCGAATTTTCGAACCAAGTGGAAATCTTGAAATTCCCGGGGGGTCAAACATTCTACCGAGGCATCCTGCGCCGTTATTCGATACCATCGTTGCGCCGGTTGGGAACATGCCAACTTATTCCATACAAGATATAGATACCAGCAAGGCCGGATTTGATCATTTCGAGTCAAACGAGCATGGGTGAGTTCGCCCGCTGCGCGAAACAGCAACGCCTCCAAGTTTTGTTCATTAGGTACTTCCTGCTGATCTTTTTTCGTTTTTTCCAATGCCAAAAGATATAAGCCAATACCCCGATTTAAGTGCTCTTCATAAGTATCACCCAATTGTTCTGAAATTGCCATCAATCTGCTATGGCCATGGATCAAATATCGGTTGGCTTGTTCACCAAATTGCTGAGCATCTTTAATGAATAAGTTAAATTGATCCCGTGCTTCTTCAAGCTGATTCATCCGGAAGAGAAGATCAGCGTAATTCTGCCTAACAATCACATTACCAGGTTCAAGTTCGAGACAAATTTTTAGATGAATTGCTGCAATGGAATCGTTACCTTGGGCAAGACATGCGGCCGCCATTGATAGGTGCGTCTTGGCAGAATCAGGGTTAATTGAAAGGGATTGCCTAAAAGAACGAAGAGCATTTACAGGGTCGCCGGCCTCTAAAGATTTTTGGCCCGCCCGCCAAAGTGAATCTGGATCAGAAGTATCAGCCAAGGCAATTAGTGGGCTGCCTGCCAACAATATGATTAAAAAGAAATAAGCAAATATGAAGTTACGCATCATCTCCCCAAATTACAAAGGAACAATCTTCCTCATAATCCTTATCGGCCAGTAAAGGCCGGGAGATAAGCCGTATAAATGATTGAAATAAATGTTAAAGAATGCCGACAAGTGCTAGAAAGGGCAACTTTCATTGCCCCATTTACCCAGACTAAGAATTGACGCCCATACTCACGCCAAGTTTTTCAAGGGCTTCGCTTTCAATTTGTCGAACTCGTTCTCTGGTAAGCCCCAAACTTTCACCGATTTCTTTAAGAGTTTTAGGCTCCTCATCATCGAGCCCAAAGCGCATTTTAAGAACTACTGCCTCTCGGGGATCCATTTTAGTTAATAAATCGCGCACATGAACTAGATCATCAGCGGCAACCATTTCATTATCAGGCGTTTTGCAATTTGAATCCATGATCATTTCTTCAAGAGACCAACCGCTTTCTGATTGTTCAGGCTGTGGTGCGGAATGATAGACCTTGATCGCTTTTTTAATGATATTAAGCTTCTTCTTGGGTAAATCCAAGCTTGCTGCAATTTCTTCATGGGAGGGTGGCCTGCCAAGAGTATCATGCAAAATAGCATTAGCTCTGCGCCATTTGGCTAGAAGTTCAACCATATAAGCTGGCACTCGGATGGTTTTTGCGGTATTCACCAAAGCGCGTTTGATGGATTGTTTAATCCAATAGCTTGCATAGGTGCTGAATCGGGTGTTCATGGTTGGGTCAAAGCCTTCAACCGCCCTTAGAAGACCAAGATTTCCTTCTTCGATAAGGTCTTGCAAGACAAGCCCTTTACCCGTGTAGCTTCGTGAAATATTAACAACCAACCTAAGGTTGGCGCGAACCATACGATCTCTGGCCTCGACATCACCTTTTTCAATTCGATACGCAAGCTGCTTTTCTTCGTCTGCATTAAGGAGAGCAGTTTCATTAATTTCCTTTAGATAGGTCTCTAAGGGAGATTGAACTGCTTCACTGCGTGGGCGACTGAGTCGAGTCATGGTGATTTCCGGTGGTTTCTAGGTCGCTAAAGTTCAATGGTCTTTTCATACTTTTTAACAAAGGAAGGTTGGTATTCATGATGTTGAAAAATTCAGCAGCATGTCAAAGTAACCATTCCTTGCGTTAAAGTAATTATCGACTTAGCGAACGCTTCTCTGAAAAGGTGTTACCAGTCTAACAAGGTGGAAGTTGCCAAAACGATATCAATAAGGAACTAACCCTTGCAAGCTACCAAACACACAAGACAGGAATAATTAAATGATAAGGGATGACCGTCACAACCGGAACAAAAAAAACAACCGCCCCGGGAATAAATTCCCGGGGCGGTTGTTATAAAAGGAATAAACCTTACTCTTGATCAGGTTCTGATTCGGGCATGTTAATCAAATTACCCGCACCCGCAGAGCCGGTTCCGCCTCGAAGTTCTCTTTGTGGCCTGTTTGCTGCTTCATCAGCATTTTCTTCAGTTTCTTCCACATAAGGCTCGTTCAATTTTCTACGAGAAAGCCCGATCTTGCGATCTGCAGCATCAACTCGAAGCACTCGAACTTCGATATCATCGCCAACCTTTACAATTTCCTCTGGGCTTTCGATTTTATCATCGGAAAGCTCGGAAATATGAAGAAGGCCTTCGAGACCGGGTTCAAGTTCAACAAACACACCAAAATTAGTGAGTTTGGTAACTTTACCCTTACGAAGTTCGCCTGCTTTGTATCGGCCAGGGATATCACCTTCCCAAGGATCGTTGTTCATTTGTTTCAGGCCAAGCGCAATACGCTTTCTTTCCTGATCAACATTTAAAACAACGCAAGTCACCGCATCGCCCTTGTTAACAACTTCACTTGGATGGGTAACTTTGCGAACCCAACTCATGTCGGTAACATGCAACAAGCCATCGATACCTTCCTCGATTTCGATGAAAGCACCATAATTGGTAAGGTTGCGAACAGCGCCTGAAACAATGGTGCCGGGAGGATATCTCTCTGCAACTTTATCCCATGGGTTGTTTTGAACTTGCTTCATACCAAGAGAAATCTCTTGTTTATCCTTATTGATGTTCAGCACTTGAACTTCAATCTGGTCGCCAATTGAAACCATTTCGTTAGGATGGTTGATTCTCTTAGTCCAGCTCATTTCGCTAATGTGAACAAGGCCTTCGATGCCAGATTCAAGTTTTACGAATGCGCCATAGCTCATCACATTAACCACTTCGCCTGTATGGCGGCTGGCAATAGGGTATTTATCAGCAACGCTGGCCCAAGGGCTTTGGGATTTCTGCTTGAGACCCAGGGCGATTTTTTCGCGTTCTTTGTCAACAGAAATAACATAAACCTCGAGCTGCTGATCGATATGAACAATTTCGTGTGGATTGCTAACGCGACCCCATGTCATATCGGTGATGTGCAACAAGCCATCGATACCGCCGAGATCGACGAATGCGCCGAAGTCTGCGATATTCTTGACCACACCCTTGCGAATTTGATTGGGTTCGATTTCTGAGAGCAACTTTTTCTTAAGGTCTTCGCGTTGATCTTCAAGCAACTTACGCCTGCTGACAACGATATTTCGACGAGCTTCATCAATCTTGAGAATTTTGCACTCAATACTACGGTTGATGTAATCACCGATATCAGGGGGCCTGCGAATATCAACTTGCGAGGCTGGGAGGAAAACATTGACGCCAATATTTACCAACAACCCGCCCTTGATTTTCTTGGTTACCAAACCAACGATGACATCTCCTTCTTTGTGCTTGGAGATAATCATTTCCCATTCTTTTTGGCGCTTTGCTTTGCGATAGCTAAGAAGGATGTTTCCTGTTTCGTCTTCCACTGATTCAAGAAGGACTTGAACATCTTCGCCAGCTTTGGGCATAACGATTTCGCCCGTAGCTTCGTCAAACCATTCGTTAAGCGGGATCACACCTTCGCTTTTGTAGCCGATGTCGATAACAACATCATCGCCTTCGATACGGGCAATTCGCCCTTTGATAACTTTATTGGATTCAAATTCTTGTTGGTCGTCGAGCAACCAGTTTTCAACATCACCGCCAGTTTCAGGCCTACTAAAGGCGGCTGCCAACTCGTTGTCTAATTCTGCATCTGACAAATCATACTGTCGTAAAAGATTTCGATTTACCATGGATATGACCAAACTCCAAAGCAGTTCCTTCTATAAAGAAGCGTTTAACTTATCCTACTGCCAGCGATAATTTTGAAGGAAACAGCGATAAAAATGCTTGACAATGCGGATGAAAAGCATTTTTCATCTTCGTCGCCTGTCACAATAGCTTATTATAGAAAAACCACGGGATTGAACCAGAGAGGAAGTGTGAATCCTCCCTGGAAGTATCTTTGCGAGGTTATTCTGGGAAAAGAGGTGTGCTTAAGTATCTTTCACCAAGGTCGGGAAGGATAACGACGATTAATTTTCCTGCATTTTCAGGTCGATGAGCAACTTGGACAGCAGCAAATGCAGCTGCACCACAGCTAATCCCACACAAAAACCCTTCTTCCCTAGCCATTCTTCGAGTCATATTAAAGGAGTCGTCGTCATTCACCAGGATGACTTCATCGATGATACTTAGATTCAAAACACCCGGAATAAAACCAGCACCAATGCCCTGAATTTTATGCCTTCCAGGTTTAATTTCTTCATTTTTCATTTTTTGCGTGATAACGGGGCTAGAGGCAGGCTCTACTGCAATTGCCTTAAAGGAAGGCTTTCTCGCTTTAATAACTTCACTAATACCGGTTATGGTACCTCCGGTTCCCACACCTGACACAAGAATATCAATCTTGCCTTCGGTATCGCGCCAGATTTCCTCTGCGGTAGTTTTGCGGTGTGTGTCGGGGTTTGCAGGATTCATGAATTGCTGAGGCATGAATGAGTTAGGCGTATTCGCAATCAATTCCTCCGCCTTAGCAACTGCGCCGCTCATACCTTTTTCGCCCGAGGTCAGCACAATTTCTGCCCCAAAAGCCTTCAGCAATCGTCTTCTTTCCAAACTCATCGTTTCTGGCATCGTCACGATTAACTTGTAACCGCGGGCTGCACAGGTAAAGGCTAAGCCAATCCCGGTGTTGCCACTCGTTGGCTCGATGATAATGGTACCTTCTTTAATTTTGCCTTCTTTTTCAGCAGTATTGATCATATTTACCGCAATACGATCTTTGACCGACCAAAGCGGATTAAAATTTTCCATTTTTGCTGCGACTGTGGCCTTTGCATCTCCAACGACTCTACGCATCCGAATCAGGGGAGTATCACCCACGCATTGGGTGATGTCGTCATAAATTCTTCCGCGCATTTGATTTGATTCCATGAAACAACTCCTGAACATAAAACTTTTAACTTACGCTTAACTTAATCGTTGCTTACCTTTACACGGGAAAAGGTTTCTAATCAAGAGATTCTACCCATTTTAAAGCTTGCAAACTTAGTAATAAGCTGTTTTATTGCAGATTTATTCAGCTAATTTTCACCTTGCCTTCTAATTTCATCACCAACTCCCGACTTCATTAATCCAACTCTTAACGCTAAGGTTGCAACTTTAGCTTAATTTAAACCTTTTTAAATCATTCAATTAGTTGTAATTTAAGGCCTAGTTTAAGAATTGAGAAAACACAACTTGGCTTTTAATCCATTTGCTTTTCATTATTCAATTCCAAAACAAAATTCTTATTATGTTTCAGTGAGCTTGGAATTACCTCACCTTTAATCGTTCTGCAAGAATCATAATTCAAAAAGAACATAACCCCTAATTTCAGCACCGTTATTCCTTGCAATTATTTAGGTTGTCATTTTAATTATGACGAATAATCTTTCTTATATGAGCAAAAAAGTTTTAGTCTTTGATTTTGGCAATGTGATCGGCATGTTCAGCCATTTAAAAGCTGCTGAGCAGATGGCCAGCCATTGCAATAAGAATATCGAAACCATTCGAACGGTTTTGTTCAACGAAACTACTGAAAACGAGCTGGAAAAGGGCAATCTTTCACCCCAACAATACCGAAAAATCATATGCGATTCGCTGAATATCACCTGCCAGGATCACGAATTTGATCATGCTTTCAGTGATATGTTTATGCCCAATGATGCGGTTTGTAACATCATCCCACATTTGGCAAAATCCCACAGGCTAGTTTTGCTAAGCAACACCAATTGGTTTCATGCGAAGCGTTTTCTAGTACAATTCGACCAAGTTCTCTGCCATTTTGATTCGTTGATTTTGTCTCATGAAGTGCGCTGCAGAAAACCTGCCCGCCAAATTTATGACATACTTAATGAAAAAACAAAAACCAATCCCTCTGATTGCTTATTTATTGATGACCTCCATGCCAATATTCAAACTGCCAAGGATTGTGGTTGGGATGGAATAGTTTATCATCATGAGATGAATCTTGAAAAAGAACTGGCTACTAAGGGTATTTCTTTTTAACTACTGTTGTGAACTATAATAATTAAAACAAACGGAGAAAAACATGAATCCAATCGAACAAGCTGACCCAGAAGTATGGAACGCAATCCTTCACGAGAAAAACAGGCAGCAAGAAGGCCTAGAAATGATTGCCTCAGAAAATTACACAAGCCCTGCGATCATGGCAGCACAGGGTTCTGTTCTTACCAACAAGTATGCTGAAGGGTATCCAGGAAAAAGATATTACGGCGGATGCGAGTTTGTTGATGTTGCAGAATCTCTTGCAATCAGCAGGGCTTGCAAGCTTTTTGGTGCAGAACACGCCAATGTACAACCTCATGCAGGCGCCAGCGCCAACATGGCCGTTTATTTTTCCTGCCTTCAACCGGGCGATACAATCCTCGGCATGAATCTGGCCCATGGCGGGCATCTCACCCATGGCATGCATTTGAATTTTTCAGGAAAGCTTTACAAAATCATTCCTTATGGTGTGAAACAGGACGATGGCAGAATCGATTATGATGAAGTAGCTAGATTGGCCAAGGAGCATAAGCCAAAAATGGTATTAGCTGGCGCTAGCGCTTATTCAAGGGTGATTGATTTTTCTAAGTTTGCGGAAATTGCCAATGACAACAAATCGATTTTCATGGTGGATATGGCACACATCGCAGGATTGGTGGCCGGAGACCAACACCCATCCCCCGTACCATGGGCAGATTTTGTAACCACCACCACGCATAAGACATTACGCGGGCCCAGAAGCGGACTAGCCATGTGCAAGAAGCAATGGGCGGATAAACTCAATCAGGCGGTTTTCCCAGGAATGCAAGGCGGCCCTCTTATGCATGTGATTGCTGCAAAAGCGATTGTTTTTAATGAGGCGATGCAGCCCGCTTTTAAAGTTTATGCCTCACAGATTGTTGCTAATGCTCGGGCTGTGGCTCATGAAATCATGGCACGCGGGCAGCGAATAGTTTCAGGTGGAACAGACAACCACATGATGCTTGTTGATGTCAATCATAAGGGATTAAGCGGCAAAATTGCTGAAAAATCACTTGACGCAGCAGGTATTACGATTAATCGTAACGGCATTCCGTACGATACAAGAAAACCACTAGATCCTTCAGGCATACGAATTGGAACGCCCGCATTGACTACTAGGGGCATGAAGGAACTCGAGATGAAGCGCATTGCACATTGGATTTGCGATATTTTAGAAAGCCCTGAAGATACAAAGTTGCAAGCCAAGGTTCGAGGAGAAATCAATGATCTTTGCAAGAGTTTTCCTGCTCCCTCAGAACTAGCTTGATAGTTGCTACGAAAAGTTTTAATGTTTGAACTGTGGGGGAATAAAAGGCACAAAGCCAGCTGCTATTTTGTTTTGGCAGCGCCCTTTCACTTCCTTTTAAATTTGTAGAGGATTCATGGCATTAAAGACAGCCCTTCATTCTTGGCATTCTTCCGCCGGAGCAAGAATGGTTGATTTTGGCGGATGGGATATGCCTGTCCAATATACCACTATTGTTGATGAACACATTGCTGTTCGTAATGACTCGGGCATTTTCGATATTAGCCACATGGGCCGGCTTAAAATTCATGGTCCGGATGCTACAAATTTCCTTCAAATAATAGGCACCAATAATTCTGGAAACCTCAAGCCTGGGCAGGTTCGCTACAATCTTGTCTGTAATGAAAAAGGCACCATTCTTGATGACATTCTAGTTTATCAGCATGGCTCAAATTTGCTCTTAGTTGTCAATGCTTCGAATCGTCTTAAGATATTATCTTGGCTTCAAAGTAATGTGCGATCTTTAAATGTTCAAATTGAAGATCAAACTATTTCTACAAGCATGATCGCTGTTCAAGGGCCAAATGCGATTTCTCTTGCCAAACAACTTTTCTCAGATGATCCCTCTAAGTTAGGCTACTATTTCAGCTTTGAATCTAAAACCCTGGATATCCCCTGCCTTATAAGCAGAACAGGTTATACAGGCGAAGACGGTATTGAAATCATTCTTCCCATGGGCGAAGAAATCAAAGTTTGGGAAAAACTGGTTGCAATGGGATGCAAACCCTGTGGCTTAGGGTGCAGAGATACCCTCAGGCTAGAGGCGGGCATGCCTCTTTATGGCCATGAAATTGACGAAAACACCAATCCTTTGGAAGCGGGATTAGGATGGGCCGTTAAATTTGATAAACGCGAATTCATTGGCAAAGAAGCTTTAGTAAAAGAAAAAAACACCCCCTCGGGTAGAGTTCGCGTTGGCATTGATCTCCTTGGCAAGCGAATCCCCCGCGAACTATACCCTATAACTAAAGATGGTGCCGTTGTGGGAAAAGTTACCAGTGGCACTTTTTCTCCAACTTTTAACAAACCGATTGCAATGGCATATGTTCATGCTAATCTATCTGCCGTCGGTACCGTTTTAGATATCGATATTCGTGGAAAAAACGAACCTTGCAAAGTGGTTCCTTTGCCTTTTTACAAGCGAAAAACAACTTGATGGCTATGTTGGTCATCTTGGGATTTGGTAAGTGACTGATTGGCTGCTTATCTATGTTAGATAGAAGCGAATTTTCTTCAGGGAGTACTTGTTATGGATCCGATTAAACTCCGATACGCTAAAACCCATGAGTGGGCTTCAATCGAAGGCAACATTTGTACTGTTGGACTTACAAAATTTGCTGTTGACCTTCTTACTGATGTAATTTACATCGATATGCCCGATGTAGGCGATCCAGCGTTAAAAGGTGATAGTTTTGGTGAAATCGAGTCAGTAAAAGCGGTTAGTGATGTATATGCACCTGTTGAAGGCGAAATCATTGAGATTAATGACAAATTGGTATTAGATCCTTCTATGATTTCTAAGGATCCCTATAGCAAAGGCTGGCTTGTAAAAATCAAAATGACTGGAAAACCAAATCTAGATCATTTGATGACTCATGCCGCTTATGAAAACCAGATTGCATCTGAATCTCACTAGCTTTTATTGCAAGAATTTTAATTTGCATAATTTGAAGGAGTTGGATCGTGCCTTATATTCTTAACACGCCTGATGATAAAAATGCTATGCTCAAGAGCATTGGTGCTTCAAGTATTGATGAACTTTTCAGCAACATCCCTGAATCGGTAAGGCTGAACCGCCCACTTGATATTCCCAAGGCCCTTACCGAAATTGAACTCACAAGGCATATCGACCGCCTTGCGAATTCTAATCTCTCTGCGGATAGTGCCGTCTGTTTCCTTGGTTGTGGGAGTTACGATCACTTCATTCCTGCCGTTGTCGACATGGTCGCTTCCAGAAGTGAATTCTATACCGCATACACTCCTTATCAGGCAGAGGCCAGTCAAGGAAGCTTGCAGGCTTTTTACGAATTCCAGACAATGATTGCACAGCTAACTGCAATGGACATTTCAAATTCCAGCTTATATGAAGCGGGTTCCGGTCTTGCAGAAGCCATCTTGATGGCAATGTCAATAACAGGCAGAATGGGAAAAGTTTTAGTTGCAGAATCAGTTCACCCCGAATATCGGCTTTCTTTCACCACCTACCTTGCGAATCTTGAACCAACCGTTGTTACAGTTGCCTGCCCTACCGGAAAACTTTGTCTCGCTGATCTTGCAAGCAAGCTTGACGACACGGTTAGTTGCGTGATAGTTCAGCACCCGAACTTTTTTGGCAACCTTGAAGAAGTTGAAGAAATTGGGAAGCTGATTCATTCCAAGGGCGCACTTTTTATTGTTGCATACGATCCTATAAGCCTTGGCATTTTAAAAAAACCAGGCGAATACGATGCTGATATTGCTGTTGCGGAAGGGCAATGCCTAGGAAACCCGATGATCTACGGAGGCCCCTACCTTGGATTACTTTCATGCAAGGAAGCTTTTGTAAGAAAAATCCCAGGTAGATTAGTTGGGCAAACTGTTGATCGCAATGGTAAGCGATGCTGGGTCCTTACTCTACAAACTAGGGAACAGCATATCCGCAGAGAAAAAGCTACTAGTAACATATGTACCAATCAAGGGCTTTTTGCATTAAGAGCTGCGGTTTTCCTTGCTGCCATCGGCCCTAAAGGCCTTACTGAAACTGCAGAACTTTGCTTCCGAAAAGCTCATTTCCTCATGGATCTACTTTGCAAAATCCCAGGCGTCAAACCCAAATTCAATCTCCCTTTCTTTAAAGAATTCACCATCGAACTTCCATGCAATGCGCAAGTTGTCATTAACTCGCTCATCGAAGATGGCATTCTTGCTGGCTTATCTCAGGGCCGGTGGTCCTCTAATTTATCTAATGTTATGACCATCGCTGTGACCGAAAAACGAACTCGTTCAGAGCTTGAAAACTATGCCGCCGCTTTTGGGGCTGCTATCACTGCCGCTTCTTCTCAGGAAAAGTCTAAAGCTTATAAATCCTGATTAATTCAAACTCCAAGTATTATTCGCGAGGGCATTATGGATAAGTCTCAGTCTACAGGTTTGCTTTTTGAAATCAGTCACAAGGGCAGGAGATGCCATCTTTTGCCCGATTGTGATGTCCCGACCAAAACCTCTGCAGAGCTTCTTGACAAAAAATATCTCAGCAATGATCCGACCCTTTTACCAGAAATGGCAGAAATCGACATCGTCAGGCACTTTGTCAATTTATCCACCAAAAACATGGCCATTGATTGCAACTTTTATCCTTTAGGAAGTTGCACCATGAAATATAATCCTAAGCGCCATGAAAGGCTTGGCGCGTTGAGTGGATTGGCACATGTCCACCCACTTCAAGATGACCAAACCTGCCAAGGTATGCTTGAAATTCTTTGGGAGATGCAAAATTACCTAGCTGAAATAGCTGGACTTGATGGCGTTTCATTACAACCTGCTGCGGGTGCCCAAGGAGAATTGACCGCTCTTTTGGTTGCTGCTGCTTACTTCCGCGACAAAAAGGAAAAGCGCACCAAAGTGCTTATTCCTGATAGCGCCCACGGCACAAATCCCGCTAGTGCTGCAATTGCTGGCTTCGACACCATCACGATAAAAAGTAATGCGCGTGGCAGGGTCGACATGGATGATCTAATTTCCAAAATCGACTCTCAAACTGCAGTTTTCATGATCACCAACCCAAACACGCTAGGTCTTTTTGATGAACAAATCGTACAGCTCACCGAGTTAATCCACAAAGCAGGGGGATTGGTTTACCTTGATGGTGCAAACATGAATGCCATCCTTGGCATAACCAGACCGGGTGATTTTGGTGCTGACATGATGCACTATAATGTGCACAAAACTTTTACAGGGCCACACGGTGCAGGTGGCCCAGGCTCTGGCCCTATCGCTGTCAGAAAGCAATTAATCCCCTTTCTCCCAGCACCTTTAATTATAAAGACCAACGAAGGCTTTAAACTTGATTACGATCGACCAAAATCAATTGGCAGGGTTCGCAGCTTCTTCGGTAATGTCGGCATTTTACTTCGCGGGTATTTTTATATTCGCACCCTTGGGCCCGATGGGCTTAAACAAGTCAGCCAAAATGCAGTCTTGAATGCCAACTATCTTCTAAGCCTTGTCAAAGATTCCTTTGATGTTCCTCATGGCGACAGGTGCATGCACGAGTTTGTCGCAAGTGCAAGGGCTCTTCGAAGAGACAAAAAAATCAGCGCTATGGATATAGGCAAGCGCTTGCTTGATTATGGGTATCATGCCCCTACGGTTTACTTCCCCTTGGTGGTTTCAGAAGCCATGATGATGGAACCCACGGAAACCGAAAGCAAAGAAACCCTTGATCACTTTGCAAAAACTTTAATTAAGATTCGGGATGAAGATGCAGATTTCCTTCATAATGCACCACACACTCTTGATATCAGCAGGCCGGATGAAGTAAAAGCTGCCAAGGAACCCATGCTGCGCTGGAAGAAGTAAACATTTTCAGGTATTTCAGTTGATCGAGTGCAGGCTTTTGTCTTTGGAGTCTAATTCTGGGCCATACGCAATGGCTTCGGATGAGTTATTGCTTGAACTTGCAGAAGAAGGTATTTGCTCGCTTCGTTTTTACACCTGGGCGGAACCCACCGTAAGCCTAGGCTATTTTCAATCCGCTTCTCATTTATTAAATTCGAACGAATTAAAAACTCTGCCTTGGGTTCGAAGAGCTACGGGGGGAGAAGCTCTGGTTCACCACCATGAACTGACTTACGCCTTGGGCCTGCCCTTAAATATTGCTGGGCAAAAGTCGACTCTTTGGCAAGAAAAGATGCATCTTATCATTCAAAAGGCGTTGCTGCTTCTTGGGGTATCTCTACCTGAAATCAACTTACCCGAGCAGCGAAACGATCCAACCAACCTACTTTGTTTTCATCATCACGCACCGCAAGATCTTATCATCAACAAGCACAAGATTGTGGGGAGTGCACAGCGAAAAAAGAAACGAAGTGTAATCCAACATGGCGGGATCTTACTTGCCCAAAGCAAATACACCCCCTCATTGCCTGGAATACTAGAGCTTTCGGGCAAAAGGCTTTGCCCGAAAAAACTAGGCGAAACCATTGTTGATGAGTGTCGACATGCTTTAGGTTGGACTTTTAATACTTCGGCATGGTCGCCTGAAGAGCAAGGTAGAATACAACATTTTATGAAGGTTCGTTTTGCTAATGCGGATTGGAATAATAAAAGATAAAAAAAGAAGCCCCGCAAATTTCTCTGCGGGGCTAAGCGGTTGAGGATTATCAGGATTCCCAGGCTGAGGACAGTTTGATTTATTAAACCAACTCCGCCCAACATTTATGCTCACTTTCATGAACAAACCAGCCCATCACACACCTAGAAGTTACTTTCTAAATTAGAAAGCGTTTACTTCTGAGATAGTGGGCACAGGAACGATACTAGCAGATTTACCTGCTGGCAGTTTTTCGGCACCCTTAGGAGCTGCTTCAATGGTGGATTCGCAACAATCATTCTTATGAAGCTTTGCACGAAGCTTGTCTAGAATGCTTACCTTGCATGGGTCGCATGGATCGGCTTTCTTTTCGCACTTCACTACTTTAGGAGCTTCACAACAATCTTTTGCAAATTTTGCACGAAGTTTGTCCAACAAGCTTACTCTGCAAGGATCGCAAGCTTCGGCTTTCTTTTCGCACTTCACTACCTTCGGTGCTTCGCACTTTGGTTTGGGTGCATCGCAGCAATCTTTTGCTAATTTAGCGCGAAGTTTATCAAGAATGCTTACCTTGCATGGATCGCATGGGTCAGCTTTCTTTTCGCACTTCACTACCTTCGGCGCTTCGCACTTTGGTGCATCGCAATCATTCCTCTGAAGCTTAGCACGAAGTTTATCAAGAATGCTTACCTTGCATGGGTCGCATGGGTCAGCTTTCTTTTCGCACTTCACTACCTTTGGCGCATCGCAGCAATCTTTTGCAAATCTTGCGCGTAGTTTGTCCAACAGGCTTGGCTTGTCACAGCAAGAGCTATCACAAGTGCTTGTGGATGTGACCGCAGGAGCTACTGCGGGAGCAGCGTCTGCACCGGCAACCCATGCCGTGGTCAAAAGTAAAATAGCAGCGTTCACGTATCAACACCTCCATATAGAGACATATTTATTTAGCAACAAGCCCCATCCCAGCGAGACAATCCCGACCGGGCTTGTGGGCCTCTGCCTGCCCTGTTCCTCTTCCGTCTCTTAAAGTGAAGATCCTCGTTTATGTCTCTAAAAACTTAGATCTCACACTTCACAAGTATTCTTTCGGCACCCAATCTTTCCCGGCTTGAATAAGTTTCCCAAAAACTTTTCGCCCCCTATCTTCTACTTATTCTCTCTGCTTCCCCTACCTAGATTTACCAATCAACTAGTTAAAAACCTTTAATATTACCCATGCATCCCTCTTTCTCTTTTTCTGGGCGCTAAACTTGCTCACTTTTTATCACAAAAAACACGCCCTTAGCAAATCCATTGTTCCTAATCAATTGATATGATTCGACTTATGACAAATCATTGAATCGTTTTTTTGCCTAAGGAGAGAAATGTTATTCAACGCCCAAGGTTTGCTAGGTTAGATGACAACCTAGCTGCAGCAACCTTAAGCAGTGCTTTTTGCTCTATGTTTTATCTCAAAATGCATTTTATTACCTATCTTACGATTTACTTACAATCGTTTTAGGCGTTAAGCATTCACTTTTATCGAGGTGGTGATTTTTTTTAGCAGCGAAATGAACTACCCAGACACTCTATTTTAAATTGGAATAAGTTTTCATAGTGAATAGGAATTGAACTTTAGTTCCCGTAAAAGATTCCAGACAGGATACAAAGTGATAAAAATGCATAATAAGTAAATTGAATCATTTTTTTCTTTTTTCACTTCTTAAAGGTTAACAGTAACTTTCATCTGTTCCTTTTTATCGGCATTTTTTTGTATAAGCTTGCGCATAATTAGGATGATTCTGATTGGCTAATTTAGGCAAGCTACGATTACATCCTTGTTAATAACGGCCAAACGGTTAAACTCACTTACAATAAGAAATATGCTTTGCAAAGAAATGTAGCTGGCAGTAGTTGGCAACTGTAACTTCAATTTTAAAAGGAAGTGTTTCTTGTCTGCTTCAAAGAAATGGGTTTTGCTTGCACACGATACCGACCTCTGTACAAGCCTTGCAAAAAAAGCCAAGATATCTCCTGTCATTGCACAGCTTCTTATAAATCGTGGCATAGATTCTCCTGAAAACGCATATCGCTTCCTTAACCCGGTATTAAAAGGGCTACACGATCCAGCTCTTCTTCCTGGGGCCTTAGATGCTGCAACACTCATTTTGCAAGCATTGAAGATGGGGAAAATTATTTGCGTTTACGGCGATTATGATGCCGATGGCATTTCGGGAACCGCAATCCTAATCAGATTACTTCGCATTCTTGGAGGCAACCCAAGATTTTATGTCCCAAAGCGTCTAGAAGAAGGCTATGGCCTTAATTCCAAAGCACTACAAGCTCTTGCACATGCTGGGGTTCAGCAAGTCATTACCGTTGATTGTGGGATTGCAAGTATCGAAGAAGCAAAGATCGCTAAATCCTTAAACATCGAATTAATTATTACTGACCACCATGAAATGAAGCCCACCATTCCCGAAGCGGCTGCAGTCGTTCATCCGCGACTTCCGGGCAGCACCTACCCCTTCGGTGAGCTTTCTGGATCGGCTGTAGCATTAAAGCTTGCTTGGATGATTGCGGTTCTTCATAGCGGAAATTCCAAAGTTGAAGGTTTCCTTAGAGATTTTCTTGTGGAAGCCATCAGCCTTGCTTCACTTGGTATCGTTGCGGATGTTGTTCCTTTACTTGATGAAAATCGAATTCTAGTACGAAGCGGATTGGAACGCCTCACCAAGTCTGCCAACTTTGGGCTTCAGGCAATGGTTAAGGAAAGTAACCTTAACGAAAAAAGGAAACTAAATTCCACCGATATTGGATTCAACTTGGCCCCAAAGCTTAATGCAGCAGGCAGAATTGGTTGTGCACAACTTGTGGTTGACCTATTGATCACCAACCGCATGGATCAAGCCAGAGAAATTGCACTTTTCCTTTCTGACCAAAACAAACAACGACAAAAAATAGAAAGACAGATTTTTTCTGAAGCCAAAGAACTTGCAGAATCGGAAGAGTTTTTGAATGATCCTTTTCTAGTTCTTGCGGGGAACAACTGGCACCCAGGCATTGTCGGGGTAGTTGCTGGCAGACTAACCGAAGAATTTGGCAAACCCTGCATTGTTCTGGCTGCCCCTGTTACCCCTGCAACACCCGAAACTTCGACCGAAGAAGAACCCGTTCAAGAGTCGGCAACCATATGGTCTGGTTCGGGGAGATCCGGGGGCATGGTTAAGCTTCATGAACTTCTTTCTGAATGCGAATCGCTTGTAGTGCGTGCGGGGGGGCATGCTGCTGCTGCTGGCCTGCAAATTGAAAAAGATAAAATACCCTTGCTTCGCCAAAAGCTTTGCAGTCTTGTAACAGAAAAATACCCCGCTGGGATCAAGCCTGCCAAATTGATTTTGGATGCAGAAGTTCCACTGTCTGCTTTGACTCACTCCTTGGTAAAAGACCTTGATCAACTTGAACCTTATGGCATGGGCAACAAAAAACCAATCTACCTCGCCACCAACTTAAATGTTGAAAAAGAGCCTTCACTTGTTGGCACCGATGGCCTTCATCTTCGCTTTCAAGTTTCTCAAGCAGGTGTTAAACTTTGGGCCATCGCTTTTCGCATGGGTAAAAGAAAAGATGAGTTGATGTCAAATGGCGGGATTATCTCGCTAGCTTTTACTCCCAAACTTAATGAGTGGAATGGCTTTACATCGGTCAGCCTTGAAGTGGTTGATTTTCAACCTTTGCAAAACCCAATTCTCGAATAGGGATAAACGATGCAACTACATTTGCAGGGCCATCGTGGCGCAAGGGGCAACCGACCTGAAAATACTTTTCCCTCGCTCGAGTTTGCAATTGATTGCCTGGTTGATTCAATCGAAACCGATTTGCATCTTTGTGCAGACGAGCAAGTTGTTTTATTCCATGATCACTTTTTTCAACTGGCCCAATCCAAACATCATTTTCAGATAAACGAATTTAACCTTGAAGCCTTCCAGACTGTTTTTAAAACTGTCCCCTCAAAAAACGAAAGATTTCCTTTGCAGGAGTTTATCATCGGGCCTGTCTCAAACATGTTCTGCAAATGGCATAATTTAAATTGCTGGGCACCACCCACCTTAAATCAGTTGTTTGATTTTGTCGATTTCTATGCAGGTGAGGCAGGAACCGCGGCAGGCAAAACAATTGAACAGCAAAAAGCTGCAGCCTTACTTTGCTTTGACCTAGAAATAAAACAGCTTCCATTTCTTCGGTGTAAAAGCGACATCATCCTGCACATTATTCATGAACAAATCACAAAAAAAAACTTACAAAACCGCATCATATTGCGATCTTTTGATCATACTATTTTAATGCGGGCTAAAAAGCTATTACCTGATTGCACTCTGGGTTTGCTCTCGGATGGCACAATCCAAGTGGATTTCATTCAAGAAATGATCGAAACCGGGGCATCATTATTCTGCCCAAAATTTGAGACCTTAAACAAAAATATCGTTGATAAAATGCATGCCAATCATTTCAAGGTATTGCCTTGGACTGCAAATCAACCAAGTGAATGGGAACACCTTATTCAATTTAAAGTGGATGGCATCACCACTGATTTCCCAGAAGCATTCAGAGAATGGCAAATCTCTAAAACACAAAAAAGATAACCCTTGATTTAACAGGGTTATCTCTTGCAGGGGTATCATCTTATTCGGCTGCAGATTTGTAAATCCATAGCTGAACAAAACATTATTATCGACGGAAACTCAAAAGTGTTTTCCTACGGGAACTTGAAGAATCCATTGATTCTACAACCTTAGGGGCTTCTGCTGTCTTTTGTTCTTCTTTGGTACTAACTGGGTTGGAAGGAACCATGGCCACAGAACTGCCACTTGATTTGCCTCTGCGAAAGAATTTGCCACTTGAGGAAGTGGAACAATTTCCTGAAGCGCAAGAACTAGCAGTTGCTGTGGTAGAAGCAGGGCAAACGCCCCCTGCACACTCGGCACCCGCAACCACTTGACCCAAACCTATAGCAAGAATAAAACTAATCATCAAAACCTCCTGATAAAAACAGAAGAACTATTTAAAGTCTTCCAAAACAATTCCAGACTAGGTCTCCTCCTTGAAACACTAAAGAATAATCTCTGGAACAAAATACAACCACTTCTTCTTGAAGAAGTAAGCCTTTTGCATTCAAATGATAACCGTATGGATTCCATTCCAAGAGTTGACAGTATCGAAGCGTATCGATTTTGAGATGTTAGAAGGCTAAAAAGTGGAAGGCAAGTAGAATAGGTAGATTTTGACGATTTTTTTGATTGTGTCGGTTTTTATATTTAGGCAAAGTGTTACAGGTACTAGTGTTAACAATTAATTGACAACCTTTAAGAATAATTCAAAGTTTTTACCGTTTTGTATACACATGAACACTACTTATGTTTTAATTCCTTCGTTTTTGCGAGTGTCCCAAAATGGTTGGGCTTTTTGAATTATTAGGACTTTTGTGATGCCAACAACTCCCTGCACCTAAAGAAGTACCGACTTCATTTAGGTATTTACTTATAATGACGAAATGCCTATTATGGATCAGGAGGTCTTATTTATGAATTTACTGCAAAAACCGACTCTTTGGGTGGCAACGGCTATCCTGCTTACGCTTTCAGCCTTCGGATTAAACACCCTTTTCCCTGATCTGGTAACATTCAGGGCAAGCCTTTTGGTACTAGGGTTTATCATTGGCCTTTCCGGTTTTAGCATTGCCTGCGCTCAAAACCTTCATGCCAACCTCTCGAATGGTGTGCTAGCGCTTACTACTTTTGGCTTATCCTTTGAACTTTTTATCACAACCAATTCCATGGATGCGAGCTGGGACTCGCTTATCCTGACAAGTTCCGTTTTTACCGGAGTCTCCTTATTTGTTGGAATCTTTGCTTTGTTGCCACTCTTGGCTAAAAAAACCACTGCTATCTGTTTTGTATTATTTCACTTTGCCAGTATCGTTACCGCAGTCACTTCGATCGAGCCACCCAACGCCCCTGCTTCTTGGCTAGCAACTAATCTTTGGGCTTATTACTTCAGGCATTATTTAACTTTTGCTTATCTAAATAATGCGTATCATTTTTATTCCCCGGAACCTGGTCCACCCGTACTTCTTTGGTCTAAGATCCAATATGGAGATGGTAGTTTCCGCTGGTTTAAAATCCCCAACCGAACTGAAAGCCCAATTCAAATGCATTATCAGCGCATGCTTTCAGTTACCGAAAGCACCAATGTTGCTAGTAGCAACACCCCAGATAATTGGGAAGAAAAATTGCAAAGGCGAAATCTTGCAGGGTTGGCAAATCAACCTCAGATAACTCCCCTTAATCGATCAATGTCACAATCTTACATGTTTAAGGAACCAGCAGATTATTCAAAAAGAATGCTATCTTCCTATGCTCTTTACCTAACCAAAAAATTCACTCATCCCGTTGATAAACCCGAAGTTAACATCGATAATATTAAAATTTACAGGGTCACCCATAGCATCATTACCCCTACGGATATGTCTCGAGGGGAAAGCGCATTGGATGCAACCTTGTACTACCCATATTTCATGGGAAGCTTTGACAAAAAAGGGAACCTCATTGACCCTAATGATGCTTTTTTGTATTTCCTACTACCCATAACACGAAACGCCAATCCCAATGAACCATCAACATTGAACCATTCTCTTGATATTCATGCTGGGGATGTAAAAGCAGTTCCAGAAAAGGAAGGTGGCAACCCATGAGCACCTTAAATGAAGGCTCGTCAAGTACCACCAATGGAGGCAAGAATTCTATTTTTGATCGAACTACTAGTTCATCTAAAAACACCAACAATAGTGCGAATAACCTAGAAGATTCGCTGGGTTGGTTCGAAAAATTTGATAGGTTTTGGTTTACGCCTGTTGCACCTAATTCCATAGGATTGATCCGCCTTTTAACAGGGTGTTTGATTTTTTATATTACCTTGTGTTACAGCTTTGAGTTACTAGCTTTTGTGGGCCCCGATGGGATTGTTAACCAAGCTCTTGCGGATCATTTCAGGAAAGATACGCCCATGTATGTGATGGCGCCTGAGTGGTCTGAAAATACCATTGAAATCACTAAGACCAATCTGAGTTGGTCTATTTTTTATCATACGACAAGCCCCTTTTGGATCTGGGTGTTTCACCTTGGTTTTTTGAGTGCGAATTTTTTCATGGCTGTGGGTTTGTTTTCTAGGACTAGTACGATTATTTCATGGATTGGGGCGTTGGCATATATCCATCGGGCACCCTCCGGACTTTTCGGAATGGATGCAATGATAGTCATTCTTCTTTTTTACATGATGATTGCACCGGGGGGAGAGATTTATTCGCTTGATCATTTTTTTCAAAAAATGCGCAGAAAAAAAGCTGGTGACCCTAACTGGAATGAATCCCCCAAACCTCTCGTCCTTTCCAATTTTGTAACTCGTATGATTCAAATTCACTTCTGCATCATTTACTTTGCTGCAGCCACCTCCAAGTTACAAGGGTCTTCTTGGTGGAATGGCACCGCTCTCTGGGGCGTTTTAGCTAACTACTCTTTCAACCCCATGCATATTTCTCTTTACACTTCATTGCTGGTATTCCTTACAAAGCACAAAGTACTTTGGGAAATTATTATGACAACAGGTTGCGTTTACACCATTGTTCTTGAATCCTCTTTTCCTTTTCTGGTTTGGAATCGCAAATTAAAATGGATCATGATTTGTGGCTCTATCACCCTTCATACTGGAATCGGCCTATTGATGGGCTTAACCACATTCAGTTTATGCATGATAACCTTGGTATTAGGGTTTGTTCCGCCTGAATTCATTAAGTCCTTGATCGATCGCCATATCATAGGGCGATTCCGGCGCTCTTCCGTTTAGCATGTTTAAAAGGCCCTGATATTACTATTTCGTTTAAGCAACCATTCTTTTCCTAGTTCCTTAAGATTTTCAACCAATCTGTCGATATTAAAGGAAGCTGTTATTTCTGGCATTGTCAGAACAAACGCTTACTTTCCTATGGGCATGATAATGGCTCTTTTGCGGAAAATCGCTGACTCCTCCGCTTCCGCCGCTTTGCTGGCGTTTTATTGCCTTATTTGCACTTCGCTTACCGAGGCTGCCCCGCCCACGGACACCTATTATTCAAGAGATGCAGCCTTCATTATTCCTTTTTCTTCCAACCCTGCTGATTCCAAGATTCAAAAAATCCTGCTTCATGTTTCTGAAGATTTTGGCAAAACTTACGCCCATGTTGGCACCGCACTCCCTACTCAAAAACAATTCCTTTTCCGGGCCCAAAAAGATGGCTGGTATTGGTTCTCTGTACAAAGCCAAGAAATCGATGGCAGAATGGTTCCCGCAAATATCAACACCGTCCAGCCTTCTCTAAAGGTTTGCATTGATAGTACCCCGCCCTCGGTTGTTCTTAGAGGCCTTTTCAAGGATGGTTCCGCTTCGATCGATTGGGATCTTCGCGATGAAACCTTGGATCTTTCCAGCATGAGGCTGGAATTTCGAAATTCTGATGGCAAGGATTGGGTGCCTTTATCTGCACAACAAATTGCTCAGGGGCAACATATTTGGAACCCAGGCACTTCCGGAAATATTGAGGTCCACCTTACCGTTAGAGATAAATGTGGAAATTTTGGTGAAAGCTCGATCGTCATTCAACCAAATGGCACCAGGGCAGGTAGTACAACCCAAGAAAATGGATCGGGCAAAGGCAATATATCCATGGTTAAAAGTCGAAGGTTCCAGCTTAATTACAAAATTGACGATGTTGGCCCCTCAGATATTTCCCGTGTGGAAGTTTATGTAACCCGGGATGGCGGCAAAGTTTGGCGCAAGTATGATCAAGATGCACCCAAGCAACCCCCGTGCATTGTTGATGTACCCGAAGAAGGCCGTTATGGGTTTACCCTCGTTGCCCGAAGTGGAGTTGATCTAGGCGAACACCCACCAAAATCTGGCGACCTTCCCCAATTCTGGGTCGAAGTCGATGAAACTAAACCTTTAGTTAAACTCATTGGCGTTGATGTTGGTCGCGGCATTGATCAAGGAAACCTCAGCGTAACATGGACTGCTTCGGACAAATACCTCGGGCCAAATCCAGTCAATATTTCTTATGCCAAAACACCCGAAGGCCCTTGGGTTGTTGCTGTTCCAAATCTCCCCAATACCGGAAGATATGTATGGCGAATGCCAGGCGAAGGGCTTCCTTATCAGTTTTTTCTCAGGGTTGACGCCTCAGATCTTGCAGGAAATATTGGATTTGCTGAAACCACCGGTACAGTCAAAGTTGACTTATCTACCCCTAAGGCCAGAGTTACTGGCGTAGATGTTTCACCAGTAGGAGGCGGCAACTACACACCACCTGCAAATTCCATCAATCAAGATATCCCAGCCGTTCCAGCACCTAAACCAGCTTCTTCTTTTCCTAGCACACCCACCAGCACTATTCCAAACAACAATGGCACTGCACCCGCCAACCCTACTTCCTTTTCAGGGTTTGGATCTGAAGGAATGCCTACCTTTCCAACAAATCCAGTTAAGCCAAAATAGTCTCGATTTTCCCCCACAACAAAGTAGCATGAATATTATAAACCGATATTCAGTTGGGGAATTTAATGGAAGTTGAACAGTTCTTAAAAGACCAAGCGAAACTTCAATTGCAACCAGTTTATGTAATCACTGGTTCCGAAGATTATCTGCACAGAAAAGCAGGGAAAGCCCTCAAGCATCAAATCCTTGCCGATAACGAAGACCTCGGCTTGGCCTCTTTCGTAGGGGATAAAACTTCCTTTGCAGAAGTGCGAGAAGAGCTAACCACGCTTTCATTCTTTGGTGGCAAAAGACTCGCATGGGTTGAGCAGGCAGATGATTTCATAAGCAAGAATAGGCCTGCCCTCGAAAAATATTTTCAAGCACCCAGCTCCAACGGAGTTTTAATTCTTGAAACTTCTTCTTGGCCTTCCAACACCAAGTTATCAAAAATGCTGGCCAAGGAGGCTTTAATTACTTGCGAGGCCCCCTCTCGGAATGAATCCCTTGTTGCCTGGTGTATTGCACAGGCTAAAAACATTCATGAAAAACCAATCGCAAACGATGCTGCAAACTTGCTGGTTGAATTAATCGGCCCCGACCTAGGCAGACTGGATCAAGAAATCGCCAAGCTCGCCTGTTATGCTGCGGATAATCCAAAAATAATCGCCAAGGATGTTGATATGCTGGTTGGCCTAGGGCATGTTGAAAAAATCTGGATATTGTTTGATTACATTGGCCAAGGCAACAAAACTGCAGCGTTTCAATTACTATTTGAATTATTTGAACAAGGCGAAGAACCCATGAAACTTCTTGGGGCATTTAGCTCACAACTTCGAAAGTTGGCCTACGCAGGGAGGTTTGCAATGCAGGAGAAACCCATGGCATTTGCAATGGAAAAAGCAGGGTTTTTCAGTTTCACAAAAGCCAGTGCCGAGGCGCAACTTCGCAAAATTGGACGCAAAAAAATCAACAAGGTTTTAACATGGCTCGTTGAAACAGACATAGGAATGAAAGGGGGCAGCCAAATCCCCCCCAAAACACTTATGGAAAAATTACTTGCTATGCTTTGCTCCAACTAATCCCAATTCAAGGCAACCAAACAATGAACCATCCTACTAACCAGAAACCAAAAGTCCTAATCACCATGGGTGATGTCGCAGGGGTCGGGCCAGAAATCATAGTAAAAGCTTGGGATGAAATTCTAACTTTTTGTGAACCTGTCGTGGTGGGTGATCCTGCATGGCTCGAAAAAGCCATTCAATTACTTGGTAAAAATGCGCAAGTTCAGATCATCAACGAACCAGAGCAGGCCACGCCAAATTCGAACTTGATAAGTTGCACCAAGATCAAAACAGAAGATTTATCTGGGGTTAAAATATGCAATATAAATGCTTCAGCAGGCAAGGCCGCCCATGATTACTTAATCCAATCGATTGATTGGGCACTTGAAAAACGAACTTCTGCGATTATTACCGCACCACTGCACAAAGAAGGTTTGCATCTTGCAGGGCTAGATTACCCGGGGCATACCGAAATATTGGCATCTAGAACCAAGGTTTCAGAACATGTAATGATTTTGGCACTACCTGAATTAGCAGTTGCCCATGTTACGCTTCATTTGGCATTAAGAAATATTTTCGATGAGCTTAGTATCGAAAGAATTGTTGCAAGAGCTAAACTACTAGAAAATTTACTCGCCAAAGTTTTGGGCCGCGCCCCTCGCATTGCAATTGCTGCGCTCAATCCCCACGGAAGCGATGGGGGGCTGTTTGGTAACGAAGAGCAAACCATCATCCAACCTGCAGCTAATATTTGCAAGCAACAAGGGATGACGGTTTCAGGGCCAATCCCTGCGGATACTCTATTTCTAAGAGCAAGCCAGGGGGAATTTGATGGAGTGGTCGCAATGTACCACGATCAAGGCCACATCGCCTTGAAACTTTTAGGCCAACGCAGAGCAGTTAATATTACCGCTGGTTTGCCCATTATTCGAACCAGTGTTGCGCATGGCACGGCCTACGATATTGCGTGGAAAGGAAAAGCTGACGAAAGCAGTTTGGTTTCTGCAGCGAAATGGGCGGTTAAACTAGGACTATAAGAAATAGTTAAGGGCCGATTTAATCTTATTATCATAATTAAGTATTTCTGAAATAAAGATGACTTTAAGCTTGAGCTTTAGTAAAAAACTGCAAAATTATAATATAACTAGGAAACCTTTGCTTTGTTTAAGGGTTTAATAAGTAGGGTGACTTTTATCGGGGCGAGTAAGCCCTGAAATCACCAGCCTTGGGAGTTTTTTCAAGGTGAGGCTAAGTCCATCGAATGGGAGTATATATTATGTTTCGTCGCATGTTTGTTGCTGCTTTTGCAGTCGTATTTGTTACCTTTGGCGTAATCGCTGGCGAATACAAAGGCGCAATCACTAAGTACGAAGCTGGTAAGTCTTTGACTATCAAGAGCAAAAAAGAAGACAAGACCTTGACCATCCATAAAGATGTTAAGGTTTCTGCTGAAGATGCCACAAAGCTTGGCAAAATAGGCGAAAAGGGCATCCCAGCTTTAGTAACCACCAACGACAAAGACGAAGTTACTGAAATCAAAGTTGGCGGCAAGAAAGCCAAGTAATCTGGTATTCTTTTATTAATAAAAAGCCCGTCTGCTAACCCAGGCGGGCTTTTTATTTAAATTAAACACTTTCACTCTTGATTTCGATCCCTGTAATGATAGGATTTTAGTTTACGTAATAGGTTTATGGACCAAGTAAAGGCTTATGTTAAGCCTGACGGAGGTCGGTGGAGAACTATATGACGATCACTAAGGAACGCAAGACTCAGCTCATTGACAAGTATCGCCGCAAGGCGACGGATACCGGGTCACCGGAAGTCCAAATTGCTTTGTTGACCCAACGGATCAACGAGCTACACGAGCACCTGCGCAGCCACAAGAAGGATCATGCCAGTCGCCGCGGTTTGCTGATGATGGTCAGCAAGCGGTCCGGTTTGCTTTCTTACTTGCGAAGTAAAGATCACGAAAGCTACACCACATTGATCGGCAGCCTAGGCCTACGCAAATAAAGTAGACCAAGTAGTCTACTTAGCAAGGCTAGATTAATTCCATTGGGGAATTCAGGCAAGGCCGTTCATATTCCGGTTGTTCCCTTGGTCAGGAATTTTGTTAGGGAACATGCAAGTTGGATAGTAGTATTTGTAGTTTGAAAAAAAAGCTGAAAGTTTCCTTCTCAATAAGGATTCCTGAATCTTGTTTTGGTATTTTCACCAACAATTTCCCCATAAACCCTATTCTTGTTCCGCTTATAACTTTTTCATTGTTGGCTTTCGCCAAGTGAAACTGTTGGAGGTTTTATAAATATGCAGGCAATTCGTGTAGAAAAACAACTGGGCGCCCACACTCTTATCCTTGAAACAGGAAAACTTGCCAAACAAGCCCATGGGGCAGTTATCGTTCGTTATGCAGATACCATGACTATTTCCACCGCAGTGGAAGGTTCCGCTGAATCAACCAAAGATTACTTTCCCTTGGTTGTTGACTATCGCGAAAAAACTTATGCCGCAGGTAAATTCCCGGGCGGTTTCATGAAGCGTGAAGGTAGACCGACCACCAAAGAAATTCTTACTTCCCGCTTGATCGACAGGCCAATTAGGCCCCTTTTCCCCGCCGACTACATGCGCGAAGTTCAGATTATGGCTAGCACCCTTTCTTGCGATCGTGATTTCGATCCCGATGTTCTTGCGATGATTGGCGCAAGTGCTGCGCTTCATATTTCCCAAATTCCTTTCCTGCAACCCACTGGCTCGATTCGTATCGCCAAGGTTGCTGGCGAACTTATTGTTTTCCCGACTTATGCCCAAGTTCAAGAAAGCGATTTGGATCTGATCGTGGCAGGCACGAAAGATGCCATCACCATGATCGAAGGTTTTGCCAAAGAAATTCCTGAAGATCAAGTCTACGAAGGCATCATGTTTGCTCATGAACAAATCAAAATCATTGTGGAATTGATCCACGATTTGAGAAAAGCAATGGGGCTCCCAACAAAGGAACTCCCCAAAGCCCCTGCGGCCAATCCGTTGCATGCTGAATTCAAATCCAAATTTTACGACGAGTTCGCTCGTAGGAAGCAAACGCCTGGCAAAGCAGAACGATCTGCCGCAATTAAAGAAATCAAAGACGAAATCAAGAAAAAGTACTTGCCCGAAGGTGAAGCAAAACCCGCTTACACCCCCGCACAAGTCTCTGCCGCACTTGGTTGGCTTGAAGAGAGAATTGTTCGTGACTTAATACTTGAAGGCAAACGAATTGATGGTCGTGACTTACGACAGGTTCGCTCACTTTATTGCGAAGTTAGTCTACTTCCAAGAACCCATGGTTCTGCGTTATTCCAACGCGGAGAAACACAGGCTTTAGTTACCACCGTTCTTGGTACCTCCAGCGATGAACAACGAGTTGATGGCATCACCGATGAAATCACCAAAAAGTTCATGCTCGATTATAACTTTCCTCCATTTAGTGTTGGCGAATGCAAACCAAACCGTGGCCCTGGTCGAAGAGAAATTGGCCATGGCGCCCTTGCTGAACGCAGCCTCCAAGCTGTGCTTCCTACGGTTGAAGTGTTCCCCTACACCATTAGGCTGGTTTCTGACATACTTGAATCCAATGGCTCATCCAGCATGGCTTCGGTTTGTGGCGGAACTTTGGCCCTCATGGATGCCGGCGTTCCTATCACCAATCCCGTTGCTGGTATTTCCATTGGCCTAGTCAAGGAAAAAGATAAATACTCTCTCCTTACAGATATAATGGGCGACGAAGATCATTATGGCGACATGGATTTCAAGGTCGCTGGAACCGGCATTGGTATTACCGCAATCCAACTTGATCTAAAAATTGATGGCATCGGTGCAGACATCATCAAAGACACCCTTGAACAAGCACGCATTGCCCGTAGAGACATTCTGCGAACTATGCTCGCAACTTTAAGACAACCAAGAGCAACGATTAGTGCCTTTGCTCCCAGACTTCTTACTGTTAAAATCAATCCTGAAAAAATCGGTGCCCTCATCGGGCCCGGTGGTAAAAATATCAAGGGCATTCAGGAATCCACCGGGGCTAAAATCGATATCAAAGATGATGGTACCGTTTTCATCTCCCATAGCGATTCCAAAGGTGCTGAAGCTGCCAAGGCTAAAGTGGAAGCTATCACCGAAGAAGTCAAAATCGGCAAAATCTATGAAGGAAAAGTCTCCTCCATCAAGGATTTCGGGGCCTTTATTGAAATCCTTCCAGGACGCGATGGTCTTTGCCATATCAGCGAACTTGAAGACAAATTTATTAGCAAAGTTGAAGAAGTTTGCAAAGTTGGCGATATTATCGAAGTCAAAGTTATTGCTATTGATGAACATGACCGCATTAAACTTTCACGAAAAGTAATCCTTCGCGAGAGAAACCCAAACCCTCAGCCTGAAGTTCAACAACAAAGGCCACAAGCCGAAGGCGACCGTGGTGGAGATCGCGGCGGAGACCGTGGCGGAGACCGTGGTGGAGATCGCGGCGGAGACCGTGGTGGAGATCGCGGCGGAGACCGTGGTGGAGATCGCGGCGGAGACCGCGGTGGAGATCGCGGTGGTGACCGTGGCGGAGATCGCGGCGGTGACCGTGGTGGTCATCGTGGCGGAGATCGCGGTGGTGACCGTAGCGGAGATCGCGGTGGTGACCGTGGCGGAGATCGCGGTGGAGATCGCGGTGGTGACCGTGGCGGAGATCGCGGTGGTGACCGTGGCGGAGATCGTCCTGAAAATGGTGGCGGTTCCGGCGGGCATCGTGGTGGCGATCGTGGTGGCGATCAAGGTGGCAGGCGTCATCATGATAATCGCTGGGGTTCCAACGACAATCGCGATTAATTGCGGTATTATTTGACCCTTTATTATTTTAATCTGGAATCAGAGGGCCCATTTCTTGGGCCCTTACCAGGAGATTCCAATGAGTGATCCCTACACCGAACTTGCAGAACTCGCAGGTGGGTTTATTCATGAAATCAAGAATCATCTTAGTACCTTTGGCCTTAATCTTCAGTTGCTTGCAGAGGATTTTAATGATCCTCAAACGCAACGAGAGCGTAGGGCATTTGAACGAGTTCAACGACTTCAGAACGAATGCGAACGGCTTGTAGAAGTATCTAACGACTTTCTCCGTTTCTCACGCATCGAAGAATTAAACCTACAACCTTGCGATCTATTATTGGTTTTCGAAGAGCTTATTGATTTCTTCGGCCCGATGGCGCGAAATTCAAATATCAAGGTTAATCGGTATCTGCCTTCAGATCTCCCGCCAGTTTATCTTGACAGCGAAATCTTCAAACAAGCCTTACTTAATTTGCTTTTAAATGCGGAACAAGCCATGCCCAAGGGTGGTGAAATCACCATTCAAGCAACCATCTCTCCTGAAAATCTTACCCTCAACCTGATTGATACTGGAAAAGGAATCTCTGCAGAGGGATTGGAAAAAATATTCAAACCTTTTTACTCCACGCGGCATGGCGGAACAGGTCTTGGGCTTCCGACTACAAAAAAGATCATTGAAGCACATGGGGGCACCATTGGGGCACAAAGTGAACCGGGAAAAGGAACGAAATTTTCCATCCGCCTTCCACTTAAGATGCCAAAGGAGCTGTAGATCATGCCTGCATCACCACAACCCCCATTTGCATTAGCAAATTTGAATGGTGAAATCACCCCGCTTTCAGAAGCTAAAATACCTGCATTAGACCGGGGATTTCTTTTCGGGGATGCTGTTTATGAGGTAATGTGGGTCAATCAGGGCAAAATGTGGCTTGAAGAAGAACATTTTGCAAGGCTTGAAAGAAGCTTGAATCTTATCCGAATACATGGCGTTGATCTTTTAAAACTTGCTGCAAAAGTTTACAAAACCATCGAAGCGGGAAAATTCAAAAACGCAATTGTCTATATCCAAATCACTAGGGGTGCTGCGCCAAGGAGCCATGCTTTCCCAAAAGATGTAACACCCCTTGAGTTCCTCTTTGTTCAAGAGTTCAACGATCCTTATAAGGAAATGCGTGAAAAAGGAATCTATCTGCTTTCCCGCCCTGACATCCGCTGGGACCATTGCGATATCAAATCCACCAATCTTCTTGCGAATGTGCTGGCAATTCAAGATTCGAAAGATGCGGGATGCCAAGAGGTACTGTTTTATTTAAAAGATGGAACCATCACGGAATCTGCACACTCGAGTTTGTTTGGAGTTTTGGACGGAATTTTATACACAAGCCCCAGTAGCAAATTAATACTTCCTGGCATTACTCGCAATCATCTATTGAAACTGATCAGCAAAATTGGGATTCCGATCAGAGAAAAATCATTAAACACCGCACAACTAGGGCAAATAACTGAGCTATTTATTACAGGAACAACCTCGGGGGTATTACCCGTAGTTGCAGTGGATAAAAATCTTATAGGTGATGGCAAGCCCGGATCGATCACCAAAATAATAGAAAAAGCTTACTGGGACTCAGTAAAGGACTGGTGCCAAAGTGCAGATCATAAACAAGATGGCTCGGTCATTTAAATTTCTTATTTACTTCCGGGTATCGATCCCGGGGGATTAATGCTTGGCAGTCCGGGTTGAGGGTTACCAGTATTTGCGCTGGTTTCTAATCCGCCTTCGAGCAATAGCCTAAGAACCATATTTTCAGTGGGATCTTCTAAAACCGATAAATCCTGAGTTTTGAGCATTTCACTTTGAATCCTGCGAAGGTCAACAAAGAATTTTTCTCCCTCCAGATTTTCGGTAAAGATAAAGTCAATCCATTCAAGAAGAAATGTATTCTGGGACTTTTTCATATCACTCGTGTCAGCGACGAAGAAATGCTTATTAAATATTTTTGAAACCATGCTTTGGCTTAACACAACATCCTTAGGAAACATCTCGAAATCTTTACAAAAAGCCATAAATGCTGTTTGTTTTTTCTTGATTAGAAAATAAACAAGGGCCCATGATTCTGTAACGAACTGTTCTTGCCCAGCTTGGGGTGAAAGATTTGCGGGGTTGGAACTCGCCATCAGTCTGGAAAGAATCGCCTCAAACTCAACGGGGTTCCTTTTACTTTTGTAAATCTGTCTAAATATTGGCAGATGATAGGAGTTTGCACTACCAAACGACATCCAAGGAGAGCAATGGGGAGTTTCAAACACCCCTGCCAAGCCATCAGAAAACCATTTAGGTAAAATAACATTAGCAGGAAGGATCTTAGTGGCATAAAAGAGCTGTAAAGTTCCAAAATTACCAATGGTATTCCAAACCGTTTCCTGATCCAAAGCACGGTTTAAAACAGAAAGGGCCCCCGAATAAACATTCTCTAATATATCAGCGGCAGCGGGGGCTCCCTGGCCTAATTTCCCTAGGAGAAGTTGATTAAAATCATACCCCTTGGTAGTCCATTCTTTCATTTTAAGGCCTAGCATTTCAGAAATGGGATCAAGCCTTTTCGTGCACAAAACAAGTAGTTTTTCCCGAGGCATCATAAAACCCTGTGCCTTAGCTTTGGTGCCAAGCAATGCAAGGTGCAACTCGTTATAAACATCAGGCTTAGTAGTAATAACAACTGAAAGTTTTGTTTTGGGTAACTCAATCTGGGTTCCATTTAACGAAAACCACATGAAAAATGTCATGTGATTTTTTTCTAATTGCGCAACCCACAACTTCACTTCCGAATCATTTGGAAGCCCATCATGAATCACTTCAAAGTGGTCAGATTTTTCCTGATTAAATCCTGCGAAACTTGTTGAAAGGCTAGAAAAGGCTGGATCATTAGCACATTTTTCCTGAGTTGCTTTTTTCGTCTTGGTATACGCATCAAGTATCGCAGACTTACTTTTATTTTCCTTGATTAGGGTATCCATAGTGTCGGTAAACTCTTTTGTCAGACCATGCTCAAGGGCAAATTTTCCAACATTATCAACAACATCTTTCACGCCTTTTTTGTCTTTTAAAGCAGCAGTACGATCGGTAAGAATTTTACTGAGTGAGGGCAGCGCAACCGCTTTGCCTTTCACTGACTCATCCGAAATAATCTGAACAAATTGCATTGAGCTGTTAGGAACAAAGTATTCACCGGTTATAGCACCGGGCATATCCGTGGTAACTAAAGGCATCGTCTTGCCGCCCCAAGGATGGTCAAACCGGTTCCAATGGCCCATCTTTAATACGGCTCCCCCCCCTGCAACTAGTGGTTGGCCGGGATTAGGTTGGCCTGTCGCAGCCCCTGGCTGGGATATTTTGTTATTTTGATCAACAAAAATTCGTGGAAGCTTGGGAACAGGCACCCTCTTATTAAGTTCAACTACAGTAAAAACAAATCGAGAATTCAGGGTGAATTCACCTTGTCCTAAAATACCCCCCGAGATACCCCCATCGATTGGCGCTGCAGGGCGGGGCGGCTTTATTCCCCCCGGCCCACCAGGCATTGGGCTTCCGGGCATTGGGCCGCCTGGCATCGGAGGGGGCATAGAAATCCCGCCCGGCATCGGGCTTGCACCTGTTCCCGCTGCAAGGGGTTTTTCTAAGGGTTTGGTTAAATCTACCCGGATTAAATAATAGTCTGCATGGATGGCTGCGGTTGTAATAAAAAATATGGCCAAGGCAATGATTCTGCTCAGCATGGTATTTCCCCTAAATATCAAGAAACATCTATAACCATCATCCTGACGGTTTTAGGCATCAACTGCAATGATAAAACAATTAAAATGATTAGGCTAAACTTCAATAATGCTCCCTATAACTTAAGAAAGCATCCGTTCAAGAACATCCTTTGTATCGGTTAAATCTCCAAATAACAGATCCGGACTATGTGATTCTAATTCTTTCTCGGTATGCCAACCTGTTGCAACCGCTAGCACTTTGGCACCAATGGCCCGAGCACACTTGATATCCAAGGGCGTGTCGCCTAATACCCATACCTTGGAAGTGGAAAAATCTTTGCCGAATCTTACTTGGATTTCTCCTAACGCTTCCTGCGCAACATCATCCCTGTCAAGGTGGTGGTCGCCAAAACCTCCAAATTGAAAGTGCTCAAAGATTCCAAAGTGACCAAGTTTTATTTTGGCACCTGCACGAAGATTTCCCGTAAGAAGCCCCACCGCACAATCATCTCTAGTTTTCAAATCCTCAAGCATTGTTTTAATACCTGGCAAAATCTTTCCTTGCGCACTTTTAAGGCTCTCCGGAAGATTCGCTAAATACGCTTTCATCATTGTTTCATACGAGGCATCGGTATGCTCAATACCATGAAGCCTGAGCAAATCATGAAGAATACCTTTATCGGTACGGCCACTAAGGCTTAATCCATCAACGATATGATCAATGCCGAACTTGGAAACCATACCTTTTTCTAAAGCATCTTTTCCAGCCCCAGCGCTCGAAAGTAATGTGCCATCAATATCAAAAAGTAGAATATTTTTAACCATTATCATTTCCCATTGGTTATTAATGTAAATAGTATCAATCATCAATATCTTAGAAAGTTTAGCCAATGCATTATCTAATAGATGGTTATAACCTTTTACGGGCGGTAAGGAAACTAAGCGATTCGGTTCCGCCTGGGGTATTAGAGCTTGAAAGGAACTGGTTGTTAAAAAACCTGCATGATTTATTAAAAGAAAGCGCAGATACTTCAGCAGAAATCACAGTGGTTTTTGATGGGCAAAGGGGATTTGGTAAAAGTGAGCGCAAGCCTGATAAAAAGTTTCCTGAAATCACAGTGGTTTTTACCGCAGGCATGGATGCAGATACTTACATTGAAAATGCCATAACTGCAGAAACCTTTCCCAAGCAATTAGTTATGGTTTCGGATGATAGAAGGCTCGTTAAGGCAGCGCTTAAGAAAGGCTGCCTACAGGTAGGATGCCTAGACTTAGAATTTCACCTTCGCGAAAATTACAAGCCCAAGGAAGAGATTTTCGTCCCCCTAAAACCCGTTGAATTAACACCAGATGAAACAGCCCAATGGGAGGAACTATTCTTTCCCGAAGGTAAAGGGAAGGAAGAATTTGAAGGTTTAAGCGACCCATTCTTCCGCCCAAAAATCAAGAAACCCAAAGAGAATTAACGGTTGGGATTGTTTCGGTAAGTGTTTAAAACCTGCCTTTGGGGCCCCTGCACTCTTTCAAGTGAAGTGCTAACCGCAGCCCTAGAAGGCCTTCCAAGTTTTTCATATTTGGAAGCAGCTTCAAAGGCCTCTGCTGCCTCTGCCTTGTTTTGAGCCAAGCGCGAAAGCCCTAGATAATATTGATAACGGGCATCTTGCCTTTCATTTTCAACCGCGGCCATGAATGCTTTTTCAGCTTCTAGGTATCGCTTGTTAAAATAAAGTGCCATGCCTGTAGCATAGAAGCGTTCCGCTTCAACGGGGTTGGCCTGATTTCCCAAATTATGATTTGTCAAGCTAGGATGATCGTCAATGATTTTCAAAAGGTTTTCGAAATGAATAGGTCCAATTTTTTCACGAAGCCCGATAACATATTCCCTAATCGCCTTGGTGGGCAAACCTTTGATTGCATAGGCTTGGGCCTTTGCATCAAAAGGCGCATTAGGCGAAGCAAGAACCTCATCCGCAAACTTCCGAGATTCCTTTGGGCTGATCTTGGGGCTTTCTAGTGGGAAGACAATTTCTGGCTGTTGAAAATAAAATCCCGTCAACAACAAGGTAAATAAGTTTGTCAGCAATTCTGTTTCCTTTTTTTCGAGAACGCCAACCTTATTAACCTCTGCTTCTTTAGGCTTGAGGTTGGTAGGCAAAACTGAATTTAAAAGCCTTGCAAGTGCAATGCGATAAATAATCCCTTGCTTATCTAAAGCGGGGTTTGCTGCAACCGCTTTGCGATAAAAATCAATAGCGTTTATTATTTCCCCCCGAACTTCTTCTATCCTGCCCTTGGCGTAAAATGCTATCGCTAAACCCGAAGGCAAGGCTTCATCCGCATCTTTCGCTGCTTCCAACAAAAACGGATTATTTGGCTGTGGGACCCCCTTCGCTATCACTTGAGCTCTTTCAATTTTCATCAGGCAGCGATCCGAAAGAATCTCGGGTCTTCTTTTAGGACTAAAATCCTTGGTAAGCTCAATAGCTCGAGTTAAAGATTTAATCGAATCGTCAACTTGGTTCATCGATTCCTGAGCTTCACTTAATTTAACAAAATGGCTTACAGGGTCGTTTGCTTCTTTAAGCGCAGTATCGGCTTGAAGTTTCCATGCGACATCGCCTGGGTTTAATGCTGATTTACCTTTATTTAAGGCTGTCTTTGCTTCATCATA
>Ga0105052_10000174_pt1 | contig 83539 bp, 77 predicted proteins | sample FRY03_FD_78094 | JGI IMG/M metagenome (GOLD analysis project Ga0105052, IMG submission 78094) | Freshwater microbial communities from Lake Fryxell liftoff mats and glacier meltwater in Antarctica - FRY-03 | ecosystem: Environmental > Aquatic > Freshwater > Ice > Glacier meltwater ... | reverse complement strand
CGTCCTCGTTTGGCCATGGCGTTCCCTTCGATGTTGGCAGTGACACCAACAACAACGCGACAGCAACCAGAAAATTCCCGAATCCAACAAATATTAAGCTAAACAACCTGACAGGACACTAGGGAGCTGCTGTTGTCGGAATCTCGGCCAGCGGCTGCGCCCACGGCGACGAGGGCAAGCAGAAGGACGACGATGACGATGACCCACCACCACTTCTTCAATGGCGGGGGTGCTGTCGGGCGCGGTGCTCGTTGAGCGGTCCACGTTTGTGCGTCCCAGTACCGAAGGCTTGATGCGTCGTTAGGATCCGGATCCCACCCCGCTGAGGGCATCCCACTTCCGCCGGCTCCTGGTTGTTCCCCGTCCATACCAAACTCTCCCACCATCTGACCGCAACGTAGCCGACCCAGTCGAAGCACGAGACAGCCCTGTGCCTGGAATCCCAGCACCATGCGATCGCAACAGACGACAACTCACGTGTCAGACCGTGCGCACTACTCAGCGTTGGGGCGTGGGCTACTCAGCGTTGGGGCGTGGGCTACTCAGCGTCCGGGCGCGTCCGGGGCGCCGACTTGTCGGCGAACGCGGCAAGGCGTTCGCGCGCTGCAGGCTGTGTGTTGACGACGCCGGCGACCACTGACTCGGCATACGCCGCGTCGAACGACGACATGTTCTGTACGTGGCTAATTGCCGAGCAGATCGCGAAGTTCGTGAGCGGCAGATTTGCCGCAGCCTGCTGTGCGATCTCGAGTGCCTTGTCGAAGCTCGATCGCTCCGTCTCGATGTACTGCGCCAACCCAAGGTCGACAGCCGCCTGGCCCTGATGCACACGACCGGTCAGCATCATGTCGACCATGTTCGCCTTGCCGACCAGCTGCGCAACCCGAATCGTTGCGCCACCACCGGTGAACAGGCCCCGCTGGCCCTCTGGGAGCGCGAAGTACGTCGAGTCGTCCATCACCCGAATGTGGGCCGAGCTCGCCAACTCAAGCCCGCCGCCGACGACGGCACCCTGGAGGGCAGCAATGATCGGGACGCCGCCGTACTCCATCTTGTTGAACGCCTCGTGCCAACGCAAACACACGTGCATGAAGTCAGCTGGGCTTCGATCTGCGTCGTGGTGTTCGATCAGGTCGAGGCCGGCACAGAAGTGATCGCCAGCGCCGGCGAGCACGACGGCCCGCACCCCGGCACGCGGTGCCGCGGCAAAGAAGTCGACCAACTCGTCGATCGTGCCGACATTGAGTGCGTTGCGCTTTTCCGGGCGGTTCAACGTCACGATCGTCACACCGTCATCTCGGTGGTCAATGTCGAGAAAATCGAAGCGGCTGGGGTCAAGATCAACTGGCATCAGGGGGAACGATAGAGAACCCGATCAAATCCCGGACAACTCCGACCCACGAAACCGCCGCAGCCACCGACCTCGCTCACTGGCGGGAGCGGCGCTCTCTGATCTGACGGACGGCCGTCTCTGTTGTTTGAGGAACGACGTCAGGATGGAAGATACTGGCGAGCGCTTCGACGCCATCGACCACTCGGGGGCCAGGCCGCACCATCAACCCATCGGCATCGATGGCCCACACGGCGGCACGCTCGGGAAGGTTCGCAATGACGTCGACGGCTTGTTCTGCAGCGTCGTCGAGCTTGAAACCGCAGGGCGAAACCACAACGATGTCGGGATCCGCCGCAGCGATCGTTGCCCAGTCGGTCGGGATCGATCGGCCACCGCGCTCTGCATGGACCGGGGTGCCGCCGGCAGCGATGACGAGGTCAGGCACCCAGTGGCCAGCGATGAATGGCGGGTCGGACCATTCGAGGACGAAAACGTTCGGCTTCGGTCGGCTTACCACCGCGGAACTCACGGCTTCGAGACGAGCAGTGAGGCCACCGACAACAGCAACCGCGCGGTCCGCCACGCCTGCGGCAATGCCGACGGCGACGATCGTCGACAGCACCTCATCAAGGGTGTGCGGATCGAGCGTGAGTACCTCCGCCGAGCAGCCCAGCCGGTCGAGTGCAGCGCTCACCTCGCCAGCAGGCAAGGCACACACGCGGCAGAGATCTTGCGTGAGCACGAGTGTGGGATCGATACTGCGAAACGCGTCCTCATCGAGCCGATAGAGGTCGTCGCCTGCTGCGATCTTGTCGCGGACGAGTGCATCGATCGCTGCCGGTTCAAGGCCGTGCGTGTCGAGGCCGCCGACCAGCACCGATCGACCAACACGCGGGTCCGGCGGAAAGTCGCATTCGAAGGTGACACCAGCCAGGTCGGCTTCGAGGCCAAGTGCATAGACGATCTCGGTGGCCGATGGCAGCAACGACGCTATTCGCATCAGGCCAGTGTGGCGGTCGACGACGGAATTCAGGAGATCGAGCGACACAGTCCAGTTCGTAGCAGCACGCCTCGCGCGCTCAAGATGGTCGGCGTATGGAACCGACGATGACCACGCCCCACGGAATCGAATACCTTCGGACTCCCGATGACCGATTCGCTGGCATCACTGACTTCGCGTACGAGCCGCAGTATGTCGAGGTCGTCGGCCTGCGCATGGCCTACGTCGACGCCGGCCCGGCCGACGGGCCCGTCATGCTGCTCTTGCACGGCGAACCCACGTGGAGCTACCTGTATCGCCGCATGATTCCACCGCTCGTCGAAGCGGGCTATCGCTGCATTGCCCCCGACCTCATCGGCTTCGGACGCTCCGACAAGCCCGTCAAGCGTTCCGCCTACACGTACAACGGCCACGTCGCCTGGATGAAGGCATTCATTGCAGCAATCGACCTGCCACTCGCCACCCTCTTCGCACAGGACTGGGGTGGCCTCATCGGCCTCCGCGTCGCCGCCGAAGAATCCGACCGCTTCGAGCGCATCGCCATCGGCAACACCGGGCTCCCCGTCGGCGCGTCGCTGGGCCCCGGCTTCGATGCCTGGCTGAACATCTCCCAGATCATGCCGTTCATGGACTGCGGCGCACTCCTCCAGCGGGCGACCGCAGCTCGCGAACTCACCGACGCCGAGATGGATGCGTACCGCGCACCGTTCCCCGACGAAGCGCACATGGCAGGCGCCCGCGAGTTCCCCACGCTCGTGCCAATCACTCCCGAACACTCAGCCGTTGCCGAGAACAAGGCGGCCTGGGCCACCTACGAACAGTGGACCAAACCGTTCCTCACGTTGGCCTGCCCGGGCGACCCCGTGCTCGGTCAACTCCACCACGAGTTCGTCGAACGGATTCCTGGCGCCACTGGCCAACCGCACCAGGAATTCGAACCTGGCGGTCATTTCCTGCAAGATGATTGCGGCGAGGATGTCGCCGCCGCGCTCATCGCGTGGATGTCGTAGCGGCCAGCCAGCTTCAGGACGCCGCGATGTCGGCTGCAACACTCTGCGCGAGCGCGGAGAGCCGGCGCCGGTAGACCTCAACCGACGGTTGGTCAAACTTGAAGCCCTTTGGCGAGAACTTCAGCAGTTCGATCCACGCTGCACGCCGAGCGACGACCGCACGCGATCGACCGACGGCAACCCTGGCGAGGTACGTCGCCATTCCATCCCACAGCTGCATCACGACACTGTCGATTGCTGCAACGATGTCGGCGTTCTTGGCGCTGAGAATTTCGTCTGAGTGCATGGTGGTCGCCATGCGTTGCCACAGGTCGCCTTCGTAGCGTTGGAGAAACCCGTTGAGTTGCTCAGCAACCGGGCCGGGCTCGTTGAGCACGAGCAGAGCCCGTTCGACCTGATCCTCGAAGAGGTGGACAAACGCCGAAACGAAGATGTCTCCCTTGTTGCGAAAGTACTGATAGAGCGCTGGCCGCGACATGGCGGCTTCATCAGCGATGTCGGCCATCGACGTGCCCGCGAAACCGAGTGCGGAGAACCGGCTGATTGCAGCGTTGTGAATAACTCGCCGCTTCGCGGCAGCAAGCCCGCTCGTCATCTCCATGTCGTCCACATCATCAGTTTGACACATGCAAAGAATTGTGTCAGCGTGCCGACTGACACTTTCTATAAAATTTGTCAGACGACTCGCACCACACACCACGCATTCGGGAGCACCATGCAGCCATCACGCATTCTCATCACCGGTAGCAATAGCGGCTTCGGCCAGCTCGCTGCGCTCACGCTCGCCCGGCAGGGCCATCAGGTGATCGCGACAATGCGCAATCTCGCCAAGGGCGACGACCTCCTTGCCGAGGCCGGTGACCTTGATATCGAAGTACGACACCTCGACGTCTGCGATCCCGACTCCGTGCGCGAAGCCCTCGCCGACGCCGCCTCGATCGACGTACTGGTGAACAACGCCGGATTCGAAGTGCAAGGCGCCATCGAACTCATCGACGACGAGTTGATGCACCGACAGCTCGACACCAATGTCGTCGGGCCGCTGCGCACGATCCGCGCCGTGATGTCAGCCTGGCGCGAACGCGGGCACGGCGCCATCGTCAACGTCAGCAGCGTGGTCGGCCTGGCCACTTCGCCGTTTGGTGGGGCGTACGCCGCATCAAAGCACGCCCTCGAGGCAATGTCTGAGGCACTGCACTGGGAAGCGGCACCTGCAGGAATCCGTGTCCACGTGATCGAGCCTGGCCGGTTTCCGACAACCGAATTTGGCGCGAACATCGTCCGCCCCAGCGGTTGGGAAGGTTCCGAGTTCGAAGCCAAGGCACTCCGGCTGCGCGAGGCACTCGGCAACCTCGATTCCGACGGCCCGCAGAATCCACAAGATGTTGCCGATGCAATCGCACGAGCGGCAACCGACCCAACCACACCCTTCCGCACACTGGTCGGAGCCGACGCCGAAATGATCGTCGGCGCCAAATCGTCGATGTCATTCGAAGACTTCGAAACAGCCATGCGCTCGACGATCAAATGGTACGACTGACGACCCTCGGCTGATAATCAGTGCGAATGGGCGGCGGCCACTGGGTCTTCTTCGGCCCAGCCGTAGTGCATCCGACCGTGGTCGGCGTTGGCCGCCATGATCCCGCCGACCGTGCCATCTGACCAGGGCGCGCCCGGGATCTTCGAGCCCAAATCATCGTCGGACAGTTCGCCAAGTAACGCAATCGTGTCGGCACGCACGGCCTGACCAATGCGCACCAGTTCGACAAACGGCTTGCCGTTGTGCTCGGCCTTCCATTCTTCGGTCCACCCGTGGATCGACGCCATGATCTCTTCCATCGTCTGTTGCGACCCGTCGCTGTTCAGCCGCGGCGCGAGGCCCTGATCGCCCCCGACGTGACGGCGGAACATCGCGTTCCAGTTCTGCTCGATCAGCGTCGTGTGGACGAAGTGGTCAGCGAAGGACCAACGACTCTCAGCATCGTGTTCGCTGAACGTGCGCGGCGCGGTCAACTCGTCGTCCGACATCGCCCCGAGTCGCTCGAGTAACCAGGCTCTGTCCCGGTTCAGTTTGATCTCGATCTCAATGCGGTCCATCCGCCGACCGTAGTGATCGGCACCGACGGTCGGCGGCGTCGGAGCAAGCCATCCGGCCAACCAGCCAGCTCTGTGATCGAGAACCCAGTCGCCGGGCCTCGTCACCGCCACCCGAGCAGTGCCAGTGTGAGGGGATGAACTCCGAGCACCTTCCATCGTTTTCCCTCGACGGACAGATCGTCGTCGTCACCGGAGCGTCCCGTGGCATCGGGCGTGGCCTCGTTGACGCGCTCGCCGCGGCAGGCGCCACCGTTGCCCTCACGGCTCGGTCGTCGGAGGAGGCGAACACCATCGCCGCTGAAGTCGTGGCAGCAGGAGGAAGCGCATCCGGTCACGTCATGGACGTCGCCAACGTCGCCTCGATCAACGCCGCATTCGACGACATCGCGCAGCAGCACGGACGTGTCGACGTGCTCGTCGCGAACGCTGGGCTCGGAGCGAACCATCCGGCGGTCGAAGTGACCGAGGCCGACTGGGACGACATGATGGACGTCAACGCGAAGGGCCTCTTCTTTACGGCGCAGGCGGCCGGGAAGATCATGCTCGAACACGGCTCCGGTCGGGTTGTCGCCATCAGCTCGCAGGCATCACTCGTCGGCATCCGCGACCACGCCGTGTACTGCGCTTCGAAAGGCGCCGTCAACCAACTCGTCCGCGTACTTGCGCTGGAATGGGGCCCGCGCGGCGTCACCGTCAACGCCGTTGCTCCAACCTTTATTTACACACCCGGAACTGCCGAGCGCCTCGACGACCCCGAGTTCCGACGTGGCGTCGTCGAGCGGATTCCAATGGGTGACGTCGGCACGATTGCTGACGTCGCCGGCGCCGTCATCTACCTCGCGTCAGATGCTGCAGCCATGGTCAACGGCATCATCTTGCCCGTCGACGGCGGGTGGACTGCTCAGTAACCCCGACGAGTGCGTGTGAGTGCGTGTGAGCAAGAGGGCGCAGCTCCAGACCGAGCGGATCAATCCGATCACACTGGTCGGCGTGACGGTGATCGCGCGGCGGCGATCACTTCCGGGTGACGGTCACCGGGAGGGTGGCATAGCCGTGGACGAACGACGAGAGCGTGCGGGTTGGTTCGGCCTGTATTTCGATCCGTTCGAAGCGTTCCAGGATCTCTTCCCACAGGATCCGGAGCTGCATCTCGGCCAAACGGAGGCCCATGCAGCGATGCACGCCAAACCCGAACGAGAGGTGATCGGAGGCGTTGTGCCGCTCGATGTCGATGCTGTCGGGATGCTCGAAGATGTTGGCGTCGCGGTTCGCCGACAGGTACCACATGAGCAACTGGTCGCCCTGCAGAATCTGCTTGCCACCCAGATCGCAGTCACGAGTGGCGGTCCGGCGCATGTAGGCGAGGGGTGTCTGCCAGCGGATGATCTCTTGGACCATGTTGCGGATGAGGTCGGGGTTCGCGGTGAGCTTGGCGTACTGCTCGGGGAACGTGTTGAGCCCATAGACGCTGCCGGTCATCGTGTTACGGGTGGTGTCGTTGCCACCGACGATCAAGAGCAGGAGGTTGCCCAAGTGGTCCATGGCAGACATGTCTTTGGTGGCCTCGCCGTGAACGAGCATCGAGACGAGGTCATTGCCTGGTGCTTCTCGGCGCTGTTCCCACAGACCTGAGAAGTAGTGCACACACTCGATCAGTTCGTCATGGCGCTGTTGATGCGATTCAATGACGCCACCCGGCTCGGGAATTGCGAAGACGATGTCGGACCAGCGGGCGAGCTTGCGGCGATCTTCGAATGGAAAGTCGAAGAGCGTGGCCAGCATGCGGGTCGTCAGTTCGATCGAAACGGTCTCGACCCAGTCGAAGGTCTGTCCTTCGGGGAGTGACTCGAGGACATCGATCGTGCGCTCGCGGATCAGCGGCTCGACGTTCTGCAGGTTTTTTGGCTGCACCGCTGGGGTGACCGTCTTGCGCTGCGCGCGCTGCATGGGCGGATCCATGGCGATGAACGACGACGTCTGCGACCCGGCCGCGGCACGCGCCTCGGCGGGGAGACCCAACGTGATACCACTCGCCGAGGAGAACGCCTGCCAGTCGCCTTCGACGGCCTTGATGTCGTCGGCCTTGGTGACCGACCAGTATCGGCCAGCGGTTTCGATCTCGTTGAAGTGGATCGGGTCTTCGTTGCGCAGCCGTTCGAAGTAGCGGTGGTAGCGATCTTCGGCGAACAGGTTGGCATTGAGCGGGTTGATGTCTTCGATGGCGAGCTCGTCGGCCGGTGCCACGCCGGCGCCCTTCTCGACCTGCTCCTGTTCGGGCGATCGGAAATCCGCTGGAGGTCGTTGGATTGTCTGGTTGTTGCCCGTGTCGGTCATCGTTATGTTCCTTCTCGAAGTCGCTCATCGGCGCCCACCCCGTGTTGGTGTAGAGCGCTCTGCCAGAAACAGTAGTGAGAGGTCGACGCTGGGGTCGAGCCAGATCGGGGTCGAAATTCACCGTGGAGTGACCTCGATCCACTGCATGTGGACGCCGTGTGAGATCGTCAAGAGATGGATGAGCGGTACGACACAATGTTCCCTCCGGGGTTCTTCTCCCGGACCGACGAAACCGACGACGGTGAGTTCTACGCGTTCGATCGGTTGGTCACCCACATCGACGACGGTGCCATCGCTGCCGTCGGCGCGCTGTACGACGAACTCGGCCTCACAGGAGCGACGTCGGGCCCAGTGCTCGACATCTGTTCGTCGTGGATCTCACACTTTTCGACCGAGCCGGAGCGTCTCGTCGTCACTGGCATGAATGCAGCCGAGCTTGCTGCCAATGCGATGGCCGATGAACGGCTTGTACACGATCTGAACGTCGATCCGACGCTGCCCTTCGACGACGCAACGTTCGCAGCGGTGACCTGCTGTGTCTCGGTCGACTATCTGACCAAACCGCTCGATGTCTTCGCCGAGGCCGCCCGGGTATTACGACCGGGCGGCGTCTTCGTGTGCACGTTCTCGAATCGCTGCTTCCCGACCAAGGCCATCCGTGGCTGGCTACGTACCGACGACCGCGGCCGGTGCCAAATCGTCGAGACCTACTTCGACATGACCGCCAGTTTCGATGAGCCGACCACACAGGTGAGAAACCCCAACGCGTCAGGCGACCCCTTGTTCGCTGTGTGGGCTCAGCGTCCGACGACTTCGCTCAGCCGGGCCGGTGACAAGCACGACGTCGGGTGAAGCAGCGCGTTTCAGCCGGTTGTTGCTGTTTGGGCTGCGAAGATCCCGCTGTCCCACACGTCCGTGCGCTTGGTGATCAAGCCATCCTCGACGGTGAACCACATGACGCCCGGGATGTCGATCGGCATGCCGTCGTACAGCGCTGTGAAGTCGTTCCGCACGACAACCTGGGCGTGTGCCGCTGTGCCCTGCTCGACGAGCTCAAGCACCGCGTACCTCCGGTCAACGAACGTCTCTAAAAAGTTGGGGAGCCGTCGGCGGTACTCGTCGATGCCGACGCAGCTCGACGCGATCGAGCTGAGATGCTCGTTGTGGAACCCAGGAGCGACAAAACCAGCAATCTCATCGGGATCGCCTCGTGAGAAGGCATCCAAGTAGCTGGTGACAACGTCGGCTGATGTGCTCATCGCCACGGAACGCTATGCCGTCCAGGTCGCTGACGCGAGATCTTGGGCCCATACTTTGGAGGATGCAGATCATCCGAGGAACCGTCGTCACGATGAATCCGCAACGCGAGATTCTGACCAATGGGGCAGTCGTTGTCGACGGCGCCATCATCGCCCTGGTCGACAACTTCGACACCATCCGCACCATCTACCCAGAATCGGTGGTGACGGGGTCGCCCAGTGATCTCGTGCTCCCGGGATACATCAACGGACATCAACATCTCACGGGGGATCGGCTTATCCAGTCGTCGATTCCCGACAATCTCGCGCCCGGCGAAGCAATCTTCACCTGGGTCGTGCCGGTCCACGCCGAGCACACCGGCGACGACGACGAACTGTCCGCCACGCTGACGCTGGCCGAGTCGTTAACCAACGGCATCACCACAACGTTCGAGGCCGGTACCGTTGCGCACCCCGACCGAATTGCACGAGCGGCCGAACGAGTCGGCGCCCGCCTCACCATCGGAACGTGGGGATGGGATATCGAGCACGGACCGTTCACCGGATCCGTCGACGAAGTGATTGAACGCCAGACCACAGCGCTCGACCTCGTCACGGGCCCGCTTGTGTCGAGCTGGGTCACCCTTGTCGGCCACGACCTGATGTCAGACGAATTGGTTGTCGCCGCAACCGCACTGGCCCGCGAGCGCAAGGTGGGGATGACTTTTCATCTTTCACCTAGCACGAGCGACACCGACAGCTATGTCGCCCGAACCGGCCTCAGCCCACTCGTCCATCTTGATTCACTCGGCGTGCTCGGGCCACACCTGGCGATCGGCCACGCGGTGCACATCGATGACGCCGAGGTCGACCTCCTGATCGAGAGACGTTCCGCCGTCGTGTCATGCCCGTGGGCCTACCTGCGCTTGGGCCAAGGGCTATCGCGTGAGTTCCGACATCTCGACATCTGGCAACGGAACGGTCGAATTGCGCTGGGGTGCGACGCAGAAAACGCCGGCGACATGGTCGATGGAATCCGCGCCGCCGCCCTGTTCACGGGTATGGCCAAAGAACGCGATCTCGACCCAACGGTGTTCGGTGCCCACGATGCACTGGAACTTCTCACAATCCGCGGCGCCGAGGCACTCGGTATCGACGGCTTGGTCGGCTCGATCGAGGTCGGCAAGCAGGCCGATCTGGTCGTCCACGATCGGACCCGAGTCGAATGGATCCCGCCAAGCCCTGATCCAGTCCTCCAGTTGATCTGGGGATCCGACGGGAGGTCGGTTCGCGATGTGTATGTTGCCGGCCAACACGTTGTTGCCGATGGTGAACTCGTCACCGTCGATATTCGTGCGCTCACCGACGATGCCGTCGCAGCAGGCGCAGCGTTGCGCAAGCGAAGCGGCATCGAATCAGTTTCGAGATGGCCACGCCGCTAGTTGGCAAGCAACTCCAACACGCGCTTGCTGCCCTCGATGGTTTCGCGCAAGCCGTCGTACATCGTCCCTCGATTGACCGCCGCCAAGTTGCAACTCACCCCTGCGAAACCCAGGGCTTGCAAGTCGCGGATTTGGTCGGTGCACTGCTCGGGGGTGCCAACGACGGCGAACTTCCGAGTCAAGTCAGCATCGATGAGGTCAAGCATCTCCGGCGGGTCGTAGCGGTTCAAGTCGAAGTACCAGCCGGTCGCATCATCGAGGGTAGCCACGATCTTGCGCCGACGATCCGGATCGACAGGCGGCCCATAGTCGCCAAGGATGTCGAGGTAGTGAGCGGCAAATCGCTTGACGCTGTTCACCGCCAACTCCTCATCGTCAGACACGCAGAGTGTCACGCGGGGCAGCACTTCGATCTCGTCGACATCGCGTCCGGCTCGACCGGCACCTTCAGCGAGCCATCCTCGATAGCGCGCCACGATCTCGGGCGTGAGGTGCCGTGCGCCGACGAGCGCAATGTCAGCGATTTCGCCTGCGAGTTTCATCACGCCCTCGCTTCGCGTGCCGATCGCGATCGGCACAGCCTGCGCAGGCGGCCGGATGAGGCGCGCCCTGTCCAACTTCACCACCTCGCCATCAAGCGTCACCTCGTCGCCAGCAAGGAGGCCGCGCATTGCTGTGATCGACTCACGGAGTGTTTGAACTGGGCGGGGGTAATCGATGCCAAGTTCTTCGAGCCCGGCACCAACACCGATCCCGCAGAAGGCTCGGCCACCAGACAACTCCTGCAGTGTCGCCAGTGCACTTGCGTGGGCCGCCGGGTGTCGCGTGTACGGGTTGGTCACCATGGAACCAATGTGGATCCGTTCGGTACGCGCTGCGATGAGTGCCTGCAATTGATACGTGTCGGGCCAGAGCGCGACACACGAAATTCCTAGGCGATCGAAACCAGCCTCTTCCACGAGACAGCCGAGGTCGACGACTTCCGCCGGTGCCATACCCGGCGTGATCTCAGCTTCGAAGGTCATGCCATACCTGTCGATCGACCGGCCTAGAGCAGCGGCCACTTAGATTTGTCGGGCAAGCCAGAGCGAGCCGTAATCGCCTCACCGGCCATCTGACAGCGGTTGTAGAACGTGGCTTCGTCAATCGTGGTCATTTGACCGTTCTCGACGACCTTGGCACCATCGACAAACACCGTGTGCACACCGCGCCCGTCGGCAGACCACACGAGTTGGTTCGCCACGTTGAGCAGCGGTCGCCACTCGGGCCGATCGGTGTCGTGCAACACAATGTCGGCGCGCTTGCCGACCTCGAGTGAGCCAATGGTGTCTTGCATCTGCATGGTCTTGGCGCCGCCAAGCGTGGCCATCTCGTAGGCCATCTCAGCCGGGAACATCTGCGGGTCCTGACGAGCGTCTTTGAACAACCCGGCCACCAAATACGTTGCCCGCATGAGGTCGGAGTAGTTCGATGCGTTGTTGCCGTCGGTGCCGATGCTGACGTTGATCCCCAGCTGCACCATCTCGGGAAACTTGCCGACCTGAGTGACCCCGTAGCTGACCTTCAACGCGGTTGTCGGGCAGTGTGCGACGTTGACGCCCATCTCGGCCATCACCGCGAGTTCCTGGTCGTCGATCTGGACACAGTGGGTGATCGCCACGTCATCACGCAGGATCCCCAGTTCGGCGAGGTGGATCATCGGGCGCTGGCCGAACTCGGCAATAAAGCCTTCAGGATCCATCTTCGCCGGCGACATGTGGAAGCTCATGCCGGTGCCGTGCTCGTCGGCCAACTCGCGCGCTGCCTTCCAGAGGGGATCCGAGGCTGTGGTGTGGCCGACCAGGGTCGACCACGTGCCTACCCTGGCGTCGGGAACCGAGCCGTGGTCGACCAACTGCTGCTGCAACATGTTGATTGCTGCATCGGTGTTCTGTTTATAGACGTCCGGTTCTGGGGGAAGGTCCCACACCCAATTGCCGACTCGCCCGCGGATACCGACTTCCACGAGGCCGTCGATGACCTCGTCAAGGAACCGGATCGTGCCCGCTTCGAGAAAGGTCGTCGTACCGGACTTCAACATCTCGACCGCCGCGAGCTGCGCCGACAACCGTTCCTCTTCAGCGGTGTGGACGGCATAGAGCGGGCAGAGCCACATGAACACATTCTCTTCGAACGGAGTGTCGTCCGGGACGTAGCCCCGTGTCAACGGTTCGCCCGTGATGTGAATGTGAGTGTTGACCATCCCAGGCGTCACAACGAAACGGTCGCTCCCGACGGTCTCTTTCGCTGTGTACAGCGCTTCAAGGTCGGTCTGCTTACCGACGTCGACGATTGTGTTCCCACGAATTGCGACTGCGCCGTGGCGAATCACATCACGGGTCGCGTTCATCGTGACGACGTGGCTCCCAATGATGAGGGTGTCGATCTGTTCGGTCATGAAGTCTCCAGACTCTGGCGGGGCTTACTCGCAATGAAACTCTGTTGAAAACCGATCGGCTCGACGAGCCGAACGTCAACGAAACCTGCAGCACGGATCCACTCCGAGAATTCTTGGTGCGTGAAGCACAAGCCCTTTTCAGTGCTGGCCATCATCGTGGTCCCCATGATGACAGCGTGCTGATTGAGTTTGCGTTCGATGTCGGTGAAGTAGTCAGCAAGAACGAGTCGACCCTCTGGCTTGAGGGCCAAGAACGCTCGCTCGATCATGTGTTGAGCACCAGCCGCACCTTCGGTGCGGCAGATGTGGCCGAGCACGACGATGTCGTAACTTGCGGGCTCAATGTCAATCATGTGGAAATCGCCAGGGCGGAACTCACAACGTTCGATCACCCCGTGCTCAGAGGTTTTGGCTTCGGCCACACCGATGACACCGGGGAGGTCGTTGATCACCGCTGAGCCGCCGGGACATCCGTTGAGCATCGCGATGGCCCAGGGCGCGCCACCGGCTCCGAGGTCGAGAATTTTGGGCGCCCGCATCGCTGAGTAGCGGATCTTCAGATCGGCACGAGTCGCACAACGGAACATCGTCGTGAACGTTCCCTCGACCAAGGGAACGTAGAAAGCTGCGGCATTGTCTTCGATCGGGGTGGCAGGACGGCCGTTGCGAACCGTGTCGGCAAGCCGGGTCCAATTCTCGTGGGGCCCGGGCGCCATCGGAATCAGGTCGGCCATTGACGCGGGACCGTCGGACACCAAGTAGCGCTTCGCCGCATCATTGAGTTCGTAGATGTCGGTGAACTGGTCGAGGAGTTCGAGGGCGACAACCCCGTCGAGGAGCGCTCGAACATGATCGACGGGCGAATCGAGGGCGAGGGCAATGTCTTCCACCGGCGACGGGCCCAGCCGCTGCAACGTGTCGAAGACGTCGAGCTCAAGCGCTGCAAGCAAGATGTAATAGCGGCCAAGGCCTTCGATCGCGGCCCATACCGGCGCCGCCGGAGGCGGCTTGTAGTCGGTCCACGGGCGGCCCGCGTGGGCCATCGTGTGTGTCTTCTTCATCTCCGGATACGGAGCGTCGCGCGGTTCGTGCATGCTGATCGAAGCCCCTTAGGGCTTCAGCACAATCTTGCCGAAGAAGTCGCTCTGCATCATCTTGTCGTGTGCCTGACCTGCGTCGGCAAGACCGAACTCGGAATCGATGACGACCTCGAAGCCAGCGCCGCAGAACATGTCCCAGACCGGGCCGAACTCTTCAGGTCGGTACGGGTCAGAACCGAGGATCTTGATACCCGAATGGAAGAGATAGCCCAGCGAAGGAATCGTTGCCTCGTCGCCCGAGGAGTTGCCGCAACTGACCAAGCGCCCGTGTACCCCGAGACCGAACAGCGAGGGGCCGAACAGGGCCGTGCCAACGTGATCAAACACCATGTTGACCCCGGCACCATGCGTGACCTCGCGGGCAAAACCGGCGACATCGGTAGTTCGGTTGTTGGCCACGTAATCTGCGCCGAGCGCCAATGCGCGCTCGCATTTTTCGTCGGTTCCGGCCGTGGCGAGCACGGTGGCGCCGGCCTGTTTGGCCAGCTGGATGCCCGCCGTCGACACACCTGAACCGGCGGCGTGGATCATCACGGTCTCGCCGGCCTGCAGTTGACCGACATCGAACAGCGCGTGCGCAGCGGTCAGGAACGCTGTCGGAAACGTTGCGGCGTGTTCGAGAGGCATGGCGGCGGGCACGAGGTACACGTGCGAAGCCGGGACGAGACACTTTTCGGCATAGCCCCCCGCAACGGTGCCTCCAATGATGCCGAGGTCTCCGTACAGATCGCCACGGCCAGCGAGCTTCGAGTTCTCTGCCACACCCGCAAGCGACGGATCGACGACGACACGGTCACCGACCGACACATTGGTCACGGCATCGCCCACGGCTGAAACAGTTCCGGCGATGTCCATGCCCGCAATGTGCGGAAATTCGAAACCTGGCATCTGAAACCACCCCGCACGTTGCACGAGGTCGAGTCGGTTCAGCGATGTTGCAGCAACGTCGACGATGACATCGCCTGCGCCCGGTTGGGGGTCGGGAACGTCGATGAACTGAAAGACCTCAGGGCCCCCAACTTCGGTGTACAACATCGCTTTCATCGGTGATCTCCAGGCTGACTATCGCTTGCACTCATCGGCTTCACAACTCTATGGTAAGACCAACAGACCAACACACACGAAATGTGCGCACAACATGTTCTTCATCTTCTACTCCTCACCCCTCTTCAGCAGTCGCCGGTGAGTAGCTCTCCCCTCGATGGATGCTGGTACGCCGTTGCAACCAGTGCCGCCGTTGTTGACCAGCCGTATCCCATTGAAGTACGCGATCAGGCCTACGTCTTGTGGCGGGGTCCAGACGGAACGCTCATCGCAGCGGCCGATCGTTGTACACATCGTGAAGCCAAACTATCGCTCGGTACCGTCGCCGATGGCTGTCTGCACTGCCCGTACCACGGGTGGGCTTTCGGCGATCAAGGCCGATGTGTGGGCGTGCCCTCGTCAGGCCCCGGGGCAACGATTGCACCCACTGCCCACCTCACACCGCTCTCGGTTACCGAGCGTTACGGGCTGGTCTGGTTCTGCCCCGCCGAACCCACACAACCAGTTCCAGACCTCGGAGTCGACGAGGACAGCTCGTTCACCCGCCTCAACACGTCGATGGAGGTCTGGAACTGCTCGGTCACACGGATGATCGACAACATGCTCGATGTCGCACACTTCCCATATACCCACGTTGGAACCTTCGGGCGCGAGCAAGAGCAGACCGTTCCCAACTTCACTCTCGAGCAGCTCGACGACACCTTTTACGGGTACAGCTACTCCGTCACGGTCAACAACGAGGGAGAAGCAAAGTTGATGTCCGGTGGTGGTGACGACGTCATCCAGCTCGACATGTCGACTGGGTTCGCGCTCCCCTTCTCGGTCCGCAGCACCATGTCGTACGAGAACGGCATCGAACAGACGCTGTTCATGACCGCATCGCCCATCAACGCGGAGCGTAGCTACTTCACCTTCGTGCTCTGGCGTAATGACGACGTCTCAAAAACGGGCCAGCAGATCATCGACTTCGAACGAGAGGTGGCCCGTGAAGACCGCGAGATGCTCGAACAATTCCCCGGAGAACTGTCGCTCGAACGGAGAGCGCTTGTTGACGTGCAATCCGACAAAGCGTCTCTCGAATGGCGTCGCCGCTACAGCGCCCTGATCAACGCTGCAAGCTGAGTGACACCCGGCGACTACCGAGCTGTTCCTTCGCGTCTGCCGCTTCGTACCGGCTGACGAGCCAGGTGTTGAACTGCGCGAGCACACCTTCTTGCCACGCGTAACGACCTCGTGGGGCGAATCTGGACTGCATGCCAAGTTGCACCGACACGTTGGTCGGCATGTCTTGCCGATTGAAGTTCGACACGCCAGCAATCGCCTCTTCGAGGGTGTCGCCGAAGTCAGGCAAATCGACTGTCGAGGCCGGAAAGATGTAGGCCATGCTCAACGCGTGGGTGGTCGGGCCGGTCGGGTCAACGTAAAACCAGAACGCAGAGTCCGACTGGAACCCCATGAGCAGTGACGGCGCGACCAGGGCGAAAACGACTCGCTGACGCTCTTCGATTGTGGTGCCTGGCAAGGGCGGGAAGAGCGCCTTGAACGTCGGGTTGAATCCGCCATCCGGCTCGATGGTTTCGTTGAAGCCGAACATCGCGACATCGCCCGGGTCAGAGTCGGAGTACCAGGCACCTGACGACGGGGCGAACTCATGGATTCCTTTATGCAACCGACTGTTGTGGTACATCTCCATGAAGTTCTCGATCATGATTTTCCAGTTGAACGGAACGTCGGGGATCGTCACCGGGTCGACTGTGACCAGCGACTCGACGGCGTAGTTGGCGAGCGCTGCGTCGAGCTTCGCCAGGCGCGGCGCAAGGGGCTCGGCAACCGGGTCAAAGTTGGTGAAGACGAAGCCGTTCCAGACTTCAACGGGCAGGCTCGGTAGCTGTATGTCGGCCATGTCGAAGCCGGACGTCTGGCTCATCTCAGGCGCACCGACGAGTTGACCGTTGAGGTCATAGACCCAGTAGTGGTACGGGCAGCGAAACTGACGCGTCGTCCCCGACTCAAGATCGGGCGGGGCGAGCATGTCGTCGTCGGTCCGGTCGACTGATGCAGTAATGCACATTGCTCGGTGCTGACACACCGCCGACATGACACGAATCGATCCGTCCTTCGAGCGCACAACGATCAGCGGCTCGCCTGCACGGGTCACCGAAAGGTAATCGCCGACACCCGGAATCTGCTCCTGGCGGCCAACGCACAACCAATCGGCGCCAAAAACTGCGTCCATTTCGAAACGATGAAACTCGGGGTCGGAATACACCGCCGGAGGCAGGCCGACCGCCTCGGTGAACGAGCCGCTCGACTGGCGCAGGGAGTCGACTGTAATGCCAAGTGGTAAGACCATCAGACCACAGGGTAGTTTGTGGGAGTACTGCACGCCACGAAGGAGCACCATGAATTATCCAAACACACTCGTCTTCGTCGACTTCCCGTCCGACGATGTCAACGCCGCACGCAAGTTCTACGCCGAGGTCTTCAATTGGGAAGTCGAAGATCGGATCGCTGACGTCTTTGCACGCATCGTCCCTGGTCAGAATCAGAAGATCGACGACGGTTCGCAGGGACCAAACGGCAACCTGCACATGGGCATCTCGAACGCGGCCAACATGCGCCCGCGTCCACCAAGTGCTCCGCAGGAACCCACGAACCTCAGCGGGCCTGGCCGGTCGATCCGAGCATGGATCCTGGTGAGCGACGATGACTCCTTCGAACGCATCCTCGAAGCCGCCGTCCGTCTCGGTGGCACCGAGCTGTGGCGCGACCACTTCTGGACCGACTTCGGTGGAGCGAACGCGTCATTCATGGACCCGTGGGGCAACCAGCTCATGCTGTGGGCGCACCTCGATGGTGTCGAAGTCGACGCCGATACACACGAAGTCATCGGCGACACTCCGCTTCCTGAGGGCTGGACCATCGAGTAGCCGGTCAGGGTCGGATGCTGGCCACTGCTGCACGCACGGCGGGGCGGTTCGGCCCAACGCCGAGCAACATCACGACGTCATCGGCAACGGTGAGCCAGCCAACACGGCACCCATCAAGCATCGTGACACGCGACTCGCCTGCATCGACGCCGACCAGCACTTCCGACAGAACGTGCCGGGCATTGCCCACCGACACCACGCTGCCTGACCCGGCAACGTTCGGACCGAACGTCTCGTCGTGGTGGACGAGTGGGCGCCCGCCGCGTTCGACTCGCAACACCAACCGCAGGCGGCCCGATGATTCATCCGATCGTCCGAGAGAGACCTCTTCAACGACCCGACAGGTTGCCGACTCATCGAGATCGACACTCGTCGTGATGGTGTGGTCCGAGCCAATGACAGACACCGTCGGTTCGCCAACCCACTCCAGGTGAGCGTCCACACCAACCATGCAGCGCGTTGCCATCGTCGACGGCGCACCTGTCGGGCCCGGCAGCACGATCGTTGACGCAACGGTTCCGATGTTGGCACGCGCACCTGCACGGACTGCGATGTCGAGAGAAAGCACGTCGCCACCTACTGGCGCTGCCGCAGACGCAGCGATCAGAATCCGTTCGCCACACTGGCGAATACTGAACGGCGGTTCTGAGTACGACGACTGCAGTATCGAGCGCGACGTTCCCCTACCGCTGGCGACGACAATCGAGCCGTGGCCCTTCACCGCCGGCGCGCCGCAATCTGAGCTGTCACCCATTCGGCAACGTCACGCGCCCCCAATTGATCAACAAGCGACGTCGGGATCACTGGTCGACCATCGCGCCGGTCTCGCGCATCGCTCAACATCCGATCGACGTCAGACCCGACGTACTGCGCAAGGTCGACCTTGTTGATCACCAACAGGTCAGCCATCGCAACGCCAGGGCCGCCTTTGCGCGGGACGTCATCGCCACCGGCGGTATCGAGCACGAAAATCTGGACGTCGACCAGTCCTCGACTGAAGATTGCCGTCAGGTTGTCGCCACCAGACTCCACCAGGGTCAGATCGACATCACCGTGCAGCATTTCAAGTTGCTCGACTGCGTCGAGGTTGGCTGCGATGTCATCACGAATTGCGGTGTGCGGGCAGCAGCCGGTTTGGACCGCAACGATGCGCTCTGTCGGCAGTGCCGCTGCGTTCCGAAGTGCGTCAGCGTCTTCGGAGGTGAAAATGTCGTTCGTGACAACCACGATCGACAGCTCGTGACGCAGCAACGCGCACAGCGCGCCGACAAGTGTCGTCTTGCCCGAGCCGACCGGGCCCCCAATCCCGACGCGCACTGCGCGTCGCGGTATGGCATCAACGCGGTCAGGCGGCGCTGAGTCCTGGAGAAAGTTGTCGTGGGGGATGTCGTGTGGGGGCATGTCTCTCGATTCAGGCAACGAACAGGCGGGCGTCCCAGCGCCCATGATCTTCGGCAAGGATTTCAGTCAGGGAGCCGCCGCACGCGGGCAGTTCAGCCACAGGCGACGCGGCCCACGAGTCGGCATCAACAATCCAGTGATCAACCTCGCATCCGACACGGGCCTGCACTGCGGCCACCGTCATCGGGTCAAGGCCCAGCAGTCGAATCGCAGCGGACGTGACCGCTGCAGCCAAATGATGGAATGACAGCGCTGCAGCATCGTGTGGTGTGCCGCCGGCGGCAGCGACGAATGCGCCAAGCACCACTGGCTGGTGGGCATCAGATTGAGACCGTGCCACTGCGTCGACAATGGGGCCGCTCCAGACTGTCGAACCGGCGCGCAGCATTTGGCGACCGAACCGTCGACTGGCATCGCGCAGCTTCGGCGACGGCACGCGCGCCGAGTATTCGGTATCGATCCCGCCAAGCACTGCATCAGTCGGATCGGTCAATGCCGCAACATGCGCACAAAACGCAGCATCGACGTTGCCGGTCGTTGCGAGGCGGCCTCTGAGATACCGCTCGAGGGTCGCGTCGTCTCGGATGTCACCGATCCGTGCCGCTGCTTCGACACCCGCTGAGTTCGTGTGGCCGCCCGCCGGGAATCGGCCGTCGATCAGCATCATCAACGCGGAGTTCACGTGTCGCCCGCCATCAGTACAGGAAGTACCGCTGGGCCATAGGCAACGACTCGGCTGGCGATTCTGTGATCAAGTCACCGTCGATGCGCACGGCGAACGTGTCCGCATCGATCTCGATGTCAGGCATCGCATCGTTCAGCGTCATGTCGACCTTGCCCACGCTGCGCGTGTTCGCAACGGGTACGAATCGGCGCCGCACGTTCAGCCGATCGGGGAGGCCATCATCGAGCGCGGCGTCCGAAACCCACGCAAGCGAGAGCCCAGGGGCAACACCGGGAGCAGCACCGAACATCGGCCGGGGGAGCTGGGGCTGTGGCGTGGGGATCGAAGCATTGGCATCGCCCATTTGCGCCCAAGCAATCATCCCGCCCTTGACCACGACGTGCGGTCGCACACCAAAGAAAGCCGGGTCGTACAGGACGAGGTCCGCAAGCTTGCCGACCTCGACGGACCCTACGTCGGCTGCCAGGCCGTGGGCGATTGCCGGACAGATCGTGTACTTCGAGATGTAGCGACGGGCTCGCAGGTTGTCACCAGGGCCGTCAGTTGCATCGCCGATCGACAGCGCTCCTCGACGCAGCTTCATCACATGTGCGGTTTGCCAGGTCCGCAGCACCACCTCGCCGATACGACCCATTGCTTGACTGTCGGAGCCGATCATCGAGATCGCTCCCATGTCATGGAGGATGTCCTCGGCAGCAATCGTCGACGGCCGGATACGGCTCTCGGCGAACGCCAGGTCCTCCGGCACGGAAGGGTTCAGGTGGTGGCAGACCATCAACATGTCAAGGTGTTCAGCAACGGTGTTGACCGTGTGCGGCCGGGTCGGATTGGTCGAAGACGGGAGCACATTGGAGTGCGACGCGACTTTCATGATGTCTGGGGCGTGGCCGCCCCCGGCGCCTTCGGTGTGGAACGTGTGAATCGAACGCCCGGCAATCGCGGCCAACGTGCTCTCGACATAGCCAGCCTCGTTGAGGGTGTCGGTGTGGATTGCGACCTGCACTCCCGACGCGTCGGCAACGGTCAAGCAGGCGTCGATCGCGGCGGGCGTAGTGCCCCAGTCTTCGTGCAACTTGAACGCTGCTGCCCCGGAACGCAACTGCTCCCACATTGCTTCAGGATTGACCGTGTTGCCCTTGCCCATCAGGGCAATGTTGATCGGCCAGTGATCGAGGGCTTCGAGCATCCGCTCGAGGTACCACGATCCCGCCACGGTGGTGGCCTTGGTGCCTTCGGCAGGCCCGGTCCCGCCACCGATGATGGTCGTGATTCCTGAGGTCAACGCCTCGTCGAGCAGTGTTGGCGAGATGAGATGGACGTGGCAATCGATGGCTCCGGCGGTGAGGATCTTGCCGTTCCCGGCGAGGATCTCGGTCGAGGGCCCGATGACAAGCGCTGGGTCAACACCGTCCATCGTGTCGGGGTTACCGGCTTTGCCGATCCCGACGATCCGTCCGTCTTTCACACCGATGTCGGCCTTCACGACACCCCAGTGATCGAGGATCACCGCACCGGTGATGACGAGGTCAGGTGCTCCTTCAGCGCGCGTTCGTGTCGACTGCCCCATCGACTCGCGAATGACCTTGCCGCCGCCGAAGACAGCTTCGTCGCCACCTGAGCAGTAGTCCTCGGTGACCTCGATCCACAGCTCGGTGTCGGCGAGCCTGATGCGGTCACCCTTGGTCGCCCCGTACAGATTGCGGTAGCGAGATCGATCGATTCGGCTCACGACAGATCCGTTGGTTCGTCGAGCCGACCAGCGGTCTCGCCCCGCAGACCCGGTATCACTCGACCACCCACGAAGGGGACGAGGTCGACATCCGTGGCGATGCCCGGTTCGAATCGAATGGCTGTTCCCGCAGGTACGTCGAGCCGACGGCCATGGGCCAGCGGGCGATCAAACCGGAGCGACGGATTCGCCTCAGCAAAGTGATAGTGCGAACCGACCTGAATCGGGCGGTCCCCACCGTTTTCGACACGCAACGTCAAGACGTTCCGCCCGACATTGATTTCGATCGGGACGTCAGGGCCTGCAATCTCTCCAGGAATCATTCGCTCACTCCGATCGGGTTGTGCAGCGTGACGAGTTTGGTCCCGTCGGGAAACGTCGCTTCGACTTGGACGTTGCTCATCATTTCGGCAATGCCTTCCATCACGTCACCGCTCGTGAGCACGTGACGGCCTGCGTCCATCAGATCGACAACGGTCCGTCCGTCGCGTGCAGCCTCAAGGACCCAATCGGTCAGGATCGCCACCGACTCGGGATAATTGAGCTGCAGGCCGCGGGCCATCCGGCTGCGGGCTACGTCTGCGGCCACGTGGACCAAGAGTTTTTCTTGTTCGTGCGGTGTGAGATACATGTGGGCCCTTAAACGTGATGAGTCAGCGGTCGAGAATCGAATGCGCTATGCCGGCGTGGCAACCAACCGTGCCGTCGACAACTTGTGTAATGCCAAGGTCGCTCGCCACCGAGGCGAGCGAGTATGCCTCGTCCATTGTGAAACCGCCTTTGTCCACCATGAGTTTGAGCATCTGTTCTGCCGCCATTGCCATCGCCGTGCCGAGGCCGTCGACGCCCTCCTCAGGGCCACCGGAGAAGCCGTGGGTGTACCAGTGGGTGTCGGTTCGGAGTAGCGGGGCTGCAACCGGCAGGTCATTGGCCAACGACAATCGCAGCGTGACATCCAGCGACGCCTCGATCGCGGTGCCACAGATCTCGCCGTCGCCTTGGGCGAAATGCGGGTCTCCGACATAGAAGCCAGCACCCTCATGAAAGACCGGGTAGTGCACAGTGGCGCCCGGGCCGAAGCGCCAGTTGTCGACATTTCCGCCGAACACGCCAGGCGGGATGCTGCTGACCCGGCCACCTTCGGGGGCCACTCCCATCACACCGAGGTGCGGACGCACCGGCACCTGGACAGATCGTCCGAACCGCTCTCGCTTGGCAGGCTCTGGTTCGGAGATGACTCCCGGGATGTCGTACAACTCGAGTGCGGTGAAATCGAAGCCAAACATGGGGCGAGCCGCTGCGGGGAATCCGCCAGCCGGATCGGGAGCGACGAGTTCGTAGATCGTGATGCGTTCTTTGCTGAACTGTTTGTGGAACAGGCCCCAGTTTGCTGCGAGGTTGGAGCCATACGGCATCCGCGGGGTCATCGACAGCAGTTCGACTCGCAACGTGTCGCCGGGCTTGGCCCCCTGCACTTCGATTGGACCGGTCATGATGTGCACACCGGGCGTACGGGTCTCGGGGGCGATGCCGTCCCAGATCGCCTTGATCCCATCATCCATCAACAGGTCGGGCGCATCACCCGAGTGGTGCGTGATTGCCTCGATTGTGATCGTGTCACCGGGTTTGACGCTCAACACAGGCTGCTCAGCGGCGTCCAGGTACCCCCAAAAACACGTGTCGGGAGTCGCTGTCAGGCGTGCTGTGTCCATGTCGTTCCGACCATAGGACCGCTCTGTGAACGCTTGATTTCACCCAGGTAACAACAGCGCTTGCGTCAGGCCTCACCACACGCCAAGGAGTCGGCCAGCGAGGAAAAGCGCCGCACCGATCATGAACACCCGGACCATCCGCTCGCCGCCCTGCACCGCGAGCTTGGCCCCCAGCCAACCACCGCCCAGGAAGCCCGCTGCAAGCACGAGTGCCGGAGCCCACACGACGTGGCCCTGCAGGACAAACACCGGAAGAGCAATCACGGTGACGACCAGATTGACCAAGACCTTCACGCTGTTCGCCGTCACCAGGTCAAACCCGGCGCGAGTGAGCGCGGCGAGCATCACCAAGCCCACCCCGGCCTGAAACGCACCGCCATACAACCCGATGCCGAAGAAGACGATCGCCGTGACTCCCACCGACCACGGCTCGCTCTCCGGGCTCGGCTTCGGCTTGAAGATGGTGAGGATGATGATCGGAATGACGAGATAACCGAAGATCGTTTCGAACGTTTCATCAGCCAGTTGGCTAATGCCGAACGAACCAATCAGCGAACCGATCACCGTCGGTCCGAGCACCGGCGCTGCCCCCTTCAGCCCATCGACTCCAGACCGCCGGAACGACGCAACTGCTGCGCCGCTCGCTGCGAGCACGCCCACCCGATTCGATCCGTTCGCCTGGTTGCCCGGCACGCCGGCGAGCACCAGGAGCGGAACTGTCAGCGCTGAACCACCGCCCGCCATCGTATTGATCACTCCGGCAGCCAAGCCGCCACCGAGCAGCAGAATTGCTTCCCACACCGTCATTGGTTACCGGAATTTACTTCAGGCCGCGGACGAACGGCTGGGCCAATGCGGCGGGAGCACGAACTCGGTGGGCGAACACGGCCATTCCGCCGAGCGTCACGATAAACGGCAACGACTGCAACAGCTCACTGTTGACTTGGTAGCCGAGGCCCTGCACCGACAACCGGAACGAAAGCGCCCCGGCGAAAATGATGCAGCCTGCCACGGTGCCGCGCAGGGTCCAGCCTCCGAAGATGACCGCCGCAATTGCGATAAATCCCCGCCCGCCGACGACCGAATCCTCAAACAGGCCGACCTGCCCGAAGATAAGAAACCATCCACCCATTCCAGAGGTGAAGCCGGCGTAGTAAATGCTCTGCCGGCGCCGCTTGTTGACGTCGATTCCGGAGACGTCGGCAGACTGGGGGTTTTCGCCGACCGACCGCAGTTCGAGGCCCCAACGGGTTCGGAAAACAATCCACCACGTAGCCGGGAGCAACAGGAACAGAAAGTAGAACGGCCAACGCTGGCCGAACAGCGCCGCACCCAACAGCGGGATGTCATGCAGCAGTGGTACCTCCCAGCGACCTGCGAGCTGGGTCTGGGGTTCGATCTCGTTGTCGAGGAATCCGGCAAGACCGAACACCAAAATGTTGAGCGTCAGACCGACCACGAACTGGTCGGCGCTCAGGCGGTGGCTCATCTCGGCTTGCACGCCGGCGACGATCAACCCACCAGCAACACCGGTCAGAAGCGCGATCAACATCGAGTCGGTGACGTGGTACCCAATGGCGCTGGTGAAGGCGCCGCCAAGCAGCATCCCCTCAACCGAAATGTTGAGCGTCCCGGCGCGTTCGGCAACCCACTCGCCTGATGCTGCGAAGGCGAGGAACGCCGCGAACAGCGCCCCGTTGATATAGGTCGATTCGCTGGAAACGATGTCGATGATCGCCTCAAAGAATCCGAACATCGTCACACCCTCTCCGCGGCCGCAGCGAGGGCTCGCCGGCGATCACGAATGAACATCCCGGCGGGCGGAACCAGCAAGGCCAGCACCAAGAACCCTTGGATGACATCGGTGATCCGACCCTCGACACCTGTGGAACCAACGAAGCTCGAACCGGTCCGTAAGCCGGCGAACACAAACGCGACCGGAATCGCAACGAGTGCTTTCTCCCGAGCAACCAGTGCAACGAGCAGCCCGGTCCAACCAATGTTCGTGGCGAATCCGGGAACGAGTTGATAGTTGCCGAAGGCGAACCCGCCACCCGCGAGCATGACCGCTCCGGCCAGGCCAGCGAAAGCGCCACTGATCATCAGCGCCGAAACGCCGTAGCCAGTTTGGGACACACCCGATCGCTGCGCCGCACGCGGATTTCGCCCGAGCATCCGCAGACGGAATCCCCACACCGTCCGCGCGAGGACCGCACTGACCACAATCGCCGACACGACACCGATCACGACTGCCAACGGAATCCTGTTGCCGAACACTTCAGGGCTGGGAAGACGATTGTCTTTTGCGAACTGCTGGCTGACTTGATTGCGGTTGCCGCGATCCCCAAGCGGCGCAAGGAGCAACCACGATTGGCTCAGTCCGTAGGCGACCACCTGTCCGCCGACAGCCACGAGGAGCAGAGTCGACAACACCTCGGGCACATTGCGCCAGAACTTGAGCAGCGCAGCGACGCCTGCCCACAGTGCTCCGCCAATCGCCCCGAACAGCACAATGATCACCAGGTTGAACGGCCCAGGCCCGCCGACGAGAAAGCCGAAATAGGTCGCGAACGCCGCGCCAACAAACAATTGGCCTTCCTGGCCGATGTTGACGAGCCCAGCCTTGCCAGAGACGATTGTGCCAACCGCAACGAGCAACATCGGAGCTGCAGTGCCGAGGGTTTCCCCCCATCGACCAGGCTGACGCAAGCTGCCATCGAGGAGCGCGCTGACCACCGGGCGCCAATCTCCTCCCGTCGCTTCAACGAGTAGCGCCGACAGGAGCAGAGCTGCGAGCACACTCAGCCCGTAGAGGGCGAACCACTCACCAACTCGGGCGCCTTGCCTGGACGTCGTCGCGTCGCTCACGTCGCCGCTCCGCCCATGAGTAGTCCGAGCCGTTCGAGATCGACGTCAGATCGATCGAATTCACCGACGATGCGACCGGAGTGCATCACGACGATTCGATGCGACAGGTCGAGGATCTCTTCGAGTTCGCTGGAGATCAGCAGCACGGCGACGCCTGCCGCGGCCGCCGCCGTCAGCCGGTCACCCATGTACTCGATTGCTCCGACGTCGAGGCCGCGAGTTGGCTGGGCAGCAACCAGCACCAGAGGGTGCTGTGCGAGCTCGCGAGCGAGGACGACCCGTTGCTGGTTGCCACCGGAGAGCGACCACATCGGAGCGTCAGGCCCAGCGCACAGAATCCCGAATTGTTCGATCATCTCGGTCGCGAACGCTTCGAGCGCGTGTTGGTCAATCAGGCCACGATGGGAAACGTTCGACTGATCGACCAAGACCAGATTTTCTGCGACCGTCATGTCGAGCACGACACCGCTGTCATGGCGGTCTTCTGGGATGACGCCGATGCCAGCCTTGGCCATCGCTCCCGATCGACCGTCGGGGATTCGTCGGCCGTTCACGCTGACCGACCCTGCATCGAGCGATATCAGACTCGACAGTAAGTCGCCGAGCTCGCGTTGGCCGTTGCCCTCGACGCCTGCAACTCCGACGATCTCCCCCGCCCGCAATTCGAGTGACAGACCGTTGAGCGCGTGGACTCCGCTGGCGCCGCGGAGCGTCGCTCCGCTGATGCTGAGCACAACGTCACCGACCTGATCGTCGTGCACCGCCGCCGGCGCATCATCGACCGCGAGTAGACCGAGTGCGGCCCGCTCGGAGCGCAACGACACATCACGGCCGACCATGCCACGTGCAAGTGTTGGGGCATCGGCATCGCTGGCCAGCAGGCGATCAACGACGACGCCCTGGCGCATGATCGAAATGTCATCGGCGGCATGCAGCATCTCGTCGAGCTTGTGACTCACCAGCACCACTGCACGACCCTCATCTGCCACGACCTGGCGGAGTGAGTCAAAAAGTTGAATGGATTCTTCCGGAGTGAGCACCGACGTGGGCTCGTCGAAAATCACGATGCTGGGATCGCGCCGCAGACATTTGATGATCTCGACCCGCTGACGAAGACCAGCGGTCAGGTTGCCAACCTGCGCGTCGGGCTCGATGACGAGGCCGTATTGATCGGCGATGTCACCGATCCGGTTGCGAATCGCGGTTGGATCGAGTCGACCAGTTTCACCGAGTGCGACATTTTCCCAGACGGTCAACGCCTCAACGAGGCTGAAGTGTTGATGTACCATGCCGAGGCCCAGCCTCGAAGCGTCATGCGGGCTGTGGATGTGTTGCTGTATGCCATCGATGTAGATCGTGCCTTCGTCGGGAAGCACGAGGCCGATGAGCATCTTCATCAACGTCGACTTACCCGCCCCGTTCTCGCCAAGAATCCCGTGAATGCGCCCGCGTCGAAGCGCGAGATCAACACCATCACACGCGGTGACCGCACCAAAGCGTTTCGTAATTTTTCTGAGGTCGACAGCCGGTGCGGACCCCACGTCGGGGTCCGCACCGTTCCGACCTGTGGAACTAGGCGTCATCAGCCGCCGTATGCGGCCCCAGAGATCGCGCCGAGGTCGGCGTACAGCGCTTCGTCGAACGACGCGAGCAACCCGAATGCTCCATCAACAGCAGCGGCAGCCTCAGCCGACGGATTACAGAGCAGCGCGCCGTTCAGCCCGGCCTGGGTCGGGAACTGGTACGTCGAACCTTCGCTGAGTTCACCGTCGATGATCAGCGTCAGCGCCTGCGATGCATAGACACCTCCGTCGAAGACGACACTGCCGGTCCAGGGGATGTCACGTTCACACGCGTCGGCCGGGCCGGCGGCGAAGACCGCCATACCTTCATCGGTGGCGAGTTGGCCGACCGGGTCGAGGGCCCCACCGAGGTAGGCGTATGCCAACGTGGCGCCGTTCGCCTTTGCGTTGGTCAGCGCAGCGGTGGCGTTCGCCGAGTTGTCAAAGTCGAACTCGAAGTCACCCGTACCGACGTACTCCATCGTGAAACTCGGATCGACTGACTGGATTCCATACAACGTTGCCTGGTAGGCCTCGATCTCGAAATTGATGTCACAGCATCCGAGGAAGACCGAAGTCGTGCTTCCTTGCTCTTTCAAGATTGCGCCCATGGCGACCCCGGCCGAGTAGTGCACCGCAGCGCCCCAGTCGGTGGCCTGCGCGAGACCTGGCAGTTCTTGGAAACCCGCACCGCAGTTGCAGTACCAGAAAATGTCCGGGAACTGCTCGGTGAGATCAGGCAGCGGCTCAGCGATCTCGCTGGCACCGACCATCAAGATGTCGACGCCCTGCTGAGCGAGGTCAGCCAGGGCTTGTGCTGCCTCAGCCGGTCCGATGTTGTCGCTCACGATCGGTGGAGCAAACCCATTTTCGCTCGAGTACTTCTCAGCGAAGTTGACCAACGACTGGTAGTAGCCGTTGTCGTCGCGCGGCCCCGCCGCGGCAACACCGATCGTCACTGTGCCATCGCCGTTGGCGTCGAACGCCGCAACAATCGCGTCGGTCTCAGGTTCTTCCGCAGGTTCTTCGGCAGGCGTTTCTACGGGTTCTTCTGCGGTCTCTTCGGCAGGCGCCTCTTCGACTGGCGCTGCTTCGGCTTCGGCTTCGGTGACGACAGGCTCTGGTTCGGCTGCTTCATCGCTGCCGCACGCAGCCGCGACCAATGCCAATGACACGCACAACGCAATTGCCCCACGCCGCCCTGTTTGCTTCTGGTTGATTTTCATGGCTCCCCTTGTTCCTAGTTGTCTTGCTTGCTATTGATTAATCATCACCGACGAGCTCAGGGCGCCGTCGCGGCATGCGAGCGGTAGCGCTGAACCAGCCATCGGTTGAACTGGATGTGGCTTTCCTCTTGCCATGAGTACCGGCCACGCGGTGCGAAGCGAGAGCGCAATCCCCGCTGGACTTTCGCTGTGGCGTCCTGGTCCTGATCGACAAAGACCTGGACACCCGCATCCGACAACGCCATCTTCTGCTCAAAGAGCGGGTCTTTGAGGGCTGACGGATGGAAGATGTAGCCGATCTCAATGTCGACGGTTTCAGGACCTGTAGGACGGACGAGAAAGAAAAAGCACTGGTCTGGCGCCGTGCCAAAACACAGGGTGGGCGGCATGAGTGCGAAGGTCGAACGCGTTCGTTCTTCGTCGGTGAGATCGGGAAACACGTCCATGATCACGCGATGCGTTGCATTGAATCCACCGTCAATGTGCGTGTAGCCGCCGGTTCGGAAAATCACATTCGAGTCGTCCGACCATGGCACCGGAAACTCCGACATGCTCGACGGACAGAAATCCTGGACGTACTGATGGAGTCGATTGGCGTGGTAACCGTCGTTGAAGTTCTCGAACATCACTTTCCAATTCCACGGCAAATTTTCCAGCGTGAATGTGCCAGGACAGACTGCATTTTCGAGGTCATAATTGTGAACGAAAGGTGAATAGCGCTCAAGCGTCGGGGCCAGCGGTGCAGCGTCGCTGTGGAAGTTGACAAAGACGAATCCGAGCCACTCTTCAACTCGAAGTTGCGGAAGCCCGAAGTCTGCTTTGTCGAAGGCTTCCGTCCGTTCCATCGCTGGAGCGCCGAGCAAACGGCCATCGAGTCCGTAGTTCCAGTGGTGATACGGACACTTGAAGGTGGTGCTGTTGCCTTCGCCCTCACAGATTTGCATCGCGCGGTGCTGGCAGACGGCCGACATCGCGCACACCTCACCATTTTTGTTGCGTGCGATGATGACCGGCTCGTCCACCAGGGTCACGGTGAACCAGTCGCCGACGTTCGGGATCCTTTCGGCCCGCCCAACGCAGAGCCATTCCTTCATGAAGAGTGCTTCGGCCTCGAAGGCAAGCACATCGGCCGACGTGTACAACTCGGCTGGCAACGTCAAGGCCTGCGACACATCGGCGGTCGATGCCTCCAGGCTCGCCAAGAGCTCGTCACTCAGGGACAACGGGTTCGTCGTCATGTCTGCAACACCTCATCTTTCAACATGAACTTTCGGATCTTGCCCACGCTGGTACGTGGGAGTTCATCGAGCAGTGTGATCTCACGCGGCTGCTTTGCTTTACCGAGTCGACTCTGGCACCACTCGTGCAAGGAGGCAATAGACGGTGGCGAGCCTGGCTCAGCGGCGACGACGAACGCAACGGGTACTTCGTCTCGTATCTGGTCGGGAACCCCGACGACCGAAGCTTCAAGCACACCGGGGTGCGCTGTGAGCACCGCTTCGATCTCCACGGTCGACACATTTTCGCCAGCCACCTTCAGGACGTCAGATCGGCGCCCATCGAAGAAGAACCGACCAGTCGAGTCGCAAGATGCACGATCGCCAGTACGGAACCACTCGCCGCGAAAACAATCTGCCGTAGTCTCGGGGTCTGCGAGATACTCGGTAAACAGCGTTAGGCCGGGTGTTGCGCGGACGACAATTTCGCCGACTTCATCAATGCCGACGGGGACGCCGTCGGCATCGTGGATCTCGACGTCGCAACCGGCGGTGACAAACCCCATCGAGTCGGCGCGGGGATCGCTGGCCTCGTCGGTCAGAACGGCGGGAATAGTTTCGGTCATGCCGTACAACTGGCGCAGTTGGCACCCAAACCACTCGGTGATCACTCGGTGTTGGTCATCGGCAATGTTCTGGGCAAACCAGCAATGACGCAACCGCAGCCCGTCGACCGGACCACCACGCGCAAGGATCATTCGAAGGGGGGCAGCAAACAGGCTGGCGCATGTTGCAGCGTGCCGTTGCGCCTGCGGCAAGAAGCCACTCGCCGAGAACGTGTGCATCAGGGCGACCGATGCTCCAGCCCAGACCGCTGCGGCAAATGAGTAGTACTGCGCGTTGGCGTGGAACATCGGCAGGACGACGAGGTAGCGATCTTCGCTCGTGAGGCCAGCAGCCTCCGCCATGGTCTTGCCAGCAAAGGCGTAGTTCGCTTGGGAGACAACGACTCCTTTCGGTCGACCCGTCGTGCCACTGGTGAACATCACCGCGGCCACATCACGTAGGCCTGGTTCGGGCCACCCGGTGAACTCCTGCGTTGGCAGCCATTCGAAATCGACGTCATCCTCGTCGATCGGGAACAGCGCAATGTCTGTTGCGACAGCTCGGTACACAGCCGAGCGGTCCCGAGCAAAGAAGCCAACGATCGGGCCGGTTCGCTCGATGTGGTCCTCAAGCTCATCGCTGCGACCCATCGGATCTGATGGCACCATCCAGCCGCCGAGTCTGATGGTCGCAATCCATACCGCCACGAACGTCGGCGAGTTGGCAAGCGCGAGATGCACTGCAGCACCAGGGCCCACCCCGTGACTGGCCAGCTCGGTTGCAGTGCGGGCGACCACCCGGTCGAACTCGCCGTAGGTCCAGTCAGCGACGCTGCCGTCAGGCGCTTCGAACGTGAGGAAGGGCGCGTCAGGGCGCGTCGACACGGCGTTGGCCCAGACCTGGGCGAACGTCGTCGGATCGGCCCATTCGGTCATGGCTATTGCGCTGCCCCGTATCCCCCACCACCGGGGAGTTCAAGCCTGATGACATCGGACCCGGTCAGGCTGAGGCGCGCCTGAGTGTCCACAGCCTTGCCGTTGACCAAGAAACTCCCGGTGGCCCCAGGTTCTCCGCCGAACACTCCCAGGGGCGCATCAGCAAGGCGGCTCGTGACCGCATTCAACTGCCACGCTCGGTCGGTGTCGACACTGAACTCGATTGCCTGACCGAGCCCCCCGATCTGAGCCCCTAATCCACCAGAGTTTTTCCGGAGCGACTTCTCGTGGAAACGGATCGGCGCCGACGCTTCGACAACTTCGATCGGGACCGCCGAAATTCCTGTCGGGTATGAGCACGCACTCAACCCCGGCTTCGTAGCGCGCGCTCCGACGCCACCCGCGTAGGTGAACATCGCTGTAATGAATGGGCTGCCATCAGGGTGGCTGCCATTGACCTGCATCGTCCACACGGCACCAGAGCCTTCTGCCATGGCTGCCTCGGGGCGGATCTGCGCCAGTGCTTTAAGGAGCGCGTTCGGTAGGAACATTCCAACGACATGCCGGGCGGTACCCGGCTGCGGTGAGACTGCGTTGACGATCGACCCTTCAGGCGCCTTGACCTTGATTGGGCCCAGGCTGCCGTGATTGTTCGGGATGTCGGGGCTGAGGACCGAACGCACGCAGAATGTCGTGTAGGCGTGCGTGTAGTTCATGACCACGTTGATGCCCCAGGGTGACGCCTCCGAGGTCCCCTCGTAGTCAACAGTGATCTCGCCTTCATCGCTATCGACGGTGAGTGCGCACACGATGTCGATCTTTGACCCGTCGGCGAGGTCAAGAATCGCGCTGGAGTTGTACGTGCCACTCGGTAACTCGCGAATGCTCGCTCGGGTTGCTTCCTCGGAGCGCGTGATGATCTCGTCGGCGAGTTCCTCAATGTCGTCGAGCCCATGCGCTGCGCAAAGCGTGTTCAAGCGTTGTGCACCGACTTCACCTGATGCCATCTGCGCGTGGAGGTCGCCAGCCATGTGATCGGGTTGACGCACATTGGAGAGGATGAACTTCCAGACGTCACCGTTGCGTTCACCCTTTTTCATCAGCTTGCAGATCGGAATCCACAGTCCTTCTTCGAACACGTCACGGCCTCCGGCGCCGATGCCGTAGCCCCCAACATCGGTGTGATGGATGGTGGAACCGAACAGTGCAATGATTTTGCCGTCGCGCCACGCCGGCACCAGCACCGTGACGTCAAGCAACTGCCCGGCCGTCTTATACGGGTCGTTCGTGATGAGCACATCACCCTCATCAAGGGTGTCGAGCGGATACTCCTCGAGCATCTTCGCTGCCCCAATGGCCAGTGAATTGATGTGGCCGGGTGTCCCGGTGACTGCCTGAGCAACCATGCGGCCCCGGCGATCAAACACGGCGTTGGCGAGATCTCCGGCTTCGCGCACGATCGGTGAGAAGGCCGAGCGTTGCAATGCCCGCGCTTGCTCGTTGACCGTGGAGATCAAGGACTGCCACAGAATCTCGAGCTCAATCGGATCAAACCCAGACGGGCGCGTTTCGGCAATGGTCATGCGGACTCCTTCGCAGTTCTGCTGGCAATAAGGCTTCCGTCGGCTGCGACTTCGACGTCCCAGCCGGGGCGGATCACCGACGTGGTTTCGCGTTCTTCGACAACGGCCGGACCAGCAAATCTGGCCCCAGCACCCAGTGTCGAACGTTCGTAGACCGGCGCTTCAACGGCGTCAACGCCGCGCGAGAACACCATCGGGCGGGTGCTCTTGGGCACGACGTCGCCCTCGTGCGGCGCAATCGAGTCGTCAGGTTCGACGTGCGACGTTGTGGCCGCCGCAGAGAGTCGCCAGGTGATTGCCTCGACAGCGACGTCGGGGATTGTCATCCCGTAGATACGACGATATTCGACTTCAAAAGCACTGGTGACGTCTGCTGCCGTGGCCGGCCAGGCGTCACCCTCTCCAACCCAGATCGTGATCTCGTTACCTTGGCCTGAGTACCGAGCGTCAACGCCGTACCGGAAGACGATGGCGTCGTCGGGAACCCCGGCGCCACGCAAAACGCGACGACCCTCGGTGCGGAGTTCGTCGAGGAGACGATCGCGTTCGTCGTTGGTGACCTTGTCGATCAATCGCGGCATCGATCGCGCCAAGTCGATGCGGACCGGCGACACGAGCGTGCCAAAAGCCGAGAGCACCGACGCGTTGACCGGAAAGATGACCCGATCTGACTCGAGGAGTTCGGCGACGCCACATGCGTGGACCGGGCCGGCACCACCGAACGCGATCAGGGGGATGCCGCGCAGGTCGACGCCCATTTCGACGCCGTGCATGCTGGCAGCAGCGGCCATGTTCTGGTTGACCACTTCGTGAATACCTGCTGCGGTGTCGAGCATTTCGAGGCCGAGACCGTCGGCAACTGTTTGCAGAGCGCCCACGGCAAGCGAGCGGTTGAGGGGCATGTCGCCACCGAGAAACGACGCCGGATCCAGGAGACCGAGGATCACATCAGAGTCGGTTACGGCGGGGATGGTCCCACCCCGGCCGTAGCTTGCCGGACCGGGGTCGGCGCCAGATGACTCTGGACCGACCTTCAAGAGGCCGAACTGATCGACACGGGCCAGGCTTCCGCCACCGGCGCCGATCTCGACGAGGTCAACGGACGGGACTGATACAGGAAAGCCGGAGCCCTTCTTGAAGCGATAGGCACGAGCGACTTCGAACGTGTTCGTGAGTTCGGGCTCACCGTGCTCGATGAGGCACGCCTTGGCAGTGGTTCCACCCATGTCGAAGCACAGAAGCCGGTCGATACCAAGTCGCTTGGCGAACCAGCTTCCGGCAAGAGCGCCTGCGGCTGGACCAGACTCGACGAGGCGAATCGGACCCCGAGCAGCCTCATCAGCCGACACAACGCCGCCGTTCGAGAGCATCATGAGAACCGAGCCGCCAAAGCCTTCGGCCGCAAGCCACTTCTGGAGCTCGTCGAGGTACGGACCGATCACGGGCATCGTGGCGGCGTTGCACGCAGTGGTGACCATCCGCGGATACTCGCGGATCTGCGGTGAGATCTCGGCAGAGATACATACGGGGATACCGAGAGCGCTCCGCAGATGCTTGGCGATCTTGAGCTCGTTTGACCCGTTGACATAGGAGTTCAGGCAGCAGATCGCAACGGCTTCGAGATCGGCGCGGCGGAGTTCTTCAACCAGCGCGTCGAGGTCGGCAGTGGTCGGGTCGGTAATTACTGAACCATCGGCTCCCGTGCGTTCGTTAATTTCGAACGTGAGATCCCGCGGGATTGGCGGGGCGGGGAACTCGATCTGCAGGTCGTACATGTCGTAGCGATGCTCGTCGCGGATCAGCAAAGTGTCACCGAAGCCGGTCGTGGTGACGAGCCCGGCGCGCCCGGTCTTACCCTCGATCAACGCATTCGTGATCAGTGTCGTCGCATGCACGATCGGCGCGGTGATGTCGCCAGGGAGAACCCCTGCTTTGGCAAGCAGCTGGGTGACTCCCGTACGCACCCCATCAAGCGGCGCCGACGGGGTGGTGAGTGTCTTGTCGACAACCACGCGGCCAGACGCAGCGTCAAGTAACACCACGTCAGTGAATGTGCCGCCAATGTCGACGGCGAGTCTCCAGTCAGCCATTGGTGGTGCTCCTTACTGTTGAGGGGGATGGTGAGTCTTCGCGAAGGTCTTCACGCGGCGGCGAGAAGATATCGAGAATCCAGCATTCGTTGAGTTCCTCGTCACCGACAAACAAACTGTCGCCATGCCAGACTCCGGCAGGCGCGAGGTAGACCTGATTTTCTCCGATGATCTGACGCTCCGCGTTGTCGGAGTCGTCGTCAATCAGGAAGTCAAGCGCGCCGCGCACGATGATGCCGAGCTGCTCGTGCTCGTCGTGCTTATGCAAATACGAGCCAGTCGCGCCGCCAGTAATCCGCCAGAAGCAAAGCTGCAGGTTGTCGCCGGTGAGCACGCGGCGCCGGAAGCCAGGGCGGTCGGTTTCAACGAATTCGTCGTCGTCGAAGAAATGGCAGTACTGGTTCGCCAGGTTCATGACGAGACCGCCATCATGTCTGGGAAACGCTTGGCCTCAGCCGCAAGGTCAAGTGGCCGGATGATCGCCTCGTGCTCTTCATCCCCCCAACGATCAGCAGGAACAAGCCACATCACTTCGAATTCGAGACCATCGGGATCCGTGCAGTACAAGCTCTTGTTCGGACCATGGTCCGACGTCCCCTTAATGACTCCGGCTTCGCCCAGACGCTGGTGCATCTCGACCAGGTCGCCGAGGGTCTCGACTTCCCATGCGAGGTGGTACATGCCGACAGTTTCGCTCCCGGCGGCGGACGGGCCCGCTGCGGCACCAATGGTGAAGAAGGCGATGTCGTGATGATTGTTGGACCGGGGTGCCCGCATAAACGCGAACTGGCCCGGAGTGTCGATCACCGTGACGAAACCGAGGACCTCTTCGTAAAACTCACGATGCCGTGAGGAGTCACGGACGTACAAGACTGCATGATTCATACCGGTGATACTCATCGTTGCTCCTTGGTCGATGGTGGACTGATGGTCAGACCATAGCGAACGACTGGGCCGAGCACCGAATTAGTCGGAGTAGCCCAGCGCAGCACTGCTACCTGAGGTCGAGGAGCGCAGCAAACTGGCGGCGCCATTCGACCGACGGCTTGTCTGACTGCACATTGACCAAACCTGTCCGCTGCAACGGCAGCGTGCCAGGGACACGCTCGAGCATCGCTCGATCTTCGGCTCCGATTGCGCGGTCGAAATTGAGGATCTCTTCGGGGTCCGTCGCATGATCGTCGTTGCGCCACACGACGAACGTAAACAGCGAGTTGAGGTCGTCGACCGGTGTACTGCAGAGCAACAGAATGTGTTCGAGCCCGTCGTCGTAGCGAATGGTGCTGCGCACCATGAACGGGAGTGCGAATCCCGTACTCATCGAGCGATGTACAACGTCGTCGTCGCTTCCGCTGACTGCGACCGCCTCGTCAGGATTTGCTGCGTCGACTTCGTACGCGTAGCCGAAGAAGTCCTCGTCCAACGGCCCGATATCGAGTTTGGGAACGATTGGGTCTTGGCCTCCACCAAAGGTCCCCGTGTGCACCCAGGGAAAGTGACTGAAGTCCATAAAGTTGTCAACCAGGCGGGGCGTCGAAGTTGCCCAGGTCTCAACATCTGTGTTGAGACGACGGAAGGCAGGGTCATTGTCTTGCACGACGCGCGGAATGTCCATCGCTGGCTCACCTGGGCACACCCAAACCAATCCGTACTGCTCGCGGGCATGCATGCACGGCAGATGTGCGGTCCGGGGGATGGCAGCGCTGGGACCAGACGACGGGATCGCGACGCACGTGCCCGCTGAGCCGAATGTCCAGCCGTGATAGGCGCAAGCGAGTTCGCCGTTTGTCACGGAGCCGATCGAGAGCGGAGCTTCGCGATGCGGGCATCGGTCCGGAGCGACCACGAGCGCACCGTCGGCGCCACGCCACACCACGAGGTCTTGCGCCAGCAGCCGAACGGCAAACGGACGGTCCGCGATGTCAGACACCCGAGCGACCGGATGCCACGCGGTCCGCAGTGCGTCGTTGTGTACAAATGAACTCATGTAGCCATTGCTCCTTTGTCTGCGCCAAACCTGTCGGACGCAGAAGTGTCACACATCCCCATGGTCAGACCAACTGACCACCTGGGGTGAGCCTACGTCATCGAGATCACACGGTGCTGCTCCTTGGCAGTTCAGTGCAGATCGTCGACCATCGACTGTTCGACTGAGTCCAGGTGCGATTCGCTTGCCACGCGGACTGCAAGCGCATCACCCATGCAGAAGGCCTCGGCAATTCCACGGTGTGCTTCACAAGAGTCGGCAATGATCTGGGCCACCTCTGCCTGGTTGCTCTCAGCCGACAGCAACGTAAAGAACTCCATCGAACGGAAAAGTTGGTCGAGGACCTTGCCGTACAACTCGATCAGGAGCGGGTTCCCACACGAGGCCGCAAGCGTTGTATGAAACTCACGATCAAGGCGACGGAATTCCACAATGTCGAGCGATGCATCGAAGCGCGTTGCCACCGCAGCCACCCGATCGCGCTCGGCGTCGGTCGCCCGTTCAGCTGCCATTTCGAACAACGGCACTTCGAGGAGCCGTCGCGTTTCGAACAACTCCGCCACGAATGACTTGCTCTGACCATTGGGCTCGACGACCACGTCGGGGAGGTGTTCGGCCACGTACGAGCGGTTCCCGCGCCGTTTGACCACCCGCATCGACACGAGGCCCTGCATTGCCTCTCGAACTGACGTGCGCGCCACCTCGAACTTCTCTGACAACTCCCGCTCCGAGGGCATCTGAGCACCGGGGGCCAGCTCACCATTCGAGATCCGTTCGAGAAGCTGGTTGCGAATCTGCGAGCTCACGGTCTCACGAGAAATTGGTGCAAACGGCGGAGTGTCAGGCATTGAAACGGCGTTTTGCGTCATGATCGAGATGATATCGACATTTGGGTGGTTGGTCCGACCAACATACCACTCAGTCTCTCGCCCATTTGTTCTGGTCTGACCAACTGACCAACTGGTATGGTCAGGTTTTGTCCGCGACCATGCCGGTCCCACACCGAACGAGAGCACTGTGCACGAAGCAACCCACAACACCCATCCAACAGAACCCAGGTGGACCCACATTGCGCTCCGTGTGAGCGACATGAACGCCACGATCGAGTGGTACTTGGAGTACACCCCCCTTGAGCTGATCGATCGCAGGGAAGACGAAATGGGCTACGGGGCGTGGCTCGGCATGCCGGGCAAGACGAACAACCCGTTCATTCTCGTCCTCGCCCAGTTCTTCCCCGACAAGGACCCATTCGCGAACGCACCGATCGCGACGCTCGCACCGTTCGCCCACTTCGGGATGGAACTCCCGAAGAAAGAGGACGTCGAAGCCATGGCTGCGCGAGCCAAGCTTGCCGACTGCCTCGCCATGCCGCCAACAATGATGCCGCAGCCGATTGGCTTCATCACGATGCTCCGCGACCCTGACGGCAACATGGTCGAGTTCTCATGGGACCAGGGCGTGTTCTCCACGCTTCAGGACCGTTGGAGCACACCCGCATGAGCAAATTTTTGTTCTCGTCGTGACCGAGCAACGTTGACCAGACAGTCTGTACAGCATGACGACAGTTGCCGCGAACAATGAAGATTGAGCACCTGGCAATCTCGGGTATCGCGGCCATCGGTCGGCGGCCGCGCATACCGTCAATGGTTCGTCTTCGGCTACGACGAGGTCCAACAGGTGCGGCGCTCGAGCGACTGTGCCACTGCGCCGATTGCCAACCTGCTGTTGTCCACGCGTCAGTACCGCACGCTGACACCTTCGGTTCGCACAGATTTCTCGCGCTGGCTGCTCGCGGCCGATCCGCCTGACCACACACGTTTGCGGTCCGCCGTCGCGCGCGCATCCACCCCGAAGCTGATCGCCGGATATGAACCGCTCGTTCGCAAGGTGGCCAACGAGTTGCTGTCGGACCTGCCGGAGTCAGGCGAGGTTGACATCGTCGATGCCTTCACCATGAGGCTGCCAATCCAGCTCATCGTTGAGCTGCTCGGTCTCCCGCCAGACCGACGGGAGTGGCTCCAAGAAGCATCCCGAGTCGTCGGCAGCATGGTCGAACCCTTCGCCGAGCTCGATGCGGCATCGGTCAACGTGCGTTTTGCCGAACTCGACGAATACTTCCTGGCCCTCATCGAAGAGCGTCGGCAGTTTCCTGGTGATGACATCATCTCTGCGCTTGTATCCGAGGACGACGGGCCCGTTCTCGACGCGGACAAAATCGTCGCGATGATCGTGTTTCTCCTCTTTGCCGGACATGAGACCGTGACCGGCATGCTCGGCAACGCGCTCGTCGCATTCGCTGGGCAGCGCGCGTTACTGCGCGACAACCCGACGCTCGCCGCCAACGCCGTCGAGGAACTGCTTCGTTTCGATCCTCCCTTGCAGATGACCGGGCGCCAAGCGATAGCCGACATCGTCATCGGCGGTCAGGCGATCAGCAAGGGCGACTACACCGTGGACAGCGACCGCATCGTGTGGAAACGCTCCTTCGGCCTCCCCGCGGGCCACTCGCGCTTCCATTGACCGTGATTCCCAATTGATGGCGCGCGTCAGCCGGTGAAACCAGCAGCCTTGTGTGCACCATCACACAGTGGCTTCGCCGCCGATTGGCCGCAGCGGCAGAGCGTGACACGGTTCCGCGTCTCAAGCGTCGTGCCATCTGACTGGGTGACCTCGATACCACCACTGACCCACAACGGACCATCGGGGATCACCGCGACCTCGACCGGGAGATCGGGTTCGATCATCTCCCCGTCGACGGCATAGGTGAGCGCTCCGGACGGACAACGCTCGATCATCGCCATTGCTTGAGCCCGAACCTGACTGTCTTGCGTTTTGGCGGCCATCTTCCAGACATTGGTGACCTGGTTCCCGCAGAAGCCAGCATGGACACAGGTCGGCCGGTCGTCGAAGACTTCGATGCCATCGCCGCCGTAGCTTTTTGCTCGCTCGCCATAGGTTCCCTCGGGAGCGTTCTCGGAACCGTCCCATTCGATAGATGCGTGAGTGCCATCGCAGAAGGGCTTGTTCGACGATGCCCCGCAACGGCACAGCGCGACCTTTGCCTTGACGCTCTCGGGCCGGTCCGTCTTCCACGTGAGCGGCTCACCATGTTCGGACATGATCGGCGTCTTCGAGGTAATGGGCACGCCCCCACTCACCAGGTACGGGCCACCTGCGGCAACCGTGATCTTCTGTTCAGCAGACATGTTGAGCTCCTTATTGTTGGGCTTTGTGTTCGTCGGGTGATCGGTCTCTCCGAAGCTACGAGCCCCGGACCGCCGCGTCGAGGGTGAACAACGCAGAGGTGCGGACTCGAGCGACCGGTAATCGTGCGCATCGGCCCGCCTGCAAAGCTCCGGCTATGACTCCGACGGTCGATCGAACGAAGCGGCCAATGCCCCGGCCCACCCCTGAGACCCAACATTTTTGGTCGGGCACACGCAACGGTCAGCTGCTCATCCAGCGCTGTAACGCCTGTGGCGAACCGTACTTTCCACCCCGCCCGTTCTGTCCGGCGTGCAGCAGCCACGACGTCACGGTCGAGCAGATGTCCGGCCGGGGAACGCTCTACAGCTACCTCATCAACCACACCGGCCACCCCGGCATCACCGGCCCGTACTCGATCGCCGTCGTCCAACTCGATGAGGGCATCCGGATGATGTCGAACATCGTCAACTGCGAACAGACCCCGGAAGCCCTCGTCATCGACATGCCCGTCGAGGTGGTCTTCGAAGCGTTCACCGACACCATTACCTTGCCGTTCTTCCAGCCGATCGGGGCAGCGTCATGAGTGGCCCCACACTGGCCGTTGTCGGCGCTGCTGAGACCACGCAGATGGGTGTCATCACCGACACGAGCGAACTGCAGCTGCATGCCGATGCAGCCTTCAATGCGCTCGCTGATGCCGGCCTGACCATCAAGGACATCGACGGGCTCGCCACCGCTGGCGAACGACCCACCGATGTCGCGCACTACTTGGGCATCACGCCGCGCTGGGTCGACGGCACGTCGGTTGGCGGCTGTTCATTCATGATTCATGTTCGTCACGCAGCCGCCGCGATCGCCGCCGGCCTCTGCACAACCGTGCTCATCACCCACGCCGAGAGCGGGAAGTCGCGCGTCGGCACAGCACCGCAATCGTTCACCAGCGCGATGTCTGGGCAGTTCGAGCGGCCCTTCGGAGTCACCGGGCCGCCGACGATGTTCGGCCTCCCGGTACTGCGACACATGAAAGACACCGGGCTCACCCACGAGCAGCTGGCCAATGTCGCCGTCGTGCAACGCGAGTGGGCCGGGATGAATCCTCGGGCAACGTTCCGAGACCCGATCACTGTCGACGACGTGTTGTCGTCGCGCATGATTGCCTACCCGTTCCACCTCCTTGAATGCTGCCTCGTCACCGACGGCGGCGGGGCGCTCATCGTCACCTCGGCTGACCGTGCCAAAGACTTCCCCACCAAGCCGGTGTACGTGCTCGGCCACGGTGAGGGCGTCGAGACACCGATGGTGTCGCAGATGGAGAATTTCAGCTCATCGAAGGCGTTCCGCATCGCAGGCGCCGACGCGTTCGCCAGCGCCGAGATCACCACCGATGACGTCGATCACTTGATGGTCTACGACGCATTCGCCCACCTCCCGCTCTACGGGTTGGAAGACCTCGGGTTCTGTGAGCGCGGCGAGGCTGGCGACTTCGTGTGGGAGCGCAACACGGCACCCGGCGGGTCGCTGCCAATGAACACCAACGGCGGCGGGCTGTCCTACATGCACTCCGGCATGTACGGGATGTACGCCATGCAGGAAAGCGTCCGCCAAATGCGCGGCACTGCGCCCGCTCAGGTCAACGGCGCTGAAGTCTCGGTGTCGTTGGGTGTCGGCGGCATGTTCGGCGCAGCCGGCTGTGTCGTGTTCAGCAACATCGCCCCCTGATACTTAACCAGCACTCGACTCACACCCGAACAGCAACTCACAACTGGAGCTCAACATGGAGATCAACGGACTGAAGGCAATCCTGATTGGTGGTGCATCGGGCTTCGCTCGGGCAACAGCCGTACGAATCGCCGCCGGCGGTGGTTCGGTGGCCATCCTTGACCGCGAGGCATCGGCTGGTGCCGAGGTTGCCGCGCAGTTGGGTGGGACGTGGCACCCCACCAACGTGCTCGACTTCGACGGCATTGAGCTCGTCATCAACGAAGCAGTCGAGGCGCTCGGTGGCCTCGATGTCGCGGTGAACACCGCAGGCGGCGGCAAGGCTGGCCGCACACTCGGCCGCAGCGGGCCGTTCGACCTCGACGACTTTCGAGCCGTGATCGACCTCAATCTGATCGGCACGTTCAACACCAACCGGTTGTGTGCCGCACACATGGCCAACAACGAACCCAACTCCGACGATGAGCGAGGTGTGTTGATCAACACCGCTTCAATTGCCGCGTTTGAGGGTCAGATCGGCCAGGTTGCCTACACCGCAGCGAAGGCCGGCATTGCGGGTATGACGCTGACGATGGCGCGCGATCTTGGCACGCTCGGCATCCGGGTCAACACCATTGCCCCCAGCTTGTTCGCCACCGGCCTCACCGCCGGGGTGACCGACGAGCAAGCCGCCAGCCTCACCAAAGACGCTGCCTTCCCGCGCCGCCTCGGACGCCCCGACGAATATGCACGCCTCGCCATCGCGATGATCGAGAACCCAATGCTCAACGGCGACACCATCCGCCTCGACGCGGGCACACGCTTCGCACCCAAGTGAACAAACGAAGCGTCGGGCCTCGGGCAAATATGATCGCTGCAGATAATCGCCGGGCTGTGCAGTCGGCCGCCACCGCGTTCTTGTCACTCGCTGCACCGACCGCGATGCTGGGCGTCATCTGGCCCGATGTTCGCGAGCGGTTCGATCAGTCCCTCGGAGCCCTCGGAGTTGCGGCCCTCGTTTACGGCCTGGGGAGAGCGACCACAGCGTTGAGCGGACCCATGCTGATGCGGTGGTTCGGGATGGGCAGAGCGTTCGTTGTCGCCTTGAGCATTCTTGCCCTCGCAGTCATGTCGATGGCCTTGGCGACGACCTGGCCAATGTTCTTGATGGCACTGGCATGCGTCGGGCTTGCATCGGGGCCAATCGATTCACTCAGTGCTGGCTTCATCACGACCATCCGAGATGTGGGATCGTCGGGGCTGATTCATGGTGCGTACGGCGTGGGTGCGACACTGGGGCCGCTGATCGTGGTCGCTGTCTCGAGCTGGCGCCTCGCCCTCGGATTCTGCGGGGTGATCGTCATCGGGGCTGCCCTGGTCGCCTTGCGGAACCAGCAAGCATGGCCCGACATCACGCCGTACGTGCGCAAGGCGGGCAGTCGTGCGCCGTTTGCACCCACAGCGCTGTCACTTGGAGCCTTCAGCGCGTTTGTCGGCATGGAGGTCACGACCGGACAGTGGGCCTTCACCCAGCTCACCGAAGGGCGACACGCTGGCGACGCCCTGGCTGCCATCGCCGTCGCGCTCTTCTGGGGCGGTCTGTCCGTTGGACGTCTTGTGCTTGTCAGACCATCGGTTCGCGAACTGGCTGATCGAGTTGGACTGTCCCGACTCGCCGTTATGTCACTCGGCTGCGTTGCCTCGCTGGCCTTCGTTCCCCCTGAGCTCGCAGTAGTGAGTCTGGCGTTTGCAGGCCTCACACTTGCGCCCATCGTGCCAACGCTCTTCGCATCCACTGCAGCACGAGTCGGAACCGACCATGCCCCGCAGCTCGCCATCTTTCAGCTCCTCGCCGCCCATCTCGGTGGAATTGGTGTGCCATTCCTGACCGGTCAGCTCGTCGACACGATGGCTCCATCGGTGATCGTCATCATCATCGTTACCGCCGCTGCAACCGGGGCTCTGCTGCTCGGGGCCATCGAGCGGCTTCCGATACGGGACTCCGCACCTCGCACAGCATGAGGGTTCCGTCGTGAGCATCGAACCGGCTGACGACGCCGTGTTCGCCGTGGGACCTGCCGAACTCAGCAGCGACGACGCTGCCTCAGAGCGCTTGGAACGCGACTCGCATCCCGGCGGCTGAGCGCTCGGTACGAATTTCGGTGGCCTCGCCGCGCAGCAGTGCTCGGTCATAGAGAAACGCTGCGTCATCGACCGTTCGCGACACTCGAATTGACTCGAGCGCTGCACTGCCCGGCATGACTCCCAACAGCGCTGCCTCGTCGTCGTCGAGGCTCACTGCCCGAATCGTTTCCGACGCCCGATCGAGCGCGATGCCACACTGATCGGCGAGCACGTCGTAGAGCGAGCGGTTCGCGAAGTCGGCATGCGAGATCTCAGACCACAGCGATGCAGCGAGCACACTGCGCTGCAGCACCAGGGCTTCGCCGCCAGTCGAACGAAGGCGAACAAGCGCGACCACCGCCGCATCGGCTGCCAAGCCGAGTGCCGCGCGAACTGCATCGGCGTCCGTCGGGTCGGTCTCGATTGCCAGCACATCGGTCGCAACGTCGATGCCTTGGTGAGTCATCTCTTGCGTGAAGCTGGAGAGATGGTCGAGGTCATACCTGACACTCGGCGGCTCCGACACGAACGTGCCCTTGCCCTTCGCGGCGCGCACCAGTCCTTCGGCTTCGAGTTCGGCGATTGCCTGGCGCAGCGTCATCACGGTGACCCCGTACTGCTCAGCGAGCGCGTGCTGCGCGGGCAAGCGCTCCCCCGTCGCGAACTCATCTCGAGCGATGCGTTCGCGCAGGTCGTTCGAGATCGACTGGTACTTGGGCAGCTCGCTGAGCGCCATTCCGGAACGGCCCTAGAACGCTTCGTCGAGGGCAACTCGAATCGCGCTGACCTGCGATGCGACCTGGTCGATCGATCCGCCGTCGAGCAATGTCCGCATCAGCGCCGACGCAACGATGACGCCGTCGGATGAACGCGCTGCCGAGACGGCATGTTCGGGGTTGGAGATGCCGAAGCCGATGATCACCGGCAGGTCAGAGATCGCCTTGACTCGCTGGCTGAGGACCGTTGCAGCATTGTCGAGTTCGGCGCGCTCACCGGTCGTGCCCATCGTGCTGACGGTGTAGATAAACCCGCTGGTGCGTTCGACGAGTTGCGCCAGTCGCTCGTCAGAAGTGACGGGCGCGGCGAGCAGCACATTCTCGATGCCGTGCGCTGTGGCAGCTTCCTGCCACTCCCCGGCCAGCTCGAACGGCAGGTCGGGCAGGATCGCGGCGGCACACCCGGCAGCTGCCAGGTCGGAAGCGAAGCGCTCGTTGCCGTAGCGGAACACGAGGTTGAAGTAGGTCATTGCGATGAGCGGAACGGCGAACTCGCGCGTCCGAAGCTCGCTCAACGCGCCGTGCGGGGTGATCCCGTTATTGAGTGCCTGGACCGATGCCTGCTGGATGGTTGGGCCATCCATTGCGGGGTCGGAGAAAGGGATCCCAATCTCGACGGCGTCGGCGCCTGCCTCGATCACTGCTTCGACGCAGTCCATCCAGTTCGGCACAATGCCAGCGGTGACGTACGGGAGCAGCAGCTTGCGACCACTGTCGCGTTTGGCCGTCAGCTCGGTTTGGAGTGAACGGGTGTTGACGTGGTTGTCGGCGAGGTCGCTCATTCGCCCAACCGCTCCCGGACCTGTGCGACGTCTTTGTCGCCGCGGCCCGACAGGTTGACCAGCACGTTCTTGCCGGCCAACTGCTCGGCATTCTCGATGACCCAGGCAATCGCATGAGCCGACTCGAGCGCCGGGATGATGCCCTCGCGCTTCGACAGAATCTGAAAGGCGTCGACCACCATGTCGTCGGTGACGGGGTAGTACTCGGCGCGGCCCATATCGGCCAGGTTCGAGTGTTCGGGCCCGACACCGGGGTAGTCGAGGCCAGCCGAGATCGACTCGGCTTCGATCACTTGGCCGACTTCGTCTTGCAGGAAGTGCGCCTTCATGCCGTGCACGACGGCGGGAACACCTCGGCCGACAGCAGCGCCACCTGCAGGCTCGACCCCGACAAGGCGGACCTCGGGATGATCGACGAAGCCGGCAAACAGGCCCGCCGCATTCGACCCACCACCGACGCAGGCCACGGCGACGTCGGGCATCTTGCCGAGCCGGGCAACGACTTGGCGTTGTGCTTCGCAACCAATGATCTCGTGGAAGCTGCGCACCATCCAGGGGTAGGGATGCGGGCCCATCACGGTGCCAATGCAGTAGTAGGTGTTCTCGACTTCTGTCACCCACGCGCGCATCGCCTCGTTGACCGCGTCCTTCAACGTGCGACTGCCCGACGAAGCCGGTATCACGGTCGCTCCGAGCAAGCCCATACGGTAGACGTTGAGCTCCTGGCGCTTGATGTCAACTTCACCCATATAGACGGTGCAGGTCATGCCGAACAGGGCAGCTGCGGTCGCCGTAGCAACGCCATGCTGGCCAGCACCGGTTTCGGCGATCAAGTGCGTCTTACCCATGCGCTTGGCGAGCAGCGCCTGGCCGATCACGTTATTGATCTTGTGGCTGCCCGTGTGGTTCAGGTCTTCGCGCTTGAGCATCAGCCGCAAGCCAAGGTCGGCGCTGAGGTTTTCGCAGTCGGTCAGCGGCGAAGGGCGGCCGACGTAGTTCGTCAGGATGTCGAGGAACTCCTGCCGGAAGGCAGTGTCTGACCACGCGTCACGGAAGGCCGCTTCGACTTCCTGGCACGCACCAACGAGTGGTTCGGGGACGTAGCGCCCGCCGTACTCGCCGAAGAAACCCAGTGCATCGGGCTCCGTCATTTTCTTGCGTTGTACCGAACTGACTTCCAGCATCGGGCGTCCCTTCTGTCGATTCGCCTGCCGACTCTTCTGCTAACTCTTCTAGAAGTCTAGACAGGTTGCGACAGAAACACGATCAGTGTTCTGAGACAGCGATCAGGGCACCTTCGCCGCCGTCGGCGGGCGGGCCGGCACCGGGGCCTGTGGCGGTGAATTCACCGTTGAGGCAGCGGCTGATGAACGGGTACTCGGCGGTGATGACGTAGGCGTAGGAGCCGTCGATCTCCGTGCCGTTGCACTCGTCCAAGTACAGGTTGTCGTCACCGTTGGCATCGCTGTACTGCCAGTCCGAGGCGTAGGTGCCGTCCGCAGTGGTCCTGTCGACTTCAACAGCGTCGCCGCCGAGTGCCATTGAGCCGACACAGTCGGTGCCTGAGCGGGCGTCGGTCGATAACGAATAGCTTGGCGAGTAGGCGCCCGACTTCGAGTAGTACATGAGGAAGCCGTCAGCTGCGAAGCCGACGTGCACGAGGTCGTCATCGGTCGAGTAGGCGTTGGCCAACAGCTCAGAGATGCCGTGGTAGTGGTACTCGCCGGTCGGCTGGACGTGGGCGTTGTTGAAGTCAAGGCCAAGGTCGTAAATATCCTGCAGCGCTTCGACGCGGAACGTCTCGCCTGATTCGCAGGTGACGGTTTCGGCCGTCCCAGGTTCGAACTTCACACCGTTCACCGCCACGCCGGGCGTCATGGCACTCGTTGCACTCCCGACGTACACCGGGTTGGCGGGGTACTCGTACGAGACATCCTGCTCAGTGATCGTGTTCGGGTTACCGGGGTTCGGGAACTCGCCGACTTCGTGGTCGGGCAGTGCGTTCGACACGATCGTGCGAACACCGCCAGCGACGGTCACCGTCGTCATCGTGCCAAACTCTTCATCCGCCAATGCATACGATCCGGTGTAGTCGGCGCTGGGGTCGCCGGTCGCCGCTGCGGGTGCCTCCGTGTCGGCGACTTCGGTGTGCGCTCCTTCGGTGTGCGCTCCTTCGGCTTCGATATCGGCAGCTTCGGCCGGTTCGGTGGTGTCTATTTCAGTGGTGTCGTTTGCGGCTGGTTCGTCCGATCCACAGGCTGCGAATGCAAGCGTGGCCGCGAGCGAAAGAGTGAGGACGGAACGTCGACGAAGGATTGTTGCTTTCATAGGTGCCACCATGGCGATCATCCGTTCGGGCATTCCTCGCAAACCCACAAAGTTCGGTAAAGAAAAGTCGGCCACTCGTCACAACGAGCCAAACACACCGCCGTGCATCGCGCGGCGGTGTCTCTCACGTCCGCTGCGGAGCAATCACCAAACGAAGGATTGCCAAGGCGACAAGCGACATGGCCCCGGCAGTCAGGAACGCGACTTGGTAGTCGAACCCGACCACGATCATCCCGATCGCCGGGCCGATGATCGCGTTCGCGATATCGAAGAACCCCGTGTACGTCGCAAGAGCTGCGCCGCGTTCACGGTCGCTGACGCCCTCGACGGCAAGCGCCATGAACGACGGTGATTGCAACGACAGACCGCAGGCCAACAGCGCAGCGCCGACATACAGCCCTGCAGGTGTTGCCCACAGCGCAACCACCGTTGCTGCGAATGCCGTCAACACGAGTGCCCATGAACCAGCCCGAACCGGGCCGACCACGTCGGGGACTCCACCAAAGAAGAGGCGGACCACAACGATCGTCAACGACGCAACCGTGAACACGAGGCCGACGTCTTTGAGGCCAACCTCACGCCCGTACAGCGGTGCGAACTGCAACAGACCGTTGAAGGCAAAGACACCAAACAACGTGACGAGCCCCGGGGCGATGGCTGCGCGGAAGACCAGCGGAGTCGGCGCCATCTGGGCGTCGTGAACGCCAGCACGACGCGGCAGGAACGACGAAACGGCGCAGCTGACCAGCACCAGGCCACCCACCGCCAACCACACCGACCGGTAGTCCGAACGGCCGAGCACAAACTCCCCGAGAAGCGGGCCGATACCCAGCCCGACGTGGAACGAGATGAGGATGTAGCTCCCTGCCTGGCTGCGCCTCGACTCGGGTGCAATGTCCATCGACAGCGTCATCGCCCCGGTGATCATCGCGCCACCTGCGCCGCCCATCACAAGTCGCGAAGCAACGGCACCGACGAGGCTGGGGAAGGCTGCGAGCACGAGCACCGAGACACAGGCAAGGCACGCCCCGATCATCAGCACCACACGCGCGCCGCGGCGATCAGCAAGCCGCCCGAACCACGGTCGGCACAGCAACGCCGAGATTGCCATCGACCCCATCACGAAACCGGACGTTGCCTCGGTGCCACCCAACTCGTCGACCACATACCTCGGCAGCAGGGCGTTGAGGACCCCAACCCCGAGGAAGTAGGCGGCGGTTGCGGTGCCCAGCGTCCAGAACTCAGGTGTCAGCAGGCGGTTGGTCGACGTCGAGACAGCGACGGATGTGGTCATCCCTGGCGCTTGTCCGTCGGCTGCATCCGGGTGAGAGTAACGACGCCGTGTCGAAGACCACGAAGTACGCTTGACGACTGTCCTTGGTCACTTGGCACCCCCTCGACGTCCACGCAACTCGCTCACCCACCCCCTCACCCACCTGACACAGAAAGCTGGAGACGACATGGCTGGCGGACTTGCCGGATTACTCGATGACATTGCGGCACTTGCGAAAGTCGCCGCTGCGTCGATCGACGACGTCGGTGCAGCAGCTGGGCGCGCCAGCGCGAAGGCAGCAGGCGTGGTGGTGGACGACACCGCAGTCACCCCGGCCTACGTCCGCGGGCTCGCCGCTGACCGTGAACTGCCGATCATCAAACGCATCGCCATTGGCTCGCTGCGCAACAAACTGCTGCTGATCCTGCCGATCGCATTGATCCTGAGCGCGTTCGCTCCGACGCTGGTTGAGGTCATCCTGATGCTCGGCGGTACGTACCTTTGTTTCGAAGGTGCGGAGAAGATCTACCACCGCCTCAAACACGACGCCACCCACGTCCTTCCTGCGGTGATGAAGGGCCCTGAGGCAGAAGAAGAAATCATCAAGGGCGCCGTCCGTACCGACCTGATCCTGTCGGCCGAGATCATGGTCATCTCGCTGAAGGAAGTCATCGGCGAGCCGATCGTCCAGCGTGCCATCATCCTCGTGGTCGTCGCTGTGATCATCACGATCATCGTCTACGGCGTCGTTGCCGTCATCGTGAAGATGGACGACATCGGCCTGAAGCTCGCCGGGCAGAGGTCCGATGTCTCACAGAGACTGGGCCGGGCGATGGTCACCGGGATGCCGAAGCTGCTCACTGCGCTGACGGTTGTCGGCACCGCCGCAATGCTCTGGGTCGGCGGCCACATCCTGCTCATTGGCACCAACGAGCTCGGCTGGCACGGCCCGTACAGCTTTGTGCACGACCTCGAGCAGCGGGTCGAAGATGTCGGTGGCATCGGCGGGCTGCTCGCTTGGCTGATCAACACCGGCATCTCGGCAATCATTGGCCTGGCCGTCGGCGCCATCGTCGTGGCTGTCGTGTCTCGTTTCCACGGCTCGTCAGACGGCGAAGAGGCGCACAGCACCGTCGACACTGCGCACTGATCTCCTCTTGGAGACACAGCGGCCGTCAACAGCGGAATGACTCCCGCTCCGGGTGTCGCTACATGCGCCACCTCGGATGAGTTCACACGACCGAAACCGACCCGAGACACCACCGTTATCACATCCTGTTGTTAATGAGTCCACTTCATGAAGCGGGGCTGGAACCGCATGGAGGGCATCGGCAACCGTCGCTGCGGAATTGCCGGTCACCGACTGGCTCCACAAGCAGGAGACAACTGAATGATTACCGCCCTGACAGGTCCTGACGTCGACGCGCCCACCGCGGCGTTGTCGCTCAACCTTCTGTGGATCGTCGTGGGAGCGGCGCTCGTTATCTTCATGCAGGCTGGCTTTGCCATGGTCGAGACCGGCTTCTGTCGAGCGAAGCACGCCGTCCATGTCGTTTCCACGAACTTCATGATCTTCGGACTCGGATTCGTTGGGTTCTTCTTCACGGGATACGCCTTCATGTTCGGCGGATTCTCCTACCCCGGCTACTTTGGCTTCGACACCCCGGTCGGGTCGCCACTGGTTTCCATTGGGAACTGGGTCTTCCTCTGGGACGGGCCGTTCGCTCTGAAGGGTCTCGGTGGGCCCGGAACGACGGCATCGATCGCCGCCTTCTTCCTGTACATGGTGGCCTTCATGGACACGACGGCAACAATCCCGACCGGCGCCATGGCCGAACGCTGGAAATGGAGTTCGTTCGGCACGTGGGGTCTGTTCTGCGGCGCGGTCTACTACCCATTGTTCGGTGCGTGGACATGGGGTGGCGGCTGGTTGAACCAGCTCGGCAACAACGTTGGACTCGGCTTCGGATACGTCGACTTCGCCGGATCCGGGGTCGTCCATGCCGTCGGCGGTGTGGCCGGCCTCGCCGGTGCTCTCATACTCGGACCGCGCCTCGGCAAGTTCGACAAAGACGGCAAACCCCGTGCCCTGCTCGGCCACAACATCCCGATGGCAATGTTTGGCACGCTCATCCTGCTCTTCGGCTGGTTCGGCTTCAACGCCGCTTCGACGTTCGCCGCGACCGACGTCCAGTTCGCCACCGTGGCGCTCAACACGGCGCTCGCCGCAGCCTTCGGGTCGGTCGCCGCGCTCGCCTGGATCACGCGCCGCGGCAGTAAGCCCGACCCATCAATGATGGTCAACGGCATGCTCGCTGGCCTGGTCGCGATCACCGCACCATGCGCATTTGTGCAGCCGTGGGCGGCCGCTGTGATCGGAGTCATCGCTGGCGTGGTCGTCATCGAGGCGGTCTGGTTCATTGAACGTCGCCTCAAGATCGATGACCCGGTCGGCGCAATCGCCGTTCACGGCGTGTGCGGCCTCCTCGGAGTCCTGTGCGTCGGAATCTTCTCAGACGGCAGCTATGGGGCTGGGTGGAACCTGACCGCTTCGAGCATCACCGACGGAAAGGGAGTCACCGGCATCCTCTACGACTTCGACCTCGGCATCCGCCAGCTCGGGGCCCAGTCGGTCGGCGCACTCACGATCTGCACCGTGATCTTCGGGATCGCATACACGTTCTTCTCGCTGCAGAACCGCTTCACCGCCGGAGGAATCCGTCCGACGCTCGAAGACGAACAGACCGGCCTCGACATGGCCGAAATGGGCGTCCCGGCATACGACGACTCAGCCGTGGCAGACGAGTTCGTCACCATGTGAGAGAAGGCGGCCCGGCGTCAGGAGACTGGGACCACCACAGGGCCCGCGCAGTATTCCTTGGTCTGTTGTTGCGTTGTTCCGAGCAGTTCCCGGAACAACGCAACAAGGTGATCAGGTCGGGTTCTGTTGTTCGAGGTAGCTCTTGAGATCGGCCGGCAGCCCGTCAGCTCCCTTGGCGAGCATTCGACCGAAGGGGAACGCGGCGAGCTTCCCAACGATGCCTTTGGTGGTTCCGACGATCTCGACATCGATCACCGATCGATCGGGCCCGTCAGCGCGGACGGTCCAGGTGTTCTGGAGGCCCTCGACGAAGAACGGAAGTCCTTCGGCCCGGATTGAGTAGGTCAGCGTCCGGGTATCCGCGTCGAAGTTCGTGATCCGTTCATCGGTGGTCCCGATGCCGTCGACATCACAGATCCGGCCGCCGTGCGCGCTGCCGCTGTGCCCGGTCGGCGTTGCCGGGTTTGGGACGGATGACGTGACCCCGCCAGCCCATTTCGAGATGTCGAGGAAGTGGGAGTCGAGTTCTTCCCACACATCGCTTGCGCTCGCGTTGACTGAGGTGGTCGAGGTCTTGGTGACGATGGTCATAATGCTCCTGGGTTGTCTTGGTTGGGATGTGCGGAGGGGGGAGGGGGCGTGAGGGGGGCCGAAGGGATCGAGATTGTGGAGGGGATGGAGGGGATGGAGGGGATGGAGGGGATGGAGGGGATGGAGGAATCGACCGCGCGGTCGAGTTGGGAGAGTGCGGCGGACACGCTGTCCTCGAGGACGTCACGGCTGGTCTGGGCACGCAACATCACGAACAACCCGAGCGTGGTCGTAGTCAGCAATCTCGCCGCGGCGACACGGTCATTGTGTCGGCCGCCGAAAGAGTCGGAGAGCGCGTGGAGATACCCGCCGGTCAGGCGTTCCACGTAGCGGGCCGCGAAGAGTCGGCTCGCTTGCGGTGTCGGGGCCCCGGCGGTCGCGGTGTTCGTAATGAGGCATCCGGGCACGAAGTCGTCCGTGTTGGCGTAGGCAGGAAACGCAGCAAGCACCTGCCGGACGGTCTCGATCGATGCATCCGGCGCTTCGAGCGCTCCGATGTAGTAGGGCACCATGTGCTGTTCGTAGTGCTCGATCGCCACAGCAAACAGCGCTTCTTTGCTACCGAACTCGGCGTAGAGAGAGTTCATGTTGATGCCCATTGCCTCGCACAAATCGCGCGTCGACACATCGAAATATCCGCGCTGCCAGAACAGGTGCATTGCGGCCTCGATGACTTCGACCCGCTGATATCCCTTCGGTCGCCCCACAGTCTTGTGCCTCGTTTCGTCTACGAATCGGTCAAGCCGGGTTGGAGATCGCGCGACCCGTTGTCTCCAACAGCGCAGTCATTTTTTTGGAACTCGTCCAGGCTCGAGTTGACCGGCCCCTGAGAGAGTATATAAGCGTACGCTTAGATACTACCCCCGCCGACACCGAAACCCGACGCACTGCGCTTCATCGGGCCCGCGCCAGGCGACGGATCACTGCGAACCTGACAGTGGCAGCGTGGCCAACGTTGAGCGATTCGGCATTGGTCGAGATCCGAGCGCGATGAGTCGACCTCGGGAGTGAGGGCCCCGGTCTCAAAGCCGGCGTCGCGACGTGTGGGTCGAGCCCTCGGCCAATTCTCAGCGCCGGCACCTACTTGCGCGGCAACAGAGACCGGCACCCAGCCATCTCAGGCTGAGACATCGTGGGAACGAACCGCTTTGCTGTTCAGCTGAGGCCACCATCTGCAGCCCCGACACGGCACTCACTCTCGAGGGCTGCAGCCAGACGTTCGAGCGTGGCTTCCATGCCAGCCCGGTTGTGGGGCAGGCGATCTGCCACGCCCGAGATGGACTCGCCACCAGCCTTGGAGGCCTCAGGTCGCAGGTCTTGCGTGCATTCGGTGACGCGGCAACCCGTGTCGGTCGGCTCGATGACGTATCCCCATTTGGCGAACACGAAGTCACGGAAACTGCAGTCGAAGAAGAAGCGTTCGTTCGGTACCAGTTCGACGATCGTGGCCATGATGCTCCACTCCTTCTCGCCGTTCTGGTTGTGCCCGGTGTACTGCGCGCCGACCTCGGCGTGATCGAAGCCCTCGTTCCACTCGGCGCGGCGCGTCTCTGGCGACCATTCGCCCATGCGGGTGATGTCGGTGATCGCGGCAAAGACCGCTTCGGGCGATGCGGCAATGTCACGGGACACTTCGATATCAGGAGTCATGTCGTGACCGTAGGCGACCGCGGTGCTCGTGCTGCGAACCGCAGCCGCACCAGGCAGAACCAGGCTGACCGCTCCCGACTTAGCGGCCACGCGGCAAGAGCACTCTTGCTTGCGTCGTCACTTCGTCGCTTTTCAATTCGAGTGAGCCGCCGCCACCGGCGGCAAGCCGCTGGCCAATTGACAACCCGATCCCAATACCCCCGCCGGAACCATGTCGAATGAATGGTTCGCAGGCCGTATCCAGCTCAACAGGAGACATCCCCGGGCCAGCATCGGTAACGGTCACCTGTGCATCGCCCGCAAGAACAACGACCTCGATCCCAATGACTCCGGGGGATGCGTGCCGCACGGCGTTTGACAGGAGCACGTCGACGATCCGAGTGAGTCGATTCCAGTCCAGGACAACTTCGACGTCGTCGCCCAAGACCGCTGGAGCAATGAGCTGGCCGCTTGCCGCTGCCTCACGGGTCCACTGACTGATGAGCTCGTCGAGCCATGCCGACGGACGCCGGCCCGTGAAACTTTGGGGTGCCGAGGATCCTTCTGCCCCAGCCAGCTCGACCAACCCATGCAGCAAGCCCGAAAGAGTGACAGCATGGTCACGGACCTCACCGAGCCTCTTCTGATCGGTGGCGGAGAGGCTCACCGGGTCGATCAGCTCGAGGAGCCCAAGTACTGCGTGCAGCGGCGTTGTGAGCTCATGTCCGAGCTCGGCAAGGAATCGTTCCTTGGCATCGGACGCTGATGTCGTTGACGCCAATGATCGCTCCAGATCGACCGTTCGCTCAGCGACGCGCGCCTCGAGATCCTTGTTAATGCCCCACAGGTTGCGCATCCCCTGCTCGGCAATCCGTTCGGTCTGCTCGCGCGATTCGCGCGCGCGAGCCAGCCGACTTTCGAGGCGTTGGATCCTTGCTGCAGAATCGAGTTCTTCGTTCATCGCGTCCGGGTCAACCGTCTTCGGCGACCCGCATCGTGCACGATACGCCACCCTTGTTGGTGCAGGTGAGGTGCTCGACGGACAACTCGACGCCGAACGAGTCACCGCAGCCCAGCATCAAGCCATCAGCAAGGACGCAGAGGTCACGCTTGGACGTATAGGTGACGATCAGTGCGTCGCCGTCGGCGACGATTTCAAACCTCGGCACGTCGGCATCGGGGTAGATCTTGAGAACCTCGGGATGGATGATGCTGTCGAGCGATGTCAACACCGCCTTCCAGTCGTCAAGCCCTTCGAGGAGATGCGGAGCCCGTCGCATGAGATGCTTGAAACCGGCTCGGCCCGACAGCCGCACCGTGGCATCTTCGGAAAGGCCCGCTGCCGCTGCCGTGGCAATCACGATCCTCGTGAGATCGCCGTCTGGGTAGTTCCCGAGCGACGTATAGGCGCCGGTGACGCCGGAGCTGTCGACCACATCGTCCCATGCATCGGCCGAGAGCGCCTCGGTCACGACGTCTTCAATGACGTTGAACAGGACGCCCTTCATGATGTGACTCCTCTCTGGGACACAGAAGTGCGTCGCGCCCTCATCTTGCTTTGTCTGTGACCAGGGAATCGGGATAGTGCGGGGCCGCGGCGAGCCACGCCGTCAGCCCGACGCGCGCAGCAATTGCTGCCTCGGAAACGGCGGCACGCACGCTGGCATCGGTCTCGGCTGCAGCGCAAAGCTCGGCGAGGTGGAGCGCACCCAGCAGCTTTGCACTCGATTTCAAAGTGTGCGCCTGGCGCACTGCGCTCTCAGGGTCGCCGGTGGCAATATCTGCACCACGTGCATCGAGCTCACCCAGGAACGTCGTCACCAAGCTCTCGACGACCGCCCGATCGCTGAGCTCGGCTGACAGTACGTCCAGCACTGACTCGTCCACCGCAACCCTGTCGACAGCCGTCGAAGTCACGGGAGAAGTCACGGGAGAAGTCACGGGAGAAGTCACGGGAGAAGTCACGGGAGAAGTCACGGGAGAAGTCACGGGAGAAGTCACGGGAGGAGTCACGGTAGGAGTCAAGGTGAATGTCGAGGTGGGAGTCGAGGTGAATGCCGACGCCGAGGTTGCGGCGGCCCCGCGTGCGAGCACGCGCCGCAGCGTCGTACCGAGCCGCTCGAGGCCGACCGGCTTCGACAGGAACGCATTCATGCCGGCCTCGAAAGAAGCTCGCTCATCGGCAGCGGTCGAACTCGCCGTCAACCCCACGATCGGCGTCAACAGCCCACGACGACGAATCTCGCGAGTTGCGTCCCTCCCGTTCATTCCAGGCAGTTGGTGGTCCATGAGAATCGCGTCGAACGACGACGACTCCAGCAGATCGAGGCCGGCCTCGGCGCTCTCGGCGATCACGCAGTCCATGCCGAGCCGTTCGAGCTGATGCCGAGCCAGCTCCTGGTTGACGGGTGTGTCTTCGATGACCAGGATGCAAGAACGCCCAATCATCTCCACCACATCGATCGGCATGGCGGGCAGCGCCGCCACGGCACCGACCAACGGAATTTCGATCGTGAAGACTGACCCCTGGCCGAGCACGCTTCGGGTCGAGACACTGCCGCCGTGCGCTTCCACGAGCCGACGGACGACGGCAAGTCCAAGCCCCGCCCCGCGGCGATCACCGCCGGTGGTCGCCGTCGAGAACGGTTCAAAGATGGCGGCGACCTGGTCAGCAGGAATACCGACTCCCGTGTCTCGAATCTCGAAGTGGAGCATCTTGCCGCCGACGACCGAAGTGTCCAAATGAACACTTCCTACCTCGGTGAACTTGACGGCATTGCCGACCAGGTTGCTGAGGATCTGCTGCAGCCGAGCGGCATCGACGGTGACGAGATGCGGAACGTCGTCGGCCACATGTTGGACCACTTCGATGCGGCCGCTAGCGGCAGAACTCGCCACCTGCATGACATCGTCAATCAGATTGCGAACGACGACCGGACCTGGCCGAAGTACAAAACGTCCGACTTCAATCTGGGCTGTGTCGAGAAGATCATCAGTGACAGAAGTGAGATGCTTGAGCTGTCGGAGCACGGACGCTGCAAGTTCACGTTGCCCATCGGCGAGGCTGGCATCGGACGCGAGGAGTTCGATCAACCCTGACATCCCGTGCAGCGGGTTGCGTAGCTCGTGGCTCACCGTCGCGAGCAGGTGCGACCGCTCTTCGGCCTCCGCAACAGCCTTGTCGCGAAGTTGGCCGACCGAATCGATCATCTGCCGTTCAACGGTCACGTTGCGAGTGGACAGCACGATGCCGCGCAGATCCGGGTCGTGCAGCATGTTCAGGGCGGTGACCTCAAGCGTCTCGATGGTCCGGCTCGCACTCTGCACACGGAAGTCGTGCGTGACCGCGTGTTCGGGCTCACGGACGACTTTGTCACGCATGTCCATCATTTTTATCAGGTCTTCAGCCACGACGAGGTCGAGGATCGTGCGGTCCTCCCAGAACTCTGGCGGGTAGCCCAACGTCGACCGGTATCGCCCAGTCGACTCGATGATGTTGCCCTCCACGTCGACCAGCGACACCGAGTCGGCGGCGTGTTCGAGGAGCTTGCGAACTCGGATGTTGTCGACAATCGGTCGGACGTCGACAGGCTCGACACTGGCAATGAGTCCCGTACACATGCCCTCAGGGCGGATGGCGCGGACCGCAAGGTGAGCGTCGAACTCGGTTCCGTCCTTGCGTACAAAATGTTTGACTGTGCGAAATTCATTGATATCACCGGTGATCAGCCGAGTCAGGTACGAGAGCGTCCAATCTTGGTCTGCAGGACGAGAGATCATCCCGACGTCCAATGCCGTTCCGGGCTCGTAGCCGAACAACTTCCAGAACTCCTGGTTCGCCTGAATGATCCGACCGTGGACGTCGGCCAACGACAGCGACGTCGCCGCATGGTCGAAGCCTTCGGCCAACAGGTGTGTGGGATCTTCAGACACTCCACCAGTGTTGCGGACAGCGGCACCTGTCGCGCTCACGACCAATGAAATCGTCGCGATGCGGTCATTCTCGGCCAGCAGCGCACGGGGCAACGGACCACCCAACCATCACCATAACCTGCTCCTGGCAGCCCCACCATCTCGGTGGCGTTCTGGAGGACGGAGGAGTACATCGGGCGCTTCGTTCGCCCGCTCGCAACGAAGACCGCCGCAGTCAGCCGGGCTGAGGCCGCAGGGTCAGCTGTAGCTCAGGCGATCATAACGAGACGAGGCGAGCACTCGAATGACCTGGGCCAAGGTGACGCCAGCGGCGGCGGCAACTTCGTTGTTAGACGGCCGGTAATCGGGGTCGATGGCTGACAATTCCCGTTGTGCCAGAAGGATTTCCGGCTGCTTCTCGAAGTCGCTGGGATACAAGTCGGCGTGGTCGATGGCGACTACTGCTTGAGCGTACGTCCAGGTCTGGTGGAGCGGACCGCTGCTCCCGGTGGTCGAAGTGTACGGGAGCACCACAGCACTCGAAATCGTCGGGGCGACGCGTTTGTTTTCTTTGCCTGCCGGAATGACCGTCGACATTTCGCGGTGCAGTGCTACCGGGTTTTCCGTCAACTGCTGGACCCACTCGAAGCTCATTCCCCGGATACTCGCCGCCACTTCCCAAGCGGGAATGAGCCCTACATCAAGATTTAATCTGGATTGGCATATCGACGGGTCGAGCAGGCCTCAGAGCCCCTTATCTCCACGTTGTCAGGGTCACACCCGCGATCTGGTCTTTGGCGTGGCCGGAAGAAAATGGGTCATTTCGAGAGCAGGTTCCGGTCAAGGCGAGCGGCCGCTCAGCTGTGGATCGCGTAGCCGATACCGCGCACGGTCCTGACATGACTGGGCTTGCCGGTGTCGATCTTCTTCCGCAGGTTGGCGATGTGAACGTCAACGACGTGCTCGTCACCAACGTAGTTGTCACCCCAGACCGCAATGCGGAGCTGTGACCGGGTCAGCACGCTGCCTGGCCGCTTGGCCAGCGCATTGAGGAGGTTGAATTCGATCTTGGTCAACTCGGCGACGTTTCCTTTAACCGTGACGGATCGCGTCTCGGCGTCAATTCTGAGATCGCCAACATGCAGGCTGACGGATCTCGAAGCGCTCTCCGATCCGCGTGTGCGGGCAAGGAGCGCCCCAACTCGAGCTCCCAGCTCTCGGGGCGAGAACGGCTTGGTCACGTAGTCGTCGGCGCCAAGCCGGAAGCCGACCAACTTGTCGACTTCATCGTCGCGCCCGGTCAGCAAGATCACGAACGCGTCAGAGTCCTGGCGGATCTCTCGGCAGAGGTCGAGACCGTCTCCGTCGGGAAGTGTCAGGTCAAGAATAACGAGGTCGGGCGGCGTCGATCGCATACGGTCCCGAGCGTCACTCAGCGTCGTCGCGGTGATCACCTCGTGTCGCTCGGCACGCAAGGCAGCGGTAATGAGCTCCGCATACTCGGGGGCATCTTCGACAACGAGAACTCGGTAGGACACGGTGTGATGTTCGCACAGTGGCGGTGCCGAGGGAGTACTTTGCCGACAAAGACGATCGTATGACTTACTTGGCAGACGTCTTCGTGCGACCAGGCGGCATCGAAATCAGAGCTGCGGGGGGCCCGCCGTTGGTGCGCAACAGCGGCCCAATCGAGCTCGTTCGGAGTGCCGGTCGCGTCGGAGGCAACGTGATCGATACCGGCGTCTCGGATGTGCCACCAACCACGCTGAGCCGGCGCGGCATGGCCCGAGGCTCGCTCGTCTTCGATGGTGCCCCACCGCTGGCTGTCGCTTCGGCTGGAGTTTCCCCGGCATACACGTCGACATATGTCTGACCGGACAACTCAGCGATTTCGTACATCACCGCATCGGTGAACCGCCGCAACGTTCGAGGGTCAGACGGGTCGCCGTGCTCGTGGACCCACATCGGTTTGCCGAACCGAACGGTGACCTTTTTGAACGGCTTCATTGCAACTGTGTCAGGCGGCTGCACGGCAATCGTGCCCGAATGGCCGACCGGAATGATCGGTGCGTTGCACTTTGCTGCCAAACGAGCAACGCCCGTGCGACCCTTGTGGAGGTTGCCGCTGCGCGAGCGAGTTCCCTCGGGATAGATCATGAAGAGATGACCGTCATCGAGCACGCGGGCCGCTGTGTCGAGTGCGACCTGCGCAGCGTCGCCCCCTGTTCGATCGACCGGGATCATGCCCAGAGCAGGGAAGATGTGCTTGGTCTTCCAGCTGTCCATGTACTCGCCTTTGCCAATCGCCCACATCCGACGCGGGAGGGCGGCAGGAACGAACACCGAATCACAAAACGACAGGTGGTTCGGAGCAATCAATGCTGGGCCCGTGCGCGGGATGTGTTCAAGGCCCTCGATTTCGAAGTCCCACATGCGGTGGGTGAGCTGCCTGATCGCACCCAGGGAGTACTTGGCCAGGCGGTCGGCGCCTGGCAGTTCGGGTGCAGGCTCGAAGTTGAAGTCGGCTGGCTTGCTCATGAGCGCAGCGCCCGTCGGATCGGCTTGCCGTTCGGCGCAATTGGAAGCTCATCGAGGAAGTGGTACTCACGTGGACATTTGTGTCGACTCAAGTTGCGCTCGACGTGAGCGCGGAGATCGGCTTCGTCGACGGTTCCAGCGATGTGCGCCACGACCATTTCGCCGGTTCGCTCGTCTGCAGTGCCGGTGACGATCGCGCCGGTGACGTCCGGATGGCTCATCAACACCGTCTCGACCTCGGCGGGGAACACGTTGAATCCGGAGACGATGACGACGTCTTTGATGCGGTCAACGAGGTAGAGGTAGCCATCCTCATCAAAGATGCCGACGTCACCCGTCCAAAACCAGCCGTCGACGGTGAGTACCGAATCGGTCATCTCGGCATCATCGAGGTAGCCCTGGAACACACCGGGGCTGCGCACGACCACCTCACCTTCATCACCGATGTCCACAGGCACACCGTTGCCGTCGACAAGGGCGACTTCGACACCCTCGAGCACCTTGCCCACCGACGACGGTCGAACCGGATGACCGCGACCAAGCGTGACGATCGGTGAGGTTTCAGTCAGCCCGTAACCCTGGGCAATCTCGAGGCCGTAGCGATCGCGAACTGCCTCGAACACGCCAAGCGGCAACGCTGCTGCGCCTGACGCGGCATGTCGAACCGTCGCAAGACTGTCGTCGGGGCCGTCGGCCTTGGCCCAACGCTGCCACATCGGCGGCGCAGCGGTCAGCATCGTGATCCGGTGTTCGCGCACCAGTCGCAGGCTCTCGTCGATATCGAACCGACGCTGCAGCACAATGCTCGATCCGGCACGTAACGACGCCAGCAACACGACGTTGAGCCCAAAGATGTGTGCAAACGGTAAGCAGCCGAGCGTGACGTCAGCCGCTGACATCGGCTCGGGATTGCCATCGAGTGCCTCATGAATCCACGCCAGGTTCGCATGGGTCAGCACCGCGACCTTCGGATCGCCAGACACCCCACTGGTCAGCATGTAGAACGCTGTAGCACCCGGCGACTGGTCGACAACACCTGGATCGTCAGGCAGGTCGTCGGGTAAACCCTCTGGCAGAGCGACGGTCGTGTCGATCGAGGTGGCCCCGAAGTCATGCTCGAGAAGAGCTGCGCCGACGGCACCGATCAACAGCAACTTGGACTGCACGAGGTCGATGCGGAGCTGCACTTCGGGCGGGGGACTCAACGGGTTGACCGGCATGACGATGGCGCCCAAGCCGAGCACAGCAAGTGCGCTGACCGCGAAGCTCACTTCGTTGCCCGCCGCGACCGTGACCACGCTGCCGACAACGACGCCGAGCTGACGAAGATGGCGTCGACGTTGCGCCACCGCGTCCCGCAGCTCGCCGTAGGTCAACGTGCAATCCCCATCGATCAACGCAACCGAACCAGCAGGATGTCCCTCAATCACATTCGCCAGGTTCACGCGTTCCTCACCCTCAGCTGCCACACAGCTTCTCGATATCCAGTCATGACCGATCTGCGCTCAGTATGACATCTGAGGTGTGACGCAGATCACTCGGCTGGCACTTCTTCGCTGAACGCACCGAACTGCTTGCGAGGGTCGGTGTCGCTCGAGTTGTGGCATCGTGTTCCATGGCCTCACCTACGACTGCCGCGATCTTTGACCTTGACCGCACGCTGATCAGTGGCTCGTCATCGACGGTCTTCATGCGTCACCTCACCGAAGCCGGCGTGGCAAACATCGCCAGCAATCCGGTGCTCGAACCAATCGTGGCAGGCGCCCAGTTTGCGATCAAGACGACGTACGACCTGATCGGCGAGTCACGACTGCTCATGCAGCCGGCGAAACTCGCTGTGCGCGCCTCATCGGGTTGGCCACTGGTCGACGTTGCAGAGGCCTGTCGCCGCGCTGCGGCCGAAATCGTCGACTTGGTGCAGCCCTTCGCCCGTCCGTTGATCGAGGAACACCGCGCGGCGGGTCGATTGCTCGTCCTGGCTTCGACCTCGCCGCTGCCCTTCACCGAGCCACTCGCCAAAGCGCTCGGCTTCGACCATGTCATCGGCACCTCGTGGCGCCATGACGGCACGACCTACACCGGCGAACTCGACGGCCCCTTCGTCTGGGGCCCCGACAAGGCCGCCGCTGTCGAAGCGTGGGCCACTGCCAACAATGTCCAGCTCGGCCGGAGTTACGCCTACAGCGACAGCTACTTCGATGCCCCACTCCTCGACCTCGTCGGCCACCCGGTCGCCATTAACCCTGACGTTCGCTTGGCTGCCACTGCAGCGATCAAAGGTTGGCCGACCCGTCACCTCGACGTGTCCGACGGCGTCATCAAGATCGCCGGACGCGAGCTGCAAGAGTGGTCGCGGCCGCTCATGCGGCCCGAGTTGGTCGCACCCAGCGCCGCCATCACCTTCAGCGGAATCGAGAACATTCCAGCCGAGGGCCCGGCAATCGTCGTGTTCAACCATCGCTCATACTTCGATCCAACGGTGATGGGTCTCTTGTTCGCCAAAGCCGGACGAAACGTCCGCGGGCTCGGCAAGAAGGAAGTCTTCGACGTCCCGATCATCGGCCGGCTACTGCGCGGTATGGGAGGCGTACGCGTCGAACGCGCCTCGGGTTCCAACGAGCCGCTCGAAGCAGCTGCTGCTGCGCTGCGCGGCGGCGAGGTCGTGATGCTCGCACCGGAGGGCACCATTCCGCGTGGGCCGGCCTTCTTCGACCCAGAGCTGAAAGGCCGTTGGGGCGCCGCGAAGCTCGCTGCCGACACACGCGTCCCGGTGATTCCTGTCGGGCTGTGGGGCACCGAGCTGGTCTGGCCGCGGAGCAGCAAGCTCCCCCACTTCAGCCCGTTCAACCGACCCGCCGTCACCGCAACCGTCGGGCCGCCCGTCAACCTCAAGTACCGCAGTGCCGACACCGACACCGCGCGAATCATGACCGCCATCTCGGCGCTCCTGCCGCCCGAGGCGCGCGAGCCCTACGAGCCGACGACCGAAGAACTCATGACCACCTTCCCGCCCGGCTACTCCGGTGATCCAACCGCTGAAGCCGAACGCCGCCCTGGCACCGACACCGCGGCCCGCTGAGCAGACACAGGCAGAATCGGACCAGACACTATGGCAACACGCGAACGCGAGACCGACCAGTCAGAACGCATGAGCGAACACGAGGCGCTCATGTGGAACATCGAGAAAGACCCGTGGCTCAATCCCAGCGGCGGGTCGGTGATGATCCTCGATCAGGCGATCGACATGGAGCAGTTCCGTCGCCAGATGCGCAACGGCATCGCCAAGACGCCGCGCCTCTACCAACGCGCCGTTCCCGGGTTCGGGCGCTTGTCGACACCGGCGTGGGTACCCGACATCGAGTTCGATCTCGACGCGCATCTCCGCGAGGTCATTCTGCCGGCACCGGGCAACGATCGCCAGCTCCTCGACCTCTGCGCCCGGCTCTATAGCGAACCGCTCGACCGTACCCGGCCCCTCTGGCGCTTCGTGATCATCAGCGGGCTCAGCAAAGGCCGCAGCGCACTGTGGGCCATCATCCACCACTCGGTCAGCGACGGTATCGGGCAGTTGCGGATGGCTGAGTTGTATCAACAGACGACGCGTGATGGGCCGGCCCCGCCAGACATCGACCTTGCAGCAACCATCGCCGAGGCCGCTGCCCAACACGAAGCAAAGGAGTCAGGCGGCAACCTTGCTACCGGCGTGATCTCGACGATCAGCAACTCGGCAAGCCACGCCGTTCGGCGCCACGTCGGAATCGGACGACGACTCCTCGGCGAGGTCGCCCTGTGGCCGGCCGACCCGAGCCGGATCGGCGAGACCGCTGGTACCGCCATCGACACCGTCCGATCAATCAGCGCCCAACTCACCCCATCGTCCAACGATGAGAGCTCGGGCTCGCCACTGTGGACCGAACGGTCACGCGGCCGCCACCTCGAATGGGTGCGCCTCGACATCGATGACCTCAAGCGCACCGGCAAGGCGCTCGGCGCCACGATGAACGACGTGTTCCTCGCCGGGCTCGCCGAAGCAACGCATCGCTATCACCAACGCCACAACAGCACGATCGAGACCACCAACTCAAGCTTCGTGCTGAGTACCCGAACCGACGGCAAGGCCGGTGGCAACGCCTTCACCCCGGTCCCGGTCCAACTGCCTGCGGGTAAAATGAAGCCACAGCAACGGCTCGCCGCAGTGTCCGCAATGTTGGTCGACGCCAAAGAAGAAGCCCAGCGGACCGGCGGCCTCACCGGAGTCTCGGGGATCGCGAACCTGCTGCCGATCTCGGTCGTGACACGCGCAGCTCGCGCCGCAGCCAGCCGCATCGACTTCGCCACATCCAATCTGCGTGGCGCTCCGTTTGAGCTCTACGTGTCGGGCGCGAAGATCCTCGCAACCATCGCCATGGGGCCGGTTGCTGGGACCGGTGCCAACATCACTGCGATGTCGTACGACGGTGCTTTCGACATCGGCATTTTCTGCGACCCGGCTGCAATTACCGACCCCGCGGGGTTCCGCAACGACATCGTCGAGTCGTTCGCCGCCTTCGCAGCGCTCGCCTGACACGAACTGATGAGTGAGCCCCACACATGAACCCGCTGAGTGAGACGGTCGATGTCGTCGTTATCGGGGCTGGAGTTGCAGGCCTCTCGGCGGCCGCCCAGATCGCTCGCTCCGCATCGGTGCTTGTCGTCGAGATGGAGTTGTCGCCGTCTCACCATTCCACTGGCCGCTCGGCTGCCATCTACTTGCCGACGTACGGGCCGCCGAACGTCCGTCGACTCACTGCCGCGAGCGCCCATTTCTTCCACACTGCCAACGACGGGCGATCGCCGACGCCGCTCGTCAGTCCGCGTGGCGTGCTCTACGTCGCAGATGCCGCGGGCGAGTCGAGCCTCCAGGCGCTCGCTGCCAGCATGGGTGAGGCCGGCGGCCAACTCGAACTGGTCGGGGCCGACGAGGCCCGCCGCCGTTGCCCTGCATTGCGACCCAACTGGGTGATTGCCGGGGGCCTCGACCACGAGGCTCTCGACATCGACGTCGCCGCCACTGTTGCCACGTACCGTTTGGACCTCGTTGCCCGCGGCGGGAAGATTCGCACCGATCATCGAGTCACCGGCCTCGACCGCCAACGCCACGGATGGACCGTCACAACGACCGCTGGCACGATCTCGGCCGGTGTCATCGTCAACGCAGCCGGTGCCTGGGTCGACAAGATTGCTGACCTTGCCGGCCTTGAGCGAATCGGGTTCATGCCGAAGCGACGGACGATGGGGATTGGCCCCGCTCACTCCGACGACGACGTCGGGCCTCACTTCGTCGCCCACGTCGACATGGACTTCTATTTCGGCGGCGAACACGGTGACGTGATGTTTTCACCCGCCGACGAAACCCCGAGCGAGCCGACCGACGCGCGGCCCGAAGAGATCGACCTGGCACTTGCGATCGAGCGAATCAACGAGGCCACCACACTCGGCCTCCGGTCGGTGCGCCAGAGCTGGGCCGGGCTGCGCACGTTCAGCCCAGACGGTGATCTCGTCATCGGCCCCGACCCCACCGATGACGCGTTCATCTGGTGTGGCGGTCAGGGTGGCTACGGCATCCACACCTCGGCCGGCGCGGCAATGGCAACTGCTGCGCTCACACTCGGCAACCCACTTCCACAAGAACTCCTCGACGTCGGGCTTCGCGCACCCGACTTGGTTCCCCGTCTTGCCCGTTCTCCTCGTTCTCCAGAAATCTGATCGCCCAGGTCGCTCTGCCGGGTCGCTCTGGTTCGATACGGGACGCGAGACTTCGACGTATGACCGAATCTGTGAACGACCTGGTGCTGCGAAGCGATGCCGACGGGCTCGCCACGCTCACGCTGAACCGCCCAGACAAGTTGAATGCCCTGTCACCGGCGTCGTTCATTGCACTGCGCGCTCACATCGACGCGATCGCGGTCGACGACTCTGTCGGATGCGTTGTACTGACTGGCGCCGGTCGCGCATTCTGCGCCGGCCACGACCTTGCCTCGATCGCCTCGGCTGAGAAAGCCCCCAGCCGGCACTTCGAAACGGAGACGGTCGATGCGCTCGAAGCACTGCCGCAACCGACCATCGCCCGAATCAACGGCCACTGCTACACCGGCGGCCTCGAGTTGGCATTGGGCTGCGATCTGTTGATTGCTGGCGAGTCGGCCAAGCTTGGCGACACACACGGCCAATGGGGACTCGTTCCCATCTGGGGCATGTCGGTGCGGCTTCCCGAACGCGTCGGCCGGTCAATGGCAAAAGAACTGATGTTCACCAGCCGACGTGTTTCGGGCACTGACGCTGCGTCCATAGGGCTCGTTGATCGTTGTGTCGCCGACGATCAGTTGGACGACACCGTTGCGGCGCTTGCCGCCGAAGTGCTCTCCAACTCCCGAGGCACGAACCGCATCGTCAAACAACTCATCGACGATCACGCACAACGCAGCCGCGTCGACGCACTCCTGCACGAGCGGGCGCTGCCCCACGGCGTCCCCGACGACATGCAGGAACGCCTCCGCGCCGGCGGCCGATAATTACGCACGGGGTCAGGCCCCTTTCGCAACTATCTGGGCACGCCGATCGGCCAGCCGTCGACGACCTGATCAAGAAACTCACTCATACCGATGCCGACGTGACCGTCGCATTCGTAGCGTGTCATCGCTTCGGTGATTCGCGTGTGCAACTGGTCGCCGTCCGGAGTGGTCCGCCGACTGCGCAGCGGAATCATTGAGAGCACCTCGCCGGTCACTTCGTACTCACGCTGGTCGGTCTGGACCCGACAGCGCATTGCTGTCTGTTCGCCTGCCTCGTTCCAGTCAGCCTCGATACGGCAGTCAGTGACTCGGTGGTATTCGTCGCCGACCAAGACCATCCCGCTCGCGGCCGGCGTGCGGGTCGACCCGTCGTCACGAGTACCGCGATCGATGACCGAAAGCATCATCGCGAAGTTTTCGTTGAACACCATCGGGAGCCACCGGTACCAGGTGAGTGCCTGCCAGTATCGCGGGCCCCACGACTTGTCGCGCAAGCCCATGCCGTCGATCTCCATGACGACACCATCTACGCCGTCTGCACCATCTGCACCATCTGCACCGCCGACGGTGATCGTGCCGGTGACCGAACAGTGCTGCTCGTAGTGCGCTTTGGCGAACCCGTTGAGCGTCTCGATCTCGCGGCCGTCGGCGTACTGCGGCTTACCGCCGTACATCGGTGACACGCCCCGGTAGTTGAGCCTGACCGAGCACGTGACCATCGGGTTGTTCCGGAACGCGGCACGTGGATCGGCCATCTCGCTGGGATCGTCGAGCAGACAGACGCGACCGTCGTAGGTGACGGTGAGATGCTCGAACGGCTTCACCACCGTGATGGTCAGGCCACCAGCGTCCATCGCATCGTTGTTGTCGATCTTGGGACGGTCGTACATGAAGCCGACTCGGCCGTCGGGCAGGTAAACGCAGACCGACATCTCGGCATGGCCCTCGTTGACCCGGTTGCCGAGTCGAAACCAGCCGCCCGCCTCCAGACCGAGATCGAAGGCATTGAGGTACATCGACTCGTTGTAGTTCTCGGCAGCATCGGGCGTGTGCGTGTACTCGTCCTCCGGCAGCAGAACGGTCACGATCTCGTCAGGGTCGGTGTCATCGGGCTCGGTCATAGCGTTCACTCTCCTGGTCCAAGCAACATCCTCGCGGCCCGCGCCATGGCTAATCGCAGCGAACGAAATCTGGCCTGATCCACTGCGAGGTGAGGAGCACCGCGAATGTCCCGTTGAGCGGCGCTGGTGGTGGGCAGCCCTGAACGTATGCTCGGGACGTGAGCGCAACTGAGTATGACGGATCGACCGCTTTGATCGTGGTGGACATGCAGAACGACTTCGGCCACCCCGACGGATCACTGTTCGTCGAAGGCGGCGATCAGCTCGTGGGGCCGATCAACAACGAGATCTACGCAGCCGCCGAAGCGAGCGCGGTCATCGTCGTCACACAGGACTGGCACCCGGCCACGACACCACACTTCATCGACGACGGCGGTGTCTGGCCGACGCACTGCGTTGCGGGAACGTGGGGCGCCGAACTCATCGACGGCCTCGATCCCGATTCCCGGGCCAGTGCAGTGATCCGTAAGGGCACCAACGGCGAGGACGGCTACTCGGCGTTCTCCATGCGCGAACCTGGCGGTGACGTCGACATCCCGACCGGTCTCGCCGGCTTGCTGCGGGAGCGCGGCATCGAGCGTGTCGTCGTGTGCGGTATCGCCACCGACGTCTGCGTGTCGGCGACTGCGCTGAGCGCCATGAATGCGGGGTTCGACACAACCGTCCTCTGGGACGCAGCGCGGCCGGTGTACGCCGATAGCGCGACCACCGCTCGGGTGCTCGGCGAGTTCGCCGACGCATCCATCACCGTCATCGGTGGATCAGCGTGAGTCACGAGCCTCTGGCAACCACGATCACGAATCGATGGACCGCAACACGCGGACCGCTGTTCACCGACATGTACGAGCTGACGATGGCCCAGGTCTACGTGACCCAGGGCATCTCCGAGCAGCGCGCCCACTTCGACTATTTCTTCAGGTCGACCCCGGATTACGGCACCCATCAGGCCGGCTTCTGCGTCTTTGCTGGGCTGGACCCGTTCCTTTCCTGGATCAGCGACCTCGAGATCACCACCGCCCACATCGAAGCACTTGCAGCCATGACCGCACCGACTGGCACTCCCGTCTTCGGTGCTGAGTTCCTCGACTGGCTCGCCACACCCGGCCGCTTCAACGACGTCGAGGTCCGGTCGATCGCAGAGGGGCGCGTCGTCCATCCCCACGTCCCGATCGTCACCGTGACTGGGCCGCTCGCTGTGTGCCAGCTGCTCGAAACGTCGCTCCTCAACCACTTCAACTATCCGACACTCATTGCCACGAAGGCGGCCCGCGTCGTGCAAAGCGCCCGTGGCGGCAGCGTCCTTGAGTTCGGGATGCGCCGTGGGCCGTCGACCGGCGTGAACGAAGGCATTCGCGCCGCGCTGATCGGCGGCTGCGTTTCGACCTCAAACGTCGAAGCAGCAATTGCCCTCGGCAAGCAGCCGATCGGCACGCACGCTCACGCACTCGTCCAGGCGTACATGGCACTCGGCGACGGAGAAATCGGCGCGTTCCGCGCGATGGCTGCCACCGCCCCCGACGAGTGCATCTTGCTGGTCGACACTGTCAACACGCTCGAGTCCGGCGTGCCGAACGCGATCACCGTCTTCGATGAACTGCGCGCCGCCGGCCACGAGCCCGTCGGTGTCCGCCTCGACTCCGGTGACCTTGCCTACCTCGCGGTGCAGGTCGCTCAGCTCCTCGACGCAGCCGGCTACCCGGACGTGTCGATCGTGCTGTCGAGCGACCTTGACGAGCTGAATATTTGGCAGATCCTCACCCAGATCGCCGACGATGCCGAGCTGCTCGGCATCGATGCCATCAGCATCAGCAAGCGGCTGGTGTACGGCGTCGGCACCCGGCTGATTACCTCACACGGATCAGGCGCGCTGAACGGCGTCTACAAGCTCGTCGGCATCGAGAATCGTGACGGCGCCTGGACGCCAGCCATCAAGCTTTCCGAAGACCCCGGCAAGGTGCCGCTCCCCGGCCGTAAGGCCGTCTGGCGTCTGTACGACCAGCGCGGCGCAGCCGTTGTCGATCTGATCGGACTCGCTGACGAGGAGCCACTCGCAGATGAGGTCACTGTCGTTCACCACCCGAGCCATGACGGCATCAATCAATTGATTCGTCGCGCCGACATTTCCCATATTGAGTTGCTGCACGACACGGTGTTCGGCAACGACATTGATGCCGCGTCGCCCCCGACGATCGACGAGCTCGCGGAGCGATGCCGCGTCGACGTCGACCGGTTGGACATCGGCGTGCGCCGTCTGGTCAACCCGCACCGGTATCACGTCAGCCTGACGACCAAGTTGTACGAGCTGCGCAAAACGCTCGTCGCCGACGCTCAGGTCTAATCGCCAGTGCCTCGCTCGATCACGGTCCGCGGCCGGGTGATGCACACCCCCGAACGCCACCGGCTGGCCGTCCTCGATGACGTGATCATCACCGTCGACGATGGTGGAACCATCACTGCCATCGACCCGGCGTCCGTTGGCGCCGCGACGCAGACGGTCGACCACCAACTCGGTCCTGACATCGTTCTTCTTCCGGGCCTGATCGACACGCACCTCCATGCCCCGCAGTGGCAGCAGCTCGGCACGGGGCTCGACCTGCCGCTCGAAGACTGGCTGTTCCAACACACCTTTCCACTCGAACAACGATTGACCGACCCTGCGGTTGCAGCCGAGGTGTGGTCGCACATGGTGTCGACGCTGCTCGCGCACGGCACCACGGCTGTTGCCTACTACGCCACGGTCTCTGTTGAAACAACGACCATGCTCGCGGCTACCTGCGTCGCGCTCGGGCAGCGTGCGTTCGTCGGACGAGTCGGCATGGACCATCCGGTCGGCACGCCCGACTGGTACCGCGACGCCGACGCTGCCGCCGGTATCGATGCATCGCGCCGCTCGATTGAGGAAATTCGGGCGCTCGCCTCGCCGCTCGTCGAGCCGATCGTCACCCCACGTTTCACACCAGCATGCACCGACGAACTGCTCGCTGGCCTCGGTGCGCTGGCCGCCGAGACCAACACAATCATCCAGACGCACTGCTCCGAAAGTGACTGGGAACATGGTGCAGCGCTCGAGCGCTTTGGGCGATCAGACACGGCTGCGCTCGTCGGTTTCGAACTGATCAAAGACCACACGGTGCTCGCCCACGGCGACCATCTCGGCGACGACGACTTCGAGCTCATCCGTAGTGCGGGTGCTGGTATCGCTCACTGCCCACTGTCGAATGCCTACTTCGGCAACGCCGTCTTCCCGGCGCGCCGTGCCCTCGACGCCGACGTGCGTGTCGGGTTGGGGTCAGATGTCGCTGGTGGTGCTCGACCCGGCTTGCTCCCACAGTGCGCCGACGCCGTCACTGCTTCGCGGTATCTCGAGGACGGCGTCGACCCGCGGCAGGCTGCCGACGAACGCGGCACGCCCAACTCGCGGATCTCGATTGTCGAGGCGTTCTGGATGGCAACGATGGGCGGCGCCGAGTTACTCGGCCTGCCGACCGGCGCCCTCGAAGTCGGGCGGCCGTTCGACGCACTCGCCGTCGACACGCGCCGGAACGGTTCGCCGCTGCAGGCTTGGCCAGGCCTGGACAATGACGCCCGAACCTTCGAGAAGATCGTTCGCCTCGCGACGCCCGCCGACATCACCGATGTGTGGGTGGCCGGCCGCCGCGTCGCCGGCTCCCGCCCCTGAGGTCCGTCTTTCGCCCGATCCCCGCGTCAGGCCTCGCCGCTCGTTGGCGAAGGCCAACTTGGGTTCATGCTTCCTTGGCCTCGAACGAAACTCAGACCTCAGGCCCAACGACATGAAGAAAGGGAAAGAGCAACGGCATTCTGCTGCTTCTCATTCGGACCCAACTCGGCGTCACGGGATGATTGCGCGTCGGTCAGCGCAGGCCGGGCGGTTGGATTTTGGCGAGGTAGTCGCGGTCGGTCCGCATGCGTTGGCGGAGGTCGTCGTAGTAGGTGCGGGGTGGGTTGAAGTAGATCTGTCCGGTGTCCATTCGGCCGCCATCGGGGTGCGCATACATAGCTGCCGGTTTTGTTGGTGGCCCGGTTGGCAGGTTGGGTGCCGCACCTGAGGGTTTGATCACCCGGCCGTGTTGGTTGCGGAATTCGAGGCCGTCGGGTTGGTCGGCGTCACCGGTGATGTCGAGTCGGCCTCGGTGGTGCATTCGATGATGTTTCCCGCACACCAACAGAAGGTTGTCAGTGTCGGTTCGGCCGCCGTGTTCCCAGTGGATCAGGTGGTGCACTTCAAGACCGAGTGTGGCATCGCAACCAGGAACCCGACAGACCCCGTGGTCGCGATGCTCGATCACGGTGCGGGTGCGGGCTGGTACGACGTACTGGGCGCGACCGACCGACACCGGGAGGCCGCCCTCGACAAACACCGGTGTGACCGTGCCGTCACAGGTGATGTAGCGGCGGATTGCGTCAGGGACGTTCCAGCCGGTGGCGTCGGCCATGGCGCGGTCGTCGCCCCGGTCGTCGCGGTCGGTGTTGATGAACAGGTTGACTCGAAACCGTGACCGGCGTGCCGGGTCGGTGACCGAGTCGAGCGAGGCGTGGGCCATCGCGCACAGCGCCTCGACGAGCCCGGCACCGAACTCGCCGCGCTGGAACAGTCGGTCGCGGGCTTCGTCGAGCGCGGCCTGCACGATCATCCCGGCATCAGCATCCAAGCGACCGGTGAGGCGGAACGAGCCGTCGTCGTCTTGCCACAGCGACAGAAACTCTTCAACAGGCGACTCCGAGGATCCAGATGACTTCACCGGATTGGCCTCGGTATCGGTGACGGCTTCGTTCTCCGGCGCATCGACCGGGTCGGCATCCGGGTCGCCATCACCAGACTCAGCGTCGGCGGATCCGGCCTCAGTGTCGACCGATCCAGAAGCATCCGGAATCTCGCGGCCTGCGTCGTCGAGCACGGGGAACGGGTACTTCTGCAGAACGTGGCGGAGTTGAGTGACCGTCATCACGATGGCGTAGTCACGTGATTGCACGTCGGTCCACGCTGGTGCGTTTCGGGCAATGGTCGCCATCTGATCGAGTGACAGTTCACCGCGTCGGAACGCCTCGATCGACACAGGAAGCTCGCCCACCCGTTCAGCGATCGCCACGACCCCACGGGCCATTGCGGGCGACATTCCGGCCCGCCAAGCAACCCAGGCCGACATTGACGTCATACCTTCGCCGGCCCACAACCGACCGTCAGCCAACAGGACAACAACCCGATCGACCAACGCCGCATGCTGGGAGTTGAGGACACCAACAATGTCGTTGACCTCACACTCCAACTCGGTGGTCGACGACATAATTAAGTATACACCTGTTCGAATATTTATCCATTACAGATCATATGTTTGGATAAGAATTCAAAATCGATAAACAGAGTCGGTGGACGTTCCGGACGGCGCCGCGGGAGCGCTACATGCAGTCAGGCACCTCGTCATCTTCTGCGACGGGTCGGTACTTCACCGACACTCGCTCGGCCGTCGCGATCAGATGAGTGTTGCTCTGAGAAATCACCACTTCGAGCGCGATCAGCTCTTGCCCGCCTTCGATGGCCGCGGCCCATTCGGCGGGCATCCAATCACCAAGCTGCGTTGCTTCGTCGGTAATCCAGAGCCTGTCGTTCACAAGGCCGATCACCCGGACGCCGCAATGTGTTCCGACAACCAGCGCGTACGCCTCACCTACTTGGAGGTTGTCACCGAGTTCGAGTGTTGGGAGAAGAGCATCGATCGAATTTTCTGGACCACTGACCGTCTCCGCCGAATCCTGATCGGAGCATCCCGCAGCCAGGACACAAAAGGCAGCGGCCAGAGCCAGTCGCAGACCTCTACGACACCTCACGACCTTGAGAATAGTCGCAGCGTGGTCAGCCGACGTCCGCGACCGGTGCGTGCGCCAACCGTCGCGCTGAGCTGACCGTGGCGCCGCTGCCGTAGCCTGCCGCGATGAACGACTGGACACCCGAGACCTGGCTGATCGCTGCCGGGCGTAACCGCACACCAGGTGAACCGCTCAACGTGCCGCCTGTGCTGGCCTCGAACTTCTACCTCCCCGCCGATCGGCTGTACAGCCGATCTGACGGCACGCCAACGTCAGATGCACTCGAAGAACTCCTCGGCGGCATGGAAAACGGCAAGGCGCTGTCGTTTGCATCGGGGATGGCAGCCGCCGCAGTGATCCTCCATCGGCTGCCCGTCGGCTCGACAATCGCCGTTCCTGTCGACCCGTATCACGGCGTTGCCGGCATCGTCAACGAGGGCGAAGCCCAAGGTCGGTGGACCGTGCTCAGGCTCGACCAAGCCGACACACCGGCGTGGCTCGACGCACTCCAGACCTGCGATCTCGTTTGGCTGGAAACGCCGGAGAACCCGCTGATGACGGTGGCAGACCTGCCGACGATCTGCGCGGCCCCACGTCGCGACGGCACGATCGTCGCGGTCGACAGCACCTTTGCGACATCACTCAACCAGCAGCCGCTCGACCTCGGTGCCGACGTCGTGATGCACTCGGCCACGAAGTTCATCGGCGGACACTCCGACCTCCTCGCCGGCGTGTTGATCACGCGCAATGACGAACTACTTGAGGAATTCCGCCACCGGCGACTCCTGTACGGGGCGACGATCGGCGGGATGGAAGCCTTCCTCACGATCCGGGGGGCGCGCACCATGGCACTTCGGATGGAACGAGCACAGCAGAACGCCATGGAATTGGCAACGCGGCTTGAAGCGCACCCGGAGATTACTCGCGTGCTGTATCCCGGCCTGCCCAGCCACCCGACACACGCCGTGGCCGCAACGTTCATGACCGGCTACGGCGCCATGATGTCGTTTGAGACAACTGGTGCTGGGGAGCGGGCCACCGACGTGTGTAACCGGATGGAACTCGTCAACCATGCAACCAGTCTCGGTGGCGTCGAAACCACGATGGAACGGCGCGCGGTGATTCCTGGTCAGGAGCGGATCCCCCAGACGTTGATCCGGTTGAGCGTCGGCTGCGAGCACGTGGACGACCTCTGGGCCGACTTCATGCAGGCCCTCGCCCCAACCTGACCCGGCCCTCCCGGCTATCCCAGCCGACATTTACATATAGTTAGGGTTGCTTTACAACTTCCGGTTGCGTTACCTTTCAGGTCGTGAGTCTGGATGAGGCAATTCGTGTCACCGCACCGGCTCCCGTCGCGCGTCGGCGCAGCAGGCACAGCGCAACACCGCCTGCCCAGACTGCCCTGACACTCGAGCAGCTGCGCTCCTTCGGCACCCAACCCGCAGTCATCGCACGAGATCGTGTCATCGCATTCGACGAGCTCGCCGATCGCGTCGCCGACCGGATTGCCGACGCACGACGGACGACGCAACGCCATGTCCACGTCATCGTGGCCCGTCCGGACCTCGACACCATCGTCGAATTTTTGGCTGCACTGCACCTCGAGAACCCAGTCGCTCTTGCGCCTGACGAGGCAGCTGCGGCACAACTCGACGCACGGTTCGGTGACACCAAACCTGACGACATCCATCCTGATCTGGCGCTCCTGATGAGCACGTCGGGCACGACTGGCACGAGCAAGCTGGTCCGGCTCTCGAAGGGCGCCGTGACGTCCAATGCGATCGCGATCGCCGACTACCTCGAACTCCGGTCGGACGATCGGGCGATCACCTCACTGCCACTGCACTACTGCTACGGCCTGTCGGTCCTCACATCGCATCTCGCGGTCGGAGCATCCGTCGTGCTGACCGACGCTGCCGTTGTCGATCCGTGCTTCTGGGCAGCGGTCGACCGGTGGAACGTCACCGGCCTCGCCGGCGTCCCGTACACGTTCGAGTTGCTCGATCGCCAGCGCGCTACCGGCGTCGAACGGCTCGCCGCCCCGTCGCTGCGCTACGTCACCCAGGCCGGAGGTCGCCTCGACCCAGCAGCCGTCGATCATCTCGTCTGCCTGGGGGACCAACACAACTTTGACATGTTCGTCATGTACGGCCAGACCGAAGCCACAGCTCGAATGACATACCTCGACCCCGACGCCGCCCGGACCTGGCCCGGTTCGATTGGTCGACCAATTCCTGGCGGCTCGATCGAGTTGCGACCAGTGCAAGGCGCCGCACCCGGCATCGGCGAAATCGTCTACAGCGGACCCAACGTCATGATGGGCTACGCAGCAAGCGGTGACGATCTCGCTCGTGGCCACGAGTTCGACGAACTGTCAACCGGGGACCTCGCACGGTTCAACGCCGCCGGACTGTTGGAAATCGTCGGACGGGCAAATCGCATCGTCAAGATCCACGGCCTGCGCACCGACCTCGATCAGCTCGAAGCCGACCTCGCGAATTGCGGCATCACCGCCCTGTGTACCGGCGACGACAACGGGATCGTCATTGCCCGGCTCGACGAGACAACCAATTCAGTCGCCCACGACACTGATCTACTCGAGGCCACTGCACAACTGGTCGCCATCCCCCCGGCGCGTCTGGCAGCCGTGTCGTTGCCAGCATGGCCACGCACACTGTCGGGAAAAATCGACCTGCCATCGGTCACGACTGCGGCGCGATCAATCCAACACGCGAGCACCGACACAGACACCACTGTGCAGCACGCGTTCGAGTTGATCGTCGGGCCAGTGAATGCGCCGTCGACGCAGACATTCGCCTCGCTCGGCGGCGACTCCTTCAGCTACGTCGAGATGTCAATCCGCCTCGAGGCGCTCATCGGCACGCTCCCGAGCGACTGGCACCTCCAGAGCGTCAGCGCACTGACTGCCCTGGCCGAAGATCACGAACCAAGCACATCAAAACGGTGGACTCGCCTCGATACCAGCGTGGTGATCCGTGCGCTCGCAATCGTGCTGATCGTCTGCACCCACATGGGGCTGTACCGGCTACCCGGCGGCGCGCACACACTGCTGCTGGTCCTCGGCTACAACGTTGCGCGCTTCCAACTCAGTTCCGCAGGCGAGCCTGGGCGCCTCCGCAAAGTGTCGACGACCATCGCTCGGGTCGCTGTTCCGACGGTGGCATGGATCGGCACCCAGATGCTCCTTTTCGGTGGGTACAGCCTCGGAGCGCTCTTGCTCGTCAACAACTATTTCGGTTCGGCCTGGCGCCGCGACGGCCGCTGGGAATACTGGTATTTCGAGACCTTTGTCCAATCGATGATCGTGATCGGGCTGCTGTTCGCGATTCCCGCAGTTCGCCGTGCTGAACGCCGGACACCGTTCGGGTTTGCACTCGTCGTCGTTGCCGTCACGCTGGTTTTCAGGTTTCAGATCATTGAGTTGGGCGACTCGTACAACTCGATGTTCCGCCCGCACATGGTGGCGTGTTTCATCGCCCTTGGCTGGGCAGCGCAGCGCGCCCGCCACGTCTGGCAGGGTCTCTTGGTGACGGGGCTTCTTGCAGTGACCAGCGTCGGCTACTTCGGCCAGGTCGACCGGGAATGGCGAATCATCCTGCTCGGGACGGCACTCATCTGGCTGCCAACAATTCCCGTGCCGCGTCTCGCGGCGAGGCTGATCGGCGTGATCGCAGCAGCCTCGATGCATATCTTCCTGATCCACTGGCAAGTCTGGCCACTGTTCACCCCGTGGCTCGATCGTCATGTGGCGCTCGCCGCCACGGTCGCGACCGGCGTCGCTGTGTGGTGGGTCCTCGACCGACTGTGTTCTGCAGCACGACAGCAGCGAAGCCGCGCTCTGCGCCGCGTCAGCTCAGGTAACGATCAAGCAGGTTCGCTGTGACTTGCTGGACCTCGGAGTCGTCGCCGAGTCCGAATGCCCAGTCCGTCGTACCGATCACGACGACTTCGCCGCCACCCTGACCATCACCATCACCATCACCATCACCATCACCGCGACCATACGGTTCGACGACCATCATCACCGAGTTGCCATGGCGAACGCGCGCCAGGCTGTCGGCGTCGACGCGCCCGTGCAGCCGAGACGCGATGAACTCGATGTCGCCCTGATCACTGAGCGCTGAGATCGACGCCGGATACTCACCCATCCCGACGTTGCTCGCCGGTGTGAATGCGACGACAACGGTGTGCTTGCCGCTGGGCGCGTTGGCGTGAGGCCGAGTGATCGGCAGCTGATAGTCGTCAAAGTCGAGCAGCCGGCCGGTCGTCTCGTAGCCGACGACGCCGTGCTTGGTCCCGAGCAAGTCGCCGTAGCGCAGGCCCGTACCCGCAACCAACCAGTGGTCGGCTCGATAGACCGTGTAGCCGCCCGAGCCGCGAGGCGTGGCCTGTCCGAAACGGCTGTACAAGCCCCACGCCGAACCGGCGCCGAACAGCGACCATTCGGGGTTGGCGATGATTGGATCGCACCACATGCCGGACATCTCTGCCTCGCGGCCCTCGGCCATCACGGGGTCGGTGTCGTGCGCGGAGTACTTGTGGCAGACCATCGCATTGCCTTCGAGGCGGACCTGCCAGAACATCGTGTTGCCCGACATCGACGCGATGTTGCCACCCTGCTCGACGTGCTGTTCGAGTGTTCGTCGCTGCGACGCCGACCAGTACTCGTCGTGCCCGACATCGATGAACAGGCCGTAGCCGTCGAGCGCGTTCGGATTTTCCAGATCACTCGAGACGCAGTAGTCAAACCGGTAACCGGCTCGTTCGGCCCACTCGACGAATCGTCGCTCGTGGGCGAACCATCCAGTCGAACCGATGGCTGCCGGATACCCGTGCGCGAACCGGTACTCCTGGAAGTGGTCGCCATTGACGTCGGGCTCTTCGCCCCAGCGCGTCGGCCGCGACTTCCGGTCGTCCCGATCGACCTCGGGCCGGCTCAGCATCCCGCGGCTCCATGGCCGCTCGAAGCTCACTTGTTTGCCTCCGGTGTACAGACTCTTGCCACCCCAGGTGTTGTACGCGTTCCAGGTGTTCGTCGACAGCATGAGTACAGCGCTCGCCCGGTCGTCCGGGTTGCCGGTGACGACAAAGCCGGAGTACGACACGTCACGGCCAGGCGCAGCGTCAGCGGCGGTGACCGTCACGAGGTAGAAGCCCGACCGCCACGACGCGTCAGCAGTGATCGACAGCGACGCCGCCCAGGCGCAGCCATTGCTGTCGGCATCACTTGGTGGCAGCGTCGACACGCCCGGGTTGTCGACCGACTTCCACACGACCTCACGTTCGCCGCCCCACCGTTCGACAACCACAGCGAACGTGGCGGCCTTGGTCGAGACATGGAGATCGATCGAGCCGCCGGGCGCGGTGCTCAGCTGTGAGCAGTAGCTCTCGATTTCGTCGTAGAACGTGATGTCGTCAGCCATGTCGTTGCTCAATCAATCAGGCTGCGTTGACCGCGTCGTCGACGATGTCATACAGCTGGTCGGCAAGGTCGTTGCCCTCACCGGATGTCGACTCAATGACGAGGTATGCGCCGTAGCCGTCTTCCAGATCGAGCCACGGGACCGTGCCGTAGGCGCCGCCATCACTGATCCGGCCACTCTCTCGGTCGATCCACCAGCCCATTCCGTAACCCGTTCCGGCACCACCAGCTGAACCGTCGTAGGCAGCAGCGATCCGGTCGGCGTGCATCGTGTCAAGCGCTTCCTGCGAGAGCACCTGCTCGTCGCCACACACGCCACCGCTGAGGTGCATGAGCAGGAGTTGGCCGTAATCGGAGGCCGTGATGTACGCGCCGCCTTCGAGGTTCGGATTGTCGGTGGCGATCAACGTCGACGGGTCGGAGTTGAATGCAACCGGGTAGTTGAATCCAGCACCGATCTGTGTGAAGTGGTTGTTGAATGCCAGCGAGTCGACGCCGCACGGCTGGACATAGGTCTCGTCGATCAATTCGGCCCACGACTTACCGGACACTGCTTCGGCCACCGCGCCAGCGACCTGCCACTGTGCTCCGCCGTAGTTGAACGCGACGTCCGGCCTGGTGATGTCAGCGTCGTCGTCCGGCGAGGTGAAAATGCTCCTGGCGCAGTCCTGCAGCGTGCCGGCCGGGAGGAACTGGCAGATGTACGGGCCGTAGCCAGGATCGGGGAGCAGCCCGGGAAGGCCCGAACTGTTGGACAGGAGCTGCGCTGGGGTGATCTCCGGGTTGCCCGACCCCCAGTCGACAGCGTCGACAACTGGCGCGTCGATGTTGAGGAGTCCGTCGTCCTGGAGGCGCAAGAGCACGCCGGCCACGAGCATTTTGCTCGACGATGCAATCAGCGAGGAGCGTTCCGGACCGAACTCCCCCCAGTACTGCTCAAAGATGACGCCGTCGTCGGCGTCGACGATCACGAGGCCCGCACCGTTCAACCCACGGTCGTCGACAAATGCTTGCACGACCGAGTCGACGGCAGCGAAGTCGTACGCGGTCGGTTCAGGCTCAGGCTCGGTCACGACCGGGTCGGCAACGACCGGATCGACTTCGGGCTCCGTGTCGACCGGCTCGGGCACAACTGGGTCAGCATCCGGCACGGGTTCGGCGGCGAGTACCTCTGCTTCCGTCACGGGCGGCTCGGTCGCTGCGGTGCCAGCCTCATCGTCGCTGCCAGCGCAGGCCGCAACACCCAGCGCTGCAACGATCGAGAGAGACAAGAGTCGGCGGGTGTTCACGTCGTCGACCGTACAACGCCGTCACCGATTGGCCGAGGTTCGAGTTCTCATTTCTCCGGCGAGCACACCGGCGGGCCGTCCGACGTGTCAGCATCCTTGGATGGTCGCTTCTCCGAAACCGCCGACGCAGCACACGCTCGACATCCTCGCGACGTCAGCCAGCCAGTTCACTCCCGACCCTGCCGACACCGAGCGCGCCAATCGCGGGCTAATTGCGACACATGAAACCGGCTTGATCGAAGAAGGCGGACGCACGGTTTGGGACATCAGCCGACACGACTTCGTGCGCGAGTCCGAGGTCGCTCCGAGTTCGGTCCATGCCAGCCTCTGGCACCAGGCCCGACTCAACGCTGTGCACGGACTGTTCGAAGTTGCACCCGGCCTCTGGCAGGCGCGCGGCTACGACATCTCGAACATCAGCTTCCTTGCTGGCGATCGCGGCTGGGTGATCATTGACCCGCTGACCAGCGAAGCGTGCGCTCGGGCCTGCCTTGACCTGGCCAACGCCGAACTCGGTGAGCGCCCCGTCACCGCGGTGATCTACACCCATAGCCACATCGACCACTTCGGTGGTGTGCGCGGCGTGGTCGACGAGGCCGCAGTCGATGCCGGCGAGGTGCAGATCATCGCCCCTGATCAGTTCATGCGCGAGGCCGTCTTCGAGAACGTCATTGCCGGCCCAGCGATGGGCCGACGCGCTGCCTACCAATTCGGCATGACGCTCCCGGCGGGACCGATGCAGCACGTCGACTGCGGGCTCGGCAAGGCCACCCCGGTGGGTTCGGTCGGGCTGATCCCGCCAACGATCTCGATCATGGAGACCGGTCAGGAACTGATCGTCGACGGCATTCGGATTATCTTCCAGCTGACGCCGGAGGCTGAAGCGCCCGCCGAGATGAACTTCTTCTTCCCCGACAAGGGCGAAGCAGGTCCCGACGGCAGGCCAATGGGCTGGCTGTGTATGGCCGAAAACTGCTCACACAACATGCACAACCTCCTTCCCCTCCGCGGTGCGCAAGCGCGTGACTCACTCGGTTGGTCGAAGTACATCAACGAAGCACTTGAACTGTTCGGCGCTGACACAGCGCTGATGTTCGCCAGCCACCACTGGCCCCGCTGGGGAACTGACGACGTCGCAGGGTTCCTGCGCCAGCAGCGCGACCTGTACCGCTGGATGCACGACCAGACCATGCGCCTGGCAAACAAAGGGCTCACACCAACCGAGATCGCTGACGAACTCGCCCTGCCGAGTGCGTTCACCGATCAGATCCACACGCGCGGCTACTACGGCGCACTCGTCCACAACGTCAAGGCGGTGTACCAGCGCTACCTCGGCTGGTACGACGGGAACCCTGCCCGACTCTGGAATCACCGGCCCACCGAAGCAGGCCGCCGCTATGTCGACCTCGCCGGTGGCGCCGACGCCCTTCTCGCGCACGCTCAGGCAGCATTCGACGAGGGCGACTACCGCTGGGTCGCCGAGGTGGTCAACCACCTCGTGTTCGCGGACCCGACGAACAATGCCGGCCGCGAGCTGCAAGCCGATGCGTTGGAGCAACTCGGCTATCAGGCCGAGTCGGCCACGTGGCGCAATGCGTACCTCACTGGGGCAATGGAGTTGCGCGACGGCCCACCGGCCGCGCGCCCTGCACCATCGCGGCCCGGCATGGCGGCCGCGCTGACGATCGACATGATCTTCGACGCCCTGGCAATTCGCCTGAAAGCCGAAGAGGTCGCAGGCGAACGAGTGATCTCCAACTGGCAGTTCACCGACCTGGAAGACGGTGCAGGCTCCGGGTCATGGGTCTTCGCGCTCGAGAACCAGGCAATCCACTACGTCCACGGCCGCCACGCTGACGATGCCGCGGTCACGGTCACCCTGACCAAGGCCGACTTCATTCAGATCACCGGTGGTGCCATGACCTTCATCGACGCCGTCACCGAGGGCAAGGTGCAACTCGAAGGCGACCCATCCGTCCTGGTCACGATCTTCGGAAACCTCGACACCTTCGAAAGCGGCTTCCCCATCGTCGAGCCGTAACGCAGGTTCACTCTGGTTCGCCT
>Ga0105052_10000173_pt1 | contig 83670 bp, 72 predicted proteins | sample FRY03_FD_78094 | JGI IMG/M metagenome (GOLD analysis project Ga0105052, IMG submission 78094) | Freshwater microbial communities from Lake Fryxell liftoff mats and glacier meltwater in Antarctica - FRY-03 | ecosystem: Environmental > Aquatic > Freshwater > Ice > Glacier meltwater ... | reverse complement strand
TTTTCACAAAAAACTTGGAAAAGTAATGTGGAATGAAGTTGGCATGGCTCGTAGTGCAGAAGGATTAAATAGCGCCATTCTAGAAATCCAAGCGATTCGCAATGATTTTTATGCGAATGTCCGCGTCCCTGGAGCCGTAAAAGAATTCAATCCCGAATTGGACAAAGCTGGTCGCGTTGCTGACCTGTTAGAACTGGGAGAGCTAATGGCAATAGATGCCTTAGAAAGAAATGAGTCTTGTGGGGGACATTTCCGCGAGGAATCACAAACACCGGAAGGTGAAGCTCTACGAGATGACGAAAACTATGCATACGTTTCTGCATGGGAATTCAAAGGAAATCCATCTGCACCAGAGTTGCACAAAGAAGAATTAATTTTCGAGAATATTAAACTCGTACAAAGAAGTTATAAATAGATCATAAGACTGAAGGAATCTTAAATCTTAACGTTCTAAAGTCCAAAAAATAAAAATATGAAACTGAATTTAAAAATTTGGAGACAAAAGGGTCCTAACGACAAAGGAGGCATGGTTAATTATCCGATTGATGGAATCGACGGCGATATGTCCTTTTTGGAAATGATGGACGTGTTGAATGATCAATTAATTGAGTCGGGCGATAGTCCTGTTGCTTTTGATCATGATTGTCGTGAGGGAATTTGTGGATCATGTTCAATGTACATTAACGGTGAAGCTCACGGTCCAGATCGAGGCGTTACAACTTGTCAATTGCACATGCGTAAATTCAGCGACGGAGAAACTATTTATATTGAACCCTGGAGAGCAAAAGCTTTTCCTGTAGTCAAGGATTTAGTCGTCGATCGTAGCGCTTTTGACCGTATTATGTCTGCTGGCGGTTTCGTTTCTGTAAATACATCAGGAAATACTATTGATGCGAATACTATTCCAATTCCTAAACAAGATGCGGATGACGCTTTTGCAGCTGCAACATGTATTGGATGTGGCGCGTGCGTTGCAAGTTGTAAAAATGCATCTGCGATGCTATTTGTTTCTGCAAAAGTTTCCCAATTAGCCTTGTTGCCTCAAGGCCAAGTTGAAGCCAAACAAAGGGTATTAAATATGGTGCAAGCTATGGACGAAGAAGGCTTCGGAAACTGCACGAATACTGGAGCATGCGAAGTTGAATGTCCAAAAGGAATATCCCTAGAAAATATTGCAAGAATGAACAGAGAATACCTAGTGGCAGCAGTTTCAAAATAATATAAAAACATAGACAATAATAAAAAACCTGCACCTAACCCGTGAAGGTTTTTTATTTTCTACCAACCATTGTTAAAATATTTCGTTCATAATGTTGAGCATTACTTAAATATTTATTAAATTTATCCACAATAAACATTTTTAACTATGAAAAGAATTTTACTTAGTGTACTTGCTATAACAGCATTTACAATCAGCGCGCAGTCGCAAATCATTTGCAGAGTAACGGAGCCGGCCTCCATACTTGGAAATCAGCCCTTCACTTGGGTAGACAGCTGGGGAGGAACACCCGACTTCAATGTACCAGGAACATATGTTCAAGACACATTGGTAATTGGTGAAGACGGAACGCCAGGAAGCAGCGCGACGACTATCGTTCATCCTTTAAGTCAAGAAGGGTGTTCAACTTTCACTAACCCTGGTGCGGTTGCGGGAAAAATCGCTGTAGTTTACAGGGGGACCTGTACTTTCGTGTCAAAAGCATTGAACGCGATGGCTGCTGGAGCTGTTGGTATTATTATCATAAACAGAGATCCAGATCCAATTGGAATGGGCGGTAGTGACCCAAATGTTACAATTCCAGTTGTTATGATTGGCAGTGGCCCAGGTCAAACAATCACTAACACTATGCTTACAACAACGGTTGTGGCATTCCTTGGAAACAAAATTGGGTTATTGGCGAACGATTTAACAATCTCTGAACCAACGACTATGATTTCGAAAAGCTCTGGGGTTCTTTCTCAATTGGCTCAAAATGGAACAGAGTTCAATTTTAATATCGGAACAAGAATTTATAACTTCGGTTCTCAAGCACAAACAGGTGTAACGCTAAACGTAAAAGTTGAAAACCCTTTAGCGGCAGTCGTTTATGACGAAACAGTTACTGGTTTAGCTATCCCTTCAAATGATAGTCTTGATGTTATTACAGGTGGAACAAACACTATTCCAGTTTTTAGTTTGAGTTCTTACCCAACCGGACAGTACACATTGACCTATACCGTTACGGCTGACGCAACGGATGAATCAAACGAAGACAACGTAATGACTTCAAACTTTTTTATTAACGATGAAGTATTTGGTTATTCAAGAATTGATGCTGCCAACAGCACGCCAATCAGCACTTCAGGAACACGTTCTTCTACGTACACCTCTTCTTATTCAGCATGTACTTTCTTTCAACATCCAAACGCAAGTCGCGTTGGAGCGCGTGGAGTTTATTTCTCAACGAGTAACAACCGCGTATTAAACCCAAGTATTGCAGGTGACGAAATTCTTATTTCTGTTATCAGATGGGATGACCCGTTAGACAACTTGTCGTCTTCTGGGTCTTTTGCTCAAGTATCATATGTGAGCACGGGGTCTTATACTTATGCTGGTGACTACCAAGATTCTGTTGTATATGCTGAACTCGACAGTCCCGTGTTATTTACGGATAACGACAAGTACCTAGTTTGTGCTCAGGTCTTATCTGATAGTACATTCATGGGAGTTGATGCGGGAGTTGACTACACGTTCAACCAAAACAACTATTTGCTCCCAATTATGGTTAGTGAGGTAGATAATTCATTCAACCAACTTGCTTTCGGTGCTGAGACAATTTTCTCGGTAGGAGTTAAAGTTTTTGATGCGGCTGGAGTTAGTGTTGAGAAAATTGACAAATTGATTGCTAATGTTTATCCGAACCCAACTGAAGACAAATTGAATGTTCGTGTGAACGCTGAAGGAGTTGTTAGTTTGGTAATAACAGATTTAACTGGTAAAGTGGTTTCTAATACAAACCCAACATTGGTTAACGGATACACGCAACTGACTACGAATAACTTCGAATCTGGCATGTATATCGTTACTATTACAACATCAAACGGTACTTCATCAAAAGTTAACATCGTTAAAAAATAAATAGAACTTATGTTCTTGAAAAAGGAGGCACAAAAGTGTCTCCTTTTTTTATGTCTTGCTATTTCAAACTCCCTGTTCTCTAATTCTAATTATCCGCAACACAACTTTAACGCCATTGCCCAAATATGGTTATTCTTTTCAATAAATTAATGCTGGTTTAAATTTATAGTAAGAGCACACCGGAGCTCTTCACAGTAATAGCAAGTGGCAAACCTTTAGCGTGATTCACCTTTGTTTAATCACCAGATTTGCAACGCTTTTTGTATAAATCTAGCTCCATAATAATTCACTTCCCTTTTGAACAAAATCAACGTTTCTTCTCGTATCTCTTTAAAACAAATAAATAATAAACCAAACAAAAAGGCGCAACCAATATGGTTGCGCCTTTTTAAACTCATTAGACCAATTAAAAGTTTAGAGTAACCCCGAATGTAAGCGGAAACACTTGTGTTGTTTTAGACGTGTCAAAAAGTGGTAAAATACTATAGTTAACAAAGGCGCCTAGGTCGCCATAACCAACTCGAGCTGTTGCATCCAATTTAAACGCATTCAAGGCATACGTCCCTTTAGCTTTCTCAACAAATTTATCTCCGTCCATATCCCCAACCCGTTTTGTTTTTGATGACAAGCGAACTCCACCAATGACACCCGCGGCAATGTATAAACCTTTAGAATTATCCTTGTTCGTATTAAACTCTAATAATAGCGGTATTTGTAAATAAGCTGCTCGCAATTTATTTTTCGAATAATTTTGAGGAGATACCACTCCTATTATTGTGTCGACAGAATCTACCAAAATATAATTGTTTTTAAAAGAAATTTGATTAAAATTAAAGCCTATACCTGTTGTTAAACCGACATATTCTTGAATGATTTTAAACTTATTTTCTGCAATATTTAAATTAAAATAAATAGAGTGCGATGGGTCATTTTCCCAATATTTATAACCCGGAAACTTATCACTTCCGCTGCCATTTGTTAAGACATTAAATCCAAAATCCAAACCTGTCCAATGCGCTTCATTATTTCTATTCAATTTGTCTGGAGCAGCATCCACGGTGTCGTCCTTTGATACAAAAATGACTTCCACTTTTTTTAGATTGAAGCGGGTCGTATCCGAACTTATTGAAGGTTCTGGTGGTTTCGGTGGTTTCGGAATTTCATTGTTCTCCTGGGCTGATATTCCCGTTGACATAACCAATGCGCTAATAAACAGTAATTTTTTCATCTTATTTCATCTTGTTTCCTGTTAGACTTCCAATTTAAATAAAAGTTACAATTCCAACGAAAAAAAATCAGGCCATTCCGGCGAGGAAATAGGTAAATCTTAAAATACAACAAACAATACAAAATTTGGGGCACTCACGAAAACAGTTTGATAGCCTTGCTTAAAAACCGTTAAGAACATCTATGAAAGTTAAATATCAAAGCCTGCGAGAATATTTTCGCCCCAGTTTTTATAATTGCACAAGCAGTAAATAATAAAAGCTATTCCCAATTGTCAAGAAAATCGTCTAAATTTCGCCGATCTTTTTTAGTTGGTTTCCCTTCACCATATTGTCGATAGGTTGATTGGGCCGCTTGATATATTTTATACTTCTCAACCTCCTCAATAGGTGTAGTATCTATTATGCAATCTTTTACCAAAGAAGCGCCTACCCTCTTGTCAAGCATTCCGATAACTTTGTATGAGAAAGTTGCCGTATTCTTTGAAACTTGAATCGTGTCGCCTATTTTAATTTCCTTAGCCGGTTTTACTTGTTCGTTGTTAAGCTTCACTTTTCCCTTTGACACCCATTCAGACGACAAAGACCTCGTTTTAGCTAATCTTACACACCAAAAGTATTTATCTATCCTCATGTGTCTCTATTTGTTTCTTTATCAAACCTTCATGGACCAACCCCAAAAAAATCATTCTTTTATAAATTTCTTAATCAATTAAACTGTCAATTAGCGAAAGCGTCGTTAAAAGTATTTAGTTCATTTATTGCCCTATTACAATCTCTGATTATTCTTCGCTCGGTTGAAGTTGTTATTCTGGATTCCATTTCAAAACTTGTCTGTTCAGACGATTTAATATTTGTTAAGCCATGCTTTTTTTCAAGCTAAAACAACTTGGTTTTAACGCCAAAAGGCAGATGTTCTCCACACCTGCCTTTTGACTATAATTTTTTTTAATGCACTTGCTAATGTAATCCCGGCGCATTGTCGTAATGGCCTAGATTATACAACATCCGGCCGTGCTCTTGTAGCGCCTTGCCAAATGTTTTGAAACTGTTGTATGGTAATTTATATTCCATGGCGGTTTCGCGAACGATTTTTGCAATGTCTGGGTAATGTACGTGGCAAATATTTGGAAATAAGTGGTGCTCTACCTGATAGTTCAAACCACCAACATACCAAGAAAACAATTTAGCTCCTGGCGCGAAGTTCGCTGTGTTGTACAATTGGTTCACTGCCCAATCGGCTTCAATGTTACCTGAATCGTCAGGCATCGGATACGTGCTTGATGGCACACAATGCGCAGGTTGGAAAATTATTCCGAGCCAAACGCCACAAATGAAATGCATCGTAAAGAACCCGCCAATAACAACAAGGGGAGACATCCTAGAAAAAAGCAAAGGTAAACCGAGTAATAAACCCACATACAAAACTTTCGAAACAATCAAGCCTATCAATGCTTTCTTGTAAGTGAAACCTTGCGTTTTTAACAAATCCATTTTTTTATACCGTTCCAGTTGCTTGAAATCCTTAGTTGTAAACCACAATACGGTCATCATGCCATACAAGAACCAAGCATAAATATGTTGGAATTTATGCGCTGCCAATCTCTCTTTGTGCGGAGAAAAACGCATCACTTTTCCTGGATCAATATCTTCATCAACTCCGTCTATATTAGTAAATGTGTGGTGTAAAATATTGTGTTGTATTCTCCAATTCATTCCACTTCCTCCGATAGACATAATAATGTAGCCCACCCATTTATTTACAGCAGCATTCTTCGAGTAAGCTCCATGGTTTGCATCATGCATGACCGATAAGCCGATGCCAGCCATACCAAACCCCATTACCACCCACGCTAAAAATCCTACGATATTGGATTCTACCAGCGTAATAATCAAAGCAAAAGGAATAAAGTATAAAGAAAACATTATGACAGTTTTAGTTACCATCTTTGCGTTACCATGTCTAGATTTCCCTGTGGTTTTAAAATAATCCATAACCCTGGATCTGAGTGTTTTATAAAACTCCTCGTTGTGGTTTTCTGAAAATTTAATTTCAGAATAATGCATTTTTTTTGTGCTCATACGGTTGCAAAGTTAAACTATTATGTTGTACACGACTTTATATATTAACAAATACAAACATAAAAATAGCCAATTGGTTCATTTAATTGAGAAACATTTTCGTTTTTACTGTGTTTTTACTTTAACTAAGGAGAAATACGAAATTTTCTCGGATAAGTTATGGAAAGGGATAACTTTGTGCTAATCAATTGTATTTTCATATGAATAACGAGACCATCAGACCATATTGCAATAACCCATACGCACGAAAACGATTACGCACGAGCGTTGTAACAATTGGTAATCTTGAAATGGGTGGTGACTTTCCTATTCGTTTGCAGTCTATGACAACTACGGATACAATGGATACTGAAAAATCAATCGAGCAATCAATCCGAATGATTGAGGCGGGTTGCGAGTTGGTTCGTTTAACCGCACCCAGTAAAAATGAAGCGTACAATTTAAAAAACATAAAAGATGGTCTTCACGCACTTGGCTATTCTGCTCCACTCGTCGCCGACATTCACTTCACTCCAAGCGCTGCTGAGATTGCTGCTGAAATCGTTGAAAAGGTTCGTGTAAATCCGGGTAATTACGCTGACAAGAAGAAATTTGAAAACATTGAATATACAGCAGATACCTATCAAGACGAACTTGAACGCATTGAAGAAAAATTTACACCATTGGTGCTTTTGTGTAAAAATAAAAACACCGCCATGCGTATCGGCACAAATCATGGCTCTCTATCTGACAGAATTCTTTCAAGATACGGAGACACTCCTCTTGGCATGGTTGAGTCTGCAATGGAATTTATTCGTATCTGCGAAAAACATGAGTACTACAACTTAGTTATTTCTATGAAAGCCAGTAATACGGTTGTCATGGTACAAGCTTATCGTCTACTCGCCGCCACCATGTTGGAAAACGGGAAGTGTTATCCTTTACATTTAGGCGTAACAGAAGCAGGCGATGGTGAGGATGGCCGAATAAAGTCAGCAGTAGGTATTGGTGCCTTATTAGAAGATGGGCTAGGCGACACAATACGTGTTTCACTAACGGAAGAACCCGAGTTTGAAATCCCAGTAGCCCGAAAATTAGCAGAGAAATTCATTAACCAAGAGAATGTACTTGACATTCCTTACAATGAACCTCTAACTTATTCTCCTTATTTTTACGAGAAACACCATGGTGCTGAACACCATAATATCGGAGGATCACATGTTCCAATTGTATTTGCAGACCTAAGTCACAAGACAGAAATCAAGCCGGCGAATTTCTTTGGCTTTGGTTATACTTACTCTATAGAGTTAGACAAATGGAACCTGATGGATCAAGCCGCAGATTACGTCTATATTGGCAAGAACACACTGGACTTTGAAGTGCCCGGAACCCTTGGAATTGTAGTTGATTACGATGTTTGGCTTGATAAATACCAGAACAAATCGGGATACTACCCGCTGAGTGATCAACTTATTTCGACTGATGGCATTTATTTCTATTCTCCTAAAAACGAGTTCTCAGTAAGCGATGAGTTACTTAATCACCCAAATGCAATCCTCATTTTATCAACTCAATATTCTAACAAAACGCAGGTTTTTCGCAAAATTATAAATCAGCTTGCGAATAAAAATATAAATAACCCGACTATCCTTAGTGGAACATACAAAATCGCTGACGAGGAAACATTTCAGTTATATAGCGCAAGTGACACAGGAAGCATACTTATTGATGGTTTTGGCGACGGAATCTGGATTAAAAGCGACCAATCTATTAAAACCATAAATACCACTTCCTTCGGTATTCTTCAAGCCACGAGAACACGCATTTCAAAAACAGAATATATTTCTTGCCCGTCTTGCGGAAGAACGCTTTTCGATCTTCAAGAAACTACAGCAAAAATTAGAAAACGCACCTCACATCTAAAAGGCCTAAAAATTGGAATCATGGGTTGCATTGTAAATGGTCCTGGCGAAATGGCAGATGCAGATTACGGTTATGTGGGTACGGGTCCAGGGAAAATAAATCTGTACAAAGAGAAAACTGTTGTTGGAAAAAATATTCCTGAAAGCGAAGCAGTAGAAGCCTTAGTCAATCTTATTCGGAATAATGGCGATTGGATAGACCCTAAAGTATAAATTAATATATCAAAGTCCTTTTTTTAAGTTACTTAAGCTTCTTTTATTGAAGGTACACATTAACTATTTAAAACGTCCTGTTTAAAAGTCCATCTCAATTGAACGCTTAGTAAATCCTTATTAACACAGAAAAAACCTCTTAAAGGGGATAAAAACACGTTCTCTTTTCCTCTCCTACTGTTTCACGTGAAACTAGCGGCCCAAATGAATTAAAATCACTGAAATATCACTGGGTGACACGCCACTGATTCTGCTTGCTTGGCCAATTGTAGCCGGCCGGATTTTAGTTAGTTTTTCTCTCGACTCAATACTCATGCTTTTCAGGTCTTTATAATCAAACTGCTCTGGAATCAATAAATTCTCTAGCCGGTTTTGCTTATCCGCCATCTCTTGTTCTCTTTCCAAATAACCTTCATACTTCACGAGAATTTCTGCCTGCTGAACAGCGTCGGCATGCGCCCCATTAAGAACCATCGCCTTTTCTTTTATTCCCGCACTCATCTCAAACACATCTTCCATTGACACGTGTGGACGAGTTAACAGTTGACTCAGCTTTACTTGTTGATTAATTGGCGCGCTCTTTCTTGATAATAGGACTGGGTTTGCTAACTCAGGAGGAATTCCCTCACTTCGTAAAAACCCTATCATCTCTTTTGTCGCCCGAACCTTTATGTTCGCTTTCTCTAAAGACTCGTCGGACGTCATACCTAAGGCGTGTGCGATTGGGGTTAGACGAATGTCGGCATTGTCTTGCCGAAGCAGTAATCTAAACTCTGCGCGGCTGGTAAACATTCGATACGGTTCCTGTGTTCCTTTTGTAATAAGATCGTCAATCAACACGCCTATATATGCTTGGTCTCTACCTAAAACAAATGGCTCTCTTTCTAAAACTTTTAGAGCGGCATTTGCTCCAGCCATTAAGCCTTGGCAAGCCGCTTCTTCATATCCTGTTGTGCCATTTATTTGTCCCGCGAAGTATAAGCCTTCAATTAACTTTGTTTCCAAGGTGTGCTTCAATTGGGTTGGCGGGAAATAATCGTACTCAATAGCATACCCAGGCCTAAACATCTTCGCGTTTTCAAATCCAGAAATTGCCTGCATAGCACTTAGTTGAACGTCCTCAGGTAAACTGGTGGAAAACCCATTCACGTAAATTTCAACAGTATTCCATCCTTCTGGCTCGACAAATATTTGATGCCGATCTTTATCTGCAAAACGATTTATCTTGTCTTCAATACTTGGACAGTATCTAGGGCCAACGCTTTTAATTGCGCCATTAAACATCGGGGAACGATCAAAACCTGTTCTTAATAAGTCGTGTGTTTTTTCATTCGTATAAGTAATCCAACACGGGCGCTGTTCTTTTAGTCGTGGTGTATTCGTGTAACTAAACTTGCTTGGGTTTATATCACCTGGCTGAACCTCCATTTTAGAATAATCCAACGAACGGCCATCCACTCGTGGCGGTGTCCCGGTTTTCATCCTGCCGGCCTCGAAACCTAAATTCATCAAATCCTCAGTAATGCCTGTTGCTGCTTTTTCTCCAACTCGACCTCCTCCAAATTGTTTTTCACCTATATGAATTAGTCCATTTAGAAAGGTTCCATTTGTTAAAACAATAGATTTTGCGCGAACATCTATTCCCATGCTCGTTTTTATCCCAACCGCTTTTCCGGACTCAACAATTAAACCCGTCGCCATGTCTTGCCAAAAATCCACATTCAAATTACGCTCCAACAACAAGCGCCATTCTTCCGCAAACTTCATTCTATCATTCTGTGTTCTAGGCGACCACATCGCTGGGCCTTTTGAAAGATTCAACATACGAAACTGTATTGCACTCAAATCAGAAACAATTCCTGACCCTCCGCCTAGCGCATCAATTTCCCGAACGATTTGACCCTTTGCAACGCCTCCCATTGCGGGATTACAGCTCATTTGTGCAATCGCGTTCATGTTCATTGTAACCAACAACACAGAAGCACCCATGCGGCCCGCCGCATCCGCGGCCTCACAACCGGCATGGCCTCCGCCAACCACAATAACATCGTATTTCTTTAACACATCTCTTGTTTCACGTGGAACAAAATTACTCCTACTAAACAGAGCCACCAAAAATAAAACAAGGTTTCTGGCGAAACCCTATAGTTTGTTTAAATAAAAGTCTTCTTTTTCCCTCATCAGCTGCTCCTCGGCGTTAGTCTTGTCGCCATAACCACACAAGTGTAAAACGCCATGTACCACAACTCGATGCAGCTCCGCTTGAAAGCCAACGGTAAGCGCTAGCGCGTTCTCTCTTACCCTGTCCGCGCTTATAAATAGGTCTCCTGAGATGTTTTTGTCTTCGGTATAATCAAACGTAATAATGTCTGTGTAATAATCGTGACCTAGGTGCTTAATATTTATATCTAAAAGCTCGTCGTCCGTGCAGAAAACCAAAGCAACCTCCCCTAAAGTAAGTCCTTCCGCTTTCGCAACTTCCAACAACCATCTTTCTATATCATCATTGTTAAAGTCAAACGGGTCCATTGTTAGCCAATCAACACTAAGCATCTCTTCTAAAATAGATAGCCACCTCTCGACCATCGTTCTCGAAATGAACTTCATCCGCCAAATGCCGCATAAGGTAAATACCTCTTCCGTTCTCCTTTTCAATGTTCTCTGGGGCCGTGGGGTCAGTTACGTTTTGAGAATCAAAGCCCGAGCCCTGGTCTTTTACAACAAAGCACAACTCCTTTTCGTTTTGAGCAACGCTTACGTGTATCTCTTTTGAGCTGTCGCCATTGTTTCCATGTGTCACTGCGTTGTTAAACGCCTCAGTTACAGCAATTAAAACATTGCCATAGTTGTCCTCGTTTACACCTGAAACAACACAAATTCGATCAATTAATCTCTCAATATTCGATAGATGATCAAAATCAGACGGCACTCCAATTTCCTCTAGAATAGTAAATCCTTCTTTCATAAATCTTCTAATCACATTGCTAAATTGAAATACTGATTTGCCTTGTCCTTATAATACTTTCTAAACACAGGGTCTACTGGGCGCATCAGTTCAACTTGCTTCAGTTTTTCCTTGTTATACTCCTCAAAACGAATTTGGTTACCGAAAGCTCTCTCCTTTCCTGATTGAGATTCTCTTTTTTCTTCAAACCCCCTCTCCATTAACGCTTTCTCGCTTTCCAACAGCCTTGTCAAAATGTTCTTCTGCCGCAATATCATCTCTGATGAAAAATTCTTATTTAACAGTTCTCGTTCTTGCTTGTCTAGTTCGTTAATTAGTGGGCTCAAGACATTTCCCTTGCCTTGACCCTCTTTGTTTAATTCATTTCTAAGTTGCTCTAAGCGTTGCCGGATAGCTGCCTGTTCTGTGGCCATTTTAGAAGTCTGTTTGTTGCCTAATCCTGGTGCCGAGCCTCCTTCTTGGCTCCCTGGGCTTTGTCCCCCTGGCGCGTCACCTGGTTTTTTACCGCCCGGACCCTTCCCTTTTTCCATGGCTTCTAGTTGTTTCTTCAACATTTGCTTCATGTCGGAGGCCCCAGGATTACCATTTCCTGGTTTGGGCTTACCATTTCCTCCTGGTTTGTCGCAGCTGCCTGAACCTGGCTTACTTTCTCTCGCCGCCTTTTGCATACTTTCAAGGCTTTCGTTTAATAATAAAGCAAGATTATTATAGCTTGTCATTACGCGCTGCTGGCGCTGTCCCAGGTCCCTACGCCGGTGTTCGTCAATATCTTCCAAGCTTAGCTTGTGGTTGGCGCTAACTTCATTAAGTTCGCTATCCACAAATGACGCGATTTTTGGTTGGCGCTTTGCTAAAGATTCTAAAGAATCCTTCACGATTTTAGTGTCATCTATTATTGATCGTTGTTTGCGACCAAATGATTTATATGCTGGATCACTATCGTTTATATTGCTAAATTTCTTCATTACGCTTTCTTGATCGAAAGACAGGGTCATCAAATTCTTTAGTATCCTGCGGAGCGACTCTATGTCCTCTCCTTCTTGTTCGGCGTTTGCTTCTTCCTGCATTTTATTTAGATCATCCGCCAGCTTATCTAGGTCGTCCGCGCTTTGTTTTTGCTTTTCTCCAGCCTTTGATTTTTTGTTTTTGTCTAGCCCCTCTGACGCTTCTTTCATTTCGTTTGTGATTTTTTCTTGATCCTCTTTCTTTTCATCAAGGTTCATTGGCCGTTCTAGTTTCTCGTTCAAATCTTTTACCTTTTTTAGGTCTTCCTTCAGCTCATCGAATTTTTTGTTTAATTCGTCTTGTTTCTCTTTGCCTTGATCAGCGTTCAGCTTGTCTTTTTCTATGGCATCTTTTAATTTCCGTTGTTCTTCCGCTAAAGCTATTAACTCTTTTTCTATGTCGTCAATTTTCTCGTTTACTTGTAGCTTCTTTAGCATTTCCATTGTCCTGTCTAGCTGCTTATTTCTGTCCTCGTTATTCTCATTCAGTTTTTCTAATTCGTTTTGAATTTGGTCCTTGTTTTGGCCCTTCATTAATTCTTCAAGCCTCTTAAGTAGGTCCATCATTTCTTCATCCATCAACTCCTTCAATAGCTCCTCTATTTGAGCCTGTTTTTCTAAAAGCAAAGGGTCCATCGCTGATAACTGATCCTTTTCTTGTGCGCTCTTCTCCATGTTTTGCTGAAGATTTTGAAGCGCTTTATTCAACTCTAATTGATCTGCCTTAAGTTTGTCTAATTGATTCTTTGCTTTCCAGTCGACAGACTTACTATTCATAACGTCTTTTTTTAGCCGCTCTATGTTTTTTTGAAATTCCTTGGTTTTATTCAACAAAGAGGATAAATCCTCCTTGATTTTTTCCTGGTCCTTCTCTCGGGAATCATTCAATTCGTCTAGCGTGGGCAATTGATAGGTAAACACTTGACTTCTTGAGCCCTTTGAGCCATTTACACCATCATTGTCGCTCACAACGAAATAGTACTCAATTCTATCTTCTATTTGTAATTCTTCTCTTCTAAAATCTACGCCAAAGTCGAATGGTAAATCTGTTCCTCTAGGAGTAAGAACAGACATTCTCTCCTCGCGTGTTTTACCTTCTTTGCTAATTACTTTGTAAACAAAATTTAGCGCGCTCAAACCATAATCATCTGAAATGTTCCCAGAAAAGAATCGTAATCCATCACCAATAGAGTCTTTAGTTTCCTTAACTATTATTGTTGGATAACCGTCTCTAATACTTGCTATGGCCATGCGAGAAGAATCTATTTTTCCTGATTGCCGATTTTCTAACCGAACGTTCAACAATAAATCGTTCTTAATCGTTCGCTTTACTTTAAACCCATCTGTTGTGAAAGACTCTGTTTTAGCTCCATCAGCTACCGTGACTTTCCTTGTATTCTTTGTTAAAAAAGACCACTCTATTACTGTTCCTTCCGGCACATTTAGATCACCAGAATTCTCAACAACTTCATCGACCCTTCCTAAATAACTTGGGTAATGGATGTTTGCTTCAAGTTTACCTATCGCTGACTTCGGAAGAATGCTCAACTGAAAGCTTTCTGAATTAAAGCCATTGGCTTCAAAATAAAATGAAACGTTCTCAGAGAGCTTTGATAAAGTGTAGTTCGCCTCGTTTTTTATTTTCCACTTCATTAAAAATTTACCTTGATCTGACACTAGATAAACTTTGTCAGGAATAGCTGAGCCTGAAACTTTAACCTGGACAAGCGCGTCCTCTCCTTCTTCTACCAACACACCCTTATTTAAGAGAATAAAGACAAATGGCGCTTTTGGTATATATTCCTTATTGTAATTGATAACCCGTTCCGTTCCTTGCGTTAGAATTTTAGGCGCAACAACCGCAATAGCCATAAGAATAAGAAATAGTGGAACCAACCATTTCGCGTATTTCTTATTTTGAGACAAATCAATTGCATCACTAAAATTGAACGACCCCAAGCTATTCGATCGCTGCATTACACTCGCGCGTATTAATTCAAAACTCCCCTCGTTGCCGGTTTCGCTTAATTGCAGCGTGTTTACCAACCTATCCGAAATTTGAGGAAAAAATGAACCTATGATTTCTGCTGCCTGATTTCTATTTATGCGTTTACCGAATGAGCTCAGCCTCCAGAAAGAAGCAACCAAGTATTTACCAAAAATATATAGGTTAATTCCTATAAAACTAAAAAACAGAACCCCGCGAACATAGGAATTAAATCTCCCTATATACTCCAAAAAAGTAATCAACAAGAAAGACCCTAGTAAAACTCCAACAAAAAGGATGAGCCCTTTTAATATTTCGTTTTTGTAATATTTCCGTATAAAAAAATCTATTTGGCGGATTAAGCGATCGAAAGACGACATAAAATCATTTGTATGAGCCTCCTAAGATAAAACAATGACACCTATACCGACAAGAACTTTAAAATAATTAACAATCCAAACATCGAGGCGCTTCTAGGTGAAAACCCTATCTTTGCTGAAAAATAAATTGCATGTCAAACGAAGTGCGCGTAAGATTCGCCCCATCTCCAACTGGCCCCCTACACATTGGCGGTGTTCGGACAGCTCTGTATAATTACCTTTTCGCAAAAAAAAACCAGGGAACCTTCATAATACGTATCGAAGATACCGACCAAACTCGTTTTGTTCCTGGCGCGCAAGACTACATTATGGAAAGTTTAAAGTGGGCGGGGATTATGCCAACCGAAGGCCCTGGTCTTGATGATAAGTTCGGGCCTTATGTTCAGTCGGAACGTCAAGAAATGTACAAACCATATGCCGACCTATTGATTAAAAACGGGCACGCTTATTATGCATTCGACACCTCAGAAGAGTTGACGACAATGAGGGATAGCGCTAAAAATAGTGGTCTGCCGAATTGGCAATACAGCGGGATTACGCGCTCTTCCATGGTAAACTCTCTTACACTCTCTAGTGAAGAGGTTAGTCGTCGATTAGATGCTGGGAGCCCTTATGTTATTCGTATGAAAATGCCGCGCAATGAAGATGTTCGATTTGAAGACTTAATACGTGGGTGGGTTGTTGTTAATACAAATAATCTTGATGACAAGGTTTTGTTTAAAAGTGACGGAATGCCAACCTACCATTTAGCAAATATCGTTGATGATCACGCTATGGAAATAACTCACGTTATTCGCGGGGAAGAGTGGTTGCCCTCAGCGCCTCTGCATATATTATTATATAAAGCTTTCGGTTGGGGGGCGCCCTTGTTTGCGCACCTACCTCTTCTCTTGCGCCCAGACGGAAATGGAAAACTTTCAAAAAGAGATGGTGACCGCTTAGGCTTCCCTGTTTTTCCTTTAAATTGGACGACATCAGAAGGTGAGCTTTATTCTGGTTATAAAGAGGCTGGTTACTTGCCTGAGGCTTTTATTAACATGCTTGCTTTCTTAGGGTGGAATCCCGGAACACCACAAGAAATCTTTTCTTTAGAGGAATTAGTTCAATCCTTTTCTTTAGAAAGGGTTTCTAAGTCCGGGGCGAAATTTGATGCTGATAAAACCAAATGGTTTCAACAACAATATTTGAAAGTACTTGACAACACTGTTATTGGCCAAGAATTACTTTCTTATTATCCGACAGAATCCATAAATCGACTTGCTGAAATGGCGGGACTAATGAAAGAAAGAGCTGTATTTGTGTCTGACATCGTTACAGAAGGTGATTATTTGATTAACAAACCAACGGTGTACGATGAGCAGACCGCGGCTAAAAAATGGAAGCTTGAAAGCGCAGGTATTATGCGAGAATGGCTAACCGCACTTTCTTCTGTTTCTGATTTTACTGCTGTAAATATTGAAAAAGCCTTTAAAAAACACTTAGAAGATAAAGGTCTAAGTTTTGGGGCGGCTATGCCTCAATTTCGTTTACTTTTAACCGGGAAAGGGATGGGTCCTGGAATATTTGAAATCGCATCATTCATCGGTAAAGAAGAGTGTGTTTTAAGAATGGTGGCCGGATTAAAGGTTTTGAAATAAATTAATTATGACACACACGATTGAAGTTAACGACATTCGATTATACGCTTATCATGGGTGTTTGCCTGAAGAGGGGAAAATTGGAGGACACTATAGTGTGAATATAAGGGTGTCAACCGATTTTTCATCATCAACACAAACCGATAATTTAGCAGATACGGTTGACTATGTTTTAATTAACAAAATTGTTGAAGAAGAAATGATGATTCGGTCCAAACTTATAGAGCATGTTGGCCAACGTATTATTGAGCGACTAAAAAAAGAAGTTCCTTGTTTAATCTCTTTACATGTTAAAATAATTAAACACTCACCCCCTATTGATGGCAATGTGGCTAACGTTGCAATTATCATTGAAGAGTCTCTTATTTAAATAGATTTTTCATATATTTGCACCCACAAAAAGGGTCCTGTGGCCGAGCGGCTAGGCAAAGGTCTGCAAAACCTTGTACAGCGGTTCGAATCCGCTCGGGACCTCAAAACAAACAAAAAAACCCCTGATAAACGTCAAGGGTTTTTTTGTTGTCTCTTTTTTTAAAAATTAAAACCCCTATTGTAAAATTCAACAGAGGCCTTAATTGGTTCGGTAGTAGTGTTGTTTATTGTATTAATAACCGTTGATGAGTATTTATGCTTTTTCCATTTTGATCTTCAGCTGTTATGTAATAAATATAATTGCCATTCATAACTTTTTCGCCACCTAAATTTAAACCGTCCCATTTTTCATTCTGGTCATTTGTTTGCCAAACCACGCGGCTTCTTTCGTCTAAAACAACCAAAACATAGTTTTTCATTCCTGTTGATTCAACAAAAAAGAGATCATTTACCCCATCATTATTCGGCGTAAACGTATTTGGCAGCTTTTTAAACTCTCCGCTTGGTTTTGGTGTAGACGCTTGGTTCACCCCTTTGTTGTCCATCACTAAAACTGCCTCCACCTTGGTTTTGGCCTTGGTTTCTACGACTAACCCCTCCTCTTCTTTTGCTTTTTCAATCGTGTTATCTTTAATGGTTAAGATTGGTTTTGGGATAATCGGAGACGCTGCTTTATTGTAAATTTTATTTTCTTTTTGTTCTTCTACACTAGGCAGTATTTCTATTTGATTGTCCTTGATTACCTCTTGTTTTTCAATACTTTCCTTAATTGGGGTTTCGGATAATTCTATGTGCTTTTCTATTGTGGGTGATTTCACCCCAACAACCTTAATTACTCCCCTTTTTGGTGGGGTGGCGCCGGACGTTTCTTTTTTCTGCGCTTCGCTTTCTTTAGTTGAGGAATTAACCGTAAAATAAGTTGCCACCACAGCCGTAATGGCAAGGCTAATAATTCCTGTAATTTTAGCAAAACCCAGCCCACCAGCAACGCTAGTGGCGCCCGTTCCAACTTGAGAGCTTATGCCTTGCCAAAGCCGAGGATTAACCTCAGAACTATGCTCTTTGAGTTTTTTGGCTAAATTTTCTATCCATTTATCATTTGCCATATTGCAGCTTTTCTAAACTATTCATTAAATGTGTCCTTGCCCGTTTAAATTGTGACTTAGATGTGTTCTCGGTAATATCCAGTTGCTCTGCTATTTCCTTGTGACTATATCCTTCTACTGCAAACAAGTTAAACACCGTTCGGTAGCCTGTTGGTAGCCGTTCAACGATTTTCATTAAATCGTCGGCCTCCATTTGTTCAATAATAAAGTCATTCTTTTCAAGTCGATAATCTACATCATCCATTGAAATGTCATACTTTGTTTTCTTGTTTTTTCTAAGTTGATCCAAACAAGTATTTACAAATATTCGTCTTGCCCAACCATCGAAAGACCCCTGGTTCTTATAGTCTTTCATGCTGTTAAAGAGTTTAATAAAACTCAATTGGCAAACGTCTTCTGCCTCTTCTTTGTTTCCAAGGTAACGAATACAGATGGATAACATTTTTGGGGCCAAACCATCAAACAAACGTCGCTGTGCCAATGCTTCTCCTTGAATACTTTTTCGTATTAAGCTTTCTCTATCCATATTAACACAACATACTTATGACCCCTTGTTTGACAAAAAGGTTGCACAAAGGTCAAATAAATAAACCAAAAAAGTTATTTTTACTCTTTTCTTATCAAAAATTAATGAGGTTCTTTATTCTAATTTTCTTTTCTTTTCAATTTATCTCTTTACAATTTACACTGGCAAACAAGCAGCCTAAAAACGGAATGTGGATAGGTAGGCTTTCTTTAAACTCTTCTACTGATTTACCTTTCCGAATAGTGATTAGTAAGGGCGAACAACACCCCGTGCTTCAAATTAGAAATGGTGAAGAAAAAATTAATTTGATTTTCAAGCACTCCTCAGCAGACACTTTGGTTTATGTCTTTCCTGAGTTTGATTCTGATTTATATATTGTGTTTAAGTCTAAAGAATCTTTCTCTGGATATTGGCACAACAAAAACCGAAAAGGAAAATATACCATTGCCCTAAATGGGCGTTTTTGTAAAAATGATTTATTTGAATGTGGGCCCAACAAGGCAATAACAAAGAATAGCCTTGCGAAAAAATGGCGAACAGAATTTTCTCCCAGCTCGGATGATTTGTTTCCGGCGATTGGGCTTTTCAACCAAACAAACACCTCTGTTGTTGGCACGTTTTTAACCGAAACAGGTGATTTCAGGTTTCTAGATGGAAATTTTTATACCGATAAACTTTATTTGTCTTGTTTTGATGGTTCACACGCTTTTCTGTTCACGGCTGATTTAATTAACGACACATTAAAAGGCGAGTTTTATTCGGGTAATCATTACAAAACCGATTGGCTTGCTGTTGCCGACGAGTCCTATGAGTTAACCGATCCAAACAAATTAACCTATGTTGTCAACGATAAAAAAATTGCCTTCACTTTTAATGATTTAAACTTAAAATCATTTCATTATCCTAACGAAACGTTTGAAAACAAAGTAACCATCATTCAAATCATGGGGTCTTGGTGCCCTAACTGCATGGATGAAACTCGGTATTTCATGGATTTATATAAAAAGTATGGTGCACAAGGGTTGAAAATTATCCTAATTGGTTATGAATCTGGTGATAACGAACAAGAATATATTGAAAAGTTAAAAAAATTACAAGGCCGTTATTCCATTCCTTTTACAATGTTGGTTGGTGGCGCGGCCAATAAAAATACGGCGTCGGACGATTTTTCCATGTTGAATGAAATTATTTCTTTTCCCACATCTATTTTTATTGACAAACAAGGTAATATTAATGCCGTTCACACTGGGTTTAATGGTCCAAGTACTGGTGAATATTATACCGAATACATGATAGAAACAGAAAAGCGTATTCAAAAATTATTAAAGAACTAAGAACGGGTAATTTTGTTCACGCGATTAGCGTGTCTTCCTCCTTTAAATTCTGTGGATAAAAACACATCTACCATTGCTATCGACTCTTCAATAGAAACAAATCGAGCGGGCAAAGCAATGATGTTTGCGTCGTTGTGTTGACGTGCTAATTCAGCTAATTCAACTTTCCAACAAAGCGCAGAGCGTATTCCTGCGTGTTTGTTTGCCGTCATGTTAATTCCGTTTCCAGAACCACATATAATTATCCCAATCATTCCTTTATTTTCCTCAACTAAGGACGCAACGGGATGTCCAAAATCAGGATAATCAATACTTTCTTCTGAATAACAGCCGAAATCCTTAATTTCATATCCTTTTGCTTCCAAGTGTTGGATTATTTCTTGTTTCAATTCATATCCTGCGTGATCGCATCCGATGGGAATAATTTGACTCATTTTCTGTTGTTTTTTACAAAGTTAGCCTTATTAACAATACGTCCAAGTTAATAACATTTGGAGTTTTACACAAACCTCAATCCCTTGAAATATCTATTAACTTAATATTAAACCTCCAACAGGTTTATTAATTTATTGTGAACAACCTGCTAATAAATGCTAACCGAATTATGTAGGATTATCTAAATCTTTTTATAAACCAAAGTGTGTTTGTATTATGCAAGGAAAGTTTTGATAATTTATTGTAAAGTTTCCAACCATCATTTATAACCAATTGTTAAAGTAAAACAAACTTTTTTACAAACAATACACTTCTTAACAACGCTGTTAATAACATATAAATTCTTACTAAAATCAAAACATTATATAACTTAGCTGTGTTAATAAATGTACTTAGAAAAATGATAACTTATATTTCAAATCATTTTATTAAAATTTTGTAAACATATTAACAGCCCTAATAAACAATAATAAATTCTTTATATTTAAAATATTTAATATTATTTATTATCAAAATTATATTTACATATCTCATTTGTTTTCTTCCTATTCATTTTGTATCTTCTCAAAACGATACCGCTAAAGTTTTTAAAAAATACACCTATCCATCTGGAAATAAGTCTTCTGAAGGTTTTTTTAAAAACAACAAACCCCATGGAAATTGGTTGAATTTTTACGAATCTGGTCAAATATCTAGCAATGGAAAATGGGACGAAAAAGGGCTCGATTCGGTTTGGACTTTTTACGACAAAAATGGAAATATTCTTCGATCTATTTCTTACGACAAAAATTTAAAAAATGGTTTTTATACTGTTTTCGATACAGCTCAAGTTATTTCCTTTTTGGGTAACTACGTAAATGATACTTTACAGGGATCATTTAAAAAATTTAAAAAAGGAAACTTAATTGAAGAAGGCTTTTATAAAAATGGATTGATTAATGGAAAATTAAAAGAGTACGATGAAAATGGAAACGCAATCTCGTTACTTAATTTTAAAGATGGCGTAGAAGGAGATGGAATAGTAATTAACCGAACTATTGATGGAAAGAAGAGTGGGCTTTGGCAAAAGTTTGATAAAAACGACAATCTTATTCAACAAGAAATTTATTTAAACGGAGAACTCGTAACGAACGAGGGAAGCGGTGGAATGTCTTTTAAATTTGAAAAGGAATACTTCGGTAACGGGCAGCTTAAAAACCAGTACATGACCCAAGAAGGTTATAAAAACGGCATTCAAATCAATTATGACTCACTTGGAAATAAGCGAGCTTCTTATTCTTATAAAAACGACACACTTCTAGCAAAAGGCTGGTTCACCACAGAAGGCTCTAAGGATAGTTTATGGGAATATTATAACTCAAACAACACATTATCTTATAATGGCTCATATAAAGATGGTCAGAAGGATGGATTATGGGTTTATTATTTTAATAACGGCAATGTGGAACAAAAAGGAAGATACAGTGAAAACTTACCGCACGGTGAGTGGTTGTGGTATTATCTAAATGGTCAGTTGCGTCGACAAGAAAACTTCTATCATGGCAAATACAATGGAGAAGTAAAGGATTTTGATAAAAAAGGAAACATAATCCAAGATAGAAATTACACTTTTAACACCCTGGAAGGAAAATCTTATTATTTCATTGGTGATCACGAGGAGAAAGGTGAAATGAAAAACGGTTTACGCGAAGGTAAATGGACTTACTTTTTTAACGGAAAGAAAAAAGCTTTCACTGGTAAATTCAAAGATGGTTTGCCTGATGGTAAACATAAATATTGGTTTGGAAACAACCATAGATCTTACGTGATGAAATACAAAAACGGTAAATTACACGGCAAGATGATTGAGCATAATGAAGCAGGGGGCGTTAACCATGTTTATATTTATAAAAACGGGAAATTGAAGACGCTGGACGGGGAGCCTTTCACAGAGGATAAAAGCACTCACGAAAAACGCTAATATAAAAATTAATTAATCCACAATCAACTCCAAATCAATCTGTCTTTTTCTCAAGTGAACCTCATAAATACGAACCGTAACTTTATCTCCCAGATTATATAGTTTACCTGTTTTTCCACCAACAATTTGGAATTTATCAGAATCGAAAGAGAAACGATCTCCTGGAATATCTTGCATAGCAACCATTCCTTCACATTTATTCTCATCCATTTTCACGTAAAGACCATGCTCTGCAATTCCAGAAACAATTCCCTCGAACTCTTGACCCACTTTGTCTTGAACAAATAGTACCTGGAAGTATTTTGTAGATTCTCGTTCCGCTTCTGAAGCTTTACGCTCCATACGTGAAATACGTTTACAAATATCACCCAATTCTTTTCCGTAACGGTGTTTTTTAGAAGTAAGCTCTTCTTGTAAAATACGATGAACCACTAAATCAGCATAACGCCGAATAGGCGAAGTAAAGTGCGTATAATATTCAAACGCTAAGCCGTAGTGACCAATGTTTTCCATTTCGTACGTCGCTTTCGCCATGGAACGAATCGCCATATTTTGGATTAAATTGTATTCGTTTTTATAGCGAACATCGTCCAATAAAGCATTTATTTTCTTAGAAATTTCGTTGGGATGACTGAAGTCAATTTCGTAGCCAAATTTTTTAATGAATAAATTGAATAGTTGAATTTTAGCTGGATCAGGATTATCATGAACGCGGTAAACAGAAGGAACTTTATCTTTTCCTTTTTGTGGTTTTCCTAGAAACTCAGCCACCTTTCGGTTGGCTAAGAGCATGAATTCCTCAATCAATTTATTAGCGTCTTTCGACACCTTAATAACTAAACTTTCAGGAAAACCCTTCTCGTCCAACTTAAAACGAACCTCTTCTGATTCAATAGCCATTGCGCCCTGTTTCAAGCGTTTCCCCCGCAAAATTTTAGCTATTTTATCAAAGAGCAAAATTTCATTTTTGTATTTCCCTTCAGCACCTTCAATTATCTCTTGCGCGTCTTCGTAAGCAAATCGTTTATCAGAATGAATTACTGTTTTTCCAAACCATTCTTTATAAACTTTACCCTCTTCGTCCATTTCAAAAACAGCGGAGAAAGTGAATTTATCCTCATTCGGCCTTAAACTACAAGCCATATTAGAAAGCTGTTCTGGTAACATTGGAATAACCCTGTCTACTAAATAAACCGAGTTGGAGCGTTTTAATGCTTCAGCGTCCATTGCTGTCCCTGGCCGAACATAATAACTAACATCCGCAATGTGTACGCCAATTTCCCAACGACCGTTTTCTAATTTTTGAACAGAAAGCGCATCATCAAAATCTTTTGCATCAACAGGGTCAATTGTAAATGTTGTAACACTTCTAAAATCTCTTCGTTTAGCAATTTCTTTTTCATCCAACTCCATCGTCACCACTTCTGATTCAGAAAGAACATCAGAAGGAAAAACATAATCGATACCATGATTACACAAAATGCTTATCATTTCGCTATCGTTAGGATTGGCGCCCGTTAAAATTTCAAGGACTTCACCATAAGGGTTATCAGCTGTTTTTGGCCAAACCGTAATTTTTACCAAGGCGCGATCTTTGTCTTTAGCACCTTTTAATTTTTCTTTTGGAATGTAAATATCTGTTCCGGCACGAATATTATCAGGAATTAAGAAGGCAAACTTTTCATGCATTTCAAGTGTTCCTACGAATTGTGTTCGTTCACGTTCAACAACTTCAATTATTTTTCCCTCCCATCGTCCAGACCCTTGTTTGATTATTTGAACTTTTACCAAATCACCAGCCAATGAGTTGTTCACGTTTTGTGGAGAAATATAAACGTCCCCATCATTTTCTTCTATAGCAACAAAACCAGCGCCTCGTGCGGTTAAATCAAGATAACCCACAACAAAATTTCCAGAATTATTTAAGCGATAAGAGCCGTGACTTGTTGCTTTCAAATAATCCTCCTTACTCATTTCTTGTAGAATGTCGTAAGTTAATTTACGCAATGCATTTTCACGGATATCTAATGCGGAACATACATCTTTATGAGAAAAGTCTCCGTCGCTATGTTTTTCAAAAAAGCGCCTAACTAGGTTTTCTAAACTGCGTTTAAACTTTTTCGGTTGGTTCTTGTTTTTATTTTTTGACATGTTAATGAATTGGTTGAAAAGAATTTAATTCAACACTTTTCGGCTAAATTAAGATTATTTAATGTCACAAGACCTAGTTAATCATTACGTCTTTGTTAACTTTGTTAAAATACAAAAAACACAACATGAACGCAAGAGTAGAAAAAGCAATCAACACACAAATCATAATGGAAAGCTCTTCCTCCCAATTTTATTTAGCCATGGCGTCATGGTCTGAGAACAATGGTTTGAATGGAACAGCACAGTTTATGTACCAACATTCAGACGAAGAGCGTTTTCATATGTTGAAATTGATCAAATTTTTAAACGAAAGAGGGGGAAAAGCTGTTGTTCCAGCTATTGACCAACCACCAGTGGAATTTAATAATTTAGAAAGAGTGTTTGAGCTGTTGTTAGAGCACGAAATAGCTGTTACAGAAAGCATAAATGAAGTTGTGGACATTTGTTTACAAGAGAAAGATTATTCTACACACAATTTCATGCAATGGTATGTTGCGGAACAACTGGAAGAAGAGGCTTTAGCCCGAACGGTGTTGGATAAACTTCGTTTAATAGATGGCGACAAGGGCGGCATGTATATGTTTGATAGAGACTTAGAAAACTCAGTGATTAAAGCCGGCCCCACAAATGGAGGCCCCACAAACTAAATATCACTATTTGTAGTTCATAAAAATGTGTTACTTTGCAAAAAATCTTGCGGATGGCGCGAAGTAATTCTCTTTTATTTTTTCTACTTTTTTTCTGTGCATCTTTAAGCGCACAAACAGGCTATCGTTTTCGTAATTTCACTATTACCAATGGGCTTTCACAGAGTTCTGTTACCACAATACAACAGGACTTCACGAATGCTTTATGGATAGGAACACAAGACGGATTAAATAAATTCGATGGGTATGAATTTGAAGTTTTCAACTCTGACGACACTGAAGGTTTAGAAAACGAATTCATAAAATGTTCAGCCAAAACCAAAGATGGTCGTTTATGGTTTGGAACCAACAACGGATTAACCACTTACAATCCACTTACGGAATTATTCAAAACATATGGTTTAGGCGCGAACTTACCAATGCAAATCGAAGCAATCTCAATTGATGAGGATGAAAAATTGTGGTTGGCCACGTCTTCGCACGGCATTCAACTATTTAATTCAGAGACCCGGAAGTTTGAGGGGTTCAAAAGAAGAAACGAACTTCAGAATGTTCAGCATATTTTAGTGTTAAACCAATATAAAGTATTAGTGAATACCACTGATTATGGCGTTCAATTGTGGAATCCCTACACTAATAAATTAAAAAGCATAGCGTTTCCAGAAAACACTAATTTTCCTCAGGTGAACAGAATTGTTGACATGGGAAAAAACAGAATTTTCCTCGCGACAAATCAAGGGGTTTTCCAATACGATGCTAGATTAGAAATACTTAGAGAAAGCTTCCCGGAGCTAAAAAACACATTCGGTCAAGTTAACGTAACAGACCTATACACCGAAAAAGGAACGTGGTACTTCACCTCTGGTAACGCAGGCCTTTTTACAATTAGAAACGACGGGAGTGTATTGAATAGTTCGCAAGACATTTATCAAAAACACGCCCTACTATTCAATGAAATCAATACAATTTTCAAAGATCAATCGGGAACCTTTTGGGTTGGGACAGAGCGAGGGCTAAGTAATTTTGACGCAACAAATCAAGGTTTTTATAGCGTAGGGCCTGTTGCAAACCTAAAACAAGGCCTACCTAGCGCCAGTGTTTGGTGTTTTGGAGAGGACCCAATAGGTGAGTATTTATTCATCGGTACAGACAGCGCTCTTTCGAGATATGATCGTTTGAGCGGGGTTTACCACCATTTTTACAGAAATAAAGAAGAGGGCAAAAAAGGAGAGAAGAAAGAATCAACGATTTTTTCAATGTATATAATAAATAAAGACCATGTATTAGTTGGTTGTGCAGACGGATTATTTGATTTAAAAATAAAGTCACCAACGAATTATACTTATACGCCGCTTTATATGGATAAAACCAACCAACCAAACATGTCTTGGGTTTATTCTATTGCTTATTGGCGGGACGAGAAAGTGTTTTTAGGCACAAAAGGAGGTGTTGTTTTATATAACTTGATAAATAAAAAAGCGGAAACATTTGTAAGCGACCCCAAGAACCGATCAAACACAATTATAGCCGGGGTTTGTCGATTTGTATACAAAGACATAAATGGAAAAATGTGGTTTACCACGAGCGGAGGCGGATTGAATTATTTAAAAGAAGAAGACAATCAAATTAAAATAGTGCCATATGAGCGCAATGATATATTGGCCCGATATAACAAAGATTATTTCACAAGCATTTTACACACCTCGTCAGATGAATACTGGATAGGAACGGTTGGTTCGGGCGTCATTTTACACAACATGCGCTCTCGAAAAACAGAAGTGTTTGATAAGAGTAAGGGGTTGCCGAATAATTTGATTTACGGAATTTTATCTGACAGAAATGGACGTCTTTGGATGAGCACAAATAAAGGCTTGTGTTGTTTAGACCCCACAACCAAAACAACACAAAACTATACAGAGGTAGACGGCTTAATGTCCAACGAAATGAATTTAGGCGCTTATATGAATGCCTCTTCAGAGAATTTGTATTTCGGAGGAATATATGGTTTTAACTATTTTAACCCGATTAATTTAACACACACAAACCAAAACATTAAAGTCATTTTTTCGAAAATAAAATTAGATGGAGATTGGTTGAATCCAGAACCAGATAACGCGATATTATTGAAGTCGATGTCTTTGATGCAAGAGTTGAAGCTCAATCACAACCAAAGAAGCTTTACTATCCGCTTTCAAGCTTCAGATATATCGAACCCTGAATTGATAAACTTTAAGTATATATTAGAAGGTAGTGATGAGCAAGAAATATTTTTAGGAACAAACAATGAAATACACTTTAATGCCTTAGCATATGGAAACTATACACTAAAAGTATATGCACAGAAAGGCTTGGGAGATTGGTCTATTCAGCCGGCAAGACTAAAACTAGAGTTGCGCCCACCTTTTTGGTTAAGTTGGTGGTTTTTTATTACTTGTGGCGCCTTGCTTACTTTATTTATTGGGCTTTATATTCGTTTCAGATTGGGCTCTGAGCGTCGGGAACAAGTGTTGTTAGAGATAAAAATCAACGAAAGAACAAGTGAAATTCGCGAACAAAGCAAGAAAATTGAGAAACAAAAACGGCAGATAGAAGAAGAGCGGAATAAGGTTGTTGAAAAACAACGATTGTTGCAAATAGAGAAGGATAAATCTGAAAAATTATTGGTGAACATCATACCAAGTGACACCTTAGAAGAATTAAAAAGGAAAGGAAAAGCCAAAGCGCGCGCCTATAAAAAAGTAAGCGTCATCTTTTCTGACTTTGTTGGATTTACAAAAATATCTGACGCACTAAAACCCACTGAATTAGTTGAAAAATTAGACTTTTTCTTTACTAAGTTTGATGAAATCATAGAAAAGAATAACCTAGAGAAAATAAAAACCATAGGCGACGCTTACATGGCGGCTGGCGGTGTGCCGGTAAGAAACAACTCGAATCCGATAGAGGCTTGTTTAGCGGGCCTTCAGATTCAAGATTTTGTTATTCAGTACAAAAAAGAATCAGTCGCAAAAGGCGAAGAGACTTGGGATTTACGCTTGGGAATAAATACAGGAGAGGTAACAGCTGGAGTAATTGGAACAAAAAAATTCGCGTATGATATCTGGGGCGCTTCGGTTAACAAAGCGCAACGAATGGAGATTTTAGGTGAACCAGGAAAGGTTACAATTACAGGAAACACCTTCCGTTTTATAAGCGCATTCTTTGACACGACATTTAAAGGAATGGTACAATCAAAAAGCAGAGGACTGATTGAAATGTACACGGTTGACAGAATTAAGCCAGAGCTGTCCTTGGGGGGGCTTGGGATTGAGCCCAACGAGAGCTTTCAAAAGGTTTTCGAATTACACATATACAGCAGTATTAATTATTTCAAGGCCGAACGACGCATAATGAAGATTTTAGAGAAAGAACTTGATCTCAACTTGTATTATCATTGTTTGGAGCATACAAGCGACGTGGTAAGGGCGGCTGAATCCATTGCAATTCAAGAAGGAGTGACAGACGAAGCGCTTTTCTTATTGAAGTCTGCGGCTACCTATCATGATGCGGGGTTTGTTAAAGTTTATGATGACAATGAAGAGGTTGGCGCACAAATGGCATCGGACATATTGCCAGAATATGGTTATACACATAATCAAGTTAAAATAGTTAAAGAGCTCATTTTTGTTACACGAATACCACACAAGCCGAAAAACCATTTAGAAGAAATCATGTGTGATGCCGACTTAGATTATTTAGGAAGAAACGATTTTCACCAGATATCTGATCGTTTGTGTAGAGAGTTAATGGAGCGCGGAAAAATCAAAAACCACAGACACTGGGACGAGGTACAAGTAAGCTTCTTTAAGTTACATAAGTATTTTACAACATCTTCAAAAAACTTGCGCGACGCAAAGAAAACCCAGAATCTTAAAGAAATTAAGGAGCGACTAACCCAAAACCAGTATAAAGATTAAGTAAACAAAACACTTACTCCGTAAGGCGAATCAATTGGGTTTACAATTAATGTTGGAATCTTAGATTCGTTATTGATTATGTTTTGTTCGTGATTAGAAGTCAAGGTGCCAAAAAGATTGTTTTTATTAAGGTTCATAATGGCGATAAGATCAGATTTAGTCTCAACAGCATATTTCACAACAGAACGATCGAAACCCTGGTGACTAACTGTTTTTAGCGTCATTTCTATTTTTCTTTCGGAGAAGAATTTAGCAGCAAACTTTACATTAACTTCAGCTTGATGTATTAAAAACTCATCAGTTTCTTCCGGCGTGATGACATGAACCTTTGATTTAAAGTAGGTTGCTAAATCCGCAACGATAGCTGGTTTTTGTTTCGTTTCTTTGTTTAGGTCCAAAGGAACCACAATGTTGTCGTACCCAGTTTCTTCCAACTCTCCCGCTTGAACAATAATAAACGGAACAGTTGAATTCGTTACAACTTTTAGCGCGTAAGAACCCGTAACGTGCTGCCACCCGCGCGTACCATGTGTCCCCATAAAAATCAGCTCAGCATGGTTTTCAGCCGCAAACTCACCAATATCTTCAAAAATATTTCCCACACGAACCCGTGGTTCTATATTTATGCTTCCTATGTAAGGAGCAATATGTTTTCGAAGTTTTTTCTCAGCATCCTGGATGTCCTTTTGCTTAGTAACCACGTGAAGAACGTAAACTTGAGCATTTAGAAATTTTGCAGTTGTAATGGCGTGCTGTAGAGCAAAGTCCGCAACTGGAGAAAAATCGTGAGGGACGATAAATGTTTTCATAATAGGAGAAGTAAATTTCTGTAAATTTAAGAAAATCATCTAGATAAATCCACTTTACCACAGCTTCGATTTTATTGTTTGGGCTCTAGGATGAATAAAGAAATTAAAGTAACTTTGATTAAAGTCAAAACACACAAGAATGCCAATAATCGGGAAGCTTATTAAGAAAACGAATGAAATTTCATACAAGCGATCACTTAACAAAGGCAAGGAATATTACCACCAAGTCATTACTTTGGTTAAGTTACTCGAAAGATCAAAAAACACGAAATTCGGCAAACAATACAATTACAAAACAATTTTAGCAGAAGACGAGGTTGTTGAGGGCTTTCAAGCCAACGTCCCAATAGTTGAATACAACGAATTTTATGAAAATTGGCTAAAGGATTGTATCGAAGGAAAAAGAGATATAGTTTGGCCTGGGAGAATTAGACATTACGCATTATCTTCAGGCACAACGGGCTCACCAAGCAAGCGGATACCAATTACTATTCAAACAATACGGTCATTTAAAAAGACGACAATGAAGCAGTTAACGACGCTTCATGAATTAGATTTACCAGATACTTATTATGAAGCAAGCGTATTAATTGTTGGTGGTTCTACGAAATTAACAAAAATGCCAACGCACATCGAGGGCGATTTGAGCGGAATACTTAAAAAGTACACTTCGCCAGTTGTGTCGCCATTTACCAAACCAGGAGAAAAAATAACCCGCCTGAAAAATTGGAATGAGAAGCTGGAACTTATGGTTGAAAAGGCGCCAGAGTGGAATATTGGAACGATAGCCGGAGTTCCAAGTTGGTGTATCCTTTTGATGGAAAAAGTAATAGAGCACTACAGCTTAAACACCATTCACGACATTTGGCCAAATTTTCAAGTCTACATGCACGGTGGGGTATTTATGGCGCCCTACGAATCGCGACTGGAAAAAGTGCTTAGCAAAGAAGTTTACTGTTTAGATACGTATTTGGCTAGTGAAGGCTATTTTGCCTACCAAGTTGCTCCAGACAGAAAAGGCATGGAATTGCTTTTAACAAATGGAATTTTCTTTGAATTTATTCCTTTTAATTCAGATTATTTTAAAGAGGACGGAACTCTTCAAGACCAACACAACGCACTAACTTTAAACGAAATAGAAGAAGGCATAGATTATGCATTGGTGATTTCAACAAATGCAGGGCTATGGCGCTATATGATTGGTGATTTGGTTCGGTTTGTCGACAAAGACAGATTTGAAATCATTATAACAGGCCGGATTAAGCAATTCCTGAGCTTGGTTGGCGAGCACTTGTCATTGGACAATATCAACAACGCAATCAACCTAACAGGGAAAGAAAGTGCGACGGATTATACAGAATTTTGTTTGTACGCAGACGAAAAAGAGTTGCGTCATTATTGGTTCATAGGTTGTGACGAGATCAAGGGCGCTGCCGAGGTTATGAAGAAAATAGACGCGAAAATTGCAGAATTGAATGACGACTATGCGTCGAGCAGAAAGTATAATTTGAAAGCGCCTGTTTTGAAAATGGTTCCTACTAAAGCTTTTTACGGATTTCTTGAATCAATAGGGAAGCTTGGTTCTCAAAACAAATTTCCACGGGTATTAAACGAAACACAAAAACACAATTGGTTGAACTTTCTTAAAGAGAAAAACTACCTTTAATTCCTTTCAAAAGCAGCGACGTTCTTTTGCTTCATCCTGTATTTTATTATTGCATTTACCACAACAATAGCGACAATAATTACTGCTCCAACATAGAATTTGTTCGACAATTGAGCATTCTCATTTAAAATAGCAATCGCCAGGAAAATAGTATAAACAGGCTCCATGTTGATGCTCAAAGAAACGGTAAACGCACCAAGTCTTTTTACCAAGTCGATTACCACAAGAAAAGCAAACGAAGTACAAACAATTCCCAAGAAGAGTAACCATAAAAAATCTGAAGTGGTCATCACGAAAAGAGAAGAATCGAATCGACCCTCTACAGCCAACAGGATGCTTAGAAAAACTACGGCAATTCCAAACTCATAAAAACTAATGGTTTGTGATGAGGTTTCTTGTACCAATTTTGCGTTGAACACAGAAAACAGTGCAGCCATTAAGGCAGAGGCCAACCCGACGAATAAAGCCGTGTAATCGGTTGAGCTGAAATCACCAGAAACATAAATTAAAGCACAAATAATCAATATACCAGAAATAAATTCGGAGATTAAAAACTTGCGCTTCATTATTAGTGGTTCTAGCCAAGTGACGTGAAGCGTTGTTGTGGATAAACATAAAATCCCTAAGGAAGCTGTTGATAGCTGAATGCTTTTATAAAATAGCACCCAATGTAGGGAAACAATTACGCCGACACCTAAAATAGTGTAGAGCTGTTTGCGGGAGTGAACTTTGAAGCTCCACTTTTTAAGTTTAAGGTAAACGCCAAGCGCCAAGAAAGCGACCACTACACGCCACCAAACGATGGAAAGGCTTTCTAAATGGATTAGTTTACCAAGAATACCGGTGAAGCCCCAAATAAAAATAATAACATGGAGGAGTAAGTGATAACGAAAATTTTCAAACATGAAGAGAGCTAAATAAAATGCGCATATTGAAAAATATGAAGGAATTACAAAAATAATGAATTCTAAGGTAAGCCTTAGGAAAAGAAAATAGTTAATTTTAGGCATGCTTTTCAAAGAAGTGGTAGGACAAAAAGAAGTCAAACAACGAATGATTAACGAAATCAATTCGGATAAAATTAGCCACGCACAACTTTTTTTAGGACAAACAGGGTACGGGAGTTTTGCCTTAACGCTCGCCTATATTCAATATTTGTTTTGTGAAAACAGACAAGAAAAGGATTCTTGTGGTGTTTGTGTAAACTGTCAAAAAAACAATCATTTAGTGCATCCAGATGTTCATTTCGTTTTTCCAACAGCACAAGCGATTTCGAAAACGGCGGACCCTATGTTGAAGCAATGGAGGGAAATAGTCGCGAAAACGGCTTATTTCAACCTTAACGATTGGATAAACTTTACTGATGACAAAGGCCGCCGACCGATAATTGGAACAGAAGAAAGCAAGGAGTTGTTGCACAAGTTGTCGCTCATGTCGTATGAAGGCGGTTATAAAGTTGTTGTAATTTGGATGGCGGAAGAAATGAACACGTCATTTGCCAATAAAATTTTAAAAACACTTGAAGAACCGAGCGCAAAGACCTTATTGATCTTGGTTGCGGAAAACGGGGATTATATTTTACCAACGATACTTTCACGAACGCAAATTCGAAAAATTCCACGGTTGACATTTCCAGAAGTTGTTGAATACGTACAATTAAACAGTAAATTACCTTTGCATGAAGTTGAGAGCTTGGTAGCGAGAACGGAAGCAGATGTTTGTGAAATACACTCACACCTTATACATGCAGACGTTGAATCAGGCAATAGAGAGCTATTCATAGAATTGATGCGCAGCTCCTTCAAAAAGAACGTTGTTGAAATGATGGATTGGGCCGACAAAATAGCCGGAATTGGTCGGGAACAACAGAAAATTTTTCTTGAATACGCAATTCACATGTGTCGGCAAAGCATATTAAAAAACTATACCGATAATCAATTGACCCGTGTTTCAAACGAAGAAGCGGCATTTTTAAAGAATTTTGCTAAGTTCATTACCGGAAACAATATTGTAGATTTCATGCAAATATTTAGCGACGCACACTATCACATTGAGCGCAACGCAAACCCAAAAATCTTATTTACGCACATTACTTTTAGAGCGATGAGGTTTATACATTTTGCATAGGCTTCTTGCAGAATAATGGGAAAAATGTTTGTAAAACAGATAGTTTGGCAGTCGTGTGTGTCTAAATACTATAAATATTTAATACAACTAGTGAAAATAATTTTCTACCAAAACCCTCCTCACACACAAGCTTCTATTATCTTTGTTTCTTCTCAAACCAAAACAAAATGAAGGAAAAACGCGACGAACTTATTGAAAGAAGAAAAAACTCTGTTCTAGGTGGCGGTGAAGCTCGAATTGCGAAACAGCATGACGGGGGTAAATTGACGGCCCGCGAACGTATAACTTTGTTGTTGGACGAAAACTCGTTTCAAGAAACAGGTATGTTTATCGAACATCGTTCTACTTATTTTGGTTTGGATAAAGTGCATTATCCTGGCGATGGAGTTGTGACAGGTTTTGGAACCGTTCATGGACGTTTGGTCTACGTCTTTTCACAAGATTTCACAGTATTAGGCGGCTCTTTGTCAGAAACACATGCCGATAAGATTTGCAAATTGATGGATCTGGCCATGAAAAATGGCGCGCCCTTAATTGGTTTGAACGACTCTGGAGGAGCGCGAATTCAAGAAGGAGTGGTTTCCTTGGCGGGTTATGCAGATATTTTCTTTAGAAATACAAGAGCTTCTGGTGTGATTCCTCAAATTTCTGTAATCATGGGGCCGTGTGCCGGCGGAGCGGTTTATTCTCCAGCCTTGACCGATTTTATCTTCATGGTAGAAGAAACCTCGTACATGTTCGTAACAGGACCAAATGTTGTTAAAACAGTAACGCACGAGGAAGTAACATCTGAAGATCTGGGAGGAGCGAAATCGCACGCGGAACGCTCAGGTGTAAATCACTTTACAGCGAGCAACGATGTAGAATGTTTAAAAAAAGTTCGTGACTTGATTACATATATACCACAAAACGCTAGAGAATTAGCGCCACAACCAAGCATTTATGAGTTTTCAGACAATAAATTAGAGACAATACAAAACATATTACCAGACAATACCAACTTACCTTACGACATCCGAAAAATCGTCGATTGTGTGATAGATGACGAAAGTTTCCGCGAAGTTCAAGAGGATTTTGCGAAAAACATAGTTGTCGGCTTTGCTCGTTTGGAAGGAAGAACATTGGGAATAGTTGCCAATCAACCCGCTTCAATGGCTGGAGTTTTGGATATTGATTCGTCAAGAAAAGGAGCGCGTTTCGTTCGTTTCTGTGACGCTTTCAATATTCCGCTTTTGGTATTCGAAGACGTTCCAGGATTCTTACCAGGAACCGACCAAGAATGGAGAGGAATTATCACGCACGGAGCGAAATTGTTGTACGCATTTTCAGAAGCAACAGTACCGAGAATTACGGTTATCATTCGTAAAGCTTATGGTGGTGCGTTTGACGTAATGAACTCTAAAAACATCGGCGCAGATTTAAACTACGCTTGGCCAACAGCAGAAATCGCAGTAATGGGAGCGAAAGGTGCAGCAGAAATTATTTTCAAAAGAGAAATATCTGAAGCAGCAGATCCAGCCGCAAAATTATTAGAGAAAGAAGCAGAATATGCAGAGAAATTTACAAACCCATACCGTGCAGCAGAACGCGGATTTGTTGATGAAGTAATTCTCCCAGAAGAAACCCGTCCAAGATTAATCGCAGCTTTCAAATCATTAGAGAATAAAAGCGAAAGTTTACCCTGGAAAAAGCACGGGAATATTCCGCTTTAAAAAGTTACAAGTTGAGCGGTTTCTTCGAAACGCTCTTTTAGTTGCAAGTTCTGGGCTTGAATAAATGTTCGCCTAGAATTGAAGCTTGTTATTTTTGCAACTAGCAACTAGCAACTAGCAACTTCTAACTTGCAACTTTCCCCACTACCTTTTTCTCAACCACCGCGGTAATAAAACCACCCCAATAAATAAATACGGGAAATAAGAAATCAATCGCCAGATAACAGCCACTGCAACAAGCAGCATGCTCGAGGCGGCAAAAGAAGAAAGTAATTCTCCGAAAGCATATTCCGCCACTCCGCTCGCGCCAGGCGTTGGACTCACAAGCATAAACAACCAAAGAACGAGTTGTTTTCCCAAGAGAAGAAAATGTTCTGTAATTGACAATTGAATAAACGCTTGCAGAATAGCGTTGACGACCAAATATCGTGAAACCCAAGAGCCACAAGTGCTCAAAAAAGCTTTGACCCAAAAGGAAAACGGCTCGCTTTTCAATTCACCAGAAGTGGTGTAAATTTCCTCCCCCGTTTGCGTCGCTTTTTTTCTCCACCGTTTGAGAAAAGGAAAACGAAAGATAAAACCCAAAACAGTTTTTGCTAAATTTGGGAACAAGAAAATACTAGCAAAAAGGAAGGAACAAACAGCAAATACCGTTGCGAACCCGGCCCAAAAAACGAATTGAACACTGCTAGAACCAGCGACATTTTCTGGAAACAAAACGCTTTGATCGATGATTAGAAAAACGACCGGAATCATTAAAATATAAAAGAGATTGTCTAGAAAAGCAGTGATAACAACTATCGCTGTCGAACGGCCCAAAGCAATTTTTTCACGATTCAAAATAAACATAGCAAATGCCGCGCCGCCAACAACACCAGGAGTTAGAGCCGAAGCAAATTCCCAAAGAAGAATGACGTTAAAAGAACGTTTCCAGGACAATTCGTTTTTTGTGAGTACGCGTATGCGAACCATGTAAAAGAAATCACGACCAACCACAAACAACACAGCAACAGCCAACCACAACCAAACATGAACGCCAAAATCAATAGATTTTATAACAGACGAAACCGTTTCTAAGGCATAATCGCCATTATCAGAAAGAACAAATTCTTTGGAATCGTGAATGTCGACTACACCGTTTTTATTCGTGTCGACCCAACCGTAATTCCCTTTTCCTTCGCCGAGGGAAATATAGGTGGTTTGGCTGACACTTCGGAAAATCATCCAAACAGCAATGGACAAACCAAGAAGTATAGGAATAAAAATTTTCCAGCCAGAAAGCGATTTTTCTATGGAGTTATTCGACGCCATCAACGGCTTTTTTAAGAACAACTTCTAAATCCCAATTGGCGCGAACTTTTTTCGTTTCTTCGAATTTCTCAACGAATTCAGGTTGGATTTTTCGTTCCCGATTTCCTCCATCCCATCGACCATTGCCATTTTCATCGAAAATAATACGGAAGGAATAGTCACCTGGCTTTAAGTTTTTAAATGAATGTTTGCGTACGTTTTTCGGCATAGGAATAGACTCAATAAGTTTATTCACCGAAAGAATCTCGAGCACTAAATCCTCTTCAAAACTAGAAAGATCAACATCCAGGTTCCCAACATCTTTTGACGTCAAACAATTTATTTTTACTACTAAAGTATCTGTGTTTGATCCATTTTTCCCAACAATTGCACCAGGTAAAAAGATTAAGTTTACACTCGAAACATCTTGTCTATCGAAATTCAGCTCAACACGACAACCGAAAGAACTTAAGCTGTGGACAATTAAATTAGAACTGTCTTTCGCGTTTTCCACTTTAATCAATGGCGCATTCAAAACTTCAATTTCCGCCGCGGCAATTAAACGAACGAAAGCTAAAGGAAGAAGATCATTTCCTTTTTCCGGCTGAATTTGCAACGATTTTGTTTTCTCTTTTTGTCTAATCCGAAGCGAAATTGTATCCGTCCAATTTTCGCACGAAGCGACCAAAGTGTATAAACTTGAATCGTTTGGATAAAAAGGCAAAACAAGCGAATCGGAATTGAAATAAATACTATTCTCGTTAGAAACGGATTGACCATTTATTTTGAAATTCGCGCTTTTTAATGAACGGTTGGCCGCGATCGTAAAAGTTCCAGGGGCATTAAATTTGAAGGATGTAACGGATGGTTTCAATTGAGGTAGGTATGTCCGAATGGCAATAGAATCGGAATAATTACCGATAATTTCGACAGCGGCAGTTTTGAAACCAAGCGGCTCATCGGGTTGGTGTTTTAAGTCCTTGTTTTTATCAAAGAACGCCACGACGTCATATTTGCCCGGCTTCAAATACGATAAGTTCGCCTGACCATCATCCATAGATTCAGCAAAATAATTTGGCCGAACAGTATCTGAAAAGCTTTCGTATAAGCCGACTAACCATTTTTTCTGAGGAGTATTAGTAAAAGCGTCACGGACAAAGAATTGAGCAGATAGACTGTCAATATAGCCGCCAGTTGAAAAAATAAAAGTCATTAAAGAATCGTTGTTTTCTTTTGTGTCTTGTATCGCTCTATTCAAATAGAAAGCATATGTTGTGTTGGGAGAAAGTTCTTCCGACCAAGATATTGCCAAAGTTTTGTTTACGACCCTGGTGATAGGCTTAATGTCGGGAGGAACGACAATTAAGTTTTCGCTTGGGTTGTTTAGTTTAATGTATTCATCAAACGGAATTATAAACTCTTTTCCATTGTAATGTGTCGCGCCATTTTTTGGACTCATTTTTTCCGTCAGCGGTTGAGGTGCCGTTTCGTCTTTTGCGCCTCCACCCAGCACGCCAACTTGCGCACAAGCGCTTAACAAAAAAAGAATTAAAACAATTCCGAAACGCATAAGGCAAGTTCTTCTAAATAAGTTTTATCAATAGTATCGAAATCATAGAGTTTATCGCTATCGACATCTAAAATAGCAACAACTTCGCCATTGACCAGTATCGGGACCACAATTTCGCTTTTTGAAGCAGAGCTACAAGCAATGTGTCCAGGAAAAGCAGCCACATCAGGAACAAGAACAGTTTCTTTCTTTTCCCAAGAAGTTCCGCAAACGCCTTGTCCTTTTAAAATTCGAGCACAAGCAATTGGCCCCTGAAATGGTCCTAAAACCAATTCAGTGTTTTTAACAAAGTAAAATCCAACCCAGAAAAACCCAAATGTTTCCCGCAAAGCCGAACAGATATTCGCCGTATTTGCGATGAGGTCTGATTCGCCACCAACCAAAGATTTGATTTGAGGGATCAAGGATTTATACGCGTTTTCTTTGCTCCCCTTTGTTATTATGAGTTCTTCTGCCATCTTAGAACAAAAATCGTGTTTTTTTGTCGACTATTGAAATTTTTCGCTATCTTCAAGTATCAACTTAAACGAATATGCTAGAAAAAATACCTGTCGAGAAAATATTATTCTTAGACATAGAAACCGCACCACAAGTTTATAAATACGAAGATTTGGACGCTGAAGCCAAGTATTTATTCGAACTGAAAACAAGATTTCAAAAAACCGACGAAAAAGAATATAGCACCATTTGGGATGAAAGAGGCAGTATTTTTGCTGAATTTGGCAAAATTGTGTGTATTTCCGTCGGTTTTGTACACGAAACACGAACGGGTCGCGAAATACGGATGAAAAGTTTTGCCCACGACGATGAAGAAACCTTGTTGAACCAATTCAAAACTTTGGTTGAAGAAAGCGGATCCCGTTTCCCAATACTTTGTGGACACAACGCTAAAGAATTTGACTTTCCATATATCTGTAGAAGAATGTTGATCAACGGGATTCGAATACCACAGATTTTGGATTTAGCAGGCAAGAAACCATGGGAAATACCACACCTTGATACGATGGAATTGTGGAAGTTTGGTGATTTTAAAGCGTATACCTCCTTGGCTTTGCTTTGTCATATATTCAAAATCCCGACGCCGAAAGACGATATTTCTGGCGCAGATGTAGCGCGCGTGTATTACGAGGAAAAAGACTTACCTCGGATTAAACTATATTGTGAAAAAGACGTTGTTGCCTTAATACAACTCTTCCTTCGAATGAAAGGAGAAAACCTTGTAGACGAGGGGGACATAGTTTTTTCATCCTGACAGGAGCGTCGATCTATAATGGAGCGGGTATGAATGCAAGGATTAAGGGGCGTTATGTATATTCTTAATAAAACAGGGGAAACAAAAAAAGGCGACCAAAAGACCGCCTTCAAAAATTTATTTGGAAAGTAATTATTGAATAAATACTGTTTCTTCGTTAGTTACTTCTTCAACTACTTTGATAATTCCGCTACCTGTCGTTGTGCCAAATGACACAGAGATATTTAAAACGGCAACACCTGCTTGACCTTTTTGGTAAACATCGTTTAAGTTGAAAATTGCTTCTCCTGCGGCGTTACTGTTCGTTGTGTCTGAAAGATTGACCTTTCCTTGCTGTCCTGGCTCTGAAGATTCACCATAAAGAACGACTCTTGCTCCAGAAACGAGTGAATTGTCTGAATTACGGATATAAATTTTAGCGACAGTATCTTTCTTTTTGTTGCAACCCATAAGCGTAATTGCCCCAAGACTAAACAGAACGGCTAAAATTAGAAATGAATATTTTTTCATGATAATGTAGTATTAATCAAAATTGACTGTTTTTACGGAAGTATTGTGGATACGAACTCTAAAACCAGAACCCTGTCCGGAATCTACTCCTTTTTTCACAATGATATCAAAAACACCAACTGGGTTTTCTTCACCTGCTGTTACAAAATAATCTTCCATTGCAAATTCTGCGAAACCAGAAGAGTTCGTTAAAAGGGTGTCAACGTATGGAAAAGTTGTTGTTGCATTTTCTACGTCACCGATGATGACAACCTTAGCTCCTTCAACCAATTGGTCGTTAGCGCTGCGAACATAAACTTTTGCAAAAGAAGGATCTTTGTTTTTACACGATTGTAAAAACCCGATGGACAAAGCCAAAAGACCCAATATTATTGTTGTATAAAGCGGTTTTTTCATTTTCATTTTTAAATCAGTACGACCAAAGATAAACTATTTTTTAAAATTCTCTTAAAGAATGCCATTTTACTCAAAATCTTTAACTTCGCAACATTACTTCTTGTTGGTTAAAACAATTTAAATCAACTAAAAGGTACACGTATAACGAAGAAAACAGCACAAGGTGGTGTAAAAACGAAAAGATGAAGGAAAAAATTGCGCAAATTCGAGAGAAAGTTAAGGTTGAAGCAATCAAAACGCAAGATGCATTGGAAGCTTTTCGAATAGCCTATTTGGGTACAAAAGGAGTGATGAAGCAACTTTTTGGTGATTTGAAAGAGGTTGCCAACGAAGAAAAAAAAGAAGCCGGACAGCTGTTGAACCAACTCCGAATGGAGTTGGAAGCGGTTTATGCGGATCATAAAGACAAATTATCACACTTGGAAGGCGAAGGAAGTAAATTGGATTTGAGTCGGCCAGCGGAAGATTTAGACATAGGCTCCCGCCACCCACTTTCCCTGGTTCGAAGTGAAATCATAGAAATTTTCACTAGAATAGGATATAATGTGTCAGAAGGCCCAGAAATTGAGGATGATTGGCACAATTTTTCTGCTTTGAATTTTCCTCCTGAGCACCCAGCGCGCGACATGCAAGATACTTTCTTCATCGAAAAAGGGGAGAAAGAAATAGCTTTGCGCACACACACCTCATCCGTACAAGTGCGCGTGATGGAAAATCAGAAACCCCCGATTAGAACGATTTCTCCAGGTCGAGTTTACAGAAATGAAGCCATTTCGGCTCGTGCGCATTGTTTCTTTCACCAGATTGAAGGATTGTACATCGATAAAAAAGTTTCCTTTGCCGATTTGAAACAAACGCTTTTGTATTTCGCAACAGAAATGTTTGGTGAGAAAGCACAAATTCGCTTGCGGCCATCGTACTTTCCGTTTACAGAGCCTTCAGCTGAGGTCGACGTTTCTTGTACAATATGCAACAGCAAAGGATGCAACGTTTGTAAATACACCGGTTGGTTAGAAATTTTAGGCTGTGGAATGGTAGATCCAAACGTTTTGGAAGCATCAGGCATCGATTCAAAAGAATATAGCGGATTTGCTTTTGGCATGGGTGTAGAAAGAATAGCACAATTAAAATACAAAGTGAACGATTTGCGTTTATACAGCGAGAACGATATTCGTTTTTTAAAACAATTTACAGCAGGATAAGTTATGGGTTGGTTTTCATCAAAAAAAGACGATGACGCAAACAAGGTTGAAAAACCGAAAGCGTCCGTACAATGGAAAAATTTGACTGATTTAAATCAGTTGGATGAAATTCTAAACGACAGAACAGGCCAAAAACAGTTGCTGTTTAAACACAGCACGCGCTGTGGGGTTTCGACGATGACAAAGCGTCAATTTGAGAAAGAATGGCCAGAAGAGGAAAATGAAGACATTAATGTTTGGTATTTGGATTTATTGAACCACAGAGAGATTTCGAATGCTATAGCAGAAAAAACAGGTGTTTACCATCAGTCTCCCCAAGTTATTACTTTGGTTAATGGCGAAGTTCGTTATGACGCATCCCACAGCGAGGTTAGCGCACGACGGATTATTAAGAGCTTTGAACAATGAAAAAATATATAATAATAGGGTTAATTGTCGCCCTAATTACCGCTATGGTTGTTATACCAATGATGAGGAATAACACTGGAAAATCCGTTTTTGAAGAAGCCCCAGCAACGTTTCTTTTTAAAGATAATTTGGCAACAAAATGGAACGATGTTATCCCCATTTCTTTCGAAGTGATGAATGATGACGTTACGAAAATAGAGTTGCTCTTCAACGACAGTATATTTCAAACGTGGAGTAATCCTAAAGGAAAGATCACCTATGAATTCAACGCTGGTTTTTACGGACTGGGAACGAAATCACTGAGTTTAAATACTACCCTAAAAAATGGAGAAACGTATTCAGATGATCGGTTGGTGCGTATCGTTTCCGATATAAAACCAGAAATATGGGAGTTAAAAATTAGCAATACTTTTCCTCACAATAATACCAACTTTACCCAAGGCTTAGAGTGGAACAATGGCAATTTGTATGAATCTACAGGCGACCCAGGTCAGCAGGGAAGAACCCTGTTAGGAATCATTGATTTAGCAACAGGAAATTACACCAAGAAAATTGGTTTGGACGCGAGCTACTTCGGGGAGGGGATTACCATTTTAGGTGATAAAATCTATCAAATTACTTACACACAAGGAAAATGCTTTGTGTACGACAAGAACACCTTTACATTATTGCGCGACTTGGTTTACCGGGGAGAAGGTTGGGGCTTATGCAACGATGGAGAGGCGCTTTACATGTCGGATGGAACAGAACGGATTACAAAGAGAAGCCCAGAAAACTTCTCTATTATAGAAACGGTGGAAGTGTCTGACGACAATGGCCCAATTCCAAACTTGAATGAACTCGAATATGTCGACGGACTGATTTATGCGAATGTTTGGCAAACCAATACGGTTGTTGTTATTCAGCCAGAAACAGGAAAAGTGTTGGCTACCATTAGTGCCGTTGAATTGGCAGCTTTAGGCCAAGGTGGTGGAGATGTTATGAATGGAATTGCGTATTCGCCAGGCAATAAAAAATTCTATATGACAGGAAAATATTGGAGTAAGATGTTTGAGGTTGCCTTTAGTAAGCCTATTCTCTAGATTAAAGAAAATAGAAAAGAATCGAACGCCTTTAGAGAAATCTGAAGGCGTTTTTTTAGAACAGGCTTTTTAAATGCAATAAGATTTACAACGCTTCATCCATCGCTTCACAAAACTTCTCAATAGCAACGTCCAAAATAGCTTTAGTGTGTGCTTGTGAAATAAATCCAACTTCATAACCACTTGGCCCAATGTAAATCCCGCGGTCCAATAAAGCGGCGAATAATTTTCTAAAACCGCTCATGTCCGCATTGATACGAGCACTTTCACGTATGGTGGTTTTTCCATCGAAAGAAAGCCAAAAAATGGAACCGACAGAAACCAGCTGGAAATCAAACCCTTTTTCTTTCGCGTGATTGTTTATTGCGCTTACGAAATATTCCGTTCGCTCTTCTTGATCTTCATAGAAACCAGGCTTAACACATTCTGTCAACTGTGCAATTCCAGCCGCCATAGCTACAGGATTACCACTTAAAGTTCCAGCCTGGTAAACAGGCCCATCAGGAGAAACCAGCCCCATAATTTCTTTGTTTGCACCATAAGCCCCAACAGGCAAGCCGCCGCCGATTATTTTTCCGTAAGTAATAATGTCTGGCGCGATTCCATAAAGACCAGCGGCGCCTTCAAATCCAACGCGGAAACCTGAAATGACTTCGTCAAAGTGAAGAAGAACATTGTATTCTGTGCAAAGTTTGCGCAATTCCAGAAGGAAGGTTTGTTCTTGTAAAAGCAAGCCGTTATTGGCCGGAATAGGCTCAATAATTGCACTAGCTATATCGTGACCATGCTCTTCAAAACATGCACGCAAGGCATCAATATGATTTAAAGGCAAAACAAGTGTTTCTTTGGCTAAAATTTCAGGCACTCCAGCTGAAGAGGAGACTCCAAAAGTAGCTAAACCACTGCCTGCATTAACAAGCATAGCATCAACGTGTCCGTGATAACAACCGTCAAATTTCAGAATCTTGTTTTTCCCGGTATATCCTCGTGCTAGCCGCAACGCACTCATAACCGCCTCTGTGCCAGAGGAAACAAATCTTATTTTCTCAATGAAGCGATTATTAGATAAAATTAATTCCGCCAATTCACTTTCTAACGCTGTTGGCGCCCCGAAACTAGAACCGTTATCCATTGCCGCCACAACAGCTTGAAAAACGGCCTCGTTTCTATGTCCTAAAATTAGCGGGCCCCAAGAACCACAAAAATCGATAAATTCATTATCGTCTTCGTCCCAAACATTTACTCCCTTTCCTTTTTTCATAAACAAAGGCGCCCCGTCAACAGACTTAAAGGCGCGTACTGGTGAGTTTACGCCACCAGGGAAATATGTTTTTGCTTTTTCATATAAAGCTTCGGAGTTGGATCTTTTTATTTTTGAGGGCATGGCGCTATATTATCTATTGTATTAACAATTCGGCTTGTGAAAAGTTGAATTGTTTTAGAAGTGCAAAGGTAAGGGTTTTGTTTCAAAAGAATTTTAGTGCCGAATATATATCATGCAATGAAAATAAATTTCATGCCTTCGTTAATTGTCGCATTGCGCGCACCATGTTGGTCAAAGCCTTTGCTCAACCGAAAGCAATAAAACATTTTCCGATGAGTTTTTGAAAAGACAGAGTGAACAAGAAAGCAACAGATTTGCAATGAAATGAGTTCAAATATTTACATTTAAGCGTGCAGAAAATAGTAAAATTCGAAAAGTACTTGTTCTTAATGATCATAGTACTTAATCTAGTCCCCGTTTTTGAAACCACATTTGTCCCCACTCTTGATGGGCCAGCACATTTGTACAATGCGAATTTGATAAAAGAATTTTGGTTCGGCGACAACGAATTTTTACCTACCTATTATTTCCTTAATTCGCAAACTGTTCCCAATTGGGCGGGTCATTTTATTCTTGTTTTTTTTAAAATATTTTTACCAGCAGCTTTCGCAGAAAAGGCGCTATTACTCATATATTTTATAGGACTCCCATTGGCTTTCCGCTCTTTAATTAAAGCAATTTCGCTTAATGGAGCAGGCCTTAGCTACCTTATCTTCCCGTTTCTGTATTCTGCAGTTTTCGCGATGGGATTCTACAATTTTTCATTGGCGCTCATTCTGCTTTTTTTTACGTTGAGTTTTTGGCTGAGAAATAATGAGAACTTAGGAAATATCCACACGCTTCTTTCGCTATTTGGATTAGTAACAGCAACTTATTTTTCACACTTATTTGTTTTTGTTTTATTACTATTTTTAATTGGATTACACATTTTGTGGAACGGTTTTCGGGAACTACTCGAAAAAGAGACAGACAATAAACTAGCTTTTCAAGATGGATCAAAGAAAGCCGCGCGGTTGATTTTAGCGTCTTTTGTGCCACTCATTTTACTAGGTCTTTATTTTATAAACCGAAGGTCTTTAGGAAACAATGATTATTTATTGCCAACTGAATTATGGAATTCTTTAGTGAATATGGATTCACTTATTGCTTACGACAGAAACGCAGAGCAAATGTACACGCGAAAAATATTTTATCTTTTTGCAGGCCTTACTTTGTTTGTTTTTGGAAAATGGATTTATCGAAAATTTAGAAAGAAAGAACGATTGTCATGCGCTCAATCAAGCTTTTGGGGTTTTGCGACTCTAATCATTTTGTTGCTTTACTTTACGCTGCCGGATTCAGATGAAATGGCAGGATTTTTATCTGTGCGCTTAAGCATGTTGTTTTATTTATTTCTAACAATTTGGTTGTCGACTCAAAAAATCCCAAAATGGATAAGTTTACCTGTCATGTCTTTTGCTGTTTTGTTTACCTATCAACTGAATGTGTTTTATAAAAAGCAATTGATAGGTCTGGACCTTATTGCAACGGAATGTTTGCAGGCATCAAAATCTGTTAAGGAAAACAGCTTGGTTCTGCCAATTAATCGTTTCGACAATTGGCTATTAAAACATTTTTCAAATTATTTAGGGATAGAAAAACCGATGGTAGTTCTGGACAATTATGAAGCGTCGACGGATTATTTCCCAATTTTATGGAATGAGAAAACCTTACCGAAAATACGACTTGGAGATGAAGACGGCACAAATTTTCCTTGTTTGTATTGGAAATCAAATGAAAAAAATCAAATAAAAAAAGCAGATTATGTTTTTGTCTTGGGTAATTTGGATGACAAAAAGGACAAATGCAATCAACTTATAAGAGAAGAGATTAGGGACAAGTACGACTTGATTTTTCATTCAAAGAACACAAAATTGTATTCTTTGAAATAGAAAAGGGAGTATGTTCCTCGTCGGCAGGATAAATTACCACAAGAATTAATGGCGTGGGCAATTCACTTTTCTTTGACATCAATTAAGAAGAAGAGACAGTTTCTTTTTTTAGGATTACAGTTATTCTAAAACGGATTGGAGTAGATGAATTTTAAATAAGTGTTTCAAGAAACTACTTTCGTATCCGCAAGCAGCTACGCAGTAAAAATTCGTGGATTCGTGTCAAAAGCCCTGCGTTTTCCTTATTTTTACAAAAAACAAAGACCCAAATGCAAAACTTCGAAAACTCTCTCGAGTTCGCTAAAAAAATGGACAAGCAAGACCCCTTGCGTTCCTTTAGAGATAAATTTTATTTTCCAACATTTACAAAAGGAGACCCCGTATATTTCACAGGTAATTCATTGGGATTACAACCAAAAACAACAGCATCTTATATCCAAGAAGAATTGGATGCGTGGCACAAATATGGCGTAGAAGGCCATTTTTTCGCAAAAAAACCGTGGGCTGCGTATCATGAATTTTTAACCGAAAAAGCAGCGAAAGTTGTTGGAGCAAAAAACGAAGAAGTTGTTGTAACACACTCCTTGACAACCAATTTACATTTATTAATGGTTTCTTTTTATCGACCAATAGGAAATAGAACGAAAATATTGTGCGAAGGAAAAGCTTTTCCAAGCGATCAATATGCATTGCAATCCCAAGTGAAATTTCATGAATTAGAAGTGAAAGACAATCTAATTGAATTGTTTCCTCGGGAAGGGGAGTACAATTTACGGGATGAAGATGTAATTGCTAAAATCAACGAATTAGGGGAGACATTAGCTTTGGTTATGATTGGCGGAGTAAATTATTACACGGGTCAAAAATTTGACATGAAATCCATTACAGCAGCAGGTCACGCTGTGGGCTCCATTGTTGGCTGGGACTTAGCGCACGCAGCTGGAAATGTGGAATTGAAACTCAACGAATGGGGAGTCGATTTCGCGGCTTGGTGTACGTACAAATACATGAACTCTTCACCAGGTGGGGTTTCAGGAATGTTTGTTCACGAAAAACACGCGTATAATAAAGATTTACCTCGTTTCGCGGGTTGGTGGGGTCACAACAAAGAACGCAGATTCTTAATGGAACCACAATTTGACCCAATGCGAGGGGCAGAAGGCTGGCAATTGAGCAACGCTCCAGTTTTGGGCATGGCAGCTCACTTAGCAAGTTTGGATATTTTCGAAGAAGCTGGAATGGATAAAATTTTCGCAAAACGCGATTTATTGACAGCTTACATTGAATTTATCATCGATGAAATCACAGCCAAACACGGCGATAAATGTTCATTTGAAATAATAACCCCCAGAGAAAAAACAAAACGCGGTGCGCAGCTGTCTATCCTATTGCATGGAATGGGCAAATCATTGTTTGATAAAATGTGGGAAGCAGGTGTCATCGCCGATTGGCGTGAACCAAATGTTATCCGCATCGGACCAGCACCGTTGTACAATTCGTTTGAAGACGCATACCGTTTTGGAAAAATATTAGAAACATCAGTTATAAATTAAATATTCACGAATTCAAACTATGAATATTCAAACACTAATAAAAGCAAAATACGTCGGCGAGCTGGATAGTTCAATGGCTTATTCCACAATCGGATTTCAAACGATAGCGGTGCTAATTGGAGGAATCGTGCTTTGGCGCGTCAGTAACATGGTTCACCAAAGAAAACTAAAACAACGTTCTCAGAAACCACATTTTAAAACGAGGTTTTCAGAGCATTGGAAAAACAGATAACTAATTGAAAATTATTTCGAGGACCTTTCCCTTTTTTTGGGAGAAGGGAGAGAATAAAGAAATTTAAATGAAAAAAATAGCAATCGTAGGAGCAGGATTAGTTGGTAGTTTACAAGCTATATTGATGGCGAAGAAAGGCTACCAAGTTCAAGTTTTGGAGAACCGTCCCGACAGAAGAAAGTCTGAATTTATAGGTGGCCGTTCGATCAATTTAGCCTTGTCGGATAGAGGGTGGAAGGCGTTAGATTTGGCGGGGGTTTCTGATAAAATTCGTGAAATAGCTTTACCGATGTATCGCCGGTGTATGCACGACACGAAAGGCAATTTAACGCATCAACCTTACGGGCTAGACAATGAAGCTATTTATTCTGTTTCACGAGGATTGTTGAATAAAACCTTAATGAACGAAGCCGTCCATTATCCAAACATTGAGTATTTGTTTGATCTAAAATGCAAGGACGTTGATTTACGCGACAACACGCTAGTGATGCAAAACCTGAACAAAGAAATTGAAACCTTCAAGTTTGATAAACTATTTGCTTGTGATGGAGCTTTTTCGGCAGTAAGAACACGGCTACAAAAAACAACAGGTTTCAACTACCAACAAAGTTATTTAGGTCACGGCTACAAAGAATTGGAAATTCCAGCCAATGGAGATGGAACTCACAAATTAGAAAACGACTGTCTTCACATTTGGCCACGCGGGGAGTTCATGATGATTGCACTTCCAAATATCGACGGAAGTTTCACTTTAACATTGTTCATGACAATGGAAGGAGAAGTGTCTTTTAATGCCCTAGATTCTGATGAGAAAATAATGAAGTTTTTCCAAGAAAACTTCTCAGATGCAGTTCCGCTGATTCCTGAATTATTGGAAGATTTCAACGCGAATCCAGTTGGAAATTTAATAACGGTTAAATGTGATCCTTGGCAATACAATGATGATATTTTATTATTGGGCGACGCCGCTCACGCGATTGTTCCTTTCTACGGACAAGGCATGAATGCAGGTTTTCAAGATTGTACTGTTTTCAACGACTTACATGACGTAAGAAAAGGCGATTGGAACAATTTGATGAAGGATTTCTCCGATCAACACCATAAAAATGGTCATGCAATTGCAGATTTAGCCTTGTACAATTACATTGAAATGCGGGACAAAACAGCTGATCCAGATTTCTTATTGCGTAAAAAAATTGAAGCGAAATGCACAAAAATGCACCCAGATTTATGGTTGCCGTTATACTCTCGCGTTACATTTTCCCAAACACCTTATGCCGAAGCGATGGCACACGGCGACAGACAGCGCGCAATTATGGACAAAGTGATGGAAATTCCTGATATTCATAACATTTGGGATGATTCTCTCGTTATAGAGAAGATAAAAGAACTGTTAGACAAAGAACATGCATAAATTTATTCTTATTTCCTTGATTCTCTGCATTTCTGGCGGACTTTCAGCTCAGAAAAACTTGCGCCCAGGCAAAAGTAAAAAACGAAGTCAAGTATTTGGCGGGGCAGAAGATTTTAGCACTTATAAACCTAACGGTCTGCAATTCTCCTTTGGCCCAACATATACCTTAACAAGTCGAAAGAACGAAGTTATTAAACCAGATTCGCTTTATAACGGTCAGCGTTTTCGTTACCAACAAGATCCTTCTGGTTTATTAGGACTTTCTTTGGACATAGGGATGGCGCATTTCCCGATGAGAACCCCAACTTTCAAAATTGCAGGAAAACCTTTTCGTATCCTTTCTTATTGGGATTGGGGTTTAGGCGTTAAACTTTACGGGGGAAAAGAAAAAACACTCGTTGAATACACAGACGCCACAGGAAATACCGTTCTTTCCTCAGAAACAGGAAAAGGAAAATTTTACAATACGTATGCAAGCGCCCATATCACTGGACATAAAATCTTTTATTTCAAAAACCCAAAGTTCTTTATAGATAACGGTTTGGGGGTCAATTTCGATTATCGGATTATTCAAGGAAGTCAAAAATATGATGGGATTCATTTCCCAGAAAACCAACGTTTTCAAAAAAATGCAGCGGTTCAGTTGCACTATGATTTAGGCTTTGGCATCAAATTGAAAAGGGGCTCTTATTTTATTCCAAGCGTTTCAACTCCTGTGCTTGGTTTTTATGAATGGAATGGAGGAACGCCAGCCATAAAATGGTTCACTTCTGATTATTGGCCAATTACAGTGAAAGCAAAATTCATTTTCTTGATGAAACAAAAATCCAACGGTTGCAACACAGGTTCGGCAGAGGATCAGAAGAAGAATAAGGAATACATGCAAAATAAGTAAGCGATGAAAAAAATATTCCACCTCAGCTCATGCAGCACTAACCAACGAATTTTAAAGGAAATCAACCCCGGTAAAGATGTTGAGTTGCAAAACATCAAAGAGCAAAACATTGACGTAAAAACTTTGGATTGGATAAAAGAGAAAGCAGGTTCCTACGAAGCTTTATTCTCAAAAAGAGCCATGAAATACAGAGGTTTAGGTCTTGATAAAATGAACTTAAGCGAAGCCGATTACCGCAAATACATGCTAGAAGAACACACCTTTTTGAAACGCCCCTTTATGATCAATGGTGATGCGGTTTTTATTGGGAATGCTAAGAAAGATATTGAGGCCGCAGTGAAGAGTTTTGGCGGATGAGTTGGATGTGATGGCACGCGGATGACACTGATTAAGTGGATTTGCGCTGATTTTTTCTTGATGGTGTTTCACCATATCCTTTGCATTCTTAACCTCTTTGCGGTTAATTCCCCACCTTCGTCCTCATGAAAATTCCGCAGCTTCGCGCACATCTTGCCTTATTTTTGGTTAATACCTTTTACGGCGCGAATCATGTGATCGCGAAGGGAATCATGCCCACTATTTTAACGCCAAATGTGTTTATTTTTCTTCGAGCGGCAGGAGCAACGAGTTTATTTTGGTTGATACATTTATTTCGAAAAAATCGAGAGAAAATTGCCCGAAAAGATTTACCACGATTGGCAGCCTGTGGTTTATTTGGTGTTGCAATAAATCAATTATTTTTCTTTCACGGTTTAAATTTGTCGTCGGCAATTAACTCTGGAATCATTATGACTTTGAATCCGATTATGGTCGTCATTCTTTCCTATTTTATTTTGAAAGAAGCCATAACAACATATCGTGTTGTAGGAATCATGCTCGGCGCAACAGGAGCAATTTTATTAACGATTTCTTCCAGTTCAAGAAGCTCAGAGTTGGCTTTGGGAGATTTGTTTTTACTCATCAACGCAGCGAGTTATGCCATTTATCTCGTCATTGCAAAACCGTTGATGACGAAGTACAAACCTTTAACCGTTATAACCTACACTTTCCTTTTCGGGTTTCTATTCGTTCTACTTTTCCCTCCGACTATTGGCGATCTCTTCCAAACAGATTTTTCTTTGTTGACAGGAGTAGTTTTAGGCAAAGTGTTGTACGTTATCATCGGAGTTACATTCTTAGCGTATTTACTAACGATGTATGGATTGAGTAAATTGAGTCCTTCCGTGTCGAGTGCTTATATTTATTTACAGCCTGTTTTGGTCATTTTCTTTGCAATTTTCTTTGCTTATATTGGTTTCACGGAAGACTACACGCATACGATTACTCAACAGAAAATGTTGTATATGCTGTTAATTTTCGTTGGAGTTTATGTTACAAGCTTGAAGAAAAAGGTTTAACAATAGCGATTTTGTAATTACGAATATCAAACCCTGCGAATTCCCAGATAAAAATTAATTGGTAAGTGTGCTTTCACATTTAACACAAAGCCTCTGCGCCTCTGGGGTGGAAAAAACAACACCGCAGAGACGCGGAGAATTTTTTTTGTTTTTCAATTGATCTTTTACAGTATCTTAATATATAAATAGTTGAGAAATGACTGAAAATGAAATTACCGAGAAAATTATAGGAGCATCAATTGAAGTACACAGAACACTTGGCCCTGGACTTTTAGAGAGCACTTATGAAGCTTGTTTATACTATGAGCTAGCCCAAAAAGGGCTTTGGGTTGATAAACAAGTAGCATTGCCGGTTTCATACAAAGAGGTGGAGTTGGATATAGGCTATCGTTTAGATTTATTAGTTGAACACAAAGTTATCGTGGAATTAAAATCAGTAAGTGAACTTTTGCCAATTCATACAGCACAACTACTTACTTATTTGAAATTATCCGAGCATCGTCTAGGTCTACTGATCAACTTTAATGTTGCAAAACTGACAGATGGAGTAAAGCGGATAGTAAATAAATTATGAAATGATAATTCAAAACTATAATTTGCAAGGCATTTTTGATTTAAAGCTAAAATTGCATTAAATCTCTGCGGCTCTGCGGTAAAATCCTAGTTACTGCTCTCATAGCGGTTAAAAAACCGTAAATTTGCCAAAAAACAAGTCTATGTTACAATCCATGACCGGCTTTGGGAAGGCCACAGGAAGTTTTCAAGGAAAGAAAGTTACCATTGAAATCCGTGCGCTCAATAGCAAAACATTGGATTTAAACGTCCGTATTCCGAGCATGTATCGTCCAATTGAATCGGATATGCGTAAAGTTTTAATGAAGGAATTGGAGCGCGGCAAAGTAGACGTAAACGTAAACATCGATGATTCAGGTGACTCGAAAAGTATTTCTGTCAATAAGTCATTGGCGAAAGCATATTACGAAGATTTGAAATCTGTAAACGATGCAATCGGAGAAAAAAGCGCGGATTATTTGGCGATGATCATGCGAATGCCAGATGTTTTAATCAGTGAGAAAGAAGATTTACCAGAAGGGGAAAAAGGTTTTTTGATGAACCTTTTGGATGAAGCATGTACAAGTTTAAACGAATTCCGCAAGCAAGAAGGCGAAGCTTTGGAAAAAGAATTTACAGAGCGAATCGAAGACGTTAGACGATTATTGATTGAAATAGAACCCTACGAAAATGTGCGGGTAGAAACCATTCGCGCTAAACTGGAGAAACAATTAGAAGAAATCTCAGGAGCGCAATATGATGTTAATCGTTTAGAACAAGAATTGATTTTTTACGTTGAGAAGTTTGATATTGCCGAAGAGAAAATGCGTTTAACGAATCACTTGGACTATTTCTTGGAAACTATGGGAATGGAAAGAACGGGCCGCAAATTAGGTTTCATCACACAGGAAATTGGTCGTGAAGTCAACACTTTGGGAAGCAAAAGCAATCAAGCGGACATGCAGAAAAAAGTGGTTGAAATGAAAGACAACTTAGAGAAAATGAAAGAACAAGTTCTCAATACTTTATAAAAATCATAACAATGAATAAGCAAGGCAAATGTGTAATATTTTCGGCACCATCAGGCGCGGGAAAAACGACTATAGTACACGCTTTGTTGGATCGAATTCCAGCGTTATCTTTTTCTGTTTCTGCTTGTAGTCGAGATCCTCGACCAAATGAAGTAAGCGGCAAAGACTATCATTTTTTAGGTGTTGAAGGTTTTCAGCAAGCGATTTTGAAAGAAGACTTGATAGAATGGGAGGAAGTTTACACAAATAATTATTACGGGACTTTAAAAACTGAAATCGAAAGAATTTGGGAGGAAGGGAAAACCGTTATTTTTGATGTGGACGTAATAGGCGGATTAAATTTAAAGAAACTGTTCGGCGAAAAAGCCATGGCGATTTTTGTTCAGCCACCAAGTTTTGATGAATTGGAGAAAAGACTGCGCGACAGAAGCACGGAAACGGAAGACAAAATCAATCAACGCATGAATAAGGCGCGAACTGAACTAGCAAAAGCAACAGAGTTTGACATTGTTTTGGTCAACGACGATTTGCAACAAGCAATTGTCACGGCAAAAGGAATAGTAGAACATTTTATCGTATCATGAAAGTAGGACTGTATTTCGGCTCATTCAACCCAATTCACGTTGGCCATTTGATTATTGCCCAATACATGATTCAGCGCGATGATATTGACGCGGTTTGGTTTGTTGTGTCCCCGCACAATCCATTAAAAAAGAAAAGCACTTTACTCGAAGATTATCATCGTTTGGCAATCGTTAAAATTGCCATCGAGGACGAGCTAAAATTTAAAGCAGAAGACATTGAATTTAAAATGCCTCAACCGAGTTACACAATTGATACGCTAGCTTATTTGAAAGAAAAACACCCGGACTATAATTTCAGTTTGTTAATGGGTGAAGACAATTTACGCGGACTTCATAAGTGGAAAAACTTCGAAAAAATGCTTGAGAAACACAAAATTTACGTTTATCCAAGATTTGAAGAAGAACCAATAGAACATCAATTTAAAGAACATCCATCAGTCGTTTTTTGCAACGATGTTCCCTTGATGAAAATCTCCGCGAGTTATATTAGAGAATTAATAGGAACGGGGAAATCAGCTCGTTTTTTATTGACAGAAAAAGTCAACAAATACGTTGATGACATGAATTTTTACAAGTGATTTATTTGCCATCATATACAAATAGATAAACATTGACATTCTCCTTTTTAACCGGTTTTATCAACGTCAGGCACTAAAACTTCTCTTGACAAAACAATGGTTTCCACCTTGTTCTTTTAAAGGACTTTTTACTCCGCTCCATTTTTCCATAATTTTGGCAAAATCATTCTTTTTCCGGTGACAGCGTCGATTTCTAATTTATAGTCTTTTTTCGTTGGATTCCAGATGTAAATAGAATAGGGAAGACCCGCTTCTGCTGCGAATACAAAACTCATTTTTCCGTCATGTAGATTTTGAGATTGATAGTCGGAATTGTCTTTTGGAACACAAACAAAATGGACATCTTCAACGCCATAACATTGGATGGATATCATAAAAGATTCTTGGGAAGGCGATATTTCTAGTAAGTTTTCAAATTCAGCATTGGTAGAAATGGACTTTTGGGAAAGAATAGTTTTTTCAATAAAACGCACCGTGTTTTTTCGCTTTATTTCAGCAGGGACATATTGAAAGAGGAAAACGCCGCTATGCTCCAGATTACCGGGAATTGTTTCTTGATGACAGAGCATCAAATTTGAATCTGCTACAAACTTTTCAAATGGAATGCCGATTTCAAAAGGACCGAACTGGCTGTCCCAAACTATAGCATCACCAAATTTCAGGCTACTTTTATCCTGTAAAAAAGCAATTCCAGAAAACTGCTGAAGTTGCTGGTTTTTCATTTTTAAATTAGACCTGAGTGTATAAGCGAGAAGAGGATGATAGGCAAAAACTGTTTTGTCTTTAAGTAGAGGTTCATTTTTTATATAATTACCAGTTGTAATTAAGGCTCTATTGATGTGGCTCTCCTCCTTTTTTAAATAAGGCGTTGTGCAAAGTAGAAACAAGATAAGTAAAGGAAATATAAAAGTTCCAAATGCAAATTGCTTTCTACTTGTAGAGAGCAATTTTCCCATGAAATACAGATTCATTAAAAGGAAAGTTGGCAAACCTTGAGTTGCTATTCTCGTCAGGCCCATGGAACCATTTTGACCGGAACCATAGAAGTAACTGTGCGCCGCAAGAATTCCTAAAAAAGTTCCGTAAGAAAGAATCACTAAGCCAATAATTTTAAACCCGAGTTGCTTACGAAAAAACTGAAAGCACAGAACGACAAATCCACCTAGAAAAATCGCAAGCCCGTGTAGACCGAGATAGGCTTTAAATCCTTTGAGATAATGCCAATATGAACCAACTCCGTAGAAGGAATTGTCCATGGAATAAGGTGATTTTGTGAAGTACCACAAGAAATCATGAAAGGCAAAAAGACCGATTACGGCATAGATCCCAAAGGGAATAATCACAAAAGAAACGGGCTTCCATTGCTTTGAAAATAAAAGTAATGCGAGAGCAAAAACCACCACCAATTGGCCCTCACTTCGGAGAAAAGGCATACAACCGACCAAGAAAGCAAAGCTGTAATATTTATCATTTAACCAAGCAACGCAAGCGGCAATCAGAAACAAACTAAACAAAGGCTCGGTTAATCCTCCTAGAACCGTGTTAGCATAATCCGGCGTGAGCAGTAATAAAAAGGCAAAGGCCAATTGAAAAGGCAAGGGAGTCTTTAGTTTGCTTAAAATCTGCCAACCCAAAATTATGGTTAAGGAAAAAACCAGAGAATTAAAAAGAACCATCCCGTCAAAACCAAATTGCGCAAATGGACTGCTTAATAAAATGAATAAAGGTTTACCCCAGTGGTCAAGAAAAAAGGCAGGATCTTCCCAACTGGCTTGTGAGATAAAGAAATGCATTAAGCCATCACCGCAATCGACAGGAGCGGGCAATGCTTGAAAATTGTAATACAACCACCCAAGGGAAAATGCCAAAGCAGCAATATAGAGGGCGTTGTTTTTAGTCATGCTTAGAATTTCATTTCAGGAACATTCGCAGGAACTACTAATTCGCCTTCCGTTTTGGAAACGATTTCCTCAACTGAAACACCAGGCGCACGCTCAATTAAATGAAATTTACCGTCTTTTATTTCAAGCACAGCAAGTTCAGTTACCACCCTTTTAACACAGGCAACCCCCGTAAGCGGCAAAGTACATGCTTTTAGCATTTTAGATTCACCAGCTCTATTTGTATGCATCATTGCTACGATGATGTTATCTGCAGAAGCGACCAAATCCATTGCGCCGCCCATTCCTTTTACCATTTTGCCAGGAATTTTCCAGTTAGCGATGTCGCCATTTTGAGAAACTTCCATAGCGCCAAGTACCGTCAACTGAACATGTTGACCGCGAATCATGGCAAAAGACATAGCAGAATCAAAGAAAGAAGCTCCTTTTTGGGCAGTAATGGTTTGTTTTCCAGCGTTGATTAAATCAGCGTCTTCATCCCCGTCCATTGGAAAAGGACCCATTCCTAGAATGCCATTTTCCGATTGAAACTCAACCTCTATGCCTTCTGGGATGTAATTTGCCACCAACGTTGGAATACCAATCCCAAGGTTTACGTACCAGCCATCTTGCAATTCTTGTGCAATACGTTGTGCAATACCGTTTTTATCTAGTGCCATTTTGTTTCTTTCTTAGTAGGTTCAAATTTAATGATTTTGACACCAAATACTTGGGGTATGTTCGCAAATTTGCAAACAACACGCACCAGTTATTCAAATTAATTTAAAAAGGGAATTTTTATTTTTCTAAAATAATCGTCGTATGAAAGATATTTTCACCGGAAACGGAGAGATGTGTTATTTCGTATCCTTCCTGTTTCCATTTTTCAAGCTCTTTCTTAATAAGTCCCGCATTGTTACCAGCTAGATCGAATCCTCTTTCTAATGTTACGTTGCTCGTGTTTCCCTCAGGATTTGTCACCGTATATCCTGAGTTAGTCCCCAATGTAAACTCAACTACTCGGATTATCACCATTTTTGAGGAGCTTTCCTGGGCAGTCAGATTTCCCATTCCGAGAAACAAAACGGCAATTGTGGTCAGAACGATTAGTTTTAAATTTTTCATGAATGTTGTTTTTTTATTAAGACCTCTTAGTCCAAGAGGATCAACTCAAATTTACCATTTTTAATGGAAATTTTTTCTTTATACATATTCCACAAATACACACGAACTTCTTTTTCTTCAGATTCAAATGTGTCGATTGGATAATTAAAATTCATATAGAAGTCTTTTTTTAGCCCTTGCGACCAGCGTTGATTCCAGCTCTCGTAAACTACAGAATTCAGGCCTTCATCAAAGGTGGAATACACGATACTTGAAAATGTAAAGGATTCGGAAGTGCGGGTGTCTCCGTGAACATGAATTTGTAGTTTCTTGCTTCGAAGAGAATCTGGGATAAAGAAATTGCCGAATGAAATAAACTCAGCATCCGTTTCAGAAAGATTAAACGTACTGTCAAAAAGAACTGTTTTTATGAATGGCCTTTTACGTTTGTAAGCAATGTAGGTGCTTTTTGTATCTCGGGAGATTGTATCATAGTCAACTAAATCAGAAATGTTCAGCTTTAGAACATCTTTGGTTAACACAAGTTCGGCGGCTTTATTAAATACTTTATAGTCTGAAACAGTGCTTTGAACTTTTTGTTTTCTATTTTGCAAGGCCCAAGAAAACCGCATCAATGGATAAACTGAAATTGTCGATTTTTCATTTACCTCCTTTATCACGTCGGCGTAAAACTCGTCTGACATTCTATCGTCTGGAGAAAAAATGGAGGTTGATAGATTTATGCGAGGAATGAATAATATCGGGAATATTAGAAACAGAAGGGAAGCAGATGCCGTCGATTTATGCTTATTCAAAATATAAGCTAAAAGCAAAATAGAAAGCGGAATTAAATACATTCCCACTCTGTCTTCAGGATAATTTACATCGCGAAAATGAGCTAAAAAAAGGATAACAGCGATATGTCCAAATAGAAACCAAGCAATTAGTGTTTCTTTGTTTTTAAAGAATTCACGACTTCCAGCTTTTAACCAAATAAGCATTAAAACGAGAATAACGATTACTCCGATTGACAGCAAAATCCATTTGAACCAATTATCGTCGAAAAAAAGTGTGTTTTCGGTTAGAGTCTTTCCGGTTACTTCCCAAAATCCATCAAGGGAACCATAGTATAATGCCCCACCTTCTTTGAGTTTTTCGGCAAAGAGTATTGCCGGATAAATTAGATAAATCAATGTGCTGTGAAGAAATACTAGAACGGTTTGTTTTTTCCACGACAATTCTTTCAAAGCTAAAAGTTGATGGATTAAAACAAATAATATAGCAAGTATAGCCGAAACTAAATACGTCAAATTAGAATAGGCGGCGATAATGATAAACAAATAGGCAATTGCTAAATGTTTGGGTGAATGTGATTTCGAAAACCGGAAAAGAAAAACAAGTGTAGCAAGAAAGAAAGCCAATGAAATTCCATATCCACGTGTGTAAGCGAAGTAATCTAAAATAAAGGGAATTCCCGTGAGCGCAATTAAAGTGATTCCCCGGAAAAGAATATTTTCAATTGGTTTAACAAGTTGGTAAATTGCCCAAAAGAAAATGGCAAAAGAGAATAAATTTGGCAAACGCAGCCAGAAGAAATCAGCTCCAAAAATCAGGAACAACCAACGAGACAAATAACTATTAATTAGATGGTTGTTAGCGTCAAGCAAAGCCTTGTCGCCCCAAATAAGCCCAGTTTCTACATAATGAAAAAGGGTAGCGACCTCATCGTGAAGCGGCTCAACGAACCAGGCTCTTAAAAACAAATAAACAAAAAGCAAAACAAATAGTATCCATGCGAAAACGGAATAATTCGATTCAAGTTTTAGTTTGTTCGCCACCATTTAAACTCGTGGTTTAACTGTGCGTTGTTCGATACGTTTTTCAAATTTTTCTCCCTGGAAGATACGTTGTACGAAAATTCCAGGAGTATGTATGAAGTTTGGGTCTAATTCACCCGCCGGAACCAATTCTTCCACTTCAGCAACGGTGATTTTTCCAGCCATTGCCATCATGGGGTTGAAGTTCCGTGCCGTTGCTTTAAATACAAGGTTTCCTTCTGTGTCGCCTTTCCAGGCTTTAACAATTGCAAAATCTGCGGTTAATGCTGATTCTAAAATATGTGGTTTACCATCGAAAACACGCACTTCTTTTCCTTCCGCGACTTCAGTGCCATAACCGGCAGGTGTAAAAAAAGCAGGAATTCCAGCTCCACCAGCGCGACATCTTTCCGCCAAACTTCCTTGAGGAATAAGATCCACTTCTAATTCCCCCGACAACATTTGCCTTTCGAATTCATCGTTTTCTCCAACGTAGGAGCTGATCATTTTTTTTATTTGTCTATTTTGAAGCAACAACCCCAAACCAAAATCGTCAACACCCGCATTATTGGAAATGCACGTCAAATCTTTGACGCCCATTTTAACCATTTCGGCAATTGAATTTTCGGGAATACCGCAAAGGCCGAATCCGCCAAGCATAAGCGTCATGCCATTTTCTAATCCTGCCAATGCCTCGTTAACGTCTTTTACTGTTTTATTCATTTCTAGAAAAATGGATTATCTTCAAAGTTATCAGAACTTGTTGGACCGTCTAGCTGGCCATCACAGGAGAAGAATTGTGTTGGGTCGTAATTAGGTGGTTTCTCGAATTCCGTGGTTGAAAGCCCAATTTTCGAATCTTTGTAAACAGCGTTCATATAATAACCGTAAATAGGCAGGGCAACACTTGCTCCTTGACCGATAGCCGTTGAACGGAATCGCACAGAGCGATCTTCCGCTCCAACCCAAACGCCAGTTACCAATTCTGGAGTAAAGCCAACAAACCAGCCATCTGAATTGCTTTGTGTTGTTCCTGTTTTTCCCGCCATAGGCACGCGGATATTTCCATAATCAACGGCTCTTCTTAAACGATTTCCTGTTCCTTGATTTATAACGCCTTCAAGCATTTTAATCATGGTATAAGCAACATTTTCGTTCAACACCTCTCTCGAAACCGGTTTGGCATTGTAAATAACGTTTCCATTACGATCTTCAATCCGGAAAATAGTAGAAGGAGTAATGAATATTCCCTGGTTAACGAACATCGCTTGTGCGGGAATAAGCTTAAACAACGACAAGTCCATTGTTCCCAAACACATTGGTGGAGTAATGTCGCGTTGAGCCAAATTAATATCAACATCCTGTAGGAATTTTGCTATGTTGATTGTTCCCGCAACGGGCCCCATACTAGACATAACGGCTACAGTTGTGGGATTCGAAGACTGGGCTAGACCATTTGCCATTGTTCCCGCCGCTTTACCTCCCGGACACCAACTTCCAACACAGAAATTCCCATTAAATACAGTACAAGGTTTAGCCGTTCCCATTGATAGGGCTGTTGCATATACAAAAGGTTTTATTGTCGAACCAACTTGTCTGGAACCTTGTCGAACGTGATCATAAGCGAAATGGTCGATATTTATCCCGCCAACCCAAGCTTTCACGAACCCAGTTTGCGGCTCAACAGACATCAAGCCACAATGTAAAAACGATTTATAGTAACGAATAGAATCGTTCGGGGTCATTATGGTATCAATTTCACCACTCCAAGCAAACACCGACATTTGTTCCGGCTCATTAAATCCCTTCATTATTTCTTCTTCCGTTTTACCCAGTTCTTTTCCGGCGTGATAACGACTAGAATTTTTTCGCGCACTTCGCATGATGTTCTCAACCGTTTCTTCAGAAATAGAATTACTAAACGGGAAGTTTTTCAGCCCATCATTATTTCTGTCGAAAGCGGGCTGCAAGTAATTTTTTATGTGTCTTTCAACCGCCGCTTCAGCGTATTTTTGCATGGATAAATTGATGGTCGTATATATTTTTAGCCCATCACTGTAAATGTTCCAGGCTTCACCATCCGGCCGAGCGTACTTCAAAGACCCATCCGGTTTGGTTTCGGTAAAAAGTGTAGTTAATTCAGCTCTTAGAGATTCTCGGAAATAGGGAGCAACACCTTCTTTGTGATCAACTTTTTGGTATTTCGTAATGATGGGCTTTAATTTTAATCGCTCAAAATCGGCTCTCGTCAAAGGATTTTTAATGGCGGGATTTTTCTTTTCGGAATTCTTGAGCCATTGAAACAACACTTGATTTCTTCTTTGAACGGTTCTTAAACTGTCAGCCGCTCTTTTCTCCACAATTTCATCTGTGCTTACAGCAGACATCACTATTCCTTTATTTAAAGAAATACTTCTTCGGTAATTTTTAACTTCAAAGGTGTGTGGATTGAAAAGGCCAGGATTTTTACACATTCCAACGAGGATTGCAGCCTCATCTTTCGTTAGGTCAATAGGGGCTTTGTTAAAGTATACTTTAGCCGCATTTTCAATACCGACTGCGTTGTACAAAAAGTCAAATTGATTTAAGTACATCGTAATGATTTCCTCTTTTGTGTAACGTTTTTCTAAACGAGAAGCGATTATGTTTTCTTTTGCTTTTTCATTAACCCGGCCTAGAAGGCGGAACATGCGGAATGAAGATTCAGAAAGTGAAGAGGTAACCCCAGTTTGTTTATCTCTTTTTTGTAATGTAAAGAGAAGTTTCGCTAATTGCTGCGTAATAGTCGAAGCTCCGCCAGCTCCGCCAACACTTAAAACAGCCCGCCCAATCGCCTTAAAGTCAACGCCAGAGTGCTCCATAAAGCGTTCATCTTCGGTTGATATAAGTGCTTCTATCACATAAGGGGATATTTCATTGTATTTTACACTTGTTCGATTAATTTTCCAAAAGCGACCCAATTCTGTTTCAGCGTCATCAGCATAAACAACGGATGCTAAAAGTTCAGGGGGATTGTCCAACATCGCAACGGAGGGCATGGAGTCTTCGGGTTGGAAAAACAACAACGCCAGTACGAGAAATAAAGGAAGCAATCCTAATATCCATAGAATTCTTGTATATTTCTTTGTCGTCCCTTCATTTAATGGGGCCTTTTTTTCTTTTGTTTTATTCGACGCTGTGCTCATAATTGAACCAAATATATACTGTAAAAGTAAAGATTATTCTTTATCTGTGAATATTGTCTAGTAGAGAATGTCTCGTCTTTGACTGTCCAGCTTTAGCAAGACAAACAACAAGATAGAAAAAGACATCATGGAGGAACCGCCATAACTAAAGAACGGCAAGGGAATCCCAATTACAGGAGCGAACCCGATGTTCATTCCAATGTTGATTGCAAAGTGATAAAAGAGAATCATCCCAACGGAATAAGCATAAATTCGATAATAACGACTCCTTTGTCGTTCTGCTATAATTATAATGCGCAGGAGCATGAATATGTAAACACTGATTAGAAACAAACTTCCAGCAAACCCCCATTCTTCTGCAAATGGACAGAAGATAAAATCGGTTTCACTTTCTGGAACGTGATTACTTTGAACACTTGAAAGAGACGCCTTTGTGTATCCTTTTCCAAATGCACCACCGGAACCAACGGCCGCCATTGCCCGATTTCTGTTGTAATCCGCGCCATCTTGATCCTCATTCAAGCCTAAAACTAATTCGATACGGTCCTTTTGGTGAGGCGCTAATCCTTGAAAAAGAAAATTCACCGATAAAGCCAAAATAGAGGAAAGCGCAAAACCAATTAGGACAACAATAATAGCCTGTTTTTTTTCTCTACGAGAAGCCAGTCTACTTAAAATCAGATAAACGACAACACCGCCGATTGCTAACGCGATTATTACCCCAACAATTCCGGAGGTAGTTAAATCAGGAATAAATAGTAGGTTGAAAGTATTGTTTGAAACCAAAAGAGTAATAACACAAAGCACGACTACGAAAAATAAAATTGGGATGAAGTGTGTTCCAATCCACGTTTGTTTAAATCTAATGCCTGGGATTAAGTTTATAATTTTCAGAATGACAGGGTCGTAACTCATGCCTTCCCGGTATAAGACAAACAAGAACGACGTAAAAACAACCAATGTTCCAGCATCTGGTTGTAGGATTACCAAAACCATAGGAACGAGAATAATAGCATTGGAAACAACAACCGTTTTCACATTTTGCGTTTTCACATTAATGTTACTAACGTAACTAGAAAGCAAGAGCGCTGTTCCTATTTTCGCGAATTCGGCGGGCTGGATACCAAAAGAACCAAATCCTAGCCAAGCGTGCGCCCCATTAATCGCAGGCATGAATAATACAACGACGAGTAAGAATAAGGTGAATAAATAAATAGGGACAGCAAATTTTCGGTAAATTGAAGAATCAATTAAGAAAACGAGAAGCCCTAAAAACAGGGAAACACCAACCCACATTACCTGCTTGCCGTATTTTTGAGAAAAATCGAAAAAGTGGGGGTGCTCAGGATCAAACGCTGTGGAATACACAGTCATTAACCCCATAGTAACTAAAAGGATATAGCATGTAAAAAGAGGCCAATCAATATCTTGAGCTATTTTATCGTTTGATCTCATTGAATATTTGAAAGTTTCGCCTCAACTATACGCAGCTCTTTATCGGCGTCTTTAATCTTCCCGGTTAAATATTGCTCAATCATCAAACTGGCAATAGGAGCAGCCCATGTTCCTCCAAAACCAGCATTCTCTACAAAGACAGCAATAGCAATTTTTGGATTGTCGATTGGAGCAAAAGCGATGAATACAGAGTGATCTTTTCCATGCGGATTTTGAACGGTTCCTGTTTTTCCACAAACGACGACATCAGTCATTCTAGCCTGTCGGCCCGTACCACCATCTTCATTGACAACACGACGCATTCCTTCGATTATGGGCGTAAAATGTTTTGCATTAACTTTCGTATATCGTTTTTTATCAAAACCGCCCAGAGATCCAGCGCCTCCAATTTCTTTTACAAAATGAGGAGTATAAAACCACCCTTTATTTGCAATAATTGCTGCTAAATTGGCCATTTGTAGAGGAGTAAGGGCAACCTCTCCTTGCCCAATCGAGTTCGAGCGAATAGTTGAAAATGCCCATCTATGATGTCCGTACCATTTGTCGTAATATGCCGCATCTGGAATTCTACCGGGCCTTTGTCCCGTAATGTCTGTCCCTAATGTTTCTCCTAGCCCGAAGCTATGCATATATTTTGCCCAAATGGTCAATCCAATTTCAGCGTCTTTAAAAGTGTTTTTACTTTTACCTTGTTGAATAATGCGACGAGTTGCTTGATAAAAATAAGGGTTGCACGAATATTGAACGGCTTTCATTATATCAGATGGGGACTCGTGGTTGTGACAACCAACCAAGCTTTTATTACACGGGAACCCTGTATCAACATTGACAACACCTTCCTCTAAAGCAACAAGAGCCTGGACCAATTTAAAAATTGACCCTGGAGGATATTCGGAAGCCACAGGTCTTGGATAAAGCGGTTTATTTGGGTCGGTAACAAGTTTAGGGTAGTTAATGCCAATGTTTCTTTTTCCGACCAATAAATTTGGGTCGTAACTAGGTGCTGAAATCATGGATAATATTTCGCCTGTTGACGGTTCTATTGCAACGATACAGCCTTTTTTGTTCTGCATCAATTTTTCGCCGTACGCTTGTAGGATAATATCCAATCCCAATTTCATTGGAGTACTTTGCATTGCGATGGTGTCATATTTTCCGTCAGCGAAAGGTTCCAAAGCGTTATTCAATGCAGATGTAACGATGTATTTGACTCCTTTCTGCCCTCGCAATTCTTTTTCATAGAATCGCTCAAGACCCGCACGACCCATATTATCTCCGGGTCTGTAATAGGGTTCTCGGTCAATATCTTCCCGGTTGGCTTCAGCCAAATAACCAAGGATATTGGCCCCGCTATGATAAGGATATTGCCGCATACTTGTTACTTCCTCGTAGAACCCTGGGAATCTACCTAAGTGTGGCGCGATTTCAGCAACTTCTTCGAGAGTGAGCTCCTTCATAAATGGATACGCTCTCACTTTTTGATAATTGGATGTCCGCTTCTGAGTATGTCTGTTGTAAAAAGTTCCTTCACCTACTCTAATTTGATAAAACCGATAACGAACTTTTTGCACTGTCCAGCCAATTAGTTTTGCGAAAGCAGCAGTATCTAAATTCTCAATTTCGGCTTCCACCATCATTAAGTTGTAATACGTTTGATTGGAAACGACTTTTTTGCCATTTCTATCGAATATTACACCGCGAGGAGGCGTAATTTCTTTTCTTTTTTCAGCTATTTCTTGTGCCCGTAAGGTCCAGGTGTCGTCAATTACTTGCATATATAAAAGCCGAAACGCATAAAGCAAACCTATGGAAACGATAAATGTAATAATGACAATTTTTCTGGAGTCGAAATTCATCGGTCTTTGGGCTTTTGTACAAAGATAATTTGTAAGCCAACACAAACCAAAAACGAAACAATAGTACTTAGGATCGTTTTCTTTAGAATGTAAGTAAGTTCACTTAGGTTGGCAACTTCAAACAGGAAAAACCACAAATGGTGAAGTAAAAGCAGTGTTCCGAAAGTTAAGATGAACCAGGCCGTCCCTAAAGTATAAATGTTGGCTTCTTTGTTCATTTCATAATCTTCTTGGGATGCAAATCTTGAGAAGACTAACGGCCGCATGTAGGCAAAAAGCAAAAGAGCAGAAGTATGTAGGCCAAAAGTATTACTCATAGCATCGATGCATATACCCATAACAAAACTGATGAGTAAAGTAAAGGATAGGTTTAATTCATAAGGAAGCAAAAAGATAAAAAGGGGATAAGCCATTATAAGAATCCCCGAACCAATTTCCAATTGATTCAAAATGAAAACTTGAACCAAAACAAGTAGAACAAAGCGTGTGATATGATTAAAAATTTTATTCATGATCTTCTTCGTTGGTAATAACTGATTCTAATTGACGTTGTTCGTTTTTCAAAATGTTTTTTATAACATAAACATTTTGTAGTTTTTTGAAATTTGTAGCTAATAATATTTGTACATCCCATTGTGCCCGGCCCTCAATAGGCAGTACCTTGTATACTTTTCCAACCGCAATTCCTCTTGGGAAAACCCCGCCACCGCCCCGCGTAAGAACGGCACCCCATTTTTTAACGGGGAGATCATTTGAAATACCCGATAAGTTAGCAAAACGGGCATTTCGAATGGTCCACTTCAAAAGGCCAAACGACCCATCTTCCTCAAGCATAACATCGATGTTAGGGTTGGTAGACAGAACAGATTTAACTAGTGAATAATGAGTTGAAACTTTAAAAACAACACCTACAACACCCTTGTCGCAGATAACGCCCATCCCACGTTTAACTCCCTGCTTGCTTCCGATGTTCAGCGTTAGAAAATTATTTGCCTTGTCATAAGTGGAATTAAGGACAGTCGCAGGGGTGTACTTATACTGTGTTTGGTACAGCGTATCATCAATCTTTATTTGATTGTAATCTAGTTTAATAAAACTTTGTGGCAGTTTTTCACGCAAGCGTTTGTTCGCAAAGCTTAAATCCCGGTTACTATTTCCTAAATTAACGTATTTGGTGAATTCATTTTCAGTTTCCCATAAGGCTCCCGTTACATTATTTGCTGTTGTAAGATATTGAGAACGAGGAAAATAAGAGTAAGTGAAATAATTTGAAAGCGCTATAAATTGCAAAGCAACAAAAAGCAAGAAAATTTGAAATCGTCTAAAAAAAGCAAATAATTTTCTCATTTGTTACTTGGCGCTATGCTCACGCGTTAGTTTAGTCTCGAATCAAGAACTGGAAACGGTGAATGTTCTTCAGAGCAATACTCGTTCCACGTGCAACTGCGCGAAGGGGGTCTTCAGCTATGTGAACAGGCAATTTCGTTTTAGCTGAAATACGTTTATCTAAACCGCGCAACATAGAACCGCCACCAGCTAAATAGATGCCGGTTTTGAATATATCAGCCGACAGTTCCGGCGGAGTCAGTTCCAAAGCAGAAAGAATCGCTTCTTCGATTTTTGAAATTGTTTTATCTAATGCGTGCGCTATTTCAGAATAAGAAACAATGATTTCTTTTGGAATCCCGGTCATTAAATCACGACCACGTACGGCGAAATCTGCAGGGGGATTTTCAAGCTCCGTAAGCGCAGAACCGACTTCAATTTTAATTTGTTCAGCCGTTCTTTCACCAACAAGGATGTTGTGTTGACGACGCATGTATTCTTCAATATCAGATGAGAAATCATCACCAGCAATACGGATAGATTTGTCACAAACAATACCACCTAAAGCGATTACCGCAATTTCAGTTGTGCCCCCACCTATATCGATAATCATATTCCCCATTGGCTCTTCCACATCGATACCAATACCGATTGCAGCCGCCATTGGCTCATGAATCAAATAAACTTCTTTTGCACCAGCGTGTTCAGCACTATCTCTAACGGCGCGTTTCTCAACCTCTGTAATTCCAGAAGGAATACAAATCACCATTCGAAGTGAAGGATTAAATAATCTTTTTCCCGGATTTATCATTTTGATAAATCCACGAATCATTTGTTCTGCACTTTGGAAATCAGCAATTACACCATCTTTTAGGGGACGAATAGTCTCAATAAGTTTATGCGTTTTACCATGCATTTGCTGCGCTTTTTTTCCAATAGCAACAATGCGGTTGGTTTGAATGTCTCTGGCAACAATAGATGGCTCATCCACGACAACTTTATCATTCATGATGATCAAGGTATTTGCAGTACCTAAGTCGATGGCGATTTCCTGAGTAAGAAAGCTAAATAATCCCATTTTTAATATTTGTTCGCTCTAAGGTGAGTAATATATTCCATTATTATTCGTAAAAAAGACTAAAAAGTTTCAATTACGCATAAAATATTTATTTTAATGTTTGAAATGCCTATTTCCCGTCATTACCATTGCCATTCCATTTTCGTTGCAATAAGCAATTGACAAATCATCTTTGATAGATCCTCCGGGTTGAATTACCGTGTCAATTCCTTCTTTGTGAGCAATTTCAACACAATCAGGGAAAGGAAAAAACGCATCTGAAGCCATAACGGCGCCTTTCAAATCAAACTTAAATGTTTTTGCTTTGTGAATCGCTTGATTCAATGCATCTACACGTGAAGTCTGACCCGTTCCACTAGCCAGAAGTTGTTTGTTTTTGGCTATGACAATGGTATTTGATTTTGTGTGTTTAACCAATTTATTGGCAAACAACAAATCTTCTATTTCTTCGCTTGTTGGAGCTTTAGTTGTTATTGTTTGTAAATTCTCTTTTCCCTCCGACAAGATATCTCTATCTTGTTCCAAAACCCCATTTAAAATAGTTCTGAATTGTTTGGTCGGGAAATCAAATAATTTTTGAATCAAGAGCACGCGGTTCTTTTTAGATTTCAAAATATCCAAAGCCTTGTCATCGAATTTAGGCGCGATAACTACCTCGCAGAACAAGGTGTTAATTAATTCAGCCGTTGCCAAGTCGATAGTTGTATTTGAAATTAAGATTCCACCAAATGCCGAAACAGGGTCAGCGGTTAAAGCTGCCTCGTAAGCTTCTTTTAAGGAAGGGCGAGTAGCTAAGCCACAAGCATTGTTGTGCTTCATTATAGCGAAAGTCGGCGCATCATTTTGAAAATCAGCCATCAAATGAACAGCTGCATCTACATCCAACAAGTTGTTGTAAGACAATTCTTTTCCGTGTAGTTTGTCAAACAACGCGTCCATATCGCCGTAAAAAACACCTTTTTGATGAGGATTTTCGCCATAACGAAGAATGCTAGAATTCAAAAGACTTTGTTTGAATAAATCCTCTGTTTCGTCGTTGAAATAGTTGAAGATATGTGTGTCGTAATGCGAACTGACATTGAAAGCTTGCATTGCGAAATGTTTTCTTTCTTCCGTTGATGTTCCTGCATCAGCAGAATAAATCTTCAGGAATTTAGCATAACTTTTTTGAGATGGAAGTATTACTACATCCTTGTAGTTTTTCGCAGCAGCGCGGATCAAAGAAATTCCGCCAATGTCTATTTTTTCAATGATATCCTCATGGTTTGCTCCGGAAGCAACGGTTGCTTCAAATGGGTAAAGATCAACGATAACTAAATCGATAGGCGGAATGTCGTAGGTGTCAATTTGCTCCAAATCTTCGCTCAAACCTCTTCGATGAAGAATGCCCCCAAAAATTTTAGGATGCAGTGTTTTAACGCGGCCACCTAAAATTGATGGAAAAGAAGTTAATTCTTCAACGGGCGTAACAGTTATTCCCAATTCTTCAATAAATTTTTGTGTTCCACCGGTAGAAAATATTTCAACATTGTTTTTTGCAAGTACTTGAATAATAGGGCCTAAACCGGTCTTATCAAATACTGAAATCAATGCTGAATTTATTTTTTTAGGAGTAATCATCTTCATTCTTAATTGGACTGCAAGATTAAGGAGATTTTTCGAGAAAAAGGGTGGTTTAGAGTATAATTGATGCAAGTTTTCGAAGATTCTCTTTTTTTTTGCATTTTTATACAAAATACTGTCAAAAAATGCAGAGAATTACCATAGTTGAAGATGAAACAAGCATAGCAGAGATGCTTCGTTTGAATTTAGAAATGGAAAATTTTGAAGTGTTGGTTTTCAATCATGGAGGTGATGCAATTCGCAATTTACCCCTGCTGTTGTCGTCAGATTTGTTGATTTTAGACGTTATGTTACCAGAAAAAACAGGATTCGAGATTTTGACAGAAATACGAAAAATTTCTCAAGTTCCAGCGCTCATTTTGTCGGCAAAGGGAAGCACGCATGACAGAATTCACGGCTTGAAACTAGGGGCAAACGACTATTTGCCAAAGCCTTTTGATTTAGAGGAGTTATTGCTGAGAATCAATAATTTATTACCCCAAAATAACCAGAAAAAGTCAATTTTAACGATAGGAAACAAGACGGTTAACACCATAACGTTTGAAGTTGCTGAAAATGGATTATCAACGAAATTTGAGTTGACAAAACGAGAAGTCGAACTGTTACAATTGTTTGATGAAAAAGAGGGGCAGGTCGTTTCGAGATATGAAATTTTAGATAGACTTTGGGGAAAGGACGTTTTTCCAACGAGTCGAACGATAGACAATTACATATTGGCTTTCCGAAAACTTTTTGAGGCCGACCCTAAACATCCTATATATTTTCATTCAATTCGTGGGGTTGGGTATAAGTTTACCCCTTAAAGTTCAGCGCTTATTTCCGTTTCACTGCGAAGCCGTGAATAATAAATACGGCTAACAAGGATAAGCCAATTTTATGCAGATTAGTTGTGGAATTTGATTTTCTTCTTAAAATATTCTAAAAAACAAACGGCTAATCCAAATCCTTTTAATTTTGTAATGAACATGAAAGAAGCAAAACAAAGGCGCTATGACGCAGCTTATTTGAGAATGGCCCAACAATGGGCGGAATTATCTCATTGCAACCGAAAAAAAGTTGGGGCTATAATAGTCAAAGATCAAATGATTATATCGGACGGTTACAACGGAACGCCCGCAGGGTTTGATAATTGTTGCGAGAACGAAAACGGGGAAACGCAATGGTATGTTTTGCATGCTGAAGCAAACGCGATTTTAAAAGTTGCAAAATCAACCAACAATTGTAAAGGCGCGACCTTATACTTAACTTTATCTCCATGTAAAGAATGCAGTAAATTGATTCTCCAAGCCGGAATAAAACGGGTGGTTTATACGAATGGATACAAAGACTGTTCAGGCATCGACTTTTTGAAGGCATCAGGGATAGAAATAGAACAACTAGAAACGTTAACACATGGAGAATAATCCAAAAAACTATTATTTAATCCCTTTATGTCTTGCGTGTGCAATGGCAATAGGCTTGGGCTTGGGTTTTTATTTAACACCAAAAACGAATTACACTTTCGCAGAGAAAAAAGGGGAGAAGTATCAGAAGATTCAAGATATCCTTGAGGTTTTAGATAAACGATATGTTGATGACGTAAATGGCGAAAAGCTTTTCGAGGAAACGATTTCGGACATGTTACACAAACTTGACCCACACAGCAACTACATTGCTGCCAAGGACATGAAGGATGCAAAAGAGTCTATCGAAGGAAAATTTGGCGGCGTCGGAATTCGATTCATGGTGCTTAGGGATACTGTTTGTGTTACTCATGTTATCGAAGGCTCACCTTCTATTCTTGCAGGAGTTAAACCAGGCGATAAAATTGTTTCCGTTGACGGCAAAAAAGTCGCAGGCGTGAAAATTTCAAATGATAAGGTGATGGAACTTCTTAAGGGGAAAGAAGGAACTATTGTGGATGTTAAAGTAGAACGAAGCGGAGAAATAAAAAACATAAAGATTACCAGAGGCTCAATACCGATTCCATCTGTCACGGCTGCATACATGATAAGTGATAATGTAGGCTTTATTCAGATAGCGTCTTTTTCGGTAACAACCAGCTACGAATTTAGGAAAGCGGCAATGGAATTGTTGAAAAAAGGGATGACCAAGCTAATTCTTGACTTGCGAAATAATGGTGGAGGGGTTTTGTCAACTGCAGTTGAAATAGCGGATGAATTTCTGCCAAAAGGGATGACGATACTCGAAACAAGAGGAGAAAACTCAAAGACACAACGTTATTCGTCTTCGGAAGGAGGTCTTTTGGAAAGAATAAAAACGGATGTTTTGATTAATCAATACTCGGCATCAGCGAGTGAGATTTTGGCCGGAGCACTTCAAGATAACGACAGAGCAAAAATTTACGGAAGAAGAAGTTTCGGCAAAGGCCTTGTTCAAGGAGATTTTAATCTAAGGGATGGAAGTAATTTGCGCTTAACAGTGGCAAGATATTATACTCCTTCAGGGCGTTGTATACAAAAAGAATACAACGGAAACATGGAGGACTATTATAGTGACAACTATGATAGAATGATGAATGGGGAGTTGTTTGCTCCTGATAGTTCATTGTTTGTGGACTCTTTAAAATTCAAAACCCGCAAAGGAAGAACGGTATATGGTGGCGGTGGAATTATGCCAGACATATTTATTCCACTCGATACGTCGGATAATGAAGAATACTATAACAGACTTCGTTTTTCAGGAGTGTTTCAAGCTTATGCTTTTGATTTTGTAAGTGGGAAACGATCGGATTGGAAATCGGCAAGAGAATTCAGCAGGGATTTTAAATACCCTCTAAATACCGCAAAGATGTTTGGAAAATTTGCCGCAGATAATTTTGCTGTCCCGTTGTCTAATTTAGGGATGCAAAAAAGCAAAAAAGCGATTGAAAAAACACTCAAGGCGGAAATTGCGCGACAAATTTGGCTGGAAGAAGGTTATTTCTTTATTATAAATCAGACGGATGCTGAGGTTCAAAGTGTACTGAAAGACATTTCCAAATAAGCGCTTCTAGTTTTTAATAAGTCGAGTAGAATAAAACTCGCCATTGATGTTGGCTGAAAGCATGTAAATTCCTTTTCTTGCATCGTTACCGTTTTGGCTTTTACCGTCCCAAACCCATTCGTTTGTGTTTGGTATAGTTGTCCACTCTCGAATCAATTTCCCCTGGAAATCATAGATTCGAATGGAAGTGGCTTTGTTGGCCAAATGATCGGGTAAACGGATGTGAAATTCATCTAAAGATGGATTTGGAAACACGTTCAATTCCGAGGGATCAATTTTTTGAGATTCAGATAGACTGGTGGTCATTAATTGCTCCATGTCATAATTTTCGTCACCAGCTTGGTATGCCATAAAATGAAAATAGACCAAAAACATTTCGTCGGAGGTGTTCAGCCCTGCGCCAACATATTGAGGAGGATTATTCGGGTTATGGGTATTCGATGATGTGTTGTTGTATCTCCCCTGTGCAAATACAGTTGAACCAGCTGATAATTTTTGAATGTTCTTGAAAAAATAGAAATCTTGCCAATGGAAATCCCAATGCGGAATATCGATTAATGGAACAGAGTCTCCAGTTGAGGATAAACCATAACTTTTAATCTGCTCCCCGATAAGATGCATGTGCGGAAACGCACTTAAAACGGAAATATCGCTAGTCAATCCTGCGGACCCATTTGGATACTGAGCGGAAACATTAGTAAACTGATTTGCAAGCAAACCAAATGTCCAATTTTGTATCATAGGAGCTGCATATACTTGCCGAATCCCAGTTTCTCCTGGCGGATAAAAATGAAAGATAACTTTTGTGCTATCCCATTGACCGTATGACCCCGCAGGATAATGCATTGCAAAAATCACACTGGAATTAGCGGGAAAAGGGATCCCTAACTTCATAGGACTAATGGTCGGCAAAGTCATAGGAGTACTTCCGGGGGTATAACCCGTAACTAAAGTTGCGTTCGGCGAACTTGGCGCCGCACAATCTCCACCAACTGTATCTGTGACACTGGTTGCATTTGCGTCGATATAAATCAGCGCATGGTGCACAATTTGTCTATTGCCAGGAATGATCTCAATGGATTTAATCGTGCGATTAACGGATAAGTTTGAAGGCATTGAAAAACAGACATAGTCATCATTGCCATTTAAGGCTTTACTCATGTAGTTCGGGATCTGCAAAGTTAAATCTCCGGAGCCAAGTACAGATGAACTCGAATAGATAGGTGGAGGAGGAGTGGCACTTGCATTTCCTTCAGGCGCCCCGGCGGTTAACCAATTTAAAATACTCGTTTTTTGTGTGGGAGATAATGCTCTATCGTGCACATATTGTTGATACGCATTATTTGGTGGCCAAGGCGGCATTTTGTCGAGATTGATGGCGTCATAAATCGCGCCAGCCATAGGTGTGACTTCTGCGTATGTTGTTAGTGAAAATGGAGCTATGCCATTAGAATTATGACACTTAGTACATTTATCGTAAAACAACGACGCCACTTCGCCGCTCCAAGTTTGCGCGAACGAAAAGTAAGCCAAAAAGAAAAATGATAAAGAGATTATTAATTTCATAAACCTTGTCTAAAAGAAAACACTAGTTGCAAGGTAGTGTTTTTCATGCTCCAAAATACGTGAGAATTTTAACAGGACACAACTTCTTTCTAGCGTAATGCTTATTTTTAGTGTCTGGATTAAAACAATTAAATGGATATCACCCCCGAAATAATAGAAAAAATTAAAATTCTTAATAAAAAATACGCCTCAAGTGGTCAGGATTTAATGGCTTACTTAGATGGACTTTTGTATCAAGATTATGTTAAATATTGGGATTACATCGAGCTAGACACATTGTTAAGTTTGCAAAAACCTCGCACCAATTTTCCTGACGAGGAAATCTTTATTATTTATCACCAAATCACAGAGTTGTACTTTAAGTTGACCTTAAATGAGTACAAGATGATTTCTTCTAAAAAGGAAATTACAGGGGATTTTTTCTTAGAAAGATTAAAACGAGTTACAAGATATTTCAGCGCTTTAATTGAAAGCTTTGAAATTATGGTTGACGGAATGGACAACAAAGAGTTCATGAAATTTAGAATGGCACTTTTGCCAGCTAGTGGTTTTCAATCTGTTCAGTATAGGATGATAGAAATACATTCGACAGAAATAAAAAATCTAGTCGGAATTGATCGACGGGAAGCTTTGAAAGGCGAAAAAGACATTCAAACACTTTATGAAAACATCTATTGGAAAGAGGGGGCGAAAGATGTTGTAACACAAAAGAAAACCTTAACGCTTATTCAATTTGAAGAAGAATATGATAAAAGACTTTCTGAATACGCCAAAGATGTTGTTTCCACTAATTTATGGGCCAAGTACAATGAACTTCCCGGAAAAGAGAAAAGTAGAGAGGACATTATTGAGCAGTTACGAAAATTGGATTTATGTGTAAACGTTAATTGGCCTTTGTCTCATTATAAGTCGGCTGTTCGTTATCTACAAACAAAAGATGGAGATGTTAATGCTACTGGCGGAACGAATTGGCAAAAATATTTACCGCCGCGTTTTCAAAAACGAATTTTCTTCCCAAGTTTATGGTCTAATAAAGAAATAGAAATGTGGGGCAAAGCTTGGGTTGAGGGAGTTATTGATAACTAATTCGAGGTCAATTATTCAGACCAAATACCACTTGTTGTAGCAAGCATAGTCCCTTTTGGTTCATAGAAGGGCCGCGCGTCTAAAAAGGGATATACTATTTTAGTCAAATATAATCCTTGCGGATGGGCAGCAATTGGCAATTGCGCAACTCGTTTTAAACTTAGATAATCTTTGAATTCACTAATGGTGATTTCACCGTTGCCAACTTGTATTATTCTGGCCATCAAATTTCGGATCATACCACGGATAAAACGATTGGCGGTTATTTCAAAACAAAATTGAGTGCTGTTTTGGTTTGAACTGAATTTCACGCTTTTTACTAAGCAAACAGTAGATTCGTGAACGGCCGGGGTTTTACAAAAAGCAGCGAAGTCGGTGTAGTTTGGAATCAATCCAACAGCTTCTTTCATTTTGTTAAAATCCAAAATTTCCTTTTGATAAAGGGTTGATAAATTTGAAAGATGAGCGATTTTTTTGGTATGCAAAAAATAGTTGTACGTTCGTTCTATAGCATGATAACGAGCGTGATTTTTGATAGTTACAGGGATTATTTCATGCACAGAAATATCATCAGGCAAGTTTTTATTTAAACGAAAAATCAAATCAAATTCTCCTTCAAATGAACTTTTGAAATGGGCAAAATACTGACTTGCATGAACACGAGCATCTGTTCTTCCGCAACCAAAAAGACTTGTCGGCGTTTTTAACACCTTTGATAATTCACGCTCTAGAACTTCTTGCACACTTGCAACACCTGCCTGTGTTTGCCAACCACGGTATTTCGTTCCATCATATGAGAGATGAAGAAAAAAGCGTTTCATGATTGAATTTCTTTTAAAAATTCGATCATGTTCTCGAATTCGAAATCGGCAAGAATCAATTTTGGATTTACTTCGTGTGTTTTCTCAGGGATTGCAACAACCGTCATTTTAGCGGCTTTGCCAGCAATAATTCCAGTTAAAGAGTCTTCAATAACTAAACATTTAGTTGGGTCAACGACCAACCTATCAGCAACCGTTAGGTATACAGAAGGATGTGGTTTGCCGTATTTTTCATGTTCAGCAGAATGAACAACATCAAATTCGCCTTCAATATTTAGAACAGAAAGGACAGTATGAATTAAAATCTCGTAGGAAGAAGTCCCCAAACCAATTTTCATATTCTTTCCTTGTAAATAAGTAATGGTTTCAATTACGCCAGGCAATGGTTTCCCATTCTCGCGGATTAAATCCACCATACGGCCAATGATTTTAGTTTCTACTTCTTCCACGGAATAGGTCTCCCAAGGAACAACGGAATACCAATAAGCAATTACTTCATCTAACCGAAATCCGACTGTTTTCTGAAAATCCTTTTTCGTCAAGGGACAGCCAACTTCTTTAAAAACAGCTTCCATAGCAATTTTCCATAAGGGTTCAGAGTCAATCAGAACGCCATCCATATCAAAAATTACTGCCTCGAATTGCTTTAAATCAATCATTTTTTCTTTTTGGTTGCTGCTTTTGGAACCTCATAAAGGTAGCCACCGCCAAGGGCGGGGTGTTTCTCGTCAGCAACAATCATCACTCCTTTGCTGTTAACAGCGATTGATTCTTTTTGCGTTATGGGTTTCAAATAAATTCTATGATCGAAGAACATTTGTCCGTTGACAATGCGATATATCATCAAACGATTGTACGTTGTTAAATAACAATATCCTCCCTGGATGTCGGCGCCAGTTATTGCATCCTGCCACCAGCCTGATTTACCAACATAAAGTGCACTTCTGAAATTAGCTTGTTGTGTGTTTAAATCGGTTGCCAACGAATACACATAACTATTCCCATCCCATGGTTCTGTCCGACATTTTGTGAAAATATAAAGCGAGTCCTTATAATAGCAAATGGCTTCCGCGTCAAAATGCAAATCATTGTCTGCAGGAGGAAATTTAGTTTGGTTTGGGTAACTAAATTTCAAAACTTGAGCGGAAACAGAATCGCTTTCAAGAGCCGCTTTCAAAGAAATTTTATAGACACATAAATCTTTACGTCTATTTTCATTATTACCTATATCTCCGATGTACAGATAATCTTTTCCATCAAATGTGATATCTTCCCAATCTTCATTTTTACCGTTTTTTATTTTTACTTCACGAAGGATTTCTCCCTCGAGATTAAGAAAAAATATTTTCGCAGAATTTCCACCGTCGTTATGACCAACTAAAACACTGTCATTGATAAAAACGAGTCCAGAAATTTCCTTCAGTTTTTCAGGAATTGAACTCAAAATTGTTTGAGAAAATGAAAAACTGCAAATCGCAAGAATTAAAAAAATTAAAAGGCTTTTCATTTTTTTACAATTCTAACCACTTCTATTCTTCTATCACTGACCTCTTCTATTGTAAACGTGAACGGCTCAACTTCTAAAATGGCTCCGGGTTCGGGGATTGATTCTAAATGATGCAAGACTAACCCACCTAAAGTCTCGTAATCATCAGATTCAGGGATATTTATATTAAAGGAATCATTAATATAATCGATATCTGCACGCGCTGAAAAACGCCACTCTTTCGGTCCAATGACTTCTTCCATCCATTCCTCGGTGTCGTGTTCATCTTCAATTTCTCCAAAAATTTCTTCAATAACATCTTCAATAGTAATAATTCCAGCTGTGCCGCCGTATTCATCTACAACAATTGCCACGTTGCCTGATTGTTTGGCAAACATTTCCAATAATTCTTTTCCTGGAATCGCTTCTGGCACAAATGCAATTGGCAATAAGATTTGTTTTATCGTTTTTGGCATTTTGAACATTTCATAGGAATGCACGTAACCTATAATATTGTCAATATTTTCGCGATAAACCAATATTTTAGACAGACCTGTTTGGACAAAAGTTTTGAGCAAGACAGAAATATCTTCATCTACTTCTATACCAACAATTTCTGTGCGAGGAATCATACAATCTCTTGCTTTTAGGTTAGAGAAACCTAATGCATTTTGTAGAATCTGCATTTCGTTACCAAAATCTTCCTCCTCTTTTATTCGGTCATTTAAATCCTGTACATAATGGGCTAAATCTACTTTTGAAAAGACCTTTTCTGTGGTATCATCCTCCGTTTTCAACAATTTTAAGATGAGGTTACTCAGGAAAAGAATGACTTCTGTCGGTAAATACAAAACCACGTAAATAATGGACATTGGAAGTGCGGCCAGCCGGAGAAAATAATTTGGGTTGATTTGCACGAGTGCTTTGGGGAGAAATTCCGCAAGAATTAAAACTAAAATTGTTGAAATTATGGTTTGACATAGAAGAATTAAACTGTCCCGCTCAAGTCCCCAGGAACTGAGTATTGGGTCGAGTAGCATTGCGGCATATATACCGAAAAGAACGAGGACAAAATTATTACCAAGCAACAGCATCGCGATAAAGCGCGACTCATTTTGATAGAAACCACCTAATATTTTTCCAACAAGTGTTCCCTTCGATCTGTCTAATTCAACTTTAAGTCGATTAGAAGAAATGAAAGCGATTTCCATACCTGAGAAAAGGGCTGAAAAAAGAAGAGTAAAAATTATAATCAGATATGAAGAGTCCATTAGCCTATTTCGAAGATAGCACTAAATTCCTCTATCAACAACATCAAACCCAATATCTTTGCGATAATTGGCTTTTTCAAATTCGATGTGTTCAATAGATGCATATGATTTATTCAAAGCAGTTTCTAGATTTTTGCCGTAGGATGTTACCGCCAAAACGCGACCGCCAGAAGAGATAACAGCTGGCCCATCTGCTTTCGTTCCTGCGTGGAAAACCATCGAATTTGCAATTGCGTTTAGACCATAGATTTGCTTGCCCTTTTCATATCCGTCTGGATATCCTCCAGAAACCATCATAACTGTTGCAGCGCAACGGTCGTCGAATTGAACATCTCTTTCGGAGAGGGTGTTCGATTGTACACCTTCAAAAAGGTCCAAAAGATCAGATTTCAAACGAGGTATAACTACTTCCGTTTCAGGATCGCCCATTCGGCAATTGTATTCAATTACAAATGGCTCGCCTTTCACGCTGATAAGACCAAAAAACACGAATCCTTTGTAGGGGATATTTTCCGATTTTAATCCTTTTATGGTTGGGATAATAACTTGATTCTTTACTTTATCCATAAATGCTGCATCAGCAAAAGGAACAGGCGAAATTGCGCCCATACCACCAGTGTTTAATCCGGTATCGCCTTCTCCAATTCGTTTGTAATCTTTCGCCTCAGGAAGCAATTTGTAAGAATCACCGTCTGTAATCACAAAAACAGAACATTCGATTCCCTTTAAGAATTGTTCAACGACAACTTTCTCGCTCGCTTGACCAAATTTACCCTGTAGCATTTTCGTCAATTCACCTTTTGCTTCTTCTAAATCGTCAAGGATTAAAACACCTTTTCCAGCAGCTAAACCATCTGCTTTTAAAACATAAGGGGGAAGCATTTTGCTTAAAAAAGCATGACCTTCGTCTAACTTATCTTTTGTAAATGTTCCGTATTTGGCTGTAGGGATATTGTGACGAGCCATAAATTGTTTGGCAAAATCTTTACTTCCTTCGAGCTGAGCAGCTTCTTTTTGAGGGCCGATAACACCAACTTTAGCAAGATGTTCATTCGCCAAAAAGTAGTCGTGTATACCAAGAACCAAAGGGTCTTCTGGGCCTACCACGACCATATCGATGTTTTCAGACAACACGAATTTTTCTATTGCTAGAAAATCAGTTGGTTGAATAGTCACATTTGTACCATGGTTTCGTGTTCCGGCATTTCCTGGTGCAATAAACAATGCTTCCAAAATAGAACTTTTGGCAATTTTCCATGCCAAAGCGTGTTCTCGACCGCCAGATCCCAATAATAAAACTCTCATAACTTTTGCCTTAGCAATAATGTAAAATTGATTCAAAAAACGCTTTTCCGTCCTCGTTTGCTAAATCTCTATCAGCGGCACGTTCGGGATGAGGCATCATGCCAAAAACATTGCGTCCTTCGTTGCAAATACCGGCGATGTTGTGTAATGATCCATTGGGATTTGCTTCTTCAGTTGCTTCGCCATTTTCGTCGACGTATTGAAAAAGTATTTGTTTTTTGTCGATTAATTTTTGAATTGTAGCGTCATCGGCATAAAAACGTCCTTCCCCGTGAGCGATTGGAATTTTATAGTTTTTCGTAATATCCAATCCTTTAGTGATTCCTGTTGAATCATTCACCGGCTTTAAAAATACATTTTTACATATAAATTTCTGCGTATCGTTGTGAAGCAGCGCGCCATCTAAAAGTCCAGATTCTGTCAAGATTTGGAAACCATTGCAAATTCCCATTACGTATTTGCCAGCTTTTGCGTGCTCAATAACGGATGTCATGATTGGCGAAAGCTTAGCTAATGCGCCTGAACGCAAGTAATCTCCATAGGAAAAACCCCCAGGGAGCACAACAAAATCAACACCTTTTAAATCTGTATCCTTGTGCCAAAGTCTTTCAACTTTCTGTTTTAAAAGCGTTTCTAAAACGTAAACCATGTCTTCGTCACAGTTGGACCCAGGAAAAGTTACTACACCAAATTTCATTTTTATCCGATTTATTCGGGTGTAAAATTAGTCAATTTTCACGACGTTTTGGGTCAATTCCAAAGGAAAAGTTTTCCAATGCCGTAAGCCAAAATCAAATAAAGGAGGGCGCTGTTGAGCCATTGGTAGGACTTTATTTGTAATCCGAAGGTTAAAAAGAAACTTAAGGGAATAAACAGCAAGCTAAATCGTTCAATTTGACCAAAGAAAATATAACCCAAACTACCAAGTCCAATGCAGCAAATTGAAAAAACTAAAAGCACACGCATTAGGCGCTTAGCGCGAATAGATGTTTTTCTACTCTGTTTATTAACAGCTAAAAAGCTGAGTAAAACAGTGAAAATGAAGAGAAAAGCCGTTACGAGAAAATCAATTCTTAATTTCTTGAAATTGGTTGAAATGGTAATCAAACGCATGTTTATTTCGTTGTCGTTGAACCAATAATAAGCATACGCATAAATCAGCGGGACAAAAAACCCAACAAGGAGAAGGATAAATTCTCTAAAAACAAAGTGCCTGACAATTAGTGTCATAATTAGTAAAAATGGCAGTAAAAGCAAAAGAGCCGGATGGAAAGTCATGGCTAAACCCGCAAAAAAGCCAGCATTGAACATTGCTTTTTTACCGTCTTCATTAACATGTAATTTGAATATTTCAAACAAAGTCAATATCAAAAGCGTATGAGAAATGGCGAGCCCGTCCAACTGATAAAACCCATGATAAAAGCTGTAATAAGCAATGTATATAAGGGAAGTGATATAGGTATTTCTGTCAATGAAACTATTTTTATTGAATAGGTTGGTCAGAAAGACGGCATTTATTAAAACGAAGGCAGGAGCAAGTAAAAGCGTGAGCCAACTTGGCAATGCGAATTTGTCGCCCCAAACCCCAAGGTTGGTAAATTCTGAATACTCATAATAATTCGACCAAAGATTGAGCGCTACGTATATACCAATGACAACTGGCAAAAGCAGCAAAACAATGGGGCGATTTCCGATAAACCATTTTAACATCTTTGCGAAGATAAATAAAAATCAGTCTGAGGCGATTCATACATGAAAAGAACTCGTTTTTACGTAGTTTTGCACATGATTTTATACAATGTAACGGTAAGCATTGATCCGGCCGTGAATGATGAATGGGTTGCCTACATGCGGGAAAAGCATATTCCCGAAGTAATTGATTCCGGCTGTTTTTTGGAAGCTAGGTTTTGTCGCGTGAATGGCGAAGAAGAAGGAGGATATACGTATGCGACAACTTATTTGTGTTCAAGTCAAGAAATGTATGATCATTACGAAGCTAACCACGCTGCTGCATTACGCAAAGAATTCAACGAAAAATGGGCCGGCAAATTTGCTGCTTTCCGTACTTTTTTGAATGTTGTAGAAGAATTTAAAGCGAAATGAGTTTAAAAAAAGAAAATTATAGAGGGGGCAAACGAGATGGCGTGACCGTGAATCCAAAAAAACATTTGGGGCAACATTTTCTTACTGATAAGAACATGTGTAAGAAAATTGCGAGTCAATACAAATCACATTTTGGCTGCAATCGAGTTCTTGAAGTTGGACCAGGAATGGGCGCAATAACGCAGTACATTCTTGAAAACAAAGACTTGGATGTTAAAGTAATGGAAATTGATTGGGATTCAGTTGCATTTTTGAAAGCCAATTATCCGCAATTGGAGAATAGAGTCATTGAAGCTGATTTCTTGAAAAGCGATTTAAATGACATTTTCGACGGAGAGCAATTTGCTGTAGTTGGAAATTTCCCTTATAATATTTCCTCGCAAATTGTATTCAAATGCATTGAATACCGCGACTTGGTTCCGGAAATTATGGGCATGTTTCAAAAAGAAATGGCCATGCGAATCGCAGAAAAACCAGGATCAAAAGTGTACGGAATCATTTCTGTTTTAACACAAGCTTTTTATGATATAGAATATTGTTTCACGGTTGATGCACAATTGTTTAATCCACCACCAAAAGTTCAATCGGGTGTTATTCGTTGTACCCGAAACTCCCGCGATAAAATGCCTTGTAATGAAAAATTATTCATTCAAGTGGTGAAAATGGGTTTCAACCAACGAAGAAAAACCTTGCGAAATTCTTTGAAGGGAATGCTGAAGGGAAATATCATGGAACAACATGTTTTCACTTTGCGACCAGAAGTTTTATCCGTAGAAGATTTTATAGAATTGACGAATATTATTGATGCCTTGGAGGATGTCGTGAAGGAGGAGGAGTAGGATAAAAGTCAATTAATTTCTATAGCACCAGTTTTTTCTGTAATTTTCTGTGTATAAAGCTGAGCAAAAGCGGTAAATACAAGTTCGCCCGCGCCCTTTAAATAACTCATTTTCTTGCTTTCGCTTTTCTTCGAAATCAATCTGGCCCACAACGTCTCCACTTTTTTCTTCACGCCCCAACTTTCGTTCGGCACTTTTTCTTTATCTCTTTTTCCATTTGGTGCGCAAGAATGTGCAGAACATCACTGGATATTCCGCAGTTGTGGCATTTTTTTGGGACGAGAGAGAGCGAAAAAATTACCATTGGGCGGAATGTTTTGAATCTAAATTTTAACTATATTTGATAAGAATGAAAAAGCAACACTACTT
>Ga0105052_10000160_pt1 | contig 84726 bp, 66 predicted proteins | sample FRY03_FD_78094 | JGI IMG/M metagenome (GOLD analysis project Ga0105052, IMG submission 78094) | Freshwater microbial communities from Lake Fryxell liftoff mats and glacier meltwater in Antarctica - FRY-03 | ecosystem: Environmental > Aquatic > Freshwater > Ice > Glacier meltwater ... | reverse complement strand
CTCAATGAGTTGTTCTCGCGTGGGCCGCTCGCTCTTCACGCGCACTAACAAATACTATAAAATTTATAGTACAAGTCTAATTTTCTATAAACTTTAAAGCTCCGGGGACCTGAATAGTTACCACCCTTCCGCATCCGGAAGTCAGGGACGCCCATGATTATTCCGGCAACCCGGAGCAGCTGCGCAAGAAGTGGATGGATTATTTCACCGCGCCGCCGGAAGGTCCGTATCCTCCAGCGCGCTATGTCGATCCCGCCTCGTCGAAGGCCGACCGGGGCGTTCCGTTCATGATCAGCGAGATCGGCGGTATCGGCTGGGCCACCGAGGGTGGTTGGAGCTACGGCAACGGGCCCAAGACCCTCGAGGAGTTCTATGCCCGCTACAAGGGCACGGTCGATGCCCTGCTCGACAACCCGAATCTCTTCGGCTTCTGCTACACCCAGCTCACCGACATCGAACAGGAGAGAAACGGCCTGTATTTCTACGACCGCAGGCCGAAATTTGACCCGAGGAAGCTCCACGAGATCACGTCGCGTCAGGCCGCCTATGAGCGCGGTGAGGCGGTGGCTCCGCAGCCGTCCGTCACGACCCTTGATGCCAAATGGAAGGTGCTGGTGGGAGCGGAGCAGGACGGGAAGTTGTCCACCCCCTACAAGTATGCCACCGAGCAGCCCGGCGACGACTGGGTCAGGGAGGGGTTCGATGACCGGGCCTGGAAATCCGGACTGGCACCGTTCGGCAATGGGAATCGGACCCGGACGGAATGGCAAACCCCGGAACTCTACTTCCGGAAAACCTTCGAATACGACGGCGGGCCCTTGAAGTATGGCGCGGTGGTGATTCGTCACAATGACAACACCGAGATCTACATCAACGGGCAGGAGATTCTTGGGGTGAGGGGGTCGAAGGGGTACTTCATGGTCATGGTGACCGAGGCGTTGGCCAAGGCGTTGAAGAAGGGCACCAACACCATCGCGGTCCATTCCCACGAGGGAGGGCGTGGCCAGTGGATCGACCTGGCCATTTTGGTGGACTAGAGGGCCAAGCGGGCGTCTGGAACGAAATTCGGATGTGTGATTCCGCGTGAAGGGCCGTAGACTGTCGCGTATCGATGAATCCAATGACTAAGAAACTGCTGATTGGCACGGCGGCATGGATGGTGCTGTTAGGAACCGCGTCCGCCCAATACCCGGGCTGGAAGCACGCCGGATCGGTCGCGATCCTCACCACGGCAGACGGCGCAAACCTGCCGGGCTCCACGGAGGAAAAGGACTTTCCCGTACTGGTGCGCCTGGACAAGGATTTCTTCGATTTCAGCCAGGCGAAGCCGGGCGGCGAAGACCTCCGATTTTCCGCCGAGGGCAAGCCTCTGGCCTACCAGGTGGAGGAGTGGAATGCCGGGCAAGGAGCCGCCAGCATTTGGGTGAGGATCCCGCTGATCAAAGGCAACACCCGCCAGAAGCTTGATCTGCACTGGGGCAAGCCGGATGCGGCGAGCGAGTCGAACGGGGGCGCGGTGTTCAACGCGTCGAACGGTTACGCCAGTGTTTGGCACCTGGGGGAGGAGGTGAAAGACGAAGTGGGCACCTTGGAGTCGGAGGACAAGGGCACCACCACAATCCCCGGCATGATCGGCTTGGCCCGGCACTTTCCGGGAAAGATGGGGGTGTTCTGCGGGGACAAGATCCCCGACTACCCGTCCGGGGACGGATCCCACAGCACTGAAGCCTGGTTCCGGGCCGAGGGGTCGAACTCCACCATCATCGGTTGGGGAAACGAGGGCGGCAATCGCGGCAGCAAGGTGCGCATGCAGTTTCGGAGCCCGCCGCATGTGCATATCGACAGTGATTTTTCCGATGTGGACGGCAAGAGCACCCTCCCGATGGGGGAGTGGATTCACGTCGTCCACACCTACAGCAGCAAGGACGGAAAACTCTACATCAACGGCGAGTTGGATGGAGCGAGCGATCCCTTGCTCAACATCAAGAGCCCCGGGCGGTTGTGGATCGGTGGCTGGTACAACAACTACGACTTTGTCGGTGACATCGACGAGGTGCGGGTGTCGAGGGTGGCCCGCTCGGCGGACTGGGTGCGGCTGCAATACGAGAACCAGAAGCCGCTGCAGACGCTGGTGGGGCCGGTGATCCAATCGGGCAACGCCTTCTCCGTCTCCAGGAATTCGCTCGCCATCGAGGAGGGGAAGAGTGCCACCCTCACCGCGAAGGCCGGAGGGGCGCTGAAGGTTTACTGGACCCTCACCCGCGGTGGCCGGGAGACGGTGGTGGCGGTCGATCGTTTCAGCTATGATTTCGACGCCGGACGCGTCACCGGGGACGAGAAGGCGACCCTGCAATTCAAGGCGGTCTGCGCGGACGGGGTGAAGACGCAGGACATCGCGATCACGATCAAGGAGAGCATTGCGGAACCGGTCTTCAGCTTGAAGGCACCGGCGACGTGGGACGGGCGCACGACGATCGAGGTGGTGCCGGAGATTGCCAATCTGAGCGCCCTGAAAGCGGGCGGGGCGGGGGAGTTTACGTGGGATTGCCGTGTCTCGGGGCTTGCGGTTGTCAAGGAGGTCGAACCGGGGTCACTAATTCTCCATCGCGCCCAGAACAGTGGGGCGATGACGGTGACGGCGACGATCAGCAACGGTGGGACGCCGAGTACGGCAAGCGCCACGATCATGGTCACCGAGCCGAAGAGCGACGCCCGGGTCGAGCGGACGCCCGGCAGGGATGAGAAGCCCGAGGACAACCAGTTTTATGCCCGCGACGACAAGAACGAAGGCAGCCTCTACTGCAACGGGACACTCGAGGAGGCTGCGGACAGCCTGTTCCTGAAGCTCTACGCGGACGGCAAGCTGGCCGAGACCTTGGAACAGAAACCGACGCCGGAAAAGCGCTACGCGTTCACGGCCAAACTCAAGTCGGGCCTGATCAAATACCGGGTCGAGCTCGTGGCCAAAGCCGGCGGCGCCGAGACGATCCTGCACCAGGCCGACAACCTGGTCTGCGGAGACGCCTACCTCATCGACGGGCAGTCCAACGCCCTGGCGACCGACACCCACGAGCAGTCCCCGGCGGTGACCAATGAATGGATCCGCAGCTATGGCGGGCAGGCGGGGCGGGGAGATGCCAGCGGCTGGGTGAGCGAACGCTTCAGTGATGCCGAGGGTGGTGTTCCGGCCAAGCGGACCAACCTGTGGTGCAGCCCGGTCTGGAAGGCGCAGAAGGGAGAGGTCGCCCAACTCGGGTGGTGGGGCATGGAGCTTGCCAAGAATCTTGTGGCCAGCCAGAAGGTTCCAATCTGCATCATCAATGCCGCGGTGGGTGGGACCCGCATCGACGAGCACCAGCGCAATGAGGACAACCACACCGACCTGGACACGATGTATGGGCGGATGCTCTGGCGCGTGGAGAATGCCAGGCTGACGCACGGCATTCGCGCCGCCCTGTGGCATCAGGGCGAGAACGACCAGGGGGCGGCTGGTCCCGATGGCGGCTACGGCTGGGAGAGCTATCAGCGGTACTTCGTCGAGATGTCGGCGGCCTGGAAGCAGGACTTTCCCAATATCGAGCACTACTATGTTTACCAGATTTGGCCGAACTCCTGCAGCATGGGGGCCGGCAATGGCAACATGCTCCGGGAAGTGCAGCGCACCCTGCCGGATCTTTACTCGAACATGGATGTCCTCTCGACCCTGGGGATCGATCCGCCGGGGCCCTGCCACTTCCCCCTGGTTGGCTGGAGCGAATTCGCAGGATTGATTCAACCGCTGATCGAGCGGGACTTCTATGGCGGGGAGGTGACCATCCCGATCACTCCACCGAATCTCAAGCAGGCCTATTACACGGGCGGCAAGATGGACGAGATTGTGCTGGAATTCGACCAGCCTGTGATCTGGTTCGCGGATCTGGTGAGTGAGTTTTCCCTCGATGGCGGGAAGGACAAGGTCGAGTCGGGAACGGCGAAGGGAACTGTCCTCACGCTGAAACTGAAGGAAGCCTCCGCAGCCAAGTCGATCAGCTACCTCGACGAGCGATCCTGGAGCCAGACCAGGCTCCTCTTCGGGGAGAACGGCATCGCCGCCCTGACATTCTGCGAGGTCCCGATCCTGCCCGCAAAACCAGATCATTGAGAATTACACAAACACATGAAACCAACATACGCTGCGAGTCGTCGCCACAAGATCAACCTGGTCCTGTGCGCCACCGTGATGGCGGCCGCCCTTCCCGCTGCGGCGGACGTGCGCTTGCCGAAGATTTTCACGGACAACATGATGCTCCAACGGGACCTGCCGGTGCGGGTCTGGGGGTGGGCGGATGCCGGGGAGGCGGTGAGCGTGAAGCTCGCGGGGAAGGAGTCCAAGACCAAGGCCGATGAGAATGGCCGGTGGGCGCTCGAACTGCCCCCGATGAAGTCCGGCGAAAATCTGGAATTGGAAGTGAAGGGGATCAACAGTCTGACCCTGAAGAATGTGATTGTGGGCGACCTCTGGGTTTGTTCTGGCCAATCAAACATGGAGATGGGACTCGGCGGCTGCCTGGGTGCCGAAGAGGACATCAAAGCGGCAGACCTGCCGATGATCCGCCGCATCAAGTTCAATCACGTGCAGTCCGCCCAGCCGGAACCGGATGCGCCGACCGCGACCTCGTGGCAAGTGTGTTCGCCGGAAACCGCCGGTGGATTCACTGCGGTGGGTTTCTATTTTGCTCGTGTGATCCAGGAGAGAACAGGTGTCCCGATCGGGATTGTCGATGTCAACTGGGGAGGAACCCAGATTGAGCCGTGGGTGGCGACCGAAGGCCTCGCCCTGGTGGATGAACTGAAGCCGGCCGATGCGGCAAGGCAGGAGGCCATCAAGGGTTATCGGGCCAGATTGCCGGAGGACTTGGCCGCGATGGAGCAATGGATCTCCCGAACCCGCGGCGATCTGGCCAGCGGGACTGAAACCAGTTCGCCGCCCGCCATATCCGTCCATCCCGGCGGATCCGGTTGGAGTGGCATGTATAATGCGATGATCGCTCCCATCGTGCGGTTCCCCATCAAGGGCGCGCTGTGGTATCAGGGCGAATCCAACGGGAATGAGGGCGAAACATATTACCACAAGAAAAAAGCCTTGGTCGGGGGTTGGCGCCAGCAGTGGGCGCAGGGTGACTTTCCGTTCTATTTCGTGCAGCTCGCCAATTTTCAAGGCGTTGAAGATCGAGGGCAACACGGCGCGCCTGACCTTCGAGCACACCGGAACGGGCCTGATGGCGGGCGTGAAGGAAGGCCGGAACCCGGCCGTTGGGGCCAAGGGTGAAAAGCTCAAGCACTTCGCGGTCGCGGGTGCGGACAAGAAATGGTTCTGGGCCGATGCGGTGATTGTGAACGAGACGGTCAGTGTTTCCTCTCCCGAGGTGAAGGAACCGGTCGCGGCGCGCTACGCCTTTCAGATGAATCCGGATGGTGCCAACCTCTACAATCGCGAAGGCCTGCCGGCCTCGCCGTTCCGCACCGACGATTGGTAAGCGGTGGTCCGCTCATCCTTCGTGAAGACAAGCCCTCGCGCCCTCCTGGAGTTGCGGGCCCGTCGTCGTTGATGTTGAAAAGGGTCGGAAAGAATGAAATTCGCGACCGAATTTCATGGATTGTGGCGAGGTTGAATCATGAAACGAAGCCAGACCGATTTGGCCAGATCATCCCAAAGCGGACCATGGAAAGATCGCCACTTCGGGCCAAGGCCACGGGATGGAATGCCAATCCATTGAGCGGCAAGCTCGCCTCCAGCCGTTTCACTTTGCCTTGAGTTCGAACCAGCGGATCGCAACGCCACGCTGCATGGGGGCCGAAATGCGCAGGGTCTGGGAGCCCTTGCTGAGTTTCACCTCCACCGGCTCGGTCGTCGTCCAGACTCCCCAGGTAATGGGGATCTCGATGGTCGCGAGCTTGGATTCGCCCAAGGAGACGTCCAGGATCTGATCCACATTGACCACCGCGACCCGCGCGACCAGTCCATAGGTCCCGGACTCGGGCACATCGACCGTGTACTCGACCCAACAGGTCTTCATGTTCCGTTGGAAATTGAGCTGCTTGCCCCCGGTGGAACAATCCAGGACGTAGACACAGCTCTTCTGTTCGTTGGGGAAGGCCGCTTCGATGAAGCTGTTAGAGAACGTTTCGGCTTCGATGTGAATGGTGCCGGGCACCGCTTTGAACGGTTCTTCCGCGACGGCCGGAGGCGGCAACGCGGCGGAGGCGGCGCTTCCCGTCACGCCTTCCGGCTTCGGGGTTGCTTCCGGGGCGGGGGTGGGGGTGGTCGGGGTCAGGGCTTCCCGGATTTTTGCGGCCACCGCCCGGACGGCTGCCGCCTGTTCCGGTGCGGCAAGGGTCGAGGCCAGCCAGCGGAGATGTTCGATCTGCGCGAATTCCGCGGGGTGGGCGCGTTCCGCGACCGCCTCAAGAAAGAGCAGCCCGGTGGTTCCATCGAGCTTCGACACCTGCCAGCCACCACCTTGATGGACCTTCCACGCGCTGCCGGGCTGGGGCTGGACCTCCGGATAGGCCGACTTGGCGGCCGCGCAGGCATGGGCCGGTTGGCCCACCCCGATCGCCGGGATGCCGAACGCCTGGCAGATCATGACCGCCCAGGAGGATCGGGGACCACATTTCCCGCCGCCAGCCAGGACATTCCTGAAGTTACCGTAGCCCCCAGGATAGAATTGCGCCGGCGCGGCTCTGCGCCACACCTCGCGGGTCGACTCGATCACCTGCTCCTTGTGCTTCAGGTCGGGCCGCCAGGTGTTGATCATTTCCCGGGCCCAGGTCAGGTCGCTGTCCGAGGCGCCCGAGGAGACCACCTTGGTGTATTCCCATACCGTCAGATGGTCAAAACTGGGAACCAATTCCTTGTTCTTGTGGGCGTTCTTGACGTACAGGTAGCGGTCCACCGGGTCGGCAAGAGTGTCGGCACTGCCGGCACCGATCCCGCGCGGGGGGGCGATCGCGGTGGCCATGGCCAGCTTCCGATGGATGCCGTATTTGGCCTCCGGATCGGCCTTGAGAATTTTCCGCCAGATGTCGAGGGTCTTGGGGGAGACCGAGTAAGCATTGTCATCCCTGGCCTGGATCGGAGTGGGGCCGGCCGACTGCAGAAACGGATCCATCAACCCGGTATCATTCAAAATCCATTCCAACAATTCCCGATTGCCGGGGTCCGACTTGGCAAAAGTCCCGAGTTCGTCGGCACCGAGTTTGGCGATGAACTGCCGTTGGTCGAGCGCGTTCACGAACGCCTGATCCTCGAGGAGGCCCGTGAGGGCGGCTGCGGAGATCTTGCCGGGGTCGGCGGGAACCTTCTGCCCGAGCCAGGTGGAAAGGTTGGTGAAATAGCCGGCGAAATCGCCGCCGGCGATCGCCGCGTCGCGATCCTTGGCATTCGGTTCCCATGCCTGGCTGCTCAGGGGAAGCAGCACCGAGATGCCGCACAACACCACCGCCCGGGTGGTCAGTCGATTAAGTGTGTTCATGATAGATGGATGTTACTTTTTTTCCTCGTCGGGACCGGTCGGGTTCGCCGGGGCCTTCGGGCCGCCCAGCAATTCGACCATCGCGAGGCCCATGCCCTCGCCGACGAGGTAGTGGGTTTCGGCGTTGCAGTTCCAGTGGTATCCGAATCTGTTTGGTGACTGGTCGGCGGGCCGGAAAAAGCCGCGGGTTTCGACAAAGCGGGCGTCGTCCTTGAACTCCGGCTGATTGGCAGCCGCCTTTTGGGCGGCCTGGATCATCAAGCGGCGGTCGACGGTTTGCGCCCAGCCGCCGAATCCGCTGCCGCCAATCACAAAGGGCAGGTTGGGCACCCCGAGGTCCTTGCGGGCATCCTTGATGAAATTAATCATGTTCTTCTCGTAGGCCTGGGTGTCGGCCATGCCGCAGCCGTCGTTCCATCCCTGGTGCCAGCCGAAGCCGACGAGCTCATAGCCACGGTCGCCGATTTCGGGGAAGTCGGTCTTGAGGTTGGCGAGCTGCTTTTTCACCCCCGCGATCATTCCGTCGTAGAGATCGCCGACGCCGGGGCCGCGGTCGCGCTCGCCGTTCTTGCCGGGGGCCTTGCCGGAACTCGGCGGACGCCACGGACCTGCGAGGCTGGTGCCGCCGGGGCCATACTTGATCAGCAAGACCGGCTCGTCGAGGTAGTCGCCGACGACCCAGCCGAAGCCGATTTCGGGACCGATGGAGCCCTTGGCCGCGCTGTTGCCGATGGTCAGCGGACTTTTCGTACCATAGTAGGAGAGCCACACGTCGTCCCGCGCGGCCCAGCCACCGTCCTTTCCGAGCAGGTGTTTGTAGCGGTCCGCAGTTGCCGGGTCCGTGGTCAATGTTTCCAGAGTCCCCTTCTTGCCCCCTTTGATGATGCCATGGCCCTCCATGTTTGATTGTCCGGCGAGGATGAAGACCTTGACCGGGCCCTTGGCGGCCGGTGCGGCCCATGCCTGCCCCAGCGCCAGGAGACCGGCGGTGGCAGTGACTGCAACGTGTTGACGGATTGAATGTGCGTTCATGGATTGATCGTTGTTTAGCTGGCAGGGGGCTACGCGGTGCGGGATGCCGGTCTTTCGGCAGGCCCTTCATTTGCCGAATTTGATCGCCACGTTGTCGATCAGATCCATGCCGTCGCCATCGACCAGAGTGATGGCGAGCGTGTGGATGCCCGCCGTGACCGGGACGACCGGCGAGGTGAATCCGGCCCAGGTCTCGGTGATCAAGCCTGGCCATCGGCCCGGGCGGACCGTTCGTCGAGACCGGGGGGCGGGGGTCAGGGCTTGACGGCGGATTCGGCCACGGGTCCCGTGTTGATCCAGACGGTCATCGGGTTGCTGATCCGGTTGGCCCACGCGTAGTAGGGAACGGCGGTGAGCGGGACGCGGTTTCCGGTGGCCCCGAGGGCTTCGCCCGTGAGGACCGTCACGCCGCCGAGAAACTCCGGGCGGGATTCCGCCTTGAGGGGGGCATCGGGGCTCAGGATGAGATCGGCGACTTTCTCGCCGGGATGATCCTGCTCCTCCAGGCAATAGACGATCGGCCCGCGCATGAGGGTGACCCGTTCCCTGCCCCGGACGGGAGGCTGGCCGCGTTCACCATATTCGGTCATGAGTTTCTCATTCGAGTAAACCCGCTGCACCGGCATGGGGAGGTCCAGGCTGATCACATCCCCGGCCTTCCATTCCCGGTTCAGATGCACATAGCCGTCGGCTTGCGGCGTCGCATCGGTCGCCTGGCCGTTCACCTTCAGGCCAACGGGCGGAATCTTCGCCTGACCGTAGTTGTAAAGATCGGACGGAACCGGCCGGCCTTGGGCCCAGCATGGAATGCGCAATTGCAGGTCGAAGCGCGAGGCCTGGTCCGGGGTGACGGTGAGTTGCACGGCACCGTCCCACGGGTAATCGGTTTCCTGAACCAGCTTGACCGTCACGCCGCTGTCCATCTTGATGCTCGCTTCGCCGGCAAGGTAGAGGTTGACCAATATTTGTTCTTTGCCGCGGGCATAGGCCAGGCCGCCGATCTGGGGGATGATGCGCGCGATGTTCGTCGGGCAGCAGGAGAGGCCCTTCCACGGCCCCCGCTGGCCCTTGTTTTTGACGAGCCGATTCTCGTAGAAATACCCGTTGCCGGCGATCGAAAAGCCCGCCAGCATGCCATTATGGAGGGCGAGCTCCATGACGTCGATGTACTTGGCATCGCCCTTGAGGAGGTTCATCCGATACTGCCACAGGGCATGGGCGACTGCCGCACAGGTTTCGGCGTAGGCCCCGTCATGGATCAGGACGTAGGGATCGCCGAACCCCTCGAATCCGTATTGTTGGGTGCCCAGCCCCCCGGTGATGTACATCTTGCGGCCCACCACATCCTCCCAAAGGTGGTCCAGCGCGTTCTCGTAGCCGGGGGCCTCATTCGTGAAGCGGACCACGTCGGTCATGGCGGCATACATGTATCCGGCCCGCACGGCATGACCGACCGCATCCAGTTGCTCCACCACCGGCTTGTGGTCCTGTCTCGCCAGGCGCTGCCCCATGGGACCTTTGCCCCTCACCTCTGTGGCGGGATCGAAAGGCTTCCGTGCCGTGCCGTGCAGGTGACCGCGCTCATCGAGGAAGAAGCGCGCCAAATCGAGGTAGCGCTGTTCGCCGGTGGCGCGGTAGAGCTTGATCAGGGCGAGTTCCACTTCCTGGTGGCCATCGACATCGTATCGTTTGCCGGGCCCGAAGACGCGGTCGATATTGTCGGCGAAACGCTTGGAGGCGTCGAGCGCCTTCGGGTTGCCGGTGAGCTTCTCGTGTTCGACGGCCATCTCGAAGAAATGGCCGGCGTTGTAGGTCTGGTGCATCGCCATGTTGTCCCAGCGCTGGTCCTGATCCTTGAGGATGTAATAGGCAATCAGGAACCCGTCCTCCTGCTGCGCGGCCAGGACGCGGTCGAGAACGCCATCGACGCGCTTCATCAGGCGCTCGTCCCCGCCGTAGGCCAGGGTGTACATCGCGCCTTCGAGGACCTTGTGGAGATCCGAGTCGAAGGCGGCGTGTCCGCTGCACTCGCCGTCGGCCACGCCCGCCGCCCGATCGAAGTTGGCCATGTGCCCATCGTTATCGAGCATGTTCAGGGAGTGGTCGATGGTCAGGTCCAGATGCGTCTTCAAACGCTTGCCCCAGAACCCGCCGCGCACCGTGACTTTGCTGTGGTCCACTTCCTCCAGTCCCCGCAGGGGCGGCAGGGGAGGGGAGGCCTCGCCCCGGTTGATCCCGCCCAGGGCGGTCAGGGCCGAGACAACAACAGCAACGGCGCCTGCCTTTCGATTGATCGTCATTTTCATAGCAAGTGGCAACAGGTGGGCAGGCCTCCGTGGACGGATGCCTTCGATATTCATGGGACGGTGTGCGCGGAGTGCGCTGGTTGAGTGAGGCCCGGGTCGGACGGGCCGCGCCGCCTACTTGGCCTTGTATGGTTCCGGGGCGAGCACCTTCTTTTCCGGGTAGTCCTCGCCGCGGATGCTGCGCAGGACGGACAGCTGCCAGTTCTCCAGCTCGGCCTTCATGCGTTTGACGATCTCCGGGTGTTTGGCGGCGAGGTCATTCTTCTCGGAAATGTCCGCAAGCAGATCGTAGAGCTCATATTCGTCCGGGCCGCGTTTGTGGAGCTTGTATTGGTTCTCGTTCCAGGCGGCGGGGCCCCCTTCGAGAGTCTCGCTGCCATGGTGCCAGAAGCCGATCGGCTTCGGACGTTCCTTCATTTTGCCATCCAGCAGCGGCACGAGGCTGATTCCGTCGATCGGCCGGCCCTGATTGGGGACATCGACGTGGAGGAGGTCCACGATGGTCGGGTAGATGTCGCTGGTGCAGGCGGCCACCTCGGTCACGGCGGGCCGCTTGATCCGCGCCGGCCACTCGATGATGCCCGGGACGCGGATACCGCCCTCCCAGAGTTCTCCCTTGTGACCGCGCAGCACGCCGTTCCAGCCATAGGCGTCGGGGGCGGCGTTTTCATCCACCCATGCGCCGTTGTCGCTATTGAACCAGAGGAGGGTGTTGTCCGCGATGCCGAGGGTGCGCAAGCCCTTGCGCAGGGTGCCCATGCTGCGGTCCACCCCGATCATTTCGCCATAGTAAGGCGAGCCGCCGGCGGCCTCGAGGTCTGCGGCGGTGGGCGCTAGCGGCACGTGGGGACTGCCGAACCAGATGACGGCGAGAAACGGGGCCTCCGCCTTCACATTCTTTCCGATGAACTTCAGGGCCGCCGCGACAATCGCGTCCGAGCCGTCGCCGGGCACCTTCTCGGGCGTCCCGTTGTTGCTGAAGGTCCAGTCCGTGTCGAACCAGTTGGAGACCGTGTACCATTCGTCGAATCCGAAATTGCCGGGATGGAGCGGATCCTCGACGGGAAGGGCCCGGCCCATTCCGGGCTTGCCCCCGCTCAAGTGCCACTTGCCGAAATGCCCGGTGGTATAGCCGGCCTTCTTGACGGCCTGCGCGATGGTGATCTCCTGCTTGCGCAGCGGCATGCCGGGCCAGAAAGTCCCGGAGCGGTTCGGATTGCGGCCGGTCATCACGCTGGCGCGGGTCGGCGAACAACTGGGATGGGCGGCGTAGAAGCGGTTGAAACGAAGGCCTGCCGCAGCCATCGCGTCGAGGTTGGGTGTCTGGATTTTTTTCAATCCGTTGTAGCTGACATCGCCCCAGCCCTGGTCATCCGTCATGCAGAGGATGATGTTCGGCTTGGACGACTGGTCGGGTGCCGGTTCCGCGGCGCGGGCCGGGATCACAGTGAGGAGGGCGAGCGCGGAAAGCGTCCGGATCGCACGGGAATGGTTGTTCTTCATGTTGTTGATTGCTTACTTTGCGTTGAGCTCGAGATAGTGCACCGCGATTCCGCGCTGGAAGGGGGCCGAGATCCGCATGGTTTGCAGGCCTTTTTCCAGCTTGATGTCCACGGAGGGGGTCATGTCCCACAATCCCTTGGACCAGGGAACCTGGACGGTGACGGGATCGTTGGCACCCGCCTTGATGTCAAATATCTGGTCCACATTCGCGGCGGCGACCTTCATCACCAGGGAATAGGTTCCCGCCGCGGCCACATCAAGGGTGTAATCGACCCAGCTGCTCTCGATGTTCTTCTGGAAGTTCACCTGTTTGCCTCCGGTGGAATAATCATTGACGACTATCCCGGACATGCTGGAAAAGGCTGCGGCCTCGATCGTGGTTGCGCCTGCCGCCACCTTGAGCGGCCCGCCCTGCACCTCGGCCGAGGTGGTCTCCGGGGTGAGTTCCTTCTCGGCCTCCGCCGCCTTCGCCGAAGCGGTGAGGTCGGTCTCCAACGCGCTCAGGGAGCTTTGGATCTTGTGGGCGACCGCCATGACGGCGGACGACTGGTCGGCGGCCCCAAGTGCGGAGGCGAGCCACCGCAGGTGTTCCACCATCGAGAATTCCGCCTCGTGGGATCGTTCCTCCACTCCCGCAAGGAAGCCGGGGCCGGCCATGCCCTCGAGCTTTGAAAACTGCCATCCGCGGCCGTAGCCGACCTTCCAGGCGCTGCCGGGCTGCGGTTGGGACATTGGAAAGGCCGATTTGTAAGCCACGCAGGCGTGGGCGGGCTGGCCCACCCCGATGGCCGGGATGCCGAAGGCGTGGCAGACCATCTGGGCCCACGACGCACGGGGACCGCATTTGCCGCCGCCTGCCAGGATGTTCTTGAAGTTGACGTAACCCGCCGGATAAAATTGTGGTGGCGCGTTGCGACGCCAGACCTCGCTGGTCGAGTTGACCACCAGTTCGTTGACCTTGAGGTCGGGGCGCCAGGTGTTGATGACTTCCCGCGCCCAGGCCAGATCCTCGTTGGTGGCCCCGGAGTGTACCACGCGGGCATATTCCCACACCGTCAGGTGGTCGAAGCTGGGGAACAGTTCCTTGTTCTGGTGCGCCACCTTGAAGTGCTTGAACCGATCCAGCGGATCAACGGGCGTGGGGGCGCCACCGGCGCCGATGTTGACCGAGCCTGGCGGGCGGATCGCCGTGGCGATGGCCAGCTTCAAGTAGATCCCCTCCTTGGCGTCCGGATCGGCCAGGAGGATCTTGTTCCAGATGTCCAGCGCGGCCACGGAAAGTTGGTAATCGTCCTTCTCGCGGTCCGCGAGTCCGATCGGAACGCATCCCTCGAGATACAGGTCCATGGCGGGGGTGTTGTTGAACAGCCAGGTCAGGAAGGCCTGGTTGGAGGGATCGGCCTTGGCAAAGGCCCCCAGTTGCTCCGCGCTGGTCTTGGCGATGAGTTGCCTCTGGTTCAGCACCGTCAGAAAGGCCGGATCCTTGATCTGGGCTTCGAGGGCCTTTTGGCCCGGTTTGGGCGGTGTCTTCTCATTGAGCCAGGCGGTGGTGTTGGTCAGGTATCCGGAGAAATCACCGGACTTGATGGCGGTGTCCAGATCTTTGGAATTCGGTTCCCAGGCGGGGAGCGGTATGGAAAGCGCGCACACGAGCGCGCCGGTGAGGAGGCATTTCATGGTTGTATTCTCAATCGTTTTCATGGGACTGGATTCGTGGTGTGGAATGATGGGGATGTATGCCGGTGTGGCGGAATTGTCAAAGTGAGATCTCCCGCGCTCATCAAATTCAGGGCGAATCAGCAGGGATGGAGCCTGTGGGAGAGCCCGTTTGCGGAATGAACTAGGAAATAATTTAGCCCAGTAGGCAGGAGGAGATTGAATGTTTGATTTTGCAAAGCGGATCCGTAATGTAGGCCACCATCGTGAACCCACAAATACCCATCGTGCACCTAGTAATGAAAACCGCCCTCCTTTGTTTGCTCGCTGTCGCTCCAAGTGTCGCCGACAGCGCTCCCCAGAAATCGGATGTCGGGGCGGTCGCCGGAGCGAAGCGAGCTTCGGCACGGACCTACTATGTGAGCCAGTCGGAGGGGAACGACAGTTGGAGTGGGCAGGCCGTCACCGCTTCGGGGACCGCAGGGCCATGGAAGACCCTCAAGCGGGCCTCGGTCGACTACCAGCCGGGCGACACGCTCCTGCTGAAGCGTGGCGATACTTGGAACGAGGAACTTACCCCGGGGGGCAATGGGACGGCCGAGCAGCCGATCACGATCAGTGCCTATGGTGAGGGCCCCAAACCGATCATCGACCGGGAGAATTTCAAGGAGGACCACACCGGCATCCGGCTCTCCGACCAGGGCGGATTCAAGATCGTGGGGATCGAGTTCAAGCACTGCATGACCGGCATTTACGGCGAGTATTCCGACGGTTGCCCGACCAAGAAGTTCATCTGGATCGAGGACTGTTATTTTCACGACTCGCTGCTTTATCAGCACTACGAGGACTACCCCAAGCGCAAGATCGGCCTCGGCATCTGCTTTTTCTCGTTTGAATGCGACAATGCGATCGTGCTGTCCGACATCATGATCAAGGACTGCGTCTTCCGGAGATTGGCCTCGGCAGTCTGGACCAACAGCCCGGACAACTTCAACAAGAACGCCTCCTATGTTTACAATTTCAAGAACATGGTCATGGAGGGGTGTCTGTTTGAGGAAGGCTACCAGTGGCAACAGGGCATCCGCGGAGTGGACACGGGTGCCATGCGCAACTGTGTCACGCACGATGTCGGCAGGCTCGATAACTTTCTCTCTTTCAATGGCGTGGCTGGCTCGATGTTTTTCCGCTGCAAGGACTGGGTCTTCGAGGATTGCGAGTGGGGCTTCGTGAGCATCGGCGGGGGGAGCGGCGATGGTCAGGCCTTCGACTTTGAGGGCAACTGCGACAACATGACGATGCGCAACTGCCTGTTCCACGACACGGACGGGCCCGGGTTCCTGCTTTGCTGCTATGCCTCCGACGGGCACGCCCACTCGGGGATCGTGATGGAGAACTGCGTCATCAACGGGAAGTCCAAGCGGCCGATCGGCTTGCCGCGCTGCGCCATCGTCAACACCACCGACTGGAACGAATCGACCTGGAAGAACTGCCGGTTTTATCTTTCGCCGGGCGAGGCCCTCATGAGGGTGATGGATCCCGAGCAGGAGAAGAGGACAAAATTCATCGACTGTGAGGTGATCAACTTGAGCGCCGCCTGCAGCAGCCCGAACCTGGCCTTGGGGGCCAAGGCGTCGGCGTCCTCGGAGCAGGCGGGGAGCACGGCCTCCTCGACTCATGACGGGAATGCGTCCACCGTCTGGAAGGCCGATTCCCCGGACGGGCAGTGGCTCCAGCTGGTGTTTCCCGAACCACAGAAGGTCAACGAGTTCAGAATCCGGGAGGACCCTTCCTCCTCCATCACCTGCTACGAAATCCAGTATGCCGACGCCAAGACGGGTGATTGGATCGCTTGTTTCCGCGGGCGGGACATCGGGGCGGGATTCATTGCGCCCATCGTCAGCCGGACGACGCGGGGGGTGCGTCTGCGCATTATCGAGACAGGCAGCGGGAATCCAGCCATCAGTGAGTTCGAGGTTTACAACGCTCCGGCTGGGGCGGGTTTCAACGACCCGACCGGCGCGGAGGCCGTGAAGGTCGTTGGCAAGTAACAAGCAACCTGAAGCTCCACACAACCGCCTTTCCTTAAAGAAATCGAAACGAGATCAACTGTTTAATCATGAAGGACGATACGATGAAATTGCAGACGAATCAGATGGCCCGGGCGTTTATCGCCGGGGGGATCTTGTTGCTGTTGTCCGTGGGTGCCCAAGCCTGGCGGCCCAATGCCCAGGATAGCAATGCCGCGATCGAGGCCGGGGATTTTGGCGCCCATCTGGCGAAGCTTGGCCAATGGCTGGGAGAGGAAGTGCCCGCGTCCCGGGAGCAGATCACGAAGGAGAGCGTCGGAGCCCTGCTTCAGGATCCTGAGTTCCTGGGCGCTCTCATCGAGCGACGATTCATCACGAGAGTGTGGGGGAAGTCGACTCTGGGCGACTGGGCAAAGGCAGCTCCCGAGAACCGCGAATTCCTGGCTTGGCTCATCAGTCGCCCGGCGCTGATGGATGTGGTGTTGCTGGCCCGGACTCCCACGGCGGGGTTCGCCCGGCTTGACGATAGCTGGAACATCGATACCAATGCCCTGGAGGACTGGAAGAAGATCTACCTTGCCGATCCGGATTCACGGGAAGGGCTCTATTTGCGCTTGGCGATCGCCTGCGTTCTGCGTCCTCCCGGCACGGGCAATCACGGCGCGGGTGAGGCGAAGGAGCAGAGCAGTGTCTTTGATCGGTACATGCACTATCGCAAGGCGCATGCGGACGGCGAACTACTGCCGAGCTTCGACACCCTCACCGTCTGGGAGATGACGCATGTGGTGTCGTCCTCCGCGTCCAATGCGGATCTGGCCTGGGGCCGGGAGGCTCTCAATACCTGGAAGCCCTCCTTCAGGCAGGATGAGAGTGTCGTTTCGATGGTGAGCCAGGTCTGGAACCGTTCCTCGCAGGTTCCCTACCATGACATGAGTTGTGTGGCGGCGGGCGGCGGAAAGTGCGGACCACGCTCCTCGTTTGGCGTGTTCATCAACCAGGCTTTTGGCATTCCGTCCATCGGGGTCGGGCAACCGGCCCATGCGGCGGTGAGCTGGCGCAATCGGGATGGCGAGTGGCAGGTGGGGTACGGTCGCGGATGGAATGTGTCCAAGATCTTTGACCGTTACAAAATGGAAGGGCCTGACTTTGTGGAGCGAACCAGGGAACGCAAGACCTTCACGTTCGCGTTGAACGAGCATCTGCGCTGGCTGGCCGGCGCGCTGGAGAATCCGGGTGGTGGTTATATGCCGCCAGCCGACAGGCAATACGCGAACCCGCGTGCGGCGGCGGTCTTCGCGCTGGCCGACTTCAGGTCGCCGATCTACGGCAATATCAAGGACACCCCGTTCGCCGAGAGGAGGGCGGATGGGCAATCAACGCTCAGTGTCTTTCGTTCGCCAGCAGATCAAGGCGACAACTACGTCGCACGCATGCGCGGATTTCTGTATCCGCCGAAGTCAGGCGACTACGTGTTCGGCATCACGGGCGACGACGGCGTGGATCTTTTCCTGAGTAAGGACGAGGATCCCGGCAACAAGGCGCTCATCACTTCCCTGACCGAGCCTGTTGAGCCCACAAACTTCGGCCATCAGTCTGCGCCTGTCCGGCTCGAGGCGGGAAAGCGGTACTATATCGAGGCCGTCCATGTTGAGGGTGGTGGTAGTGATCACATGGCGGTGGCGTGGAAAGGCCCCGGCATGGACGTGGACATCATTCCCGGGAACTATCTCTCGCCGTACACGCCGAATGGAAGGAAGGGATCGATCATCCGTGAGGTCTGGCAGAAGCAGTCTGCGGTGCCGGTGCCCGTCAAGTCCGATTTCAAGCCGGAAGCTCCGATCGAGGTGGCGCCCGGGGTCATCCACGTGGAGGCCGAGGATTTTTACACGCAGAGCAACGTGACGGTCGAGAATTGTTACACGGGCGGCAAGCAGGTGTATTATCCCGCGCTGACCGCGCATGCCATGTGCGGCTACAAGGTCAAGGTGCCCAAGACCGGAATGTATCAGTTCCGGGCCCGGGTGGCGGCGGTGAACTGGGGCCAGCAAATGTATGTCCGCTCCTTCGGTGCGATGCATCCCGTCAAGGAAGCCAAAACCTCCAATGTCTTTCGAAACCAGGTGGAAGTGCACGGACCCCAACAGGCAATTGATCACGACTTGACGACGCGATGGGCGATGGACTTCGGCAAGGAGGAGGGGTGGCTTGAGCTGGATCTGGGCAGGCCCCGGGAAATCAGCAAACTCATTATCGACGAACGGGCCTTGAATTACGTGTGCAGGCACACCGTGGAGTACAAGGTCGGCGACGAGTGGAAGACGCTCTTGGAAGGAGATTTTCTCAAGGATTACGTCAAGTCATTCCCTCCGGTGACGGCGCAGTATGTGAGGCTGTCCACCTTTGATTCCAAGGCCCCGACCGGTGGCCCAACGGTGCGGGACTTCAGCGTGGGCGAGGTCCTTGACGGCAACGGGTTCCTTGAGATTCCGTGGGCCCCTAGCTCGGAGCAGAACGAAAAGGGTGGAATGTCCGGACGATGGCAGACGACCATGCCGTTGGACATGTATCTGGTTGAAGGCGAGCAAACGGTCTGGGTGTGCACCCAAACCTTGGAGGCGCAGCGGAGCGTCGCGATGCGCTGGTTCGAGTTGACGCCCAAGAACCGGGACCAGGCAAAGACGGAGCCATGAGGACAACGAAGACGAACAGAAAAGCCCGCCCGGGAGGACCGGTCCGAAGGCGGGCGACCGTGCAGATCTGAAGAGTCGCCTGTGCTTTCGGGTCGGCGGGGAGCGGCACGTTCCTCGGGGGTGGTTTGGGAGCGCTTGATGGGGTGGGGGCGGTTTCTGGTGGCGGCGATGGAGCGCTTTGGGAAGATTCGCTTCGGGAGCCCGCTGCCCCCCGATGGGGTGCCGAAGGGAGTTGTGATGGTGGAGCTGTTGGAAAAGCAGTAGATCGATGGGCCTGCGTGCAAGACAGCGCATGGCCTGCAGATTTGTACGGGACCTGTTCCCGAAGGTCTGTTCAAATCGGATGAATACCACCCGAGAATGATGAACTCCATGAAGATACTCCCCACCCTGACGAGCATCCTGACGAGCATCCTGATGGCCCTCGGCGGCGTCCTTCACGCCAAGCCGCAGCCGAACATCCTGTTCATTCTCGCCGATGACCTCGGCTATGGCGATGTGGCTTGCTACAATCCGGAATCCAAAGTGCCCACCCCTCATCTGGATCGGTTGGCCGGGGAGGGCATGATGTTCACCGATGCCCATAGTCCGGCGACCGTCTGCACACCGTCCCGTTACAGTCTGCTAACCGGACGGATGGCGTTTCGGACCGGCGTTTACCGTGTCTTCACCGGGGTCGGCGGACCGTGCCTGATCGAGGAGGAGCGGTTGACGCTTCCGGGCATGCTGCAGAAGAAAGGCTACACGACGGCGCTGGTCGGCAAGTGGCACATTGGGATGACCTTCCTCGACAAGGAGGGCGAGCCAATCAAGGAGGGCGGGAAGGAGGGGGTGAAGCGGATCGACTACAGTCGGGCGATTCCGGATTCCCCGATCCATCGGGGCTTTGACCGGTTCTTTGGAACGGTGTGCTGTCCCAACACCGACTGGCTGTATGCCTTTGTGGAGGGCGACCGCATCCCCGTTCCGCCGACCGGGGTGGTTGATAAGTCGAAACTTCCGGACCATTACTACTCCAGAGACTGCCGGGAGGGGTTCATTGCGTCGGATTTCGACATGGAGGAGATCGACATGATCTTCCTGAAGAGGAGCGAGGAATTCCTCGAGCGGCACGCCAAGGAGAGCCCGGACAAGCCGTTCTTTCTCCTACACTCCGCGCAGGCGGTGCACTTGCCGTCGTTTCCGGGCAAGGATTTTCAAGGAAAGACCAATGCCGGACCACACGGGGATTTCATCTTCGAGTTCGATGCGGTGGTTGGACGGTTGCTGAAGAAGCTCGATGAACTCGGTCTGGCGGAGGACACGGTGGTGATGATTTCCAGCGACAACGGTCCCGAGCTTCCGACGGTCCAGGACATGCGTGCCACCTATCGGCACGATGGTGCCCGCCCGTGGCGAGGGGTGAAGCGGGACGGTTGGGAAGGGGGGCACCGGGTGCCCTTCCTGGTGCGCTGGCCCGGAACCGTCGAAGCCGGCGCGACCTCCGCGCAGACCCTCAGCCTGACCGATGTCATGGCCACTTGTGCCGGCATTGTCGGGTATGATCTTCCGAAAGGCGCGGCCGAGGACAGCGTGAGCATGCTTCCGGTTCTGTCCGGCGGGCAGAAGGCTGCCCAGCCGCTTCGTGATCACACCATTCAGCAGGACCGGGAAGGGCTTTCGATCCGCATCGGAAATTGGAAGTACCTCGACCATCAGGGATCGGGCGGCAACGATTACACGAAGGGTGGTTATTGGGGGGCCAGCATGTTTGCCATCGACGAGAAGAATCCCGATGCGCCGGGCCAGTTGTATGATCTCGCCAAGGACCCCGGAGAAGCCACGAATCTTTATGACGAGCACCCGGAAGTGGTGAAGCGTCTCAAGGCGAGGCTCGATGAGTCGAAGTCCTCCGGGCGGAGCGCGCCGTGGCCCCGGAAGTGAAGCAGGACCGTTGTCCTTGCTCGTCCCAGTGCCAAGCTTGTTGGCCTGTTAGAATGGAAAATTTGGGGATCACGATGAGGAGCAACGATGCTCGCGCTAAGTTGGATTGGCAGCCAATCAGTCTGAAAGGACGCCGCGACCACCGCCGGGAAGCTGCATGTGACGCAGGTCACCCCGGACACTCCGGCATCCGGCAACCTCAAGGGGCTGGCCCCACGCTCCAAGCCATCCCCATTTCCAACCCGTCCCATCGAAACCATGAAATTGTTCCCGACTGTCCTGACTTCGGTCCGGCCAAGGCCAGTTTCCAGCCCACTTGGCTCATCGCAAAGAGCGGCGAGCGGACCCTGGTGGCGGACCATGTCCTGATCGGCGAGATCTGGGTTTGCGCGGGCCAGAGCAACATGGATTGGGTGGGTTTCAACCGAAAGGGGCGGGAGTCCGCCTCGGCGGATGCCCCAGGCCTGCGCTATGTTGCCTGGGACGATTCCTGGTATTTCACGGATGGGTATGCCGCCGCGCCGGTTTGTTCGCCGACCCGGGCCGCGATCATGACCGGTCTGTCGCCGGCCCGGGTGCAGATCACCAATCCCGGAAGTGGGGGTGGAGCCGGGCAAGTGAGGCAGGCCCAGCGGGGGATGGTGTGACGGGTCCCTCGGTGGGGCCTTGACTGCGCTCCGCTCCGTCCACACGGATTTCATCCGCGTAAAACGCTTGGCGCAAAATAAATCATTTGATTTATTCGTTTGAATGATTATGAGTGGGAATATGTCTTCCTCGAGGTCGTCCAGTTCCAGCGAAGCGACCCGGCGACGTTTGCTTGATGCCGGGTTGGAGGCGTTTGGTGAACGGGGCTTTGACGCGGTCAGCACCCGCGATTTGGCGGAGAAGGCCGGGGCCAACCAGGCGGCGATTCCCTATCACTTTGGCGGCAAAGAGGGGCTCTATATTGCCGTGGTGGAAGATTTGGTGGTGACCGTTCAGCGCTCCGTTGGCACCACGGCCAAGTCCATTCAAGAGCGGCTGGCGAAAGGGCCGATCACGCTCGAACAGGGGGAGTCACTGATTGTTGAGCTTGTCGGGAAGATGGTCGGGTTTCTTGTCGGAGCGGGCCAGGCGCAATTGCGCGCGGCCTTTGTGATCCGTGAATTGATGCACCCCTCGGCGGCGTTCGACTTGCTCTATCAGGGCTACATGGAGCAGGTGCATGCCACGATCACCCGGCTCGTCGCCGCGCTGCTGGAGGATGATCCGAAATCGACGGCAAGCATCCTCCGTGCACACGCGTTGCTTGGGCAGATCGTCATGTTTGGGGCCGGCCGCGAACTCATTCGTCGACGTGCCGGATGGGGCGATGTGACCGAAGAGCATTTGCAGCAGATCACGAGCGCCGTGACCGAAACCTTCCTCGCGTCGATTCGCGGCATGCGTGCGGAACGTGGCATGCCACCAGCTTAACCAGATTGTCCCATGAAGAAACTCGTCAAGTTCGCCCTCATCCTGGCAGTTGCTGTCGGGATTGGATTGGTGGTGAAGCGCAAATTGTCAGAGACCGGCGTCGCTGAAGGCCCGCTCACCCTCTACGGCAACGTCGATATCCGGCAGGTGGCGCTCGGCTTTCGAGCCGGCGGACGTATCGAAATGATGGCTTTTGAAGAAGGCGATACGGTGAGTTCAGGCAGCCTGTTGGCCGCTCTCGACAAAGGCCCGCTGGAAGACAGCTTGGCGCTTTACAAGGCTCAAGTCGGCGTCGCGGAGGCCTCGGTGGCAAAGCTGGAGGCGGGCTCGCGTCCAGCGAAAATTGCGCAGGCGAGGGCGATGGTCGAGGAACGCCAGACAGCTCTTTCCAACACGCAGCAGTCGCTCGAACGGCAACGCGAGCTCGTCAAGACCGGTGCCGCTTCGAAACAGGCGGTGGATGATTTGCAAGCCCAGCACGATGCCGCCGCCGCACGCCTGACCTCCGCGAAGGAGGCGCTAGCCCTGGTGGAAGAGGGCCCGCGTGCTGAAGACATCGCCATTTCACGGGCTGATCTGGGAGCAGCCCGCGCGAAGGTCGCACAGGCCGAACGTCAGTTGGGAGACGCAGAACTCAAGGCACCTGCCGACGGCATCATCCTGACCCGGGTGCAGGAACCAGGCGCGATTGTCGGCACGGGCGCGACCGTTTACACGCTCTCCCTCAAAGCGCCTGTCTGGGTGCGCAGCTACATTTCGGAGCCAGACCTTGGTCGCGTCCATCCGGGCATGGCGGTCGAAGTGATCACCGACTCGCGTCCCGATCATCCGTATCAAGGCCAGATCGGATTCATTTCGCCGGTGGCGGAATTCACCCCGAAATCGGTCGAGACCGAGGAGCTGCGCACGGATCTGGTTTACAGACTGCGCGTCATCATCAAACAGCCCGACGACGCCCTGAGGCAGGGCATGCCGGTCACCGTCCGCTTTCCCGATGCCTGAAGCTCTCGCCAGCATCGCGGGGGTCAGCAAACTTTTCCCGAAGTCTGTGGTGCCCGCACTCGATCAGATTACCGGCGAGATCCGCGCCGGTGAAATCTGTGGACTCGTCGGTGCGGATGGCGCCGGCAAGACCACGCTGTTGCGCCTGTTGGCGGGATTGCTGGAGCCCAGCGAGGGAAGGATCACGATCCTCGGTTTGGACAGTGTGAAGGATTCGGATGCCATCCACGAACGTATCGGCTATATGCCGCAGCGCTTCGGTCTCTACGAAGACCTGACGGTGATCGAGAATCTGCGGCTCTACGCAGATCTTCGTGGAGTGGTGGGCGACGAACGCACGGAAGCGTTCGAACGGCTGCTCCGTTTCACCGATCTTGCGCGCTTCACCAAGCGCCTTGCCGGGGCGCTCTCCGGCGGCATGAAACAGAAGCTCGGTCTCGCCTGTGCGCTGATCCGACGGCCGGAGTTGCTCCTGCTGGACGAGCCGAGTGTCGGGGTTGATCCCATCTCGCGGCGCGAACTTTGGAAAATGGTCGGCGACCTCATCGATGATGGCATCGGCGTGGTCTGGAGCACCGCCTACCTCGATGAAGCCGAGCGTTGCGATACCGTCCTCTTGCTCAACGAGGGCAGGCTCATCCATGACGGGAGGCCCGCGGAGCTCACCGGGCGCGTCGAAGGCCGCGTCTTTCTAATCGGGGGTATCGAAGAAGGCCGACGCCGTCACGTGCTCGCGCAAAGCCTGCGGCAGGATGCGGTGATTGACGGCGTGATCCAGGGGAAAAGCCTGCGTCTCCTGGTCCGTGAAGGCGGGACCCTGCCGTCGTTGCCGGGCACCGCCCAACCCACCGCACCCCGCTTCGAAGACGCCTTCATCGACCGCCTCGGCGGCGGCCCCGGCGGGGACTCGAAACTCGCCTCCCGAATGGCGATCATCCCTGGTGATGACGACGCCCCGGTGATCGAGGCGATCCGCCTCACCAAGAAATTCGGCACGTTCACCGCCTCGGACAATGTCAGCTTCAAAGTGCGCCGCGGTGAGGTGTTCGGCTTGTTGGGGCCGAATGGGGCGGGAAAATCCACCGCCTTCAAGATGATGTGCGGACTTCTCCAGCCGACCAGCGGTCAGGCGAAGGTCACCGGGCTTGATCTCAAAACTGCCAGCAGCAAAGCGCGAACGAGAATAGGCTACATGGCGTAGAAGTTCTCGCTCTACGGCGATCTCAGTGTCCGCCAGAACCTCGAGTTCTTCGCCGGCATCTACGGCCTGACGGGCGGTCGGAAGCGATCAGCAATCGAGCGCATGATCGACACCTTCAATCTGCAAACCTACCTGAAAATTTCAGCAGCCCTCCTGCCCTTGGGATTCAAGCAGCGCCTCGCCTTGTCCTGCGCCGTCATGCACGAGCCGGCCGTGTTGTTCCTCGATGAACCGACCTCGGGCGTGGATCCGCTCACCCGCCGCGAGTTCTGGACGCACATCAACGGGCTCGTCGAGAAGGGGGTGACCATCATGGTGACCACGCACTTCATGGACGAGGCGGAATACTGTGATCGCATCGCGCTGGTATTCCGAGGTCGCGTCATCGCCTCCGGTTCCCCCGACGCCCTGAAAGCGGAGGCCGACACGGACGATGCCAGCCTCGAGCAAGCCTTCATCGAATTGATCGAACGCGAAACCGGGGAAGGGGCCGCCGCATGAACTCCGGCAGTCTCCGCCGCATGCGCGGCCTCATCCGCAAGGAGATGGCGCAAGTCGTGCGCGATCCCAGCAGTATTCTGATTGCCTTCGTCCTGCCTGCCGTGCTGCTGTTTCTATTCGGCTACGGTGTCTCGCTCGATGCGAACAACGTCAAGATTGCTGTTGTGTTGGAGGATGCCAGCCCCGAGGCGCAGAGCCTGGCGGTGGCCTTCAAGAACTCCAAATATTTCGGGACCCGTCTCGGACGGGATCGCCGCCAGTTCGAAGAGGATCTCGTCGCCGGAAAACTGCGCGGCATGGTCGTCGTGCCCGCCACTTTTACCGAAACACTGCGCAGCGACAACGCATCAACCGCCATCCAGGTCATCGCCGATGGCAGCGAGCCGAACACTGCGAGCTTCGTGCACAACTACGTTCAAGGCGTGTTTGGCAACTGGCTCATTCAGCAGTCGTTCGACGTGGGTCGTCCGGAGGCCGTCGCCCCGCGCGTGGCGATCGAAACGCGCGTCTGGTTCAATCCCGAGCTGCAGAGCCGCTGGTTCCTCCTCCCCGGCTCAATCGCCATTATCATGACCATCATCGGCACCCTGCTCACCGCACTGGTCGTCGCACGGGAATGGGCGCGCGGCACCATGGAGGCCCTGATGGCGACGCCGATCGGGATCGTCGAGTTGCTGGTAGGCAAGCTCATGCCCTACTACCTGCTCGGCATGGGATCGATGGCAGTTTGCGTCGTTGCTTCCGTGACCATCTTCGACCTGCCATTCCGTGGATCGGTGTTTGCGTTGGTCTTTGTTTCCTCGATCTTCCTCATCGCCATGCTCGCGCTTGGCTTGCTCATCTCCACCGTATCGAAGAACCAGTTCGTCGCCTCGCAGATCGCGCTCGTCGTCGGCTTCCTGCCAAGTTTCCTGCTCTCCGGGTTTGTCTTCGAGATCGGCAGCATGCCGGTTCCGATTCAGAACCTGACGAGGATCATCCCGGCCCGCTATTTTGTCACCTGCCTGCAAACGATCTTCCTGGCCGGCGACATCCGGTCCGTCCTCCTGTCGAACACCGCCGCGCTGGCAATCATCGCCACCGTGCTGATGGTGCTTGTCGCACGCAAGACGAACAAGCGCCTCGACTGACCATGTTTTCCCGGCTCAAAGCTCTCATCTTCAAAGAGCTTCTCGCCATCCTGCGTGACAAGCGCAGCCGGCTGTTGTTGGTCGTGCCGCCGTTGGCACAGATGATCATCTTCTCGTTCGCCGCAACCCTGGAGGTGAAGAACGTCGAGATCGGTATCCTCAACAACGACCGGGGCCAGGCGTCACACGAACTCGCCCAACGCTTTCATGGCGCACCGACCTTTCGCCACATCACCTACCTCGGCGGGGTGGAAGAGATTGCGGCGCTCATCGATTCGCAAAAGGCGATTCTCGTCGTGCACATCGCCAGCGATTTTTCACGGAAGGTCGAAGCTGGCGTGCCTGCGGAAGTTCAGTTCATTCTCGATGGACGACGCTCCAACGCCGCGCAGATCGTGCAGGGCTACGCGGCGCGCATCGTCAACCAATTCAACGGCACCCAGCCGGTTGAGCTCGTCCCGCGCAACTGGTTCAATCCGAACCTGTCCTATATCTGGCACACCGTCCCCAGTCTCATCGGCATCCTCTCGACTTTGAGCGGTCTGATCGTCACCGGCTTGTCGGTCGCCCGGGAGCGCGAACTCGGCACCTTCGATCAACTCCTCGTCTCACCGCTCAAGCCCTTCGAGATATTGCTGGGGAAAACCATTCCCTCGTTCTTCCTCGCCTGGGCCGAGGGTTTGCTCATTCTTGGGGTCGCCATCTTTGTGTTCCGCGTGCCGTTCAACGGATCGGTTCTCCTTCTCATCGGCGGGCTGTCCGTATTCCTGCTGGCGATTGTCGGAGTGGGGCTTTTCATCTCGGCACTGGCAAAGACCCAACAGCAAGCGGTGCTGGGAGCCTTCGTGTTCATGGTGCCCGCGATGCTCATGTCCGGATTTGCCACACCGGTCGAGAACATGCCGCCATGGCTGCAAGTCGTCGCCGAGGGCAACCCGCTGAAGCATTTCATGATCATCATCAAAGGTGTCTTCCTCAAAGACATGCCGCCCGCGCTGGTCGCGGCTAATGCATGGCCGATCCTGGTGATCGCGCTGTTCACTCTTGGCGGAGCCTCATGGCTCTTCCGGTCACGACTCGAATGATACTGCCATGAAAGCATCCATTACAATCACCCTTGGCGCCAGCCTATTGGCTGGCTGCACGGTTGGCCCGGTCTATCAGACGCCCAAGGAGGCCGTGCCTGGAACCTGGGGGTCATCACAAGCTGGCCTCTACGAAACCAGCCCCGTTCGCCCCGACTGGTGGCGATGATTCGACGACCCGCTGCTGACCAAGATTGTCGAGGCTTCCGCCCGATCGAACAAGGATTTGGACCAAGCCGCCGCCCGGGTTCGCGAAGCCCGAGCGCTGCGCCGGGTGAGCGCGTCCTCGTTGTACCCCAATATCGGCGCGAGCACCAGCGCCCTCAAGGAAACCATCAGCGACAACGGGCGCATCCCCGCCGGATCGATTCCCGCACTGGCGAAACGGCGCGACATTTTTGAAGCCGGGTTCGATGCCAACTGGGAGCTCGACGTCTTTGGCGGGAACCGGCGCAAGGTCGAAGCCGCTGACGCCCGGCTCGCTGGGATCGAAGAAGCCGAGCGCGCCACGCGGGTAAGAATTCTGGCCGAAACTGCGCGCAACTATCTTGAGCTTCGCGGTGCCCAGCGCCAGCTCGCGATCATTGAAGCGAACCTCGTCTTGCAGCAACGCACGCTCGACCTGACCAAGGACAAGCTCCGCGTCGGAGTCGGCACTGAATTCGAGGTCGCGCGCTCCGAAGGACAACTCCGATCCACCGAAGCACGCCTGCCCAATCTCAATGCCGAGATCGCGGCGGGGGCCTATCGCCTGTCCGTCCTCACCGGTCAGGCACCCTCCGCCTTGCTGGAGGAGCTGCTGAGGAGAAGGCCGCTGCCCGCGCCGCCTGACATTGTTCCGGTCGGCCTTCCCTCAGACCTGCTGCGCCGCCGTCCCGACGTTCGCCACGCCGAGCGGGAACTCGCCGCCGCCACGGCCGAGATTGGGGTGGCCGTGGCTGACCTGTTCCCAAAATTTTCGCTGACTGGTGCCGTCGGGCTTGAGGCGCAACACTTCAGCGATCTCTTCCAGAGCGGCAGCACCGCTGCCCGTCTCGGCCCGCAGATCCGGTGGCCCATTTTCCAGGGAGGCAAGATCCGCGCCAACATAGAGGCCACCGAGGCCCGGGCTGACGCCGCTATCGCCGCCTACGAGCAGGCCGTCCTCACCGCCCTCGGCGAAACCGAGAGCGCCCTCGAGCGCTACGGGCGGGAACTGGAGACCCGCCGCAAACTTCAGTCCGCCGTCGCAGCCAACAAGCGCGCCGTCGGTCTCTCCAAACAACGCTTCGAGTCCGGAACCGGGACCTTGTTCGAAGTCATCGACGCCGAAGCACGCGTTCTCGGCGTCGAGACTGAGCTGGTGGAGAGCGAGACGGCCATCGCAGTCAAGCTGGCAGCACTCTACAAAGCGTTGGGTGGAGGTTGGCGGTAGGGAATGGGCGGAATTCACGAACGGGGCACCGATAGGGGCGCAGCCACCTGCCGAAGGACGGCCACAAGGAAGGAGACGAACGGGAGCGGGATGGCCGGAAGCGCCGGGCGAGCGTGGCGAAGCTCGCCTTCAAGCGCCATGCCGTGCTGGTGAAGCGGCAGCGGGTTTTGGGTCAAGGTGGCGCGCACCATGGCACCGTGGGGAGGGCGAGGTGGGCCTCCCCAAAGTGCGGAGGCCGACGGGACTTGCCCTCGGCTGGTTTCCGGGGGAATTTACATCGCGCTGGTGTTGTGGTCTTCCACCACGCTACACTCCCCGCCTGAATACGCCATTCACCAATGTCCGATAGCCTACCATCCATCAAGAGCCCTGCCCCGGGGCTTGGGATGCCCCGATCGCGCGCTGAAGTGTCTGCCCCTCGGAAGCGATTCGCCCTGTGGGCGACAAGCCTCCCGCTGGCCGGTCTGGGGGCGATCCTGCTGCTCGGCGGCGCACCGGCGGGCTTCGCGGAGGTGATCGTGCCCGGGGTGGCATCCAGCCAGCTTGACCCGGACCTGAAGGGATTGGTTCTGATTGAGGAATTGAATTGTGTGGCCTGCCACGCGGGTGAGGCGGACTTGGCGGCACGCTCGAAGAAGGCACCACGGCTCGCAGAGGTCGGTTCGCGGGTGAATCCCGGCTACCTGGAGGCGTTCATTGGCAATCCGCACGGGACGAAGCCCGGCACGACGATGCCGGATCTGTTGGCAGGATTGGGCGGGGAGGAAAAGAAGGAGGCCGCAAAGGCGCTCACCCATTTTTTGCTTTCACTGAGAGAAAACAACTTCTCCCTGCAACCACCGGACGCGGTGGCGGCGGAGCAGGGGAAGGGGCTGTTTCATTCGCGAGGATGCGCGGCGTGCCATTCGCCCCGCGATGAAAAGGGGACCGAGTTGCTCGCGGCAACCTCGGTCCCGCTCGGTGCGCTGGAGAAGAAGTACAGCGTCAAGAGCCTCGTGGCATTCCTGCGCCAGCCGCACGCGAGCCGGTCCTCGGGTCGCATGCCGGACATGCGTTTGGGCGGACAGGACCTTGAGCGTATTGCGCATTACCTTCTGCAAGACACGCGCGTGCCGGGATCGCTTTCCTACACACTTTATCGCGGGCAGGTGTGGGAGGGTCTGGAGAGCGACAAGGTGACCGCGGAGAGGGCCGGTTATGTGAACGATTTCGAGTTGGAGAGCTTGGGCAAGCCGCAGCACCACACGGCGATTCGATATGACGGCTGGGTGAACATCACGAAGGCGGGGCGCTACACGTTTTACCTGAAAATGAACGGCGGCTCGCTGCTCGTGGATGGCCGGCCCATCATCCGGCAGGAGCCGAGCGATCGGCGTGGCGTGAAGCAACTGGAAGGGGTGGCGGAAATGGCTGAGGGCTGGCACAAGCTGCAGCTCACCTATTTCCACACCGGACACGAACCGACGTTTTCGTGCGAAATGGAAGGTCCGCAGTTTCCGCGCGGACCAATTCCCCCGGCGATGCTCTCGGTTTCCGATGAGCCGGTTCCGGCGTTCGAGCCGCTCAAGGTTGATGTGGGCCTCGCGGCGCGCGGAAGGGAGCAGTTCGAAATACTCGGCTGTGCAAGCTGCCACACGGACCTGAAAGTTCCCGCCTCACCCGCCACCGCTTTTGCGAGGCTCGATGCAGCCCGCGGATGTCTCAGCGAAGGCGCGGGAGCGTGGCCGCGTTTTGACCTGACTGCGGAGCAGCGCGCATGGATCACGAAGGCGCTTCCCATTGCGGAGAAGCCTCAACTCGACGACAAACAGCAGATCAGCAAGACGCTCGTCACCTTCAACTGCATCGCGTGCCACGAACGGACCGGTCTCGGCGGCATCGCCCCGGAGCGAAAGGCCCTCTTCACCGGCACGCAGCCCGGGCTCGGCGACCAAGGGCGCATTCCTCCTCCGCTCTCGCACGTTGGGGCGAAGCTGACGCCCGAATGGATCGCGGAGGTTTTGCTGCACGGAAAACGCCAGCGTGACTACGTGGACGCGGCGATGCCCCAGTTTGGCGAGGCCAATGTCGGGCCTCTCGTGGAGCTTTTCGGCAAGGTGGATGAACTGGAGCCGGTGATCTTCCCGAAAGTCGCGAACATTCAGGAATCGAAAGAAGCCGGGTATGAGATGATCGGCACCAACGGATTGAGCTGCATCGCCTGCCACGAGTTCAACGGCCAAAAATCGGGCGGAATGAGCGCTCTCGACATCGGACATGTGACCGAGCGGCTTCAGAAGAACTGGTTTTACCTCTACATGCGACAGCCTTCGCGCTTTCACCCCACGGTCATCATGCCCAGCTTCTGGCCGGATGGTCAGTCCACGCGACCGGGCATCCTGGACGGCGACAGCGGGCAGCAGATCGAAGCGCTCTGGACCTTTCTCGAAGACGGCATCCGTGCGAAGAAGCCGATCGGCCTTTCCCGACAATCCAACGAATTGCGGGTGGGCGCGGTGACGGAGATCTGCCGGGGGCGGGGGCCGGTTGGATATCGCGGGATCGGCGTGGGTTATCCGGAGCGCATCAATCTGGCTTTCGATTCCGGGGAAATGGCCCTGCGTCAGCTCTGGAAGGGCGACTTCGCCAACGTGGACTCGGGTTCCTTCCACCCCCGTGGCACGGATGAAATTTCCTTCCCGCCGGGCATTCCCTTCCACCGCCTGGAATCACTCGACGACAACTGGCCCTACAAGGGAAAAACCAACTTTACCTTCCCGCAGGATCACGGATACGAGTTCCGCGGCTATCATCTGGACACCGCACGGAGGCCGACGTTGCTCTACCACTACGGCGCTATCGCGGTGGAGGATTACTTCGAGGACGTGCGTGACAAGGACGGCAACGCCTACTTCAAGCGCACGCTCCGTTTCGACGCGCCTGCCGCGCAAGCACCCTTCTATTTCCGCGCCGCCGCCGGAAAGACAATCACCACCCAGTCCGACCGCACCTTCGGCGTCGACCAGCTCCAACTGCGCATCACCAGCGACCAAAAGGGGATCACTCGCAAAGGCGAACCCGGCGAGGTCCTGATCCCTCTCACCCTGCCGAAAGGCCGCTCCACTCTCACTCTCGAATATCAATGGTAAGAACGCATTCCATCATGGCCGTCGTGGCCGCGGCTCTCCCACCGAGCATCCATGCAGGCACCGACCTCGGAGAGATGTGGGGCACCGCTGCGGAGGAGGCGAACTATTATCCGATTGTCAACATCCCGATTCCGCCCGGAGTTCCGATGCGCCCCGGTGGGTTTGAAATCCTTCCGGACGGGCGACTGGCGGTGAGCACCCGGCGGGGCGACATTTATTTCGTCAAGGGGGCGTTCGATTCGCCGCCCCAACCCGAATACCACCTGTTTGCGAGCGGCCAGGATGAAATGTTCGCGCTATCGTGGAAAGATGGCGCGATGACCGCCACCACGTGGGGAGAAGTCACCCGCATCTCGGACATCGACGGGGACGATGTCGCCGACAACTACGACACGCTGACCAGCGATTGGGGCTACGCCGAGGGGCACGAGTTCGCCTTTGCCTCCAAGCACGATCCCGAAGGCAACATCTGGGTGGCGCTGGGCCTCAGCGGTTCTTATGAGTCGCACAATCTCTTCCGCGGATGGGCGGTGAAAGTGACGCCGGAAGGGAAGATGATCCCGGTGTGCAGCGGGTTGCGCAGCCCCGGCGGGGTCGGCGCGAACGCGGAAGGCGCGATGTTCGTCATCGAGAGCCAGGGGCCATGGAACGGCTGTTGTTCGCTGAAGCATCTCAAGCCCGGCGCGTTTCTCGGCCATCCCGCGAGCTACAACTGGTATCCGTTCTCCAGCATGAAAGCGCCCTCGCTGGAGCCCGACAGCGATTCGCGCATGGGCGTGGAAAAGAAGCGCGTGAAGGAACTCGTTCCGCCGGCCGTGAGATTTCCGTATATCAAGATGGGCCGCTCGATTTCCGGGTTCCGCCTCAACAACACGGGTGGCAAGTTCGGCCCCTTCGACAACCAGCTCTTCCTCGGGGACTACTCGCTCAGCCTCATCATGCGCGCGACAACCGAGCAGATCAACGGGGTGTGGCAGGGCGCCTGTTATCCATTCCGCGAAGGACTCGCCACCGGCATCATGAATGTGGAGTTTTCACCCAAGGGGCAGCTCGTCGCCGGAGGGTTCACCACGAACAGTCAGTGGCCCGTGCGCGGGACCGAGCCTTTTGCCATCCAGCGCATCGACTGGAACGGCATCGTGCCCTTCGAGATCAAGGAAATCAACATCAGGACGGACGGCTTCCTGGTCACCTTCACCAAGCCCGTGGACAAACAGGTCGCCGCCCGGACCGACGCCTACCACATCAGCACCTACACCCACATCTACGACGCCGGCTATGGCAGTCCCGAGGTGGATCAGACGACCGCCAGTGTGACCCGGGCCGTCCCCTCTGCAGACGGCCTTTCGGTGATGGTGTACCTTGGCAAAATCACGGAAGACCACATCCACGAGTTCGATCTCGCGAAACTCACCACGCCGGACGGGCAGCATCTTGTCCACAACAAGGCCTACTACACGGTGAATGAGATCCCGCGGAACTGACGGATCGGTTCCCTACAGTTCCTTTCCCTTGATCTGCACCTCGTGGATCGACCAGTAGAGGCCGCCCGCCGCTCCAGTCTGGGTGATGCGGAGGAATTTCGCCTCGGTGAGCGGCAGCCCGATGGTGGTGACCGGGTTGGCACCCGCTCCTTTCGCGACCGGCTCGCTCCAGTTCTTGCCGTCGAGGGAGACGACCACCTCGTAGCGGCGTGGGAAATCCCCACTCGAGCCACGGCTATCGAGCGCGATTTCGCCGATCTTGGAGACCTTGGGAAGTTCAATCTGGAACCATTCTCCGCCCGCCTGGGCACCCCCCGTATCCCACCGGCTCCCGGCATCTCCGTCGATTGCGGCGCTGCAACCGTTCGGATTGTGGCTGGCGGTGAGCTTCCACGACTTGCGGTTCGGGAGCACCGGCGGATCCAGCTCCTCGAGTTCTTCCATCGTCCACGGGGTGGTGCGCCCGGCGGAGTCCTTCCGCAGGGCCGCCACGAACTCCTTGGAGATTGGCGCGGCCTGGTTGCCGAAGCTGTTGCGGACGTACGTCGCGACGTCCGCAATCCACTGGTCAGTCTGTGTGTTCATGGGTGCCATCACGCCCGGATAGGTCTTGCCGTCGAGCGGACCGGACAGGCCGTGCAGGATGGTGCGCACCATCGTGGCTCCATTCCCGATGATGCGCGGCGAGTTCACCATCGACGGGGCGAGGGTCTGCTGCGGATTGTCCGGGATGGGGGCGCCCTTTCCGTCCTGCCCGTGACAGGTGTAGCAGAGCTGCATGAAGACCGTCCTGCCCTCTTCCATCGCTCGCGCGAGCTGCGCGTTCGCTTTACGCGCTTCCGCCTCGGTGCGAGCCTGGGCGCGTACCGAGTCGCTCATCTGGATGACGCCCTTCACCGCATCATTCCTCACAAACACCTTGGCGGTCGCCTCCGCGAGCGCATGCAGGTTCTCGTTGTGCGAGCCACTGATCGCGATTGAGTTGAGCAACTGGGAGGCCACTTCCGCATTCGGCGTGCCCTTCGACATGTCCAGTTGCAGCACGCTGGAAACCACCGCTTCGTCATCCGCGCCGAGCAGTGCTTCGGAGACCCGCAGGGCCTGCACCTGCACCATCACGGACGGATCACGCAGCGCCGCCGCCACCGTCTTGGAATCCGCCGCCCCAATTCCCTCCAGGGTCCAGAGGGCGTGGGATCGGCCCAATTCCGATGAGCCAGTGAGGGCCAGTTCGCGCAGGGTCGGGACGACCTTGTCGCGGTCCTGACGAAGAATGATGAGCTTCTGGGCGGTGTCGCGCCACCAGCCATTCGGGTGCGAGAGATGCTTTACGAGGTCGGCGGTCGACTCATCCAGCATGTGCGGCGCCGGGCCCGCCTCGAAGTCCTTGTGCACGAGCCGGTAGATGCGGCCCTTGCCGATGTTCTTGTCGAGACCCCACTTCTCGATGATCCCGCGCAGATAGCTACCACGTCCCGTCCAGCTCCCCTGCTGAATGATGCCGCGGTGCATGTCGATCAGCACCATGCGGCCGTCCGGAGCGGTCTCCGCCCCGATCGGCCGGAAATTTGCGTCGCGGGTCCGGATGAACTCCGATCCCGGATAGGCATTGGTGAGAATCGTCTTGGCGTCCTTGCGCTCGACTTTCGCCCGGCGGATCAGTCGGCCCACCGGCTCGGGGATGAGGAGGTCCCCACGCAGGTCCTCAGGCAGGCGATCGCCCCGGAAGATGCCCTGCCCGGCACAACCGGTCATGTGATTCAATCCCCCGTTCGGACCGACCCGGCCCGGCCCGCCCTGCACGTCGGGGATCTCCGCGATCGGAAAGACGTGCCGGAAATCGTCCGAGGTCTGCCCGGGAAGATCCAGCAAGCCATAGACCGGCGGCTGCTGGTAGAAAAAGGCCGGGTTTTCGCCCCCCCCGGTCGAGTAATAGAGCCGTCCCCAGTCGTCCTGCGACAGTCCCCACTGGCCGCCCCCCCGCGGGATCCGCTGCATCACGAGTTTTCCGTCCGTGAAGCGGTAACGGACATTCTCGTAGGTGATGTAAATCCAGTTATCCAGTGCCCAGATCAGGCCGCTCGGCTGGTGTTCCATGTTGCCACCCCGGTTTCCGCCTTCATAGATTTGCACCTTCTCATCAGCCACCCCGTCCCCGTCGGTGTCACGGTAGCTCCAGAGGTCCAGCGTGTTGGTGATCCCTACCATGACGCGATCATCGAGCGGCAGGACCATGCGCGGCAGGAGGATGTTGTCGATGAAGACGGTGTGTTTGTCGTATTTGCCATCGCCATCCGTGTCCTCGTGACGAGAGATGCGGCTCCGCGGCTCCTGTTCGCCGGTAGCATCCGCGTCCTGCATGTAGGTTCGCATCTCGGCCACATACAGCACCCCGTTCGCGTCGAAGGCACAGGCAACCGGCTCCTCGATCTCGGGCTCGCTCAGGACCAGTTCCAATGAGTAGCCATCCGGCAATTCAATCGACCTGTGCGCCTCCTCAATCGAGAGAAATCCCCGCTGATAGACCGTCTCTCCGGGTTCTGCGCCGAGACACGTGGCCAAACCCAGGCAGCTGCCGATCAGTAGTAGTCGAATCATCCCCATCATACTGAGGGGCATTCCGGGTCATTACAGCGCAAGTCCCCCGGAATGACAATTTTCGCTGCGCCCGAGATAGGGGGTGCCGGGAGAGTTGCTGGCTGGTTCGGGAGGGCCCCTGAAACCTAGGGGAGGAGGGGTAGGAGGGGAGGGGAGGGGAGGGGAGGGGAGGGGGGCAATGACTTGGCGGTGTTTTCCTGAAACTTCCGGTCCGTTCCCATACGTTTAGAGAAGCGACACATGAAACAACCTGATTTTCGTCGTTCCCTCCTCTCCTGCGGTGCCTTCCTCGTCGTGGCGGCCGGCACCCTGTTTCCGGCTTCCGCTTCCGCACAGCTCCCCGTGCAGGAGGGTGATTCCATCTGCCTGATCGGGAACGGCCTGGCCGACCGCATGCAGCATGACGGGTGGGTGGAGACCCTCATCCAGAGCAAGTTGGCCGACCGAAAGCTCACCTTCCGGAATCTGGCCTTCTCTGGAGACACGGTGACCTCCCGTCCCCGCAACAGCGGATTCGCCAAGCCGGAGGATTACCTGACCCTCTGCAAGGCTGACGTGATCTTCGTGTTTTTCGGTTACAATGAGTCCTTTGCGGGCGAGGGGGGGGTGTCGAAGTTCAAGCAGGACCTCGGGGGGATGATCGACAGCTACCGGGGGATGAAATTCAACGGGGAGTCCGCGCCGCGGTTCGTGCTGTTCTCGCCCATCGCCTTTGAGGACCAGAAGAGCCCGAATCTCCCGAGTGGCGCCCTGACCAACGTCAACCTGGCGCTCTATACCGGTGCCATCAAGCAGGTGGCGGGCGAGAAAGCGGTCGCGTTTGTGGATTTGTTCAGCCCGTCGCAGTCGCTTTACGGGAAGTCGGTCCATCCCCTCACCTTGAACGGGGTTCATCTGCTGCCGGAGGGCAACCGCCAGGTCGGGGAGGTCATCGCGACGGCGATCACCGGAACGCCCGTCATCGCCACGCCCTCCCTCGAACCGCTGCGTGCGGCGGTGCTCGACAAGAACTGGCACTGGCATAACCGCTACCGTGCGGTCGATGGAAACGACATCTGGGGCGGACGGTCCGGATTGACATTCGTCAACGGGCAGTCGAACCGCGAGGTGCTGGAGCACGAGTTGGCGATGTTTGATGTGATGACGGCGAATCGCGACCCGAAGATCTGGGGGGTGGCGGCCGGCCGGGATTACCAGGTGGACGACTCCAATGTCCCGGCCCCGAAGGAGGTTCTCACGAATGTGGGCGGGGGAAACAAGGGCCCGGATGCCTCGAAGGATGGCGCGGAGGAATACATCAGCGGGCAGGAGGGCATTGCCAAGCTCCACATTCCGGAGGGTTTCGCGGTGAACCTCTTCGCGGACGAGAGCCGCTTCCCCGAAATGGCCAATCCGGTGCAGATGCAGGTCGATGCGAAGGGGCGGATCTGGGCCGCCTGCTGGAACACCTACCCGAAATGGGAACCGCTCAAGCCGATGACCGACAGCCTCCTGATCTTTCCTGACGACAACGGGGACGGGATCGCGGACCGGACCATCGAGTTTGCCAAGGTCCACAACCCGCTCGGATTCGAGTTCTGGAACGGCGGCGTCATCGTGACTTCCCAGCCGGACATTATTTTCCTCAAGGACACCGATGGGGACGACAAGGCGGACGTCCGGATCGTGTTGTTGCAGGGGATCGGCTCGGCCGACACACACCACTCCGCGAACAATCTGATCTATGGTCCGGATGGCGCGATCTACTGGCAGAGCGGGATCTTCCTGCAGAACACCTTCGAGCATCCCTGGGGTCCGGCGCTCAACTCGACCGCCTCCGGGATGTACCGCTTCGATCCGCGCCAGTATGCCATCACCTTCCACGCCCGGAACGATCCGAATCCCCATGGGATCAGCTTTGATTATTGGGGCTACCACTTCGCCAACGACGGCACCGGCGGGAATTCCTTCCAGGTCCGCCCGGGGGGGGACGGCTTCCAGATGCACCAGTTGCTGGACAAGCAGGTGCGTCCGGTTCCGGCCGACGCAATTGTCTCCAGCGCGAATTTCCCGGACGACCTCCAGCAGGATTTCTTGGTTCTCAACACGATCGGCTACCTCGGGATCAAGCGCTACGAACTACACCGGGACGGGTTCCCGGAGAAGGGGCGAAAGCTGGGCGAGGTCTGGGGCACGCCGACCGACGACTTCGTCCGCAGTGACGACAAGAACTTCCGGCCCACCGACGCGGTGTTCGGGGAGGACGGGGGGCTCTACATCGCCGACTGGCACAACATCATCATCGGCCACATGCAGCACAACATCCGCGACCCCTATCGCGACCACAAGCACGGCCGGATCTACCGCATGATCGCCAAGGACCGTCCCCTGCAGAAGAAGGTGGCCATCGCCGGGCAGCCCATTCCGGCCCTCCTGGAGAACCTCAAGCATCCCATCGATGGGGTGCGCCAGCGCACCCACGTGGAACTGAGCGGGCGCGCCACGGAGGAAGTCATCGCCGCCACCAAGGAGTGGATCAAGCAGTTTGATCCGACCAAGGAGGAGGACGCCCACCCGCTCCTCGAAGCGCTCTGGGTCCACCAGCAACACAACGTGCGCAACGAGGCCCTGCTGGAGGCCGTGCTCAACTCGCCGGCCCCGCACGCCCGCATCGCGGCCGCAACCGTGCAGCACCTCTGGGGTGCTGCCGATCCGACCAAGGGGCAGATGCAGACCAAGATCGAAGGACACGTAACGAAGGTGGAAGTGACCGTTCCGGCGCATCTTTCCGAGGCGGACGGGAAACTCTATACGGTGGGGGCGAATGTGTACGCGCGGGACGGGCATTGCATCACCTGCCACCAACCGAACGGGGCGGGCCTGGAGTCGATCTACCCGCCGCTGGACGGCAGTTTCTGGGCGACGGGCGACGAGGAGCGCCTCATCAAACTCACCCTGAAGGGCCTCTGGGGGCCGCTCGAGTTGAATGGCAAGACCTATGACCCCTCAAAGGGGGTTCCGCCCATGACCCCATTCGGAGCCCTGCTCAATGACGAGGAGGTGGCCGGAGTCCTGACCTACGTGCGCAATTCGTGGGGCAACAAGGCCGCCGCGGTGCAACCGGGATCGGTGGCGAAGGTGCGGGCCGCCACCAAGGATCGCACCACTTTCTGGAGCCCCGAGGAACTGCTCAAGGCACATCCGATGGAGAAATAGGAAGGTTGATCCTTTGCCAGGACCGGGACTCATCGCTTCCGTAGGACTAACCTGCGGCGCTTCTGCGGCTAGTGAGGTCCCCGTGTACTCGTGTCGAGGACCTGTTCATGGCTCAGCGAACACATCCAGTTCGTAGATGGGCCAGTGGTAGGTCACGTTCGTGCCGGTCTGGGTGATGCGGAGGTAGCGGGCGGTTTGCTCGGGGAAGGTGATCGTCGTGATGCCTAATTCGCCATGACCGGTGGCGATGGGCCCGCTCCAGGTGATGCCGTCTTTTGAGACGGTGACCGCGCAGGTGTCGGGGGAATCCCAGAGCGCCCAGGTGTTATCGAGGACGATTTTTGCGAATCGCTCGTCGCGTTTCATGTCCACCTGGAACCACTGGCCGGGATGCTGCGTCTGAGTCATGTCGCGCCAGCCGGTCCAGTGGTCGCCGTCGAGCGCGTTGGCGGCGGAGACGTCGATGGGAATTTTGGCCCCGCTGAAGGGGAAGGTGGAGTCGGGCACCGAAGCGGATGCGGTCCATGCTCTCTTCTCCAGGGCGCGGGCCGTCGCGCGCGGCGCGGGGAGCGGCTTGGGCGATGCGGTGGGAAGCTTGCCGGTGGCCACGAATTTCCATGTGCCGGGGGTGACGTTGAACTTGACGTAATCGGCATCCTCGCCGTTCCACGTGACGCCCTCGACGCCGCCGAGGAAGGTGCCGTTCCAAATGGTGACGTCGCCCGCCTTGATCGCATCGAGAGCGGTGAAGGAGCCTTTCGGAATGCCGACGATGGCGGTGGTCGCGACGGGCGAAGTGAGCCCGAGCACAAACTCGGTGGCGGTTTTCTTCAGATCCACGGTGACGTCTCCCTTGATGGACGGCACGACCACCCTGATGGCGCTGAGAAATGCCTCCTTGGGCAGGACGTGATACGTGCTTCAGCCCGGTGCCTCCGGCGAAACGCCAGCAATGGTTTGCGAGAGGATGAGGGCGGGCAGATTCCAACCGTGATTGAGGGAAGAAGCGTCGTCGAACGCGTCGATGCGCGACGCCCACCAGCGGTCGTAGTGCTCCCAGAGCGTGGTGAAGCTGCAGGGAATCATCGTCTTATAGCGCTCGTGCATGCGGAGCAGTGCGTGCTCCTGACGCCCCATCGCACAAAGTGCCTCGAAGACCCAGCGGTCGAAGAAGCAGCTCGCGTAGGTCTTCTTTGTGAGGACGTTTTCGTAGATCGCGTCCCACTTCGCACGGTCGGCGAGGCCCACGTTCACGGCCATCGCATTGGCGCGGTCGTCGGGCTCCTTCACCTGATCCGACATGTAGTAGCCGCCCTTCCAATACTTGCGGTCAAAGGTGCCGCGGATGGCTGCGAGCTTTTCGTCGATGGCGGGAAGGTCGGCGTCGTGGCCCGTGGCGAGCGCAATTTTGCGCAGCGTGCCGAGGCAGTTGAAATAGAAGCAGGTCTCCGTGACCGCGATATCCTTGTTCTCCTTGCCCCAATCGAACCACGTCCCTTTTCCGAACTGGTATGTGTCGAAAAGAAACGCCTTGGTCGGTTCGTACACCGCCCGCATCGACTCCAGATCTCCCGTGTGCAAATAGTAAAACCACAGCCCGCAAACTCCGTATCGAAGCCCGTTTCGCGATAGTTCACGGCCCGCACCGTGACTCCCGCGGGGATGGTGTAAATCGCGCCCTCGCCACTGGTCATCACCTTGCCCTCGGATCGCCAGGAACGTCCGCCATCCTTACTGCGCCACAATGTCATATTAAAGTCAGGAATACGCATATTGCGACACAGCGCGAGGAGTTCTCCGTTTGGACAGCGAATCAGCCCCACCTCATCGACGACACGGTTCTCCAGCGGAAGGACCGGCATGCCATCCACGGGTTGGCCATCAGGCAAGGTGTCTTCTTGCGTCCACGTGTCCCCGCCATCCGTACTGAAACGAAGATGCACGCGCTTGGTGGTGTCGCGCTGGCCATGATGGTTGCCGTGGACGTAGAGGTAGAGCCATACACCGTCGCCGCGATCGAGCAACCGACCGCGCCCAACCCAATCACGTTCCGATTCGGCCGGGATCAAGACGGAGCGGTCCAGCGATTCAGGCGGCATCAGCTGTTTCCCGAACACAGCACAGGTCGGCATCACCAGTATCGCTATCATCCTCATACACCGGAGATTGGCGAGGGATGAGTAGATCGTCCGGGTTCGCTTCCCTATTCCTGCGTGCATACGGTATTCCTTCCGGGGGTTTCCTTCCAAGACAGGATCATCCTCATCGCTGCGTGCTCCACCTTACGATATTGCGCCAAAGACACTGGAGGCGAGACCGTTTCCCTGCCTCGGGCTGACATTGCCTCTCATTTTACAAACCGCCGCAGGAACCCGCCGCCAGGAAGCATTTTTATCTTGAGCGTGTCGCTTTTTCTTGCCGTGCCATCGCGCTCGCCAATCATGACTATAGGGATTTTTTTTGGGGTTGATGGCCGTTTGAAGAGCCGGTGGCCGGACCGGAGGGCGGGAAAAAGGGGGGTGCGGGGGAAAAAGGAGCCGGGGAGTCCAAGAAACCGCGACAACTGAGTCACCCGGGGCGTCTGCTGGGTGGGATCGTGCCGGAAAATGGACTTTGTCGTCAGATTCATGGGAATCGCAGCAAAACGAGAGAAGAGATTTCCCGCCCCTCTTGGCAAGGAGAATGTTTCCCCTCGAACACGGCGACCCTGATGTCACTGCCCGGCTCATGTCCCATGTTATACTCCGATGGGCAAAAGTCCGTCTCATTCGGTGACTCGGCACGCAGCAGGGCCTCCGGTTTGTGGCTGCGGTCCAGGTAATACATGTAGTACTTTCCAGATGACACATCGTGAACGACATGCATGAGTATGGGGCAAGGGACTAGGCTTAAGTTTCTGACATTCCTGCCTTTGGGCATCTGGCCCGAAGTCCAATTACCGTGTTGCCGGCGAGTTGGAATGGGGAGGTTCTGGGAGGGAGAAGAGGGTGGGTGGAGGGAGGGCGGTCTTTGTAGCCGATTGATCATGCGCACCACTGGGACAAGCCCAGTGGGGGCGGGGAGATGGGGGTTTTCGTAAGAAGAGCGGTCATATCATGGTTAGTCTGGGAAGATGGGGAAGATGTCAGTGGTCTGGGAATATGTCAGGATGGAAACCATGGGTTTTGTGCCCAGTCCCCTTCAGGGACCGTCCCGGAGTGCGGAGGCTGGACTCCGCCCGGGGAGGGCGGGGCTTGACCCGTGTGGAGGAGAGGGGTTGGTCCTAATGATGGAGGTGTGGCTCGTAGGGTGGGGAGATGGCTGGCAAGGTTGGGGTGGTCGCTGCTCCCTCGCGCCGTCAAGCCAGCTGCCGCCGGGCGGAGTCGAGCCTCCGCACTCCGGGGGGCTGGTCAGCCTTTGTGGGCGAGGGTGAAGATGGTTTGGCGGTTTTGGGGGGAGGCGTTGATGGTTTGGCAGTAGGCGTCGAGGAAGTCGGGGAGGGCGGCGGCTTTGAGAAGGGTGATGTCCTCGCGGTAGCGGAGGGGGGTGGCGAGGTTCTTGCCGCGCTGGGCGATGGTGAGGGGCTTCTGTGAGAGATCGAGGTTGCTGAAGTCGATGAGGCCGTAGTCTTGATCGGGGGTGAGGATGACGTTGCCGAAGTGGATGCTGCGGAAGGCGATGCCGAGGTGGTGGAGTCGGGCGTAGAAGGCGGCGAGGGCGGGGATGTCGAGGGACTGCGGATTGCTGCGGAGGAGTGCGCGGATGCTGGTGCCGGAGAGGGAGCGGTAGCGGACGAGGCGGATGTGGCTGCCTTCGAGTTGGCCGTGGAGGAGGAGTTCGGGGACCTTGATGCCGCGTTCCCGGAGTTTGGCGGCGTTGTGAACGAAGCGGTCGGAGTAGGGACGCCAGCGGGCGGAGGAGAAGAAGCGCAGGGGGCGGGCCCAGAGTTTGGTGACCGTGCCGTCGGGGTGGAGGACGACGGCGGGGTAGCCGTTCTTCACGTCGAGGGCCTCGCCGTCGCGGCACCAGGCCTCGAGTTCGGCGGGGGTGATCTTGTGCAAGGGGATCATGGGGAAGGGGCGGGGGAATGGTCGGGGAGAAGGGCGTTTGTGCCAAGGGAATTGGAATGAATGGTCGCTTGACCTTGTTGGGGTTGCTGGGTCAACTGAGGCTGATGTTTGAGCTGAGTGACCCGTTGCGCGAGTATTTCGGGGGGAGCTTTGATGCGGTGATGGGAGTGGAGGGGGAGGTGCATCGGGCCAAGGAGGGGCGGCGGACGGTTTCGTTTGTACACGAGGGGCAGGAGTATTTTGCAAAGGTGCATGGCGGGGTGGGGTGGGGGGAGGTGGTGAAGAATTTGTGCTATCTGAAGAGTCCGGCGGTGGATGCCTCGAACGAGTGGGAGGCGGCGGCGCATTTGGAGCGGGTGGGGGTGCGGACGGTGGAGATCGTGGGCAAGGGATTGCGCGGTTGGAATCCGGCCCGTCGGGAATCGTTCGTGGTGATGAAGGGACTGGAGGAGGGGGCGGTGGCGAACGAGGTGCTGAGGGAGCATCCGCCGGCGGCGTTGAAGCGGCTGATTTGGCGGAAGGTGGCGCGGTCGGTGCGGCGGATGCATGACTCGGGGATGAACCATCGCGATTGTTATCTCTGCCACTTTCATTTGCCGGAGCGGGATTGGTCGCAGTGGGCTGGGGTGGATGACTTTGAGGTGCCGATGATCGATCTGCACCGTGCCCAGATCCGCGGGGTGGTGCCGCGGCGATGGTTGGTGAAGGATCTGGGGGCGCTGTTGTTTTCGGCACTGGAATGTGGGCCGACGGATCGCGATTTGCTGCTGCTGTGGAAGACCTATCTGGGGCCGGGGTGGCGGGCGGCGGCGGGGAAGGACGAGAGCTTTTGGCGGCGGGTGTGGGAGAGGGCGCTGAAATTTTATCGACGCGATCACGGGGTGGAGCCGGTGGTGCCGGGGATCTTTGCGAAGCTGGTGCGGTGAGGGGGCCTACCGGTCGAACACTGTCGCCATGGCCTTGGCGAGGGTGGAGTTGGTGTCCCAATTTTTTGAGAAGCGGGCTTTGTCTTTGGCGCGGGCTTTTTCGAAGGATGAGGGGGAGTGGTGGAGGAGGCTGGCGTCGAGATCGATGAAGTGGGGGGTGCCGTTTTGGTCGATGAGGATGTTGGAGGATTTGAGGTCGCCGTGGGTGATGCGGTGGGTGCGCATGAGGGCGAAGATGTGGTGGAGTTTGTCGGCGATGGAGGGGAAGTGCTTTTCGGAGAGGGCGGAGCCGGCTTGGAAGGGCATGAGGACGATGGCGCGGCCGGGGATGCCGAGGGAGGTTTCCTCGAGGAGGGCGAGGGGGCGGGCCACGGGGATTCCGAGGCGGGCCATGACCTGGCCATTTTCCCAGCTTTGCCGGGCGCGGCTGCGGGTGAGGGCGTAGCGGAGGCGGCGATGGAAGCGGAGGGCCTTGTATTGTTTGATGACGAAGGATTCGTCGCCGAGGTCGAGGCGGGTGACGGTGGAGCGGGAGCCTGGTTTGAGGATGGTGCCCTCGGGATGCCAGAGTTCCTGAGGTCGTTGGAGGAGGGCGAGGAGGGCGGGAGAGAGGTTGTCCTCGGCGAGGCCGGTGGCACCATCGGCGGCGGTGATGGCTTGGTAGGGCGCGGCGGGTTGTCTCGTCGCGGCGAGGAGTTGGAGCGGGGAAAGGTTCATTCGGCGGGAGGCGGGATGAGGCCTTTTTTGAGGGGATATTTCCAGCGGTCCTGGAACCAGAAGACGTCGGCGGGGGAGGAACGCCAGGCGGCTTCGAGGGCCTGCATGCAGGCGGCGGTATCGGTGCCCGGGACGGAGGAGAGGACGAGTTTCCAGCGGGCGGGGGCGACTGTTTCGCAGTGAACGGCGAGCAGGGCGGATCCGGCGCGTCGGGCGAGGAGGGAGGGGAGGGGGGAGCAGTCGGTGGGGAGACCGAAGAAGTCGCAGATCTTGCCCTGGCGGCCGACGCGTTGATCGGCGAGGACGGCGATGAGATTTCCCTCGCGGAGGTGTGCGGTGAGGGTGTGCAGGGAGGTGCCTTTGGAGAAGAGGCGGGTGCCGCGGCGTTTGCGTCGTCGCTCGACGAGGGCGTTCAGGTAGGGATTGTTGAGGGGGCGGTAGTGGGTGCCCACCTCGATGGGAGGGTTGGTGTTTTCGAGGAAGAAGGATTTGATCTGGGCGAAGAGTTCCCAGTTTCCCATGTGGGGGATGAGGAGAACGATGCCCTTGCCGGCGGCGACCGGTTCGCGGAGGAGTTCGTGGTTTTCGATGTGGACGATCTTCCGGATGTCGTCATCCGAGAAGGTGGGGATGCGGATGGAGGTGAGGAGGTTTGCGCCGGTGCGTTCGTAAACCTGTTCGGCGAGGATGCGGATTTGCTCGGGGGATTTCTCGTGGCGGAAGGCGAGGCGGAGATTTTTGAAGACGATGGGGCGATGACGGAGGGGGAGGCGGAAGATGAGGCGCCCGAGGAATTCGCCGATGGCGAAGGTGGTTTCCAGTTTCAGGTGGGAGAGGAAGAGTTCGAAGCCGCGGTAGGTGAGATACTGCAGGTAGTGGCCGACAAAGGCGTGTCGCTTGACGACCTTTTCCTTCTTTCGGTTCTTATTGGCCATGGTTCAGGACTGTTGCAGGCGGCGGTAGAAGTTGGTGAGGGCGGCGGCTTCGCCGGCGACGGAGTAGTGGGCTTCGACGTGTTGGCGGCCGGCGGCGGCCAGCAGTGGGAGTTGTTGGGGATCGGAGAGTAGTTTGGCGAGCTTGGCGCGGGTGGCGGGGATGTCTCCGCAGGGGACGGTGAAGCCGTGGAGGCCCTCGGTGATGATGTCCTGCCAGGCCCCGGTGTGGGAGGCGAGGACGGCGCAGCCGGAGGCCATGGCCTCGAGGACGGTGAGGCCGAAGCCTTCGTTGCGGGAGAGGGCGGCGACGAGGGACATGCCTTGGAAGAGGCCGGGGAGTTCGCGGCCGGGGCGGCTGCCGTGGAAGAGGACGCGGTCCTGCAGGCCGGCGGCGGCGATTTTTTGCTGGAGGTCGTGCTGATAGGCGCGGAATTTTGGGGTGGTTTCGCCGACCACGACGATGGTGGGGTCGGGATTGGTTTGGAGGAGGGGGAGGGCGGCGTCGATGAGGACGTCGATGCCCTTTTGGGGACGAACGCGGCCGAAGATGCCGATGCCATACTTGCCGGGGAAGCCGAGAGCTTTCCACGCGGCTTGCTGGTCGGCGGGGGGGCGGTAGAGCTCGAGGTTGACGCCGTGCGGGATGAGTTCATCGGCGGGTTCATCGAGGTAGGCGGCGGCGGCGCGGCAGGTGGTGAGGAGGCCGTCCATTTGGTTGATGAGCCACTTTGTGAAGCTGCTGTGCTGGCGTTGGGCGGTGGAAGTGAAGACGATCTTGATCTTTGCCCCGAAGAGACGCTGGGCGAGGAGAGCCTGGATCATTTCGTCGTTGCGCCGGGCGTGGAAGACGCGGGGGAGGCCGTCGGGCAGTGGTTCGCGGCAGAGGTGGAGGAATTCGCGGTAGCGGATGGTGGGGACGCCGGGGGGGACGTGGTGGGCACCGAGGACGGCGAGGGGGATGCGTTGTTGCACCTCGGGCAGGGTCTGTAGCATGGTCGAGGTGACTCCCGAAAAGCGACGATTGGAGTTTCCCAAGATAACCTGAGGGGAGGGCATTGTCAGGAGAGGGAGTTGTCGCGGTGTCGCATGGGCATGCAGAAACCGATCACGCCGACGAGGATGAAGTAGCAGGAGACCAGCTCGAGATAGCCGCGGCAGATCTTGGGGAGCTGGGGGTTGTAGTCCGTTGTTTCGAGGGTGGCATCCCAGAAGGCATGGGATCCGAAGAAGCGGCTGAAGACGTAGATGAGGATGAGGGCGGCGGCGATGAAGCCGGAGGAGGGGTGCCGGGAGGCGAGGGCGGCGAAGCGGAGGGTTTCGCGCTTGTAGCGGACGAGGTAGTAGAGAGTGACGGCGAGGAAGGGGACAATGAAGAAGCGGGTGAGGTGGGAAGGGGCGAAGGTGCGCAGGACCGGTTCGATCTCGCCGATCGCGGCGGCCATGGCCGCGAAACTCATGGCGCGGTAGGTGGGCTTGAAGCGCCCGGCGTGGCTGGAGGCGGCGAGGAGGAAGGCGGCCGAGGCGGAGAGGAGGGCGACCTGGAGGAGTTCGACCGCACCGTCCTCCACGGCGGAGTTTCCCCCCTGCGGCAGCCAGGCCGGGAAGAGCACGAGGACCGAGCCGAGACTGATGAGGGCGGCGATGCCCAAAGTCCGGTGCCAACTGGAGGGCGCTGTGTGGTCGTCTGCCAAAGGAGGGTGTTGTAGCGGTTCCGGGCGGAGGTGGCAATGCCGGGGAGGGGGGGCGGAGAGAAGAGCCTGGAGTCCGGGGGGTGGAGGGTAGAAGGTGGGTCGGCGCAAACCCTTGGGTTGTCAGGTGGGGGAACGGTGGGTAAGGTGCCGCCGTTCCGAGCGGCTCCCGTAGTTCAACGGATAGAACAAGGGTTTCCTAAACCTTAGATACAGGTTCGATTCCTGTCGGGAGCGCCATTGGGATTTTAGGGCGTGGGGGATGATGGAGGCGTCCGCACTTGACGAGGTGCCTTTCAGCAATCTGCGTGCGGGAGGGCGGGATCGATTGTTTGCGGGGCGCTGGAGTGGAGGGAGGTGGAGCCGCCGACGCCTCGCAGAGGCGTCGCTACGCGGGGAAGGCTGGCGACCGGGACGGTCACGCCACGAGGGATTCGGCTTGGCGGTGCGGTGTACGCTGGGAGCCACGCGGGGAGAGGTGAAAACCGCCGTTACGGGTGGGGGAGGAGAGTGGCGTTGGTCCATTGGGGATGGGGCGGCTCCGGGGGACACCGGGGCTTGCGGTGGGGGGGGTGGGGGGGTAGGGTCCGCGGCCTTGGCGATGAGCAAGAAAGACGTTTACCTCTATGATACGACCCTCCGCGATGGAACGCAGGGTGAGGGCTTCCAGTTATCCGGGTTGGATAAGCTGCGCATTGCCAAGCGTTTGGATGAGTTCGGAGCCGATTACATCGAGGGGGGCTGGCCGGGGTCAAATCCGAAGGATGTGGAGTTTTTTGAGGAGGCGAAGAAGCTGCAGCTGAAGCATGCGAAGATCGCGGCCTTTGGCTCGACGCGGCGGGCCGATTTGGCGGTGGAGGATGATCCGCAGGTGCAACTGCTGCTGGATGCGGGGACTCCGGTGATCACGATTTTCGGGAAGAGCTGGAAGCTGCATGTGACGGAGGTGATCCGGACGACGCCGGAGGAGAACTTTGCGATGATCCGCGAGACGGTGGCCTATTTGAAGGCGGCGGGTCGCGAGGTGATCTACGATGCCGAGCATTTTTTCGACGGCTACAAGGATGATGCGGCGCACGCTCTGGAGACGCTGCGGGCCGCGGCGGAGGGTGGCGCGGAATGTCTGGTGCTGTGCGACACGAATGGCGGGACGCTGCCGACGGAGATCCGCGAGATCTGTCTGGCGGTGAAGGAGGCGATTCCGGGCACGCCGTTCGGGATTCATACGCACAACGACTGCGAGTTGGGGGTGGCCAATGCCATCGCCGCGGTGGAGGTGGGGGCGATGCAGGTGCAGGGGACGATCAATGGCTACGGCGAGCGGACCGGGAACTGCAACATGACCTCGGTTATTCCGATCCTGCAGCTGAAGAAGGGGATCAAGGTGGTGGAGGATCTGACGAAGCTGCGCGAGTTGTCGTTTTTTGTGGATGACGTGGCGAACAATCCGCATTTCACGCGGGCGGCCTTCATCGGGCGGACGGCGTTTTCCCACAAGGGGGGCATGCACGTGAACGCGGTGCAGAAGGTGGCGCACAGCTACGAGCACATCCGGCCGGAAGATGTGGGCAACGAGCAGTTCATCCTGGTGAGCGAGTTGTCGGGGCAGTCGAACATTCTGATGAAGTCGGCGGAGCTGGGCCTGTCGCTGGGGAAGGGAAGTCCCGAGGCTGCGGCGGTGTTGAAGCGGGTGAAGGAGCTGGAGAAGGAAGGCTATTCCTTTGAGGCGGCCGGGGGCTCGCTGGAGTTGCTGATCCGTCGGGAGACCGAGCCGGAGTACACGAAGCCGTGGAAGCTGAAGGAGTATCACTGCAGTTTCCGGCAGTATCGCGATGGGCATCCGCCGGTATGTGAGGCGACCGTGAAGCTGGAGGTGGACGGTCAGGCGGAATACACTGCGGCGGAGGGGTCCGGTGTGGTGAATGCGCTGGACAAGGCCCTGCGCAAGGCGCTGATGCCATTCTTTCCGGAGATCGAGGGGGTTTCGCTGATCGACTACAAGGTGCGGATCGTGGACGGGCACGCGGCGACGGCGGCGAAGACGCGGGTCTTGATCGTGCACACGGATGGGGAGAACAACTGGGGGACGGTGGGGGTTTCGGACAGCATCATCGAGGCGAGTTGGATCGCGTTGACGGACGGGATCGATCTGTTTTTGCAGCGGCGGGGGTAGGGGAATGCGGAGTTCGGAATGCGGAGTTCGGAATGGCAAACCGCGAACCGTCTCCGCGCTCCGCGCTTCGCCGGGTTGGAATGGACGCGCATTGGCGCGAATGGGGATGGGGATTGGGGATTGGGGATTTGGACCGCTGATTGCGCTGGTTTTGCAGATGTTTTTTTTGGTGGGGTGGGGGAAAGAAGGGTTTCGTTGGGGAAGGATGGAGCTGTGCTTGGAGGTCGCTTGGTGGGGCTCGTCGGCCTGAGGGGACGCTGCTCCTCCGCGCTGTCAAGTCAGCCTCCGCCGGGCGGAGCCCCGTCGTCGGCTACGGCTATGCCGGGGCACGGCAAGCCTCCGCACTCCGGGGGTTGATAGAGCGGCTTGGGCGGGGGCGTATGGGGGGACGATGAAACGTGTTGCGCTTGTTGCTTTGGTCGGGATGGTGGGGTGGTCGGGGATGGTGTGTGGGGAGCCGGTGGCGCTCTTTGATGGGAAGACGCTGACGGGGTGGAAGGTGCCGAAGGAGAACAAGTGGTGGTCGGTGGTGGAGGGGGTGTTGGTGGGGGAGAATGATGAGAAGAAGAAGGGGTCGATTTTGTGGACGGAGAAGGAGTATGGGGATTTTGTCTTCGAGGGGGAGTTTCGCTACGAGGGGAAGATCGACTCGGGAGTGTTCCTTCGGGTGGAGCGGGAGCAGATTCAGATCGGGATATCGGGATCGTTGAAAGTGGATATGACCTGCTCGCCCTACATCGCCGGGAAGGGGTATCCGAAGAAGGCGGAGGTGGCGGACATTCTGAAGGAGGGGGAGTGGAACAAGATCCGGATTGCGGTGACGGGCGGGAACTACAAGGTGTGGTTGGCGGGGAAGGAAGTGATGGACTACACTTCGGAGACGGCGGTGGCGAAGGGACCGATTGGCTTGCAGGTGCATCCGGGGAGGGAGATGAAGGTGGAGTTTCGGGGGATGACGGTGGAGTAGGGGGGCTGCGCCCGGTTATTGGTTATTGGTTACTGGTTATTCGGGGAGGGGAGGGGAGGGGAGAGGCGGAGGAGATGGGGGGGGTGAATCGAGGGGGTTGGCTGCGACATGAATCGGTCATTTGGTGAACCGGACCCAACCGGCGGACAAAAAAAGACCGCCGGGGTTACCGGCGGTCTTTGGGAAATGATTAAGAACGATTGGAGGGGAGACTAAGCGGCGAGGAGGGCGGCTTCTTCCTCTTCGGTGCCTTGCTTCTTGCACTTCTTCTTGCACTTGCCTTCTTCGGCGAGGAGGGCTTCTCCTTCCTTCTCTTTGGCCTTCTCTTCAGCGGCTTTCTTGCTCTTCTCGCACTCGCAGCCTTCTTTGCACTTTTTGTCGCCTTTGCCGCACTTGCCGCAATGGGCGATGGCGTCGCCGGTGGTGGCGGTGTCTTGTTGGCCGGTGAACGCGAGAGGGGCGATCAGGAGGGCGGCGAAAATAGATCCCAGGAGGAATTTCATGATGTTGTTTTTGAGTTGGTTTGGTTTGGTTTGATTAACTGTTCCAAAATGGCGGGCATTTCAGAGGGAGTCACCCTAGTCGCGTTGAACCATCCTGCAAGGGGAGAAGTTGCGGAAAATCCGCGGTTCTTCTCCGGACAGGAGGGTCGTGGGGGGGAGAGTGGGGGGAGGGTGGTTTATTCCGGAAAAGTTTGGGTAGGGGTCAGATTGTTCCGGTGGGAGTGGGAGAGAGGATTGGAGGGAAGCGGGTTGAATAGGTGGGCTGGGGAAAGCGACCAAGGGGAGACCCTTCGGTATTTGGGGGGGAAGCGGGGATCCGGGGCGTTTAGTGGGTTTTACGCGTCGGGTTCCTGCGATCCGGGGGTGGTGGGGAATGCGGCGGGACGCCACGGTGAGGGCCTAGCCCGGGACGTCGACAGCCACGGGTTGGGGGCGGGGGTTGAGAGGGGAGTGAGAGGGGCCAGGGAGGGGCAGCGGTGGAGCCGCCGACGCCCCGCAGGGGCGCCGCTACGGCCGAGGGGGGACGCGTTAGTAGCTGCGGCCCCAGAGGGCGCGTTGGGGGGTGGGGGTGCCGTTGAGGATGCAGTTGGCTTCCGGGCCGTTTTGTTGGTCGAGGGGGAGGCAGCGAATGGTGATCTTGTGCTCCTTGGAGAGTTCCTCCTCCTGGGTGCGGGAGCCGGCCCAGGGGGTGACGATCCAGCCGGGGTTTTCTTGGTTCCAGTGCATGGTGAAGTCCTCGAGGGTGGTGATCTCGGTGATGTTCTCGTCGCGGAAGGACTTGGCGCGGGTGAGGAGGGACTTGTGGATTTCGGCGAGGGTGTCTTCGAGGTTTTGGAGGAATTCGTCGCGTTCCACGAAGTCCTTGTCGTTGGCGGACCGGTCGCGGCGTTGGACGCAGACCTTGCGGGACTCGACATCGCGAGGGCCGATTTCGAGGCGGAGAGGGACGCCTTTTTTCACCCATTCCCACTTCTTGACGCCGCCACCGAGGTCGCGGTCGTCGACGTGGACGCGGATGGGTTCTCCTCCGTAGGAATAGTCGCGGCGGATCATCTTGGCGAGGGCCTGGCAGGATTCGAGGACGGCGGCCTTGGTTTCCTCCTTGGGAGTGACGGGGATGATGACGATTTGTTGGGGGGCGACGCGGGGCGGGAGGACGAGGCCATCGTCATCGGCGTGGGCCATGATGAGGGTGCCGATGAGGCGGGTGGAGACGCCCCAGGAGGTGGTGTGGACGTGTTGTTCGGAGTTTTCGCGGCCGACGAAGGTGATGTTCTGGGCCTTGGCGAAATTTTGTCCGAGGTAGTGGGAGGTGCCGGCCTGGATGGCCTTGCGGTCCTGGACCATGGCTTCGACGGTGAAGGTCATCTCGGCGCCGGGGAAGCGTTCGGCCTCGGTTTTTTCGCCCATGAGGACGGGGATGGCGAGGACCTCGCGGAGGAAGTCGGCGTAGAGTTGGTGGATCATGCGCGTTTCGGCGATGGCTTCCTCCCGGGATTCGTGGGCGGTGTGTCCCTCCTGCCAGAGGAATTCGGCGGTGCGGAGGAAGAGGCGGGGGCGCATTTCCCAGCGCATGACATTGGCCCACTGGTTGATGAGGAGGGGGAGGTCGCGGTAGGAGTTGATCCAGCGGGAGAAGGCCGCGCCGATGATCGTTTCGGAGGTGGGGCGGATGACGTAGGGCTCGGTGAGTTTGCCGCGGGGGATCAATTTGGTTTTGCCGGTATCGGGATCCTTTTCGGCCTCGAGGCGGTGGTGGGTGACCACGGCGCATTCGGTGGCGAAGCCCTCGGCGTGCTCGGCTTCTTTCTCGAGGTAGGAGAGGGGGATGAGGAGGGGGAAGTAGGCGTTTTGGTGGCCGGTGGCCTTGAAGCGGGCGTCGAGGTCGGCCTGGATGGCCTCCCAGATGCCGTAACCCCAGGGCTTGATGACCATGCAGCCGCGGGTTTCGGAATTTTCGGCCATGTCGGCGGCCTTGATGACTTGCTGATACCACTCGGGGAAATCTTCGGCGCGGGTGGGGGTGATTGCGGTTTTGGGCTGGGCCATGATGTCGGCGGAAGATTGGTCGGAGGCGGGGGATTTGGACAGAATTAACAGGGAACCGGGAGAGTTTTTGGTGGGGGTGCGGGTGGGGGGGGGTGGAGCCGTCGACGCCCCGCAGGGGTGTCGCTACGCGGAGTAGGAAGAGTCGGGGTTGGGGGGCGGGTTGGAAACCCGCGCTCCATATTGGGGGAGAGTCGGGGTTGCTCTTGGCTATTCCGGGAGGCGCTGGAGGGCGGGGAGGCCGGACTGGAGGAGTTGTTGGTCGACGGTGTCGGAGAGGGTGGCGTCGAGGTAGAGGACGTAGGGGATGTCGTCGATTTTGATGGTGTGGAGGCCGTCAACGGGGTGTTGGAAGGCTTCGGCGAGGGAGTTCATGTCCTTGATGGGATGGCCGTTGACTTCGGTGACGATGAGGCTGGCGATCTGATCGTAGCCGATGGTGGCGGGGGTGGCGACGACGCGGCTGAGGAAGACGAGGCGGTTGCGGCCTTCCTCGTAGTCTTCGGGATTGCGCAGGGCATCGAGGAGATTGAGGGGGGCGCGGGTCTGCCAGTCCTTGCCGAAGGCCTGGAGGTATTGCTGGCTGAGGTCCTGGAAGACCATGCCGCCCTTGATGAGGTAGGCGGGGGGTTGGTCGTGGATGTGGGAGGGGATGAGGGGTTCGACGCGGCGCTGGAGGGCGGCGGTGAGTGATTTGGTCGCGCCGTCGCGGACGATGTCGAGGGTGATGGAGTCGCCGACCTTTTTTTTGCCGGTGATGAGGTTGGTCCAGAAGAGGCGGCCGTAGCGTTGATCGAGGTAGTAGCCGCGGCGGTCGAGGGGATTGCCGTCGATGGCGAGGATGACGTCCTTTTCCTGGAGGCCGGATTCATCGGCACCGCTGCCGGGGAGGATGCGGCTGACATAGAGGCCGCCCTGTTCGTCGTTGAGGCCGAGGAAGGAGCGGAAGTAGGGATCCTCGGTGAGGACGGTGGCCACGCCGAGGGAGGGGAAGCCGGTGTAGTTGCCATCGGCGACGTCCTGGAGGAAGAGGGCGATGATTTCCGGGGCGAGGACATCGCAGATTTGGTCCTTGGAATCGTAGCTGGTGAGGATGCCGGCGAGTTTGCCGTTGCGTGTGGCGGGGAGGGTGTAGCTGCTGGAGGAGCCCTGCATGGAGGCCTTCACCTCGTAGGAGAGGAAGAAGTGGCCTTCCACGAAGGAGGAGAGGAGATCGACGGAGCGGACCGTGCCGACGGTGCGGAGGGCATTGCCGTTGTCCTCGAGTTGCCAGATGTCGATTTGTTCATCGATATTGACGGGGCCGTTGGTTTGGAGGGGTTTGATGTCCTTGATCCAGGCGCACTGGGCGGGATCGAGGGGGGAGACGAGGGCGAGGTTGGCTTCATAGTCGACGGCGACGACCTTGGCGGGGGTGTTGCGGGTGCCGTCGGCAGATTCGAGTTCGAGGTAGGTGGTGTCGGCCACCATTTCGGCGGTGGTGAGGATGCGGAGGTCGTGGAGGACCGCGCCGAGGCCGCGGCGGCGGCTGGGATTGTTGCGCTCCCAGGGTTGGGCGGGGCTGTAGGTTTGAATGGTCGCGTTGATGCGGATGAGGCCGGCCTCATCGGCGTCGGGAGCGGCGGCGAGGGAGCCGCTGCCGAGGAGGAGGAGGGGGAGGAGGAGGAAGAAGAGTGGGCGGAGGTTCATCGGGAATCGGAGCTGGGTTTGTCGAGGTAGAAGGGAAGGTAGATGCCGTTGCTTTGCATGATGCGCTTGTTGGCGTCCTTGGCCTCGGCGGCGGGGATGACGATGGGGCGTGGGGAGCCTTCGCATTTGATGGTAATGAACTCGGGCTGGTCGTCGGCGTAGAGGAGTTCGTGGACCTGGTCGAGGGTGCTGATCTTCTGGCCGTTGATCTCCTCGACGACCGTGCCGGCGAACTCGCCGAGGTGGGAGGTGAGGGAATCGCTTTCGACGCGGGTGAGGATGACGACGTCCTCGCGTTCCTTGAAGATGGAGTCCTTGACGTAGTTCTGGTAGGTTTTGCGGACGCGGGGGTTGCTGAACTGGTGGGTGGCGTAGAGGTTGAGATCGAGGGGTTGGAAGGTGAGGCCGCAGAAGAAGACGTAGCGGGGACGTTCGCCGTAGCTGAGGGCGAAGATGCGGGCTGCGGGGAAGGAGGTGAGGGTGATGGTGGCCTGTTTTTGTTCGCCGCCGCGTTGGAATTCGAGGTTGACCGTATCGCCTTGGAATTTGCGTTCGACGATTTCGTGGAGGACGACCTTTTCGCCTTCCACGTCGATGTTGCCGGCGTTGTCGATGGGTTTGCCATCGATGGAGAGGAGGACATCGCCGGCCTGGAGGACTCCGTCGCAGGGTCCGGTGGGGGTGACGGAGGCGACCATGACGCCGAGGCCGTTGTCGGGCAGTTGGAGGGCCTTGCGCATGGCGGGGTTGAAGAGGGGGAACTCGGCGGCGCCGAGGTCGACGTAGTGATCGTATTCGCCGTCCTCGACATCCTTGAGGAAGCGTCGGATGACGGGAGTGGGGATCATGTAGCCGGTGTTGTCGGCCTGGCGGAGGCCCTGGAAGGCGACGCCGACGACTTTGCCTTCCTGGAGGACGGGACCGCCGGAGTTGCCGGGGTTGATGGCGGCGTCGATCTGCACGACGAGGTGGGAGTCGACCTGGGAGTGGGAGTAGGGGCGGAAGTCGATGCGGGAGACGACGCCGCGGGTGACGGAGATGCGATCGCCGCCGACGGGGTAGCCGATGACGCGGACCTGGCTTTCGAGGGGGGGGACGTCGCCGAACTCGAGGTATTTCAGACCGGTGAAGGGGGCGGGGTCCTCGACTTCGAGGATGGCGAGGTCGCAGTCGTGGGCGACGTGGACGACCTTGGCGGGATGTTTGACGGAGGATCCGCGTTCATTGATGAGGATGCGGCGGGCGTTGGAGACGACGTGGGCGTTGGTGAGGAAGCGGTTTGGTCCGATGAGGAAGCCGGAGCCGGTGCCCCCGCCGAAGCGTCCGGAGTTCCAGGGGGTCTGGTAGTCGGAGACCTGGGTGGCGACCTCGATGCGGACGACGGAGCGGTAGATGTCGGCGGCTTCGGAAGTCGCGACGGCGAGTGGGCTGGTCCCGGTCGGCGGGGGGAGGAGTTCCTGCGCGGTGGCGGGGAGGAGGAGAAATCCGCTGAGGATCAGCAGGTGAGGTTTCATAGGGCGGGACGCTAGTTGGAATTTTTGGGGATGGAAGGGGAAAACCGGGATGAGGAGGGTCAAAGGAGCCGAGAATGAGGGGGGGGGCGGCGGCCTCGCCGGGACGAGCGACACCGGGAGGTGGGAATGTTTTGGGGATGGAGAAATCAAGGGGTGGGTATCCGGGACTGGGGAGGAAAGGGCTGGGGACGACGATCGCGCGGCGGGGGATCGGCCTGGGGGGTGAGTGTCCGCGGGGGGGCATTTTTTAAATTTTACAGGGAAGGGACTTGGGTTTTTGGAGGATGATGTTATTCACATGCCGTTCAAGGCAAGTGGTTTCCATGTCCAAACAACGGATCAATCTAACGCTTCGCTACTGTGTCACGGCATGGTTGGCGATTTTGTGCGTGTTGCTGCTGGTGGGGATGCTGGTGTGTTTCGGGATGGCGGTGTATTCGGAGGATTTATTCTGGTTGAAGGTGGGAGGGGTCGTGGGTGGGGTGCTGGTGGTGGGGGCAATTGCGTTTTTGATCGAGTCGCCGATGGTGCGGTGTCTGATGTGTGGAGGGGCGATGCTGAGGCCGCTGCGGTGTGTGCGGCACAAGGAGGCCAGGGCCCTGCTGGGGAGCACGACGGTGCGCTCCTGCCTGAGGTTGGCGGAGTTCCCGAAGAGTTTGGACTGCCCGTATTGTGGTGGGCACTACAAGTTTACGAACGACGGGAAGGTGCGGAGTCGGCGCGAGGTGTCGCGCTGAGGGAGGGTGGATCAGACGTTGAAGCGGAACTCGATGACGTCGCCGTCCTTGACGACGTATTCCTTGCCTTCGATGCGAAGTTTGCCGGCTTCGCGGGCGGCGGCTTTGGAGCCGGCGGCGACGAGGTCGTGGTAGGCGGCGATTTCTGCGGCGATGAAGCCGCGTTCGAAGTCGGTGTGGATGACGCCGGCGGCAGCGGGGGCCTTGTCGCCGGCGATGATGGTCCAGGCGCGGGTTTCCTTTTCGCCGGTGGTGAGGTAGGTGCGGAGGCCGAGGAGGTGGTAGACGGCCTTGATGAGGGTGGAGACGCCGGAGTCCTGCACGCCCATGTCGGCGAGGAATTCGGCGGCGTCGGCGGCATCGAGATCGATGAGTTCCTCCTCGATGCGGGCGGAGATGACGGTGGCCTCCGCGCCGTGGGTCTCGGCGGCGTATTGGCGGACCTTGGCGACCATGGGGTTGCTATCGGGATCGGCGATGGCGGCGCCGAGTTCGTCTTCGGAGACGTTGCAGGCGAAGATGGTGCGCTTGGAGGAGAGGAGGAAGAAGTCCTTGAGGGTGACTTTTTCGGCGTCGCTGAGTTCGAAGGTGAGGGCGGGCCTGCCCTGGTCGAGGTGGGGGAGGAGTTTGTCGATGAGTTCCACCTCGCGGACGGATTCCTTGTCGCCGCTTTTGGCCTTCTTGTTGCGTGACTCACGGCGTTTTTCGAGGGCGGCCATGTCGGCGAGGATCAGTTCGGAATTGATGACCTCGATATCGCGGAGGGGATCGACGGAGCCGAGTTCGTGGATGATGTCGTCGTTTTCGAAGCAGCGGACGACCTGCACGATGGCATCGACTTCGCGGATGGTGGCAAGGAACTTGTTGCCGAGGCCGGCACCCTTGGAAGCGCCCTCGACGAGGCCGGCGATGTCGACGAACTCGATGGCGGTGGGGATGAGTTTGTGGGATCCGGAGATTTTGGAGAGGACGGCGAGTCGTTCGTCGGGGACGGTGACCATGCCGATGTTGGGATCGATGGTGCAGAAGGGATAGTTTTCCGCCTGGGCCTTGCGGGTCCTGGTGACGGCATTGAAGAGGGTGGATTTCCCGACGTTGGGCATTCCGACGATACCGGCCTTGAGCATGGGGCGGGGCTGTAGACTATCCGAGGAGGCGGGGCGAATGAAAAGAAACGGGGGCGGGGTGGAGGGCAGGGCGCTCGACGAGGTTGGAGCGGGAGTGCCGCGCGGCGGGAGCTTTTTGGGGACGTGTGCCGGCTGGGCAGTTGGGAACCGCCGCCACGGGGGGGGCATGCGACCGGGACGGTCACGCCACTGGTTGGGGAGTGGGCTGGGTAGTTGGGAACCGCCGCCACGGGGGGGGCATGCGACCGGGACGGTCACGCCACTGGTTGGGGAGTGGGCTGGGCAGTTGGGAACCGCCGCCACGGTTACTCGATGGAGAAGTCCTGGCGGCCTTCGGCGGTGAGGCGTGGGTTGGAGGCGGCGATCTGGCTGTCGGGGAGGAAGCCGTTTCTATTTGAGACGGCGAGGGTGCCGCTCTTGGGAGGGAGGAGGGATCCGTTGGCGTCGAGGGCGCCTGCGGGGAGGGAGGGTGGGGTCCAGTTGACCGGTTTGCGGAACCAGAGGAAACCGCGGCTTTCCTGCATCTGGGCGAGGCGTTCTTCGGAGATGGCCTGCAGAGTTGCCTGGTGCACGTGGACGACCGGGGCCGATCTGGCGAGGGGGTTCAGATCGCGGAGACGGAGGGTGGCGAGGTCGGCCTTGGTGTAATCGCTGCGGATTTTGCCCACGCTGGAGCAGGAGACGGAGGCGAGGCCGAGAAGGGCGACGAAGAACAAGAGGGGGCGGAACATGACGGCGGAGAGTTGGTGTTGAGGAGGGTGGGGTGGCGAGGAGTTCCCAGGGAGTTCCCAGAGTTCCCAGTGAAAGATTGGACACGATTGTCCCCAATCTGTTCACAATTGGGAGTCTCTTTTTTAAAAATGAAATTTCTAGAAGTTGATGATTAAGCTTTGTTAACTACCTAGATAGTAGCGATGTCGGAAGGATCAAGGGGTTATTTGGAGATAATGCCGAGGAAGTTGCGGACGGGATTGATTTCGTGGAGGTAGAAGGGTTGGTTGTCGGTTTTGACCCAGAGTGCGGAGGAGGAGCCTCCGTCGAGGTTGAGGGCGGTGGCGACATTGAAGTTCTTGAAGCTTTTTGGATCGGCGAGGACGGTGGCGAGTTGATCGAGGGAAGTGGAGGGGCAGTAGCCGATGGCCCAGCGGTGGCCGCCATCGGTGAGGATGAAGGAGCGTCGGGAGAAGCGATCGGCGGAGAGGGCGGCGACCTTCTTTCCGTCTTCGACGAGGAAGGGGCCGGATTGGAGGAGTTGTTGGGGGAGGGTGGGGTTGGATTGGAAGTAGGGTTGGCTGCGTTCGAGGCGGAGGCGGGTGCCATCGAGGTGGAGGACGCCGGAGGTGAGGTTGCTGGCGAAGTTTTTGTTGCCGGAGCTTTTTCCGTCGGCGATGGCGAGGCCGAGGGGTTCGCCTGCGGGGGTGAAGCCGCCGCCGTTGCAGCCAGCACTGCACTTGAAGGCTTTCATGGCCTGGCCGAGGTTGGCGTATTTTTGATTGGAGAGGCCGCCCTGATCGATGACCTTGAGGGTGACGGAGCGGTTGTCGAAGAGGAAGAGGTGGAGGGTGCCGTTGCGGCCGGCGGTGCCGACGGGGAGGGAGAACTGGGCGTATTGGGCGAAGGTCGGGCCGGGGAGGGCGAGGAGCACGAGGAGGAGGAGGCGTGGGGCGGTCATGGATCAGCGGGGGTTGAGGACGAGGTAGTTGCGGACGTTCTTGTTCCAGAGGTGACGGGTGGAGGCGGGGCCGCCTTTCACGGAGGGGGAGATCCAGAGGTCGGCGGAGCTGCCGCCGTCGAGGTTGAGGGCGTGTTGGATGGTGAAGCCGGGGAGGGGTTGGGTGGCGAGGGTTTTGGCGAGGTCGGCGAGGGTGGTGGAGGAGGAATGGCCGAGGGCCCAGCCGGAGTGGCCGTCCCAGAGGAGGAAGGAGCGTTCGCGGGGGCGGGAGGAGGAGAGGCCGGAGACGGGGCGGGAATTTTCGAGGAGGAAGGGGCCGGACTGGAGGAGGTATTGGGGGGGCCAGGAGGAGTGGTCGCGCGGCCAGGCGGAGCGGCGGAGGAGGGCGGTGGGGAGGGATTTGGGGTCGTGGAGGTAGATTCCGGCGCCGAGGGAGGAGGTATTTAGATCGCCGTATTTTTTGCCGTTTTCGTAGAGGAGTCCGAGGGGGTGGCCTTCGGGGGTGAAGAAGCCGCCGTTGATGGCGGCGATGGCGTTGGAGCTTTGGGCGGCGGACTTGGAAGAGGTGGCCCCGGTGCCGGGGCCGCCTTCGTTGTCGAGGACGAGGAGGGCGTGGGAGCGGCTGTCGAAGGTGAGGAGGGTGAGTCCGAGGGAAGAGAGGCGGTGGGTGGCGAGGGGGGTGGTGGGGCGATGGAGGCAGACGGTGATCACGTTGTGGGTGATTGGCCCGTCGCCATCGCGGGATATCGTGGCGTGCGGCAGGTCTGCGGAGATTCCGGCGATGAAATCCGCGGCGCGGGGAGCTGCCGGAGGGAGGGTGCGGGGTGCGCAGGCGGTGAGGGCGGCGAGGATGAGGAGGGTGAGGAGTCTGGGCACGACGGGGGAGGGTGGTGGTGGGGGGCGCTTACTCGCGGAGAGGAACCGGCAAAGTTGGGCTCGGCGTCGCGCTGCGCTGCCGGGGCAGGCAAGGAATATCCAATGACCAAGGGGGGGAGCGGTAGCGGGCGGGAGCTGTGTCTATTCTTCGACGATGACGGCGCGGGGGGGCGGGGCGTCGAAGGTGATGGGAGTGCCGTCGTTTTTGACGGGGGTGGCGACTCCGGCGGTGGGAGTGAGGCTGCCTTCGTCGAGGACCACGGCGGTGGCGACGGCCGGAGGGGTGGCGGCTTGTGCGGCGATGGGTTTGGTCGGCGCGGGACGGGAGTGCACGATGTTGGGGGCCTCCACGTAGGCGGGGGTGGTGACGATGGTGTCGTCGGCGGATTCCTCCTTGGCGATTTTTTCGCTGAGGCGGAGGTAACCGAAGGCCCCGGCGGTGAGGAGTGCGGCGGTGATGACGAAGACGACGAGGGGTTGGAGCGCATTGGAGGCGCCGGAGTATTCGGGGCTCGGTGCGGGGGCTGCCTTGGCCTTGGCCTGGGCCTGGGGACGGGCCTGGGGACGGGCCTGGGGACGGGCGGAAGTCTTCAGGGGGAGGACCTCCTCGCCGAGGTGTTCCTCGTGATACTTGAGGTAGTCGTAGCTGTCGAGATTGGAGAGGGCATTGCCTGTCTCGAAGGCTTCGAGCCAGTCGATGGCATCCACTTCGAGGTGCTCGCTGTATTGGGCGAGGAAGCTTTTGGCGTAGGTGGAACTGGGGAAATTTCGGTAGTCGTTGTTCTCCAACTCCTCGATGGTGTGGGCCGGGATCCGGGTCCGGTGAGCGACATCCCGGAGCGTCCAACCGCGGGATTCCCGCTCCTTGCGGAGCTCTGCACCAATGTCTGACCAATCACTCATTTTTGGTTCAAAAAGACGTAGACCTTTATCTACTTTACGCAAGAACAACGAACCACTTACACGCTAGGTATTCACCTAGGAAAAGTAAACTTCTAAGGTGTGCCAATTTGCCTCCAGCGGGGCGTTGGAAGTTGAGGGAACACAAAATCGGACGGCAATGCTCGGGTTGGTGCGGGGAGTGGGCGTTGGTTGCGAGGCCGGGGGGGGCATGAAGGCGATAAACCCGGCGATGCCATAAAAAGAATTGGAGGCAATTTGTGGTGGTAGTGCTGGGTGAGGTCCTTGGGTTGTTGGTGCGGGGCGGTCGATCCCGGTGGGTGCACAAGTCAGCGTTGGAGGCCAGGGGTTGGCAGCCTGCGAAATGACTCGCAGTTTTTCATTCCCGTCTTTTTCAACAGGCTGCTAGGGTTCGCCATGCCTGATCCGCTTCGCGTGCTGTTTGTGTGCACCGGCAACACCTGTCGGAGTCCGATGGCGGAGGCGATGTTTCGGGCGGCGGCGGGGAAGCTGCCGGTGGAGGTGCGTTCGGCGGGGGTATCGGCGGGAGCAGGGTGTTCGGCGACCCGGGAGACGGTGGAGGTGCTGCGGAAGCGGGGGATCGAGTTGGATGGCCATCGGAGTGCCATGGTGGAGGAGGACCTGCTGGAGGAGGCGGACCACGTGTTCTGCATGACGCGGGGTCATTTGGAGATGCTGGAGATGATGTATCCGGAGTTTCGCGACCGGTTTCACCTGGTGCGGGATTTTGACTCGGTGGAGCGGGGGGAGGACGTGCCGGATCCGATCGGGATGGGGCGGGAGGCCTACGAGGAGGTGGCGGAGTGTTTCGAGACGGCGTTGGCGGGGATTTTGGAGTTTTTGGGGCGGTAGCACTGAGGAGATGGGGGGGGGAGGCGGGCCGGCGGAATCGGCTTGGCGGTTGGAAACCGCCGCCACGGGGGTTTTCGCGGTTGCGTTTCGGGGCTGGGGAGGCCACGGAAGGGGCATCGTTTCGAGCATCGAATGAGTAACAAGACACTGCGAATCGCGATAGGGGCTGACCACGGCGGAGTGGATGTCAAAAGTGCGGTCAGCGAAGCGCTGAAGGCCGCGGGTCACGAGGTGACCAATTTCGGAACGGACAGCGAGGAGTCGGTGGACTATGCCGACTACGCCAACAAGGTGGCCATCGGGGTGGGGGACGGGAGTTTTGACTACGGGGTGCTGGTGTGCAAAAGCGGGGTTGGGATGAGCATCGCGGCGAACCGGCACAAGGGGGTGCGGGCTGCGAAGGTGAATGACGCGGCGGAGGCGGCGGTGACCAGGCAGCACAACGATGCGAATGTGTTGTGTCTGGGATCGATGGCGGTGACGCCGGAGGCGGCGGGAGAGATCGCGACGATTTTTGTGGGGACGGCGTTTGAAGGCGGACGTCATGCGCGGCGGGTGTGCAAGTCCTCCGGCAGCCGGGTGGCGCAGACCGATCCGGATGTGGCGGCGGCCATTGACGGGGAGGAGCGGCGTCAGCGGACGCATGTGGAGCTGATCGCCTCGGAGAACTTCGCCAGCCGGGCGGTGATGGAGGCGCAGGGATCGGTGCTGACGAACAAGTATGCGGAGGGGTATCCCGGCCGTCGCTGGTATGGCGGCTGCGAGGAGGTGGACAAGGTGGAGCAGTTGGCGATCGACCGGGCCAAGGAGCTGTTCGGGGCGGAGCACGTGAATGTGCAGCCGCATTCCGGATCGCAGGCGAACATGGCGGTGTATTTCGCGGTGTTGCAGCCGGGGGACCGGATCCTGACCATGGATCTGTCGCACGGCGGGCACCTCACGCACGGGCATCCGGCGAATTTTTCGGGGCGTCTCTACGAGGTGACCCACTACGGGGTGAGCAAGGAGGACGAGCGGATCGACTATGATGCGCTGGCCAAGCAGGCGTTGGAGGTGCAGCCGAAGTTGATCACCTGCGGGGCGAGTGCCTACTCACGGGAGATTGATTTTCCGCGGATGGCGGAGATTGCGAAGTCGGTGGGGGCGTATCTGTTCGTGGACATGGCGCACATTGCCGGGTTGGTGGCGGCGGGGGTGCATCCGAGTCCGGTGCCGCATGCGGATTTCGTGACGACGACAACGCACAAGTCTTTGCGGGGGCCGCGGGGGGGGATCATCCTTTGCAAGGCGGAGTATGCAAAGAAGATCGATGGGCGGGTCTTTCCGGGGGTGCAGGGCGGGCCGTTGATGCACGTCATCGCGGCGAAGGCGGTTTGTTTCGGCGAGGCGTTGAAGCCGGGGTTCAAGGACTACCAGGTGCAGGTGGTGAAGAACTCGCAGGCCTTGGCGGGGCGGATGGAAGAGCATGGCTACCGGATTGTATCCGGAGGTTCGGACAATCATGTCTTCATGGTGGATCTGCGGCCGAAGGGTCTGGATGGGTCGGAGGTGTCCGACACGCTGGATGAGGTGGGGATCACGGTGAACAAGAATTCGATTCCCTTTGATGAGGCCGGGCCGATGAAGCCGGGCGGGATCCGGGTGGGGACGCCGGCGGTGACGACGCGGGGGATGAAGGAGGAGGATGTGCGCCAGGTGGCGGACTTCATTCACGAGGCCCTGCAGGTGATGGGGGATGGGGCGGCGTTGAGCGCGATCAAGGAGAAGGTGTTCGCATTTAATCGGGCCTTTCCGATGCCGGAGTAGGGGAGGTGGGGGTGAGGGGATGGGGGTTTGGGGGGGATCAGGCTGGAAGCCTGATCCGACTTTCACAGGCTGGAAGCCTGCGCCACTTTGATGAATAAAATTTCGGGGTTTGGGCTTTGTTCGTGAGGGGGAATGGGGGAGAAGAGGCGCGTCTGATGAGTAATCCATTTCGAGAAGACCTGGTGTCGAGGGCGCAGCCGAAGGCCTGCACGGTGGTGATCTTCGGGGCGACCGGCGATTTGACGCACCGCAAGCTGGTGCCGGCGCTTTACAACCTGCTGGTGGACGGCGAACTGCCGCCGGGGGTGAAGATCGTGGGCTTTGCGCGGCGGGAGAAGTCGGACGAGGAGTATCGGGACGGGTTGGAGGAGATCAACCGGCAGGTGTCGCGGAGCGGGCATGAGGATGCGCTGTGGAAGCAGTTCCGCGAGTGCATCAGCTATCACCAGAGCGAGTTCCAGGATGCGGACGGCTACAAGCGGTTGGGGGAGCGACTGGATGCGATTGATCGGGAGCGCGGGGGGCAGGGGAACCGGCTGTTTTATCTGGCGAGTGCGCCGGAGTTTTTTGACGACATCCTGGAGCAGATGCGCGATGCGGGGCTCAACGAGCACAAGGGCGAGTGTTGGTCGCGGGTCATCGTGGAGAAGCCCTTTGGGACGGACCTGCCCAGTGCGCAGCATTTGAATACGATCGTCAACGCGACCTTCGAGGAGAAGGGCACCTACCGGATCGATCACTATCTCGGGAAGGAGACCGCGCAGAACATCATGGTGCTGCGGTTTGCGAACGCGATTTTTGAACCGATCTGGAACAGCCGCTACATCGAGTCGGTGGAGATCACCTGTGCGGAGCATCTCGGGATGGAGGGTGGGCGGGGCGGCTACTACGACAAGTCGGGGGCGTTGCGGGACATGGTGCAGAACCACCTGTTGCAGTTGTTGAGTCTGGTGGCGATGGAGCCGCCGACGGACTTGAGTGCGGACGGGGTGCGGGATGAGAAGGTGAAGGTGTTTCGCTCGCTGCGGCAGTGGGACACGCCGGAGTTGGTGGCGGCGAACGTGGTGCGGGGGCAGTATGTGGGGGGGTATGTGAACGGGCAGGAGGTGATCGGGTATCGGGAGGAGGACCGGGTGGATCTGGAGTCGATGACGGAGGCCTATGTGGCGGTGCGGGTGATGGTGGACACGTGGCGATGGAGCGGGGTGCCGTTCTATGTGCGGATGGGCAAGCGCTTGCCGAAGAAGGCGACGGAGATTTCGATTCACTTCAAGGAAGTGCCGGGGGTGTTGTTCGGGGCGCTGCCGGGTGGCTTGCCGGGGGGGAACGTGCTGGTGATGCGGATTCAGCCGGACGAGGGGATCTCGCTGCGGATCACCTCGAAGCTGCCGGGGACGAGTCTGCGGATGGAGCCGGTGAAGATGGATTTCCACTACGCGAGTAGTTTTGGGAAGAGCAGTCCGGAGGCCTATGAGCGGCTGCTGCTGGACGCCATGGCGGGGGATGCGACACTGTTTGCGCGGCGCGACGAGGTGGAAGAGGCCTGGCGCTTTGTGGATCACATCGAGCGTGCCTGGCACCAGAGTGAGAAGGCTTCGCCGATGACGGAGTATGCGGCGGGATCGTGGGGGCCGCGGGAGGCGGATGAATTGCTGGCGGCGCACGGGCACGCGTGGCGGAGACTTTAAACGGAGACCATGACCGCAGAGGAAGAAGCAGCGTTGGGGTTGGAGGTTCCGGTCGAGTCGATCGACGGGGAGCTACGGAAGCTGTGGGAGGCGGATGAGGCGAGCACGAATGCCTCGCTGATGAACCTGGCGCTCTACTCGGAGGACCCGGAGTCGTTGCGGAGCAACTCGGAGGCGGCGTTGCAACTGACGCGGGAGCATGCCTGCCGGGCTTTGCTGATTGCGATGGACCGGAAGGCGCCGGAAGCGAGCATTCGGTCGTGGATCACGGCGCATTGCCATTTGGCGCATGGGAAGAAGTCGGTGTGCTGTGAGCAGCTGGCATTTTTGTTGTCTGGAAAGGCGACGGGTCGTTTGCGCAACACCGTCTTTGCGCACATGGCAAGCGATTTGCCGCTGGTGTTCTGGTGGCAGGGGGAGCTGAGCGGCATTTTTGAGGAGCGGCTATATCGGATGATCGACCGGCTCATCGTGGACAGTTCGAGTTGGGCGGATCCGGTGGCGGGCTTCGAGCGGCTGGAGGAGGCCTTGACCGACGCGCGGCACCGGATGGTGTTGCAGGATTTGTCGTGGACGCGGACCTATCATTTCCGGCTTTCGGTGGCGGCGTTGTTTGATGATCTCGTTGCGCAGCGGGCCCTTGGGGAGGTGAACGCGGTGCGGATCGTGGCGCAGCCGGCGCATCGGACTTCGGCCTTGATGATGTTGGCGTGGTTGGCGACGCAGGCGGGGTGGCGGACGGGGTTGGAGCTGGGACTGGCGGCGGAGCGGGCGGGGGGGTGCGAGGAGTGTTTTGTCTTTGAGTCGAGGGACGGGGGCAGCATCACGGCGCGGGTGGAGTGGGACGAGGAGGCCGCGCCGTTGGGGGTGGTGGAAATCAAGGCGCCGGGCTGCACGGTTTCGGTGCGGCGGGAGCCCGGGGCGGGATATCTGCAGCAGCGGCTGGAATGTCCGGGGCACGTGGTGACGCAGAGCGGGCCGGCCGATGCGGATTCGCACTGGGAGTTGGTGGCGGACCAGCTGTCGCGCGGGGGGAGGAATTCGCTGTTTCAGAAGGTCCGGCCAACCTTCATGGAGCTGTTGGGGAGTAGCTGAGGATGAGCGGGATTCATGGATCTGGGTGGAATTGGCGGATTTTTTGAGGGCTGGGAAGGGATGGACCGGAATCTGCTTTTACGGGGGGAGAACCCGAGCAGTTGATGGCCATGCTAGTGAATCTTGAGATCCCGGTGGAAGCGCCCTTCACGCCCGAGCAGCGTGGGTGGCTGAATCAGTTTTTGCAGCGGGAGCTGGGGGGGGGAGGGGCGGTGGCGGCGGAGGTGGGCTACGACAAGAAGCGGCCCTTTCCGTCGGCGATTCTGGACAATTACAATTTGAACGACGAGGCGAGCGGGAAGGAAACGCGGCATGTGGCGTTGTCGCTGGAGGGTTCGGGGCTGGAGTATGAGGTGGGGGACGCGCTGGGGGTCTATCCGCGGAATCCGCCGGAGATGGTGGAGGAGATTTTGGCGGCTCTGGATCTCGATGGAGCGGCGGAGGTGCCGCTGCCGGATGGGGGGGAGGGGACCTTGCGGGAGGCTCTGGAGACTGCCTATGATGTTCGTAGTCTGTCGGCAAAATTTTTGGCGGGGTGGTTGGAGCGAAGTGGATCGGAGGAGTTGCGGGGATTGGTGGAGGCGGAAGATCAGGAGGGGTTGGGCGAATACTTGTGGGGGCGGGAGTTGATTGATTTGATGTTGGAGCATCCGGTGGCCTTTGCGGATGGGGCGGACTTTGTGTCGGTGCTCAGGAAGCTGCAGCCGCGGCTTTACTCGATCGCCTCGAGTCCGAAAGCGCATCCGGGGGAGGTGCATTTGTGTGTGGGCGTGGTGCGCTATGAGAGCCATGGGCGGAAGCGGGAGGGGGTCTGTTCGACCTTTCTGAGCGACCGCGGGGGGGATCAGAAGCCGGGGGTGTTTGTGCACCGCAACCAGGCCTTTCGTCCGCCGGCGGATGAGGGGACGCCGTTAATCATGGTGGGGCCGGGGACGGGGGTTGCGCCGTTCCGGGCCTTTCTCGAAGAGCGGCAGGCGACGGGAGCGACGGGGCGGAACTGGTTGTTCTTTGGCAATCCGCATGCGGCGACGGACTTTCTTTACGAGGAGGAACTCACGGCGCTGTTGAAGGGCGGGGTGTTGTCGCGGCTGGATCTGGCGTTCTCGCGGGACCAGGAGGAAAAGGTCTATGTGCAGGACCGGATGATCGAGCAGGGGGCGGAGCTTTGGGCGTGGTTGGAGGAGGGTGGGGTATTTTGTGTGTGCGGTGATGCCTCGCGGATGGCGAAGGATGTGGATGCGGCCCTGCACAAGGTGGTGGAAGTGCAGGGGGGGATGACGGCGGAGGGGGCCGCGGCGTATGTGAAGGGGCTGCGGAAGGGGAAGCGGTATTGCCGGGACGTCTATTGAGGAGGAGGGGGCGCCCCAAGTGCTTCCCGGCTTCGGCCATCTGGCCATGGAGGGGGCCCAATCTCCAGAGATCGGGACGGAATCACCCTTATGGCGGGTGCGGGTCGGAGTTGTGCGAGCCTTCCCGGGGCAGAGATGAAAGCTGAAGATTTTCTCTCCGTATCCGAGTCCATGCAACTGCTCCACACCGCCCTTCTCGTTACCTGTATCCTGCCCCTGCAGGCCGAAATCAAGGTGGCGCAGGATGACAAGAATCTGAGGATCGAGATCGATGGTGCTCTCTTCACTGAGTACCACAGCGACACCAGGTTGCCCTGCCTTCATCCGCTGATGAGTCCGGACGGCACTTTTCTCACCCGGCAGTTTCCCTTTGAGAAGGGTGTGGCCGGGGAGGAGAACGACCACCCGCACCACATCGGCTTTTGGTTCACGCACGGTCGGGTGAATGGCAAGGATTTCTGGCATGGCCGTGGCGGCGAGAAGGTTCTCACCAAGGGTTTTGTCGGTGAGCCGGTCGTTAAGAATGACAAGGACCGCTCCAGCGTCAGTTTCACCATCGACCTGGACTGGATGGCCAAGGACAAACGTGTGTTCTCCGAGCAACGGACTTACACGATCATTGCCGAGGGGAAGACACGCACCATCGATGTCACCTGCGACCTCCGTGCCAGCGATGGCGAGGTGGTCTTCGGGGACACCAAGGAAGGCAGCTTTGCGATCCGCGTGGCCCCGACCCTGCGGCTCAACGGCAAAGTCGCGAAGGGCCACATCACCAACAGCGAAGGCGTGACCGACGGGAAGGCCTGGGGGAAGCGTTCGAAGTGGGTGGCCTTTCACGGGCCGGACTCGGCCGGCACGGCGACCGTCGTCGCGATATTTGATCATGCCAAAAATCTCCGCCACCCGACCTGGTGGCACGCTCGTGACTATGGCCTGCTCACCGCCAATCCCTTTGGCCCCCGCGCCTTCGGGGACACGGAGTTCAAAGGGACGGGTGATTTCACCCTCAAGAACGGGGAATCCCTCAAGCAACGTTATCGCCTCGTCCTCCATCAGGGCGACCTCGCCTCCGCGAAACTCGAGGAGCAGTGGAAGGCATTTTCCAAGGAAGCTGAATAGTTCATGCAAACGAAACCAGCCAATCTCATCATCCGCCATGAGGATGAGGCCATTGCCGAGCCCAGCGCCTGCGGGCATCGCTATCGCCTGCTCAGCAAGGGCGACAAGGATGTTGCGGCCTGGGCCCACGCGGTTGATATCGACGGAGCCAAACTCCACTACCACAAGATCTGCACCGAGCTTTACTACGTCCTGAGTGGCGGGGGCAAGGTGGTGCTCGACGGCGAGGAGGTCGAGGTGCGGCCGGGATCCATGATTCACATTCCACCCGGCGTGGTGCACGGCGCGATTGGAAAGATGCGTGTCCTTGTGGTGGGCATCCCCGACATCGATGACTCGGATGTGTATTACGTGGATGCGGAATGAATTCGAAACCGCGAATGGACACGAATTAACACGAATTGGGACTGTTGAAGCTGTCCCTGTTATGCGGGAGGATGATCCATCCCCTGAGTATCCATCATTAGCTCTTAAAATTTTTTACCAATCGCTTTCATTCGCGGTTCTCCCTCTCCCATTCCTACCCCATGAAGCCTGCTCTCTACCTAATCGCCACGCTTGCCCTCATCACTCCTTCCCTTGCCGAAGTCGACAAGGACGCCCTTCCCGTGGTGGAGGACGGCTTTGAGATCAACTTCTTCGTCAAGGAGCCGCACATCATCAACCCTTCCTCGTTGTGCTTCGACAAGCGCGGCCGGCTCTTTGTCGGAGCCGGGCCTCAATATCGGCATCCGAAAGAAGACTCGCCGACCGATTACATCAAGATCCTCATCGATGAGGACGGTGACGGGGTGGCCGAGACGGTGAAGACCTTTGCGGAGGGGTTCAACTGCATCGAGTCCATGGCATGGAAAGGCGAGGAACTCTGGGTCGCCAACGCGCCGGAGCTGACCGTCCTTCGCGACACGGACGGCGATGATGTCGCCGACGAATACCAGGCCATCTACACCGGCCTCAACAACCTCCGTCACAGCCTGCACGGGCTCAACTGGGGGCCGGACGGCTGGCTGTACATGACCATCGGGAACACCTGGGTGAAGCCCAACGCTCCCAAACCGTTTCGCGACCTGCAGGGGCTCAAGTCGAATGACGCCACCAAGTATCCGCTCACGGAGGTCTATACCCGCGAGACCTACCCGAAGAGTTACCACCCGTTGAACAAGGACGAGAAGGAGGGTGGGGTCTTTCGCTGTCGGCCTGGTGGGCACGACCTCGAACTTTTCGCCCGCGGGATGCGCAATCCCTTCGACATGTGTATGGACAGCGGATTCAACTGGCTGGCCACCGACAATGATCCCGGCCCTCCGGCCGATCGGATCTTCATGCCGATCCGCCATGGTCACTATGGCATGCGCCATCCGTGGAAATTTGATTGGAAGGGCGAGCATCCCGCCGTGGCACCTTCCTCGGATCTGTTTCCGGGGGTCAGCGGCTCGGGCACCGGGGTGGTGTATTACGCAGCGGGGCACTTCCCCGAGCAGTACCGCAACCGCCATCTGATCGCCGACTGGACCAACAACTGCATCTTCCTTTACACCCCCAAGTGGGATGGTGCCCTGCAGGTTCCCGCGGAAAAGAAGCGCAAGATTGTGGAGAGTTCGGGAGGCTATGGCGACCTGCAGTGGAAGGGTGAGGAGGGGCGTTCGCTTTTCCGCCCGACGGACATGGAGATCGGCCCCGACGGGGCGGTTTACATCGCTGGTTGGGGATCGGTCTATGGCACGGAATATGTTTCCAAGGAGAAGTGGACCGCTAAAGAAAGTGCCAAATATCAGGGCCGGGTGTTCCGCCTGCGCCACAAGGATCCGCTCATTTCGCGGGAGCAATGGGATGGGCCGAAGCGCAAGAAGGATATCAAGACCTGGTCCCCGGCCGAACTTCTGGAGGATCTTGGTCAGGCAGTGCACGTCTGGCGCGTCGATGCGCAGGACGAACTGGTGCGCCGTGGAGCATCGGTGCGTGGGGATCTGCTCAAGGCGGTACTCTCGGGGGATCTGAGCGAAACGCAAGCCACCTGGGCGATCTGGGCGATGGGTCGCATCGACAAGGCGAGCGGCGGCGATCATGCGGATTTCGGGAAGATCGCCCGCGAAGGCAGCGACCTGAACCTCCGCATCCAGGCCACGCGCATCCTCGGGGAGAACAAGGTTTCCACCGCCGCGCCGCTGCTCATCGGGTTGCTGGCCGACCCGGAGGCGCGGATCCGCCACGCCGCCATGCAGTCGCTTGATTTGGTCGGTTGGGGCGAACATGCCGGGGTGATTATCGATGCCATCGCCGAGGAGAGCGACCGGGTGACCGCCTATGCCGATTGGCAGGTGATGCGTCGTCAACTGTCCTCCGAGGATCGCCGCAAGCTGCTGGAGGACAAGCGCTTCCTGGTCCGGCAAATGGCGGCCCTCGGTCTGATGGAGGATGGTGACCGGGACCTGCAGAGCCGGGCCAACGATTACCTGCAAGATTCGGGCGCAGTTTCCGGCAAGCCCAAGCGGGAGGAGGCGCCAGCCCCCACGAGCACCGTGGTGATCCGGGCCGCCGAACGGAATTTCCGGGGAAAAACCAGCGTTTCATTTGAGACCATGACTTCGGGGAACGTCGGTCCGCCGGCCGGCGGGAAGCCGGCGCGCAAGGCCTCGCAGATCGACATCCGCTACACGCTCGACGGGTCGGAGCCGAAGGCCAACTCGGCCAAGGCCGGGAAGAATGTGGCCGTGACAAAAGACACCACCGTCAAGGCTGGCGCGTTTGTTGGGAAGCAGCTGGTTTCGGAGATTGCCTCATTCAGTCTGCACCATATCACCGACTCGGAGTGGAAGGACCGCTTGTTTGTCCATGGCCTCAGTCGTGAGGGTTGCGAGGTGGTCGACGACGGCCTGCAGCGTGGTGTCCAGGCATACGCCGACGACCGCCGCGAGACGATCAGCGAGGTGCCCGACGCCATCGCCGGGACCACACAGCTCCGCACCGGCAAGAGCGATCGCAAAAGTTCCGCCGCCGATTTCTTGAGCTTCGAGATCAACCTGCCCGCCACGGTGATGGTCGCCTATGACGCGACCGCAAAAATTCCGGGATGGCTTGCGGACGGCTGGAAGAAGACCGGGCACACCGTCGGCACGAGTCAGGGGGCGCGTTTTCAGGTTTATCAAAAGGAGGTGGAGGCTGGTCCGGTCGTTCTTGGTGGCAATGGTGGGGCACCAGCGATGTATCAGGTTTACCTGCGCAAGGCCGGGGCCGTGATGACACGTGGGGCGGCCGTGAAGCCGCTGCTCGCCAAGGCCGATCTCAAGCGCGGCGAGGAGATCTTCTTCGGGCGCGGCACCTGTTTCGCCTGCCACCAGGTGAAGGGCAAGGGATTTGTGGTCGGCCCCGATCTGGTGGCCATCAACAAGCGGCACGATGCGGACTATGTCATTCAATCCATCCTCGAGCCGGATGTCTATATCGTCGAGGGCTTCCAGCAGACCAGCCTGGAACTGAAGGACGGGAGGAAGCTCTTCGGCATGATCCAGGAAGAGACGGCCCAGCAGCTGAAGATCGTGCTGCCGACCGGGGAGGTGATCGAGGTCAGCGTCGACGACGTGCAGAAGCGCGACGACGCCGAGCATTCTGGCATGCCGGCCAGCTTTGCCTACACCCTCAGCGCTCAGGATGTCGCGGATATGACCGCGTGGATCATGGGATTGAAGTAGGGGAGGGGGTGTCGGAAGCAGGGAGTCTCAGTTCCGTTCGGCGGTGATGCGGTAGAGGGCGGCGTCGAAGGTGCCGAGGGCGTCGGGGTCGGGGAAGAAGAGGGATTGGCCGGTGCCGGGGAGGGTGAGGAGGGGGGTGGGGGAGGTGAGGGAGGGGGCGCGGAGGAGGGTGTAGGCGGTTCAGAACTGGCTGTCGGGGATTTCGAGGCCGGCGTCGGTGTCGAAGAGGTGGAGGCAGAGGGTGGGGGTGGGGGTGGTGAGGGAGTCGTTGACGGCGCGGCCGGCGAGGCCGAGGGCGATGGGGTGAGGGTCGGCGGTTGTTTTGATGGAGATGGCGGCACCGGAACGGCCGACGGTGGCGGGGTCGAAGGTGATGGATAGGGTGCGGGAGGCGGCGGGGGGGAGGGATGTTTCGGCGGAGTCGGCGGTGATGGTGAAGTCGGCCTGGGCGGGTCCGGTGATGCTGAGGGAAGTGATGTTGACGGTGCTGCCGGTGTTGTTGGTCCAGGTGATGTTGCGCAGGGAGTTGCCGGAGGGGGCGGGGAGGGTGCCGAAGTCCAGGGGGCCGGGGGCGGAGGGGGTGAGGGTGGGGGTGAAGGGGGCGAGGAGGGCGGCGGCGTCGATGACGAGGAGGTTGCCGACATCCTGGGGGGTGCCGCCGAAGCCGTTGCCGGCCATTTCGTTGACGAGAAGGTCGGGGCGGCCGTCGTTGTTGATGTCGCCGGCGGCGGCGCTGTAGCAGAGGGTGTCGCCGTCGGAGAGGCCGTCGGAGCCGAGGGCACCTTGGATGAAGGCGATGCGCATGGTGCCGGGGCCGGGGAGGTTGGCGGGGAGAAGATCGATGGAGACGGGCCAGCCGCCGGCTTGGCCGTAGAAGACGTGGACGGAGCCTGCGTTTGCGCGGCTGCCGGGGTTGTCGTGGGGGTTGCCGATGGCGAGGTCGTCGATGCCGTCGCCGGTGATGTCGCCGGTGCGCATCCAGATGCCGAGGCGGTCGTAGTCGGCGGGGCCGACGAAGGTGATGAGTTGGAGGGTTGGTGGCGGGGTGCGGAGATCGAGTTTGGTGAGGGTGGCGGCGTGGGTTTTCCAGGAGGGGTTGCCGACGAGGACGGTGAGGGCACCGGCACCGGGGCGGGAGGGGGAGCCCGGGAGAGTGTAATTTTGGCGTCCAATGAGAAGGTCGCCGAGGCCGTCGCCGGTGAGGTCGTCCATCCAGGCCTCCGATCCGGTGGTTTCGAAGGGTTGGTCGCCGGCGATGATGAGCATGCCGGCCTGGGTGAGGGCGGAGTTTTTGGTGCCGCCGATGGTGCCGTCGCCGAAGATGACGGTGACCTCGCCGGCGCCGGTGCGGCCGAAGGGACTGGCCTGGAACTGGGCGAAGGCGAAATCGCGGTGGGAGTCGCCATCGCAATCGAAGCCGCCGCAGACGGGGACCCCGGCGAGGCCGGAGTTGTTGACGCCGTGGCCGTGGATGCGGGTGATGTTCGCGCCGGGAGGGGGGGAGGCGAGGTCGAGGGTGAGGGAGGGTGCGGCGTTTGCCGCCAGGGCGGTGAGGAGGAAGAGGAGGGATTCAAGTTGGGCGCGGTTGGTGCTCATTTTGGAGGGGGAACGTTCGCAGGGCATTTTAGGGGTGGGTGGGGTGAAGACAAGATGGATCCGGGCGGGGGGAATCGGCGGAAGGTGGGCCGGGGAGCGGGATCAGCGGGGTAGCGATTCCGGTGGTGCTACCACCGGCTACCGGACGGGGTCCCTCCGGGACGGGTCGGATGGCTGACACACAGGTATGATGGAGCCAGTCACAGACCGGCGCAGCGGAAGGGAGGGGCGCCGACCCGCCGCCCTGCCGAGTGGTCGGTGGCGGGACGCCACCGCAGATTTTCGAGCCAAACTCCAGTCGGTGGCGGGACGCCACCGCTCCCTTGGGTCAGCTGAGTCTTGCGGCGAGGAGTTCTCGTTGGAAGATGAGTTCCTTGGGGAGGTGGTCGTAGAGTTTGAGGTAGAGTTCGCCCTGGGAGAGGAGTTCCTCTTTCCATTCCTCGGGGTTGTAGGCCATGGCCTTGTCGAAGTCCTCGTGGGTGAAGTCCTCGAGGCCTTCGGTGTTGAACTCCTTGAAGTGGGGAGTCCAGCCGATGGGGGTTTCGTGGCCGGGGATGGCGCCGTGGCAACGTTTCACGATCCACTCGAGGACACGCATGTTGTCGCCGAAGCCGGGCCAGAGGAAGGAGCCATCGGTGTCGCGGCGGAACCAGTTGACGTGGAAGAAGCGGGGGAGGTGGGTGACCTTGCCGCGCATTTCGAGCCAGTGGCTGAAGTAGTCGCCCATGTTGTATCCGCAGAAGGGGAGCATGGCCATGGGGTCGCGGCGGACGCCGGCCTTGAGGCCGATGGCGGCGGCGGTGACTTCGGAGCCCATGGTGGCGCCGAGGTAAACGCCGTGGGACCAGTTGAAGGCCTGGAAGACGAGGGGCATGGTGGAGGGGCGGCGGCCGCCGAAGATGATGGCGGAGATGGGGACGCCGTCGGGGTTCTGCCAATCGGGGTCGATGGTGGGGCATTGCTCGGCGGGGGCCGTGAAGCGGGCGTTGGCGTGGGCGGCGACGTTGCCGGCCTCGCCATCGGCGGGAGTCCAGTCCCTGCCCTTCCAGTCGATGAGGTGGGCGGGAGGATTTTTGGTGAGGCCCTCCCACCAGACATCGCCGTCGTCGGTGAGGGCGACGTTGGTGAAGATGCAGTTCTCGCGCATGGAATCCATGGCGATGGGATTCGTTTCGTAAGAGGTGCCGGGGGCCACGCCGAAGTAGCCGCTTTCGGGATTGATGGCGTGGAGTTTTCCGTCTTCGTGCGGCCAGAGCCAGGCGATGTCGTCGCCGACAATGGTCGTTTTCCAGCCCGCCTCGAGGTAGCTTTTGGGCGGGACGATCATGGCGAGGTTGGTTTTGCCGCAGGCGGAGGGGAAGGCGGCGGTGACGTAGGTCTTTTCGCCATCGGGGGACTCTAGGCCGAGGATGAGCATGTGTTCGGCCATCCAGTTGTGTTCCCGGGCGATGTTGGTGGCAATGCGCAGGGCGAGGCATTTTTTGCCGAGGAGGGCGTTGCCGCCGTAGCCGGATCCGTAGGACATGATTTCGCGGGTCTCGGGGAAATGGCAGATGTATTTGTCCTCGTTGCAGGGCCAGGGGACGTCCTGTTGACCGGGGGCGAGGGGGGCGCCGACGGAATGGAGGCAGGGGACGAAGTGGCCGTGGCCGTCGCGTTTGGCGGGGATCGTGCCGGAGGCTTCGTCCTCGAGGCGTTTGAGGATGTGGCTGCCCATGTGGGTCATGATGCGCATGTTGACGACCACGTAGGCGGAGTCGGTGAGCTGAACCCCGATTTTTGCGAGAGGGGAGTCCGGGGGGCCCATGCAGAAGGGGATGACATACATGGTGCGGCCCTTCATGCAGCCGGCGAACTTGCCGTCGAGGATCTCCCTCATCTTCTTGGGGTCCTCCCAGTTGTTTGTGGGACCGGCGAGATCGGGACGGCGGCTGCAGATGTAGGTGCGGTTCTCGACGCGGGCCACGTCGGAGGGCGTGGAGCGGGCCAGAAAGGAATTGGGGCGCTTCTCCGGGTTGAGGCGGGTGAAGGTGCCCGAGTCGACGAGGAGCTGGGTCAGGTCATTCCACTCGGCTTGCGAACCATCGCACCAACGCACCGCGTCGGGCTGGCAAAGGGTGACCATTTTCTCGACCCAGGCGGCGAGATCGGCGGGGTTGGTGAGGGCATCTGACATGACGACTTCCGTAGTACAGCAGTGAGGCGAGGGTGCAAGGGTGGGAGAGGATGGGGGGAGAAATGGGCAAGGGGTGCGTGGTGGGGCGTCATCCCTTCGCCTTCCGGGTCAGAGGGAGCGTTGGGATCGGTTGATTGACTGGAGAGTCCGGTGGGGCTCCTCTCCGCCGCGCTGTCGAGCCAGCCTCCGCACTCCGGGTCAGAGCGTGAAGCTCCAGAAGCCGGAGTCGAGGTCCTTCCAGACGGGGGTGCGGCCCTTGTCTTCGCGGAAGCCGAGGACGCGCTTCATGCCGGCGGTGCGCAGGAAGGAGGGGGTTTCGAGTTCGATGACCTCGAGGCCCATGTAGTAGAGGTTTCTGAGGGAACGGACGGATTCCGGGCCGAAGGCGGCGCCGAGATCCTCGCGGAGGAGGTCGGCTTCGCACTTGCCGAGGAAGAGGAAGGCTGGTTTGCGGCCGGCGGAGGTTTTGTCGGCGATGAGTTCGCGGACCGCATCGGTGTTCCAGAAGCGGTTCATGTGGAGTTCGGAAGCCCCGTGGCGGGGGGGAGTCGGAGTCGGGTAAATGCTCATGTCGGTTATTGGTTGAGAGTTGAATTGTTTGGAGAGATTGATCCCGGGTGCGGGGCGTAGTTCTTGCGTGAGCCCTGCCGGGTCGGACTTGAGGAAGGCTGATTCAGGAGTGCTTACGCAGCTTGATCGGTTCTGTCGGTCCAGAGGGGCGGCAGGTCGCCGTGCCAGGCGTCGTGCGCCTTGCATCCGCCCACGGAGAGGTGGCTGGGGCTGTCCACCTCCACGACTTCGAGGCCGAGGTAGTAGGAGTCCTTTGGGGTGAGCGTGCCGTCCACGCCGTAGGCCTCCGTGAGGAAGGAGCGGAAGGCGGTCGCTTCGCGTTTGCCGAGTTTGAGGAGCGCGGGGTGTTGGCCGGAGCCTTGGGCGTTGCGCACAAGGTCGCGGACCATGATGGGATCCCAAGGCGTCGTGATTATCGCTGCGGAGTTCCAGGGAGAGTTCGGAGTGTTCATGTCAGTTCCTTTCGACGCTGTTGTGGTAGCCTATTACGGACCACTTTTCGGAACCTCTCAGGAAAAGAAATCGTCACTTGATATTATGTTTTAGTGATAGAGTTCATGAAAACCGTCGTGTGGAGGGCCTTGTGAGGGGGGGGGAACGGTGGTAAGCGTGCTTCCACCAATGGGATATGCAGATCGAGATTACCACCGTGCGGGGCCGCCGCGTCCTGTGTCGCGTTTCGCGGATATTCCGGTGGTGAAGTGGTTGTTGCTCAGCAATATCGGCATTTTTTTGATCGTGGCGTTGATGCTGCCGAATTCGGAGGTGGTGACGCCGTTGGAAATTTACGGAGTTTACAGCATTGATACGGCCTTGGAGGGATTTCAGTTGTGGCGGTTGATCAGCTTTCAGTTTTTGCATGGGGGTTTTTTCCACCTGTTGTTCAACATGTGGGCGCTCTGGATTTTCGGGCCGTTCATGGAGCGGGCCTGGCGGAGCAAGGCGTTTTTGGTCTTCTATTTGTTGTGTGGGGTTGGGGGGGCCTTGTTCTACACGGTGCTGGTCTTCATGCCTGGAGTGCTGCCGGAAGGGCTTGTTGGTGATCATTTGTTAGGTGCCTCGGCGGGGATTTTTGGAATTCTGGTGGGGGTGGCGGTCTTGGCTCCGAACGCGCAGATCCGGCTTCTCTTTCCGCCGATTCCCATGTCGCTGAAGACTTTTGCCCTGGTCTTCATCGGGTTGGAGGTGTTTCTGCTGCTGACCAACAGTTCGAATGCGGGAGGCTCGGCCGGGCACCTGGGCGGGGCCTTGGTGGGGGTCTTGCTGCTGAAGGTTCCGATGCTGCGGGGGATGTTGGTAAGCGTGGCGAAGCCGGGGGGTGGTCCGAAGGCGAAGCCGGTGAAGCGCGCCCGGCCGGAGAGCAAGTTGCGTCCGCGGTCCGCGTTGGTGGCGGCGGAGGCCACGGAAATGGATCGCATTCTCGACAAGATCAACAAGGAGGGCTTGCAGTCGCTGACGGACGGGGAGCGGGAATTTTTGAAGAAGGTGTCGAGGAAATGAGAGTTGGTTATTTGTTACTGGTTATTGGTTATTGGAGGAAGAGGATGAAATTATGACGGACGAGGAACTGATGAATTGCTCCGAGAAGGGGCGGCAGGTGGAGCGGTTGCGGGAGATCATGACGCGGCTGCGGGCGCCGGGTGGTTGTCCGTGGGATGCGGAGCAGACACATGAGAGTCTGGTGTCGAACCTGATCGAGGAGGCCTATGAGACGGTGGACACGATTCAGCGCGGGGACCGGGAGCATTTGAAGGAGGAGTTGGGTGATCTGTTGCTGCAGGTTGTGTTTCACAGTGAGTTGGAGCGGGAGGCGGGGAACTGGGATCTGGACGAGGTGGCGCGGGGGATTTCGGAGAAGCTGGTGCGGCGGCATCCGCATGTTTTTGCGCAGAGCGAGGCGGGGGATTCCGAGGCGGTGTTGAGGCAGTGGGATGAGATCAAGCGGGCTGAGAAGGGGGACGAGGAGGAGCCGTTCCTGCATGGAGTGGGGAAGGGATTGCCGGCGCTGTTGCGGGCCGCGAAGTTGCAGAAGAAGGCCTCGAAGGTGGGCTTTGACTGGCCGGATGCGGCGGGGATTCTGGGGAAGGTGGAGGAGGAGCTGGAAGAGACGCGGGTGGAGTTGGCGCAGCACGTGGAGGGGGAGGCGGCCAGTGCGGCGCTGGAGGGGGAGATCGGGGATCTGCTCTTCGTGGTGGTGAATCTGGCGCGGAAGCTGGGGATCGATCCGGAGGTGGCGTTGGAGGGGACCAACGTGAAGTTCATGGATCGCTTCGGCGCGGTGGAGTCGGGGCTGAAGGCGGCCGGGCAGAGTTTGGAGGACGCGGACCTGGGGGAGATGGAGCGGAGGTGGCAGTTGGCGAAGGAGCGGGGACGGATGGCGTAGGGGCGTGGGAGGGGAGAGGGAGGCGCCACGCAGAGGCGCCGCTACGCGGGAGGGGAGCTGATGACCGGGACGGTCAGGCCACGGGGTGGACTAGCGGCCTTCGGCGAGGCGGGTGGCGAGGGCGGCGGGGAGTTTGGCGTCGAGGATCTTTTGCTGGGTGGTGGCGATGTCGTAGTCGAGGCGGCGGAAGGAGACGGTCTTGGTGGGGATGTCGTAGATGGCGTAGCAGGCGCGCCAGTCGCCGTCGCGGGGTTGGCCGACGGAGCCGACGTTGATGAAGTACTTCATGCTCTCCTCGATGACGATGGACTCGGCGGGGACTTCCTTGACGCGTGCGCCGCGGACGAAGACGCGGGGGACGTGGGTGTGGCCGTGGAAGCAGAGGTTGGTGAACTGGTAGTTGAAGTTCGACATGGCGTCGAACTTGTTGGTGACGTAGTTCCAGGACTGGGGTTGGTCGAGGGTGGAGTGGACCACGGTGAAGTCCTGGACTTGGCGGACCATGCGAAGTTTGCGGAGCCACTCGCGCTGATCCTCGGTGAGGTTGCGCCGGGTCCATTCGAGGGCCTCGGCGGCGATGGGGTTCATGGTTTCGAGGGAGTGGGTGCCGCTGGCGTCCTCGTCGTGGTTGCCCTTCACGATGGGGATGTTCATGGCGCGGACGATTTCGAGGCACTCGGAGGGATTTGCGTTGTATCCGACGACGTCGCCCATGCAGACGTAGTCGGTGCATTCCTGCTCGGAAGCGTCGGCGAGGACCGTTTGGAGGGCCTCGAGGTTGGCGTGGATATCACCGAAAAGTGCGATGCGCATGGGGCGGTCGATAGGAAACGTGAGAGGCAAGGAATAGGAACGGCTTCCGCTACTGTCGAGTGAAAGGTTGGGGGGATGGGCCGGGATTCGGGGCTGGGGGAGTGGGAATGCGCCGGGAGAGGGGTTTTGAGGGGGCAAAGGCGATCAGCGGGCAGCGGGGTTCTCGAAGAGTTCAGCGGGGTATCCCCGCCAGTCGCCGGGGTTGAGGGGGCTGTATTGGGCGGGGATGTTGAATTCCTGGAGGAGAAGTTTGATCGATTCGCGGACGCCGTCCATGGGGAATCCCTCGCGTTTGCGGCGCCAGTAGTAGGAGAGGTATTTGAGGGCATTTTGGCGGGAGGCGCGGCGCAAGGCGGGGTCGTTGGTGCCGTTGCGGGGGCCGAAGATGACCTCGAGGGGGGTGCGTTGGTCGGGGGTGGAAAATTTCCACTGGAGGGAGAAGTAGATGAGGCGGAGGGTGGGAAGGCTGCGATTGGAGTCGTCCTTCCAGAGTTTCTGGACGGCCTGCCAGGCGTCCTCTTCGCGGCCGGGGATGCGGCTGAGGGCGTAGAGGCGTTCGCGTTCGAGGATCTCGGGGACCTCGCTGCGATTCATGGCTTCCTCGATGGTGGCGACGGCTTTGGGGAGGTCGTTTGGTTTGAAGGGATCGGTGAGGATGCGGACGTAGCTTTGGCGGAGGCGCCAGTCGTCGGGGTTGTTGTTGATGCCGTCCTCGAGGAAGCGGAGTCCTCGAGCGAGGAATTGTTTTTGGAGGTAGCGGCGTCGGGCGTCGGGGATGTTGGGTTTGTCGCCGTAGTCGGCGTAGGCGTTGTAGGCGAGGTGCCAGGAGGCGACGTCCCAGTAGTAACGTGTGTGAGGTTGGAGGGTGGTGATGGTGTTGTATTCGCCTTCGAGCTTGGTCCATTCCTGGTGTTCGAAATAAGTGTGCGCCTTGAGGTTGCGCATGGAGGCGATGAGGGAGCGGAAGCCGCCGAGGGCGATGGCGTAGGAGGATTGGCCGAGGGCCTTGCGGGTGGAGAGGTCGAGGGGCGGGGGGAGGAGACGGCGTGCGCGGAGGTCGCTGGTGAGGGCCTTCTCGAAGGGAAGTTTGGCGAAGCCCGCGGCGATGAGGGCGAGGAAGACGAGGAGGAGTTTCCGGGTGGTTTTCATATTTCCTTATCGGAGAAGACGAACCAGGAGAGGACCGTGTAGATGCCCATGTAGAGGGATGTGAGGCCGAGGAGTTTGAAGAGGACGTCGAGGGGGAAGGGTTTGCCGGCCACGGCGGCGTTGACGATTTCGAAGGGCCGGAAGTCGGGGAAGATGACGGAGAGGAGGCGGGCGGCGTAGGAGGTGAGTTCGGAGCCGCCCTTGGACTGCATGGCGGCTTCATAGTAGTCGCGGCCGTCGGCCATGAACTGGCCGATGAAGTAAACGAGGGTGGTGCAGATGATGGTGAAGATGGTGCTGGAGGAGAAGGTGGAGATGAGGAGGGCGGCGGCGGCGATGATGCCGGCCTTGAGGAAGATGGTGAGGATGGCGCCCTGCAGGGCCCAGCTGGGACCCTGTCGGAGGATGTCGGCGCGCTCGGAGTCGATGGCATCCTGTGGCCAGCCCATCTTTGTGGCATCGGCAATGCGTTGGGCGAGGAGTTCCTGGGTGTGGTTGTGGAGAACGAGATGGAGGAGGAGATCCATGGCGAGGAGGCCGGCGAGGATGAGGGCGAGGATGCCGAGGAGTTTGCCGAGGAGGTAGTCGAGGCGGGGAACGGGCTTGGCGAGGATGGTGTAGAGGGTGCGGTCCTCCTGGTCCTTGGGGATGACGAGGGCGGTGGCGACGACGGCGATGATGATGGCGAAGTAGTGCATCGCGCCGACGAGGGGGTCCTTCAGGCTGAAGAGTTTGTCGGAGCCGGTGCTCTCGGGGCCGGCGGTGTGGGGGAGGTCGAAGAAGTTGAGGACGAGAGCGCCGAGCACGAAGATGAGGAGGAAGTAGAAGATCTTCATGCGCATGAGCTGCGTGAAGGTGCTCCCGGCGATGATGAGGGTCCGGGCGGGGGAGAGGAGGGCGGTTTTGGAGGGCTTACTCATCGCGGGAGGAGTCGGCATGGCGGGTTTCGCGGAGGAAGAGGCCCTCGAGGGTGGTGCGGGGTTTGCCGGTGCGGAGGAGGGTGGTCTCGGCGCGTTTGGCGACGAGTTGTTTGATTTCCTCGAGGAGGGCGGGGTCGGCGTTCTGGAGGACGATCTCGGTCTGGTCCTCGATGGAGATGAGGTCGTCGAGGCGGCCGGACTTGATGAGGCGGCCCTTGTGGATGATGCCGACGTGGTCGCAGACCTCCTGGACCTGTTCGAGGAGGTGGGAGCAGAGGAAGACGGTGATGCCGCGTTCCTTCAGGGCGAGGATGAGGTCGCGGATCTGGCGGGAGCCGATGGGGTCGACGCCGGCGGTGGGTTCGTCGAGGATGACGAGTTGGGGATCCTGGACGATGGCCTGGGCGAGGCCGATGCGTTGGAGCATGCCCTTGGAGTAGCCGCCGAGGCGTCGGTGGCGGGCGTCGGTGAGGTCGACGAGTTCGAGGAGTTCGTTGGTGCGGTCGGCGAGGGCCTTGCCGCGCATGCCGCAGAGTTTCCCGTAGAAGCGGATGGTTTCCTCTCCACTGAGGTGTTTGTAGAAATAGGGGTTCTCGGGAAGGAAGCCGACCTGTTGGCGGGAGTCGACCTTGGAGGAGTCGTGGCCGAAGATGGAGCAAGTGCCGGAGGTAGGGGAGACGAGGCCGAGGAGAGCCTTCATGGTGGTGGATTTGCCGGAGCCGTTGGGGCCGATGAGGCCGTAAACCTCGCCGGGGGCGATGGTGAAGGAGACGTGGTCGACGGCCCGCAGGGGCTTGCGGCGGAAGGAGGTGGAGAAGTCTTTGACGAGGTCGCGGACTTCTACGGCATTCACTTCACTCATCGGGGTCACGATGTGCGAAGGAGGAAGCTGTTGCAACGGGTTTTCGTGGAGAAGGGAGGGAAAATGGGGCGGTGGGGGGGCAAAATATCCGAAAATTTTGAGTGGTGGGGGGCGGAAATTTCATCATGCTGGGACCCGTATGAAAACGCGCTTACTTGCCTTGGTGGCGGGACTGGCTGCTCTGATGAGCCTTTCCAGCTGTATTGAAACACATCAGACCCTGAACCTCAAAAAGGATGGCAGCGGGACGCTGGTGGAGGAGACGATGATGGGGGCCCAGATGGTGGCCATGATGCAGCTCGGAGCGGGACAGCCGGGTGCGCCGGATCCCATAGCGGAGATGGAGGACGAGCAGCAGTACAAGGACAAGGCGGCCGGTTACGGTGAGGGCGTGGAGTTTGAGAAGCTGGAGAAGGTGGAGAAGAACGGCGGGAAGGGCGTGAAGGTGACTTACAAGTTCAAGGACGTGAACAAGGTGCGTTTCGAGCCCGGTTCGGGACTGGACAACATGGGGCCTGGTGCCGGTGATGGCGTGAAGGAGGTCAAGAAGGAGGTGCAGCCGTTGACGTTCGCGTATGCGGACGGCAAGTTGACGATCACCTTCCCGGAGCCGCCGAAGGATGCGAAAGCGGAAGATATTCCGGATGTGCCGGCAGGGGAGGATCTCGCTCCGCAGGCGGCGCAGATGATGCAGATGTTCAAGGACATGAAGGTGTCGGCGAAAGTGGTGGTGGAGCCGGGGATCAAGACGACCAACGCGACCTATCGGGAGGGAGACACCATCACGCTGATGGAGGTGAACTTCGGGGAGATTTTGCAAAATCCGGACGGGGCGAAGGTCCTGCAGAAGCTGGACATGGCGGATCGGAAGGGGATGGAGGAGGCGTTGAAGGACGTGAAGGGAGTGAAGATGGAGACGAAGAAGACGGTGGATGTGGAGGTGAAGTGAGCTGCGCTCACGGTTATTCGTTATCCGTTATTAGGAATTAGGAACGGCCCCCGGGTGGGGGCCGTTTTTTGTGCGGGGCGGGCGGGGGGGCGACACCGTCCTGGAGATGGCGGCCGCGGGGGAGGAGGGGCCGCGGTTCCGCAAAAAGCGGTGGAGACCGGGTCGAGGTGATCACTTCTCTGAAACAAAGCTCTCCCGACAATAGTGGCAGCCAGTCGCATTGGGCATGCCAACCGACTAAAAATTGAAATCACGCAAGCTTCTTTCTGCAAGTGCGCCCACGGGTCGGTTGCAGGTATTCTCCGAACGCTTCAACTCAAGGT